>ERZ1066124.157-NODE-157-length-65027-cov-22.369975_pt1 | contig 65027 bp, 57 predicted proteins | sample MGYA00382771_ERZ1066124 | MGnify/ENA primary metagenome ERZ1066124 (study PRJEB33369, sample SAMEA5778354) | biofilm metagenome | biome: Industrial cooling water; feature: Water cooling tower basin; material: Biofilm | place: United Arab Emirates | collected... | reverse complement strand
TGGGGGGCGACCTCCATGCTTAGGTTAACGGTTTTACGCATTCACCTGATAAACGCCATTAATCTTAGCGTGTTTCCTAGCAATACCAATTTGATTAAATCCTTGACTGAGATAGGTTGCTAATCCAGTCGCATTATCTGAACGCACATAAGCGAACAGCTTCTCATAGCCTTTGCTCCGAGCAGCCTCGAATGTTGCTTGAAACAGAGCTTTCCCGATTCCTTGTCGTTGATGTTCAAGGTGTACATAAGTTCCAATTACACCAACGTGATCAAATGCAGGCGTGTAGGTGGCAAAGGGTTCGACGTTCTGAAGCCCTACAATTTTGCGATCGTGAACTGCAACATAGAAAATGCCTTGCGCGGGAAAATTTAGAATAAACCTGCGTTCATCCTCGATCGAGAACGGTGTGAGCAGTGCTGTGTACAGCTTCGTTTTGATGATCGGATTGAGAACGTCGATAATTCCTTCCGCATCTTCTAGTCGAGCTTCCCGAACAATAATACTCACGGTTACAAACTCCAGAAATGATGAAGCCCTCTCTGAATCGAAAGGGCTTTCATTAAATCAACTGGTAACGCTGGCTGTTTGAGGTAAAGTATCGCGATATTCCTGCACGATCTTACGGAACTGTTCGCCTTCGATCGTTTCTTGTTCCAACAGCACATCGACTAAGCGATCGACTAACGGACGATTCTCACGCAACAATCGACGGGCTTCGGCGTAACAGAATTTCGCAATCTCGCGCACTTTCTGATCGATTTGGCTTGCAAGTTCTTCTGAGTACTCCGATTGAGGCATCATGCTTCGTCCTAGAAACACTTCGCCACCTGAGCTTTCAAATGCAACCGGACCCAGATCAGACATTCCAAACATCGTGACCATCTGACGAGCAATCTGCGTCACTTTGCCAATATCGCTCGCGGCTCCCGCATCGATCGCATCTTCTCCGAACACTTCCGCTTCAACCGCTCGACCTCCGAGAATCACTTTGATTCGATCGAGCATCCAAGCACGAGTGTAAAGACCACTATCGATCGTTTCTTCGTCTGGAACAGTTTGCGAGAAGCCTTCGATGCCACCTGCACGCGGAATGATCGTAACTTTGTTTAGTGGATCAGCATTATCTAAAATCGTTGTCAGTAAAGCATGACCGATTTCGTGATATGCCGTCATGCGCTTGCGAGTCGAATCCAGCAGCGGATTTTTTGCAAGTCCGATCGACACTCGATCGATCGCATCATCAATTTCTAGCATCGTGATCGCATCTTTACGACGACGTGCTGTAAGAATTGCGGCTTCATTCAACAGATTTGATAATTCAGCCCCAGAGAATCCTGGAGTTTGACGGGCAATTTTTTCCAGGTCTACTTCGTCCGACAGCTTTTTGTTTCGGGCATGAACTTCGAGGATTTTCAGGCGACCTTTCCGATCAGGTAAATCGACCGTAATTTGTCGATCGAATCGTCCCGGACGCAACAACGCAGAATCCAACACATCCGGGCGGTTCGTCGCCGCGATAATAATGATTCCGGTATTCCCTTCAAACCCGTCCATCTCAGTTAGCAATTGATTTAGGGTTTGTTCCCGTTCATCGTTACCGCCACCGATTCCTGCACCGCGTTGCCGTCCAACTGCGTCAATTTCATCAATAAAGACGATACAAGGCGCATTCTCTTTTGCTTTCTTGAACAAGTCACGAACACGAGAAGCACCAACACCGACAAACATTTCAACGAATTCGGAACCAGAGATCGAGAAGAACGGAACACCCGCTTCACCCGCGATCGCTTTTGCTAGCAAAGTCTTACCCGTTCCCGGCGATCCAACCAACAGAACGCCTTTCGGAATTCTTGCTCCAACTGCTGTAAACCGTTCGGGCTTTTTCAAAAACGTCACAACTTCTTGTAATTCTTCCTTCGCTTCTTCAATCCCTGCCACATCATCGAACATCACACCCGTCTTGGCTTCCATCTGGAACCGAGCGCGAGACTTTCCAAAACTCATCGCTTGTCCAGGACCGCCCGGAGAATTACTCGATCGACGTAGAATCAAGAGCAAGCCCGCAATCAACAACATGAACAGCAGCAGATTCGCAATCAGTCCAACCACGACACTATTATCTGCGGTGGGTTGCGATTCAAACGTGACTTTATTTTTGCGAAGTCGATCGATCAATTCTGGATTGCGCTCTAGCAGTTGAACCTCGATCGGGGGATCGTTCTTGCTCTTTCCTTGTAGTCGAACTCGTGCAACGTTTTGAGCTTCATCGATTTCGACTCGTTCGACCTCACCCGCATCAATCTTCTTCAGCAATCCGGTGTAGCTCAAGGTTTCACGCGCTTGAGCCATCGCGGGCGCACTCATCAGGAGGCTTTGAAGCAGCATCCAGCTAATGACCGTGGCTTTACCTGCCTTCGATCGAAGTTTCGTGAGCGACAGCGACTGAGCAAAATTCCGTGAGCCTTTCATTGTGTGTTGCCTTTTTGTCGGGTGGGACAGAATCGGGGGACGATAACAAGAGCAGTAGAGTTCTCGACTCTAATACTCTTTAGTCTAGCCGTCTCGTTATGAATTGACACTTAAGCGGGTGGAGATTCGGGCGTATACTTGACAATTTTGAGGCAGTTACGCTGTCCTTGACGATCGTAGCTGACTTCATCTGCTAAACGACGCAATAAAAACCAGCCGTATCCTCCTTCCTGTAGAGTTCCTGGCTGGGGTTCTCGAATATTGTTGGGATCAAACGGTTGCCCCCAATCCCAAATTTCGATTTCCATTCGATCGTCGTGGAGAGCGACCTGAATGTCAATCGAGGTGTCATTCGAGAGTCCGGAGTGGGCGTGACGGACAGCGTTCGTAAATCCTTCTGCTAAAGCGAGATTGAGGCGGTGAAGTTGGTTTTCACGCCGGGGAAAATGGGGATCATGTTGATACCAAAACTTCTCAAACCACTTCTGGACATGGTTCAAGACTGTGAGGTTACTGTTAACCGACAGATGATCTTGCTGAAACATGCTTCGATTCGTTCACTCGATCGCGGGTCTGGGGTTTATCTCTATTCCTACTGTATTTATGATACGTGTCTTTTCAGCGTCAACACGTTGTATTTTCTCAAAAAACCACTGAAAGATTTAGCACTCAGTATCAAATAAGAATAGAGTTCTTTCAATGATGATGATTGATCTCTAGCGCTTTTCGCTGCAATTGTAGCAGTTCCTTAATTCCTTTCTCGGCAAGGTTCATAATCTGATCCAATTGCTGACGAGTGAAGCTACCTTGTTCGGCTGTGCCCTGAATTTCAATAATTTCTAGCGCGTCGTTCATCACCACGTTGCAATCGATATCAGCGGTGACATCTTCAGGATAGTTGAGGTCGAGAAAGGCTTCGCCTTCAATTAGACCTACGGAGATTGCGGCTACTTGATGCCGAATCGGAGAGCGATCGAGGTCTCCTTTTTCGATTAAAGTTGCGATCGCGTCATGCAGTGCGACGAATGCTCCGGTGATCGAAGTGGTTCGCGTTCCGGCATCGGCTTGAAGAACATCAGCATCGATCGTAATCGTTCGCTCTCCAAGGGCTTGCATATCAAGGACTGATCTCAAGCTGCGCCCGATCAGGCGTTGAATTTCTTGAGTGCGTCCAGAGAGTTTGAGTAGTTCGCGTTCTTGTCGATCGGGAGTTGCCCCCGGTAGCATCCGGTATTCAGCCGTGAGCCAGCCCTGTCCTTTACCCTCGAGAAATCGAGGAACTTTGGACTGAATGCTAACCGTACAGAGAACTTGAGTATCACCGCAGCAGGCAAGAACGGAACCTGCGGAAAATTTAGTAAAGCGACGGGTAAACGTGATGGGACGGAGTTGATCGGGTTGCCGACCATCTGGACGCTGCCAGGACATGAACTTTCCTCAAATCTGTGATTTAGCATACCGTCCACTGCCTAGATTAAGGGGGCGGATTCCAGATTGTTTTCAGATTTGGGGCTACAATCCCGCGAACCATTCGTATCCCTGATCTTCCCAATAGCCCCGCGATCGACCTAATTTGCTGACCAGCGTAATTCGCGTTACCCATTTACTCTGCTTGTATCCGAGCTTAATCGGGGATGCCAATCTCAGCGGCGCACCATTCTGAACAGGTAACGGTTCACCATTCATTTGATACGCCATCAGCGTTTGAGGATGCAGGCACGATCGCAAATCCCAACTTTCCGAATAGCGATCGGCGGACTGAAAATAAACGTACTGAACTTCCGGTTTCGGCTGTGCGAGTTGAATTAGATCTCGCAATCGAACGCCGCCCCATTGCACGATCGCTGCCCATCCCTCGACGCAAACATGCCGAATAATCATCGAGGTTAATGGCAATTTGTAAATTTCATTCAGGCTTAGTGATAATGGCTGATTCACTTCACCGTCAATGATTAATCGAAATTTGGCTGGGTCAATGACAGGTGTGAAACCAAAGGTATTGACAATAAGTTTACCTGGCTCGATTTGGCTTGCAGCAAATTCAGGCACAGGCGTATCAGGCTTCAATAATAGTTCTTCAAGCTTCTGATTCATTGGTTCTGTCACTGCGCCTACTACATCCGCGAAGATAGGAACACCGCAGCCACCGAGAATTAATCCTGAACTTGAAACGCCAGCGATTTTAAGAAAGTCACGTCGCGAAAAATTCTGCATTACCGTTACCAGAACATTGAATCGATTAACCGAGAACCACCGACTTTGAGCGCAAGAAAGGAATGTACGATCGCGAATCCGATCACGGTCGGAACACTAGAGAAATGTACGATTCTCAACGCCTGCCAATCTCCGAATAAATCTACAATCCAGGGAAATTGAGCAGGTTTATACATACCGATACCGCTGAGGATGGCAAGTAGGAGGATAGGCACGATCGCAGTATAGGCAACCCGATGCCAAGCATAATATTTCCGCTTCGGATTCTTTCCGGTCTGAAGCGCCTTAATATCATTGCCACCCACAAATCGATGTTTCCATCGCCGCGACACGATCACATAAATCCCGTACCAAAGCAAATTCAGCGAAAAGATTCCCATTCCTGCAAAGTGCCAATCTCGCCCCCCTGCTAACCATCCACCCAAGGTAAAAATCGGCGGAATCGGAATGCCTGCTCTACCCCCAAACACCGGATTCGCATTATAAATTTGCAGTCCGCTCGTCAACATGACAAATAGACTAACGACATTAATCCAATGAAATGTTTTGGCAAGAATCGCCTGTTTCGGTAAAACTTTGAGTTCCATCGCGCTTCACAAAAGCTCACATACTGTTAATGTGACACAACGATCGCGCTATCGTGAACACAAAATTATTCTTTTCAAGACAATGACGCTCCTAGATCACTTTCATCCCCCATTAAGTGTGCGGCGACATTGGCACGCTTTTCATAATGCTTGGGCAACGTATCTCGCTTCAGATCTCAATCAACAGTTACCCCAAGGATATTTCGCTGAACCAAATGTCCAATATGGAATCGAAATTGATGTTGCAGCGTTTGAAGAAGCTGACGTGATTCCGTTTCCGGCTCAGGATTCTCAGTGGCGACCGCCTGCTCCTTCTCAATCGATCGCACCAATTTGCACAAAGAACTCATGCAACGATTGGGAGCCGAAACGGTTGAATCGTTCAATAGTTTATCTGCGATCGCTTATCGAGTCGTTGAACGAGCAACTCAACCCCAATTAGATATTTGGCAACATTCTCTCTGTGTGGGAGAAGCCTTACCCACCTTGCCACTTTGGTTACGCGGTGAATTGTGCCTACCTGTAGATCTAGAGCGAACTTACGATCGAACTTGTCGAGAACAACGTATTCACCTCGATCGCGCTTAATCGAGGTTGGGCTTGCAATCGTTGAAACTGATGGCATCCTCGTCAAGGTAGCCTGCGATCGCCATCTCCAAAATTGCTTCGATCGGATAGTCGATCGTTTTCGCTTGTTTTTCTAATGCCTGTCGAATTCGTTCAGGAAGTGTAGCAATAAACGCTTGTGCTGCTTCGTGAGTTACATGCTCTTGAAGTCCTTTGTCAAGTGCTGGCATGACGTTCATTCCTCCTTTCTGATAACTGAATTATATCGAGGTCTAAGCCTTTGAATGATTGCTGCTTCCAATTCCTGCGCTTTCAGTCCTTCCTCCCAGTTCAACAGATAGTAGGTGATTCCGATCTCACGGTGATCATAATCGTCGATCCATGCCCAGGTGAATGCCTTGTGACCCCCCGCAAATCGAGTTCTTAAAGTTCTTGCTCGACCAATGTACAACATCGTTTCGCTAGATTGTTTGACCGCATAAAGTCCGGGACGAGTTGGCAATCGATCAAAATTTCGGCTAATTGGCACACCTTCTCGAAATGGAGTAGACAGGAGGATATCCAAAATATGTTGAACTTCTGCGGCAGTTGGGTCAGACATTTTTGCAGAGCATTTTAGAGCAGCGAGTACAGGTATGAAAAATCCGGAGCTGAAGTGATCAACTCCGGAGCTTCATCCTTCGAGAGATAACCGACACTATTTACTTCGATTTACCCGTTGTCACCAGAACTCGCTCTGCTAATTTGTCGGGGACTTCTTGCAGGTGATCGAATTCGTATTGGAAGAATCCGACTCCCATCGTTTGCGATCGCAGTTCCACAATCAAATCGTGCATTTCTGCCTGCGGTAACAAGACAATCACATCGTCCCAACCAACCCAGCCATCTTTAGTGTCATAGCCCAACACTTGACCGCGACGACCACTAGAGAGCCGCAGCACTTTCGAGGTGAAATCAGTCGGAACAGAAACAGTCACCCGGACGATCGGCTCTAACAATACAGGTTCACATTTCGCCATCCCTTCTTGCATTGCAATTCGAGCGGCTTGCTTAAAAGCTTGCTCTGAACTATCGACACTGTGATAGGAGCCATTCGTAAGTGTCACAGCAATATCAACGACTGGGAATCCGAGTGGACCTGTAGAAAGGTACTCACGTACACCCGTTTCGACACCCGGAATGTATTGTTTAGGAACGACACCGCCAACAATCTTTTCACCGAATTGGAAGCCGTCTCCACGCGATACGGGCTGAATGTCGAGATAGACATCACCGAACTGTCCATGTCCTCCGGTTTGGTGCTTGTAGCGTCCGTGAGAATTGGTAGCTTTGCGAACGGTTTCTTTGTAGGGAACTTGCGGCAGATGAGTAGACATCGGCAGATTGTATTTTCGTCTTAAGCGATCGAGTGCCACCTGAAGATGAATTTCACCTTGTCCCCACAAGATGATTTCATGTGTATCGCCGTGTTGTTCCCAACAGATGCCACAATCCTCTTCGAGCAGTTTCGCCAATGTTCCAGTCAATTTCACTTCATCGTTCCGCTTCTCTGCCTGAATTGCCATTGCATAAACAGGTCTGATTTGCTCTGGTTTCGGAAGTGCTTTAACCGCTCCAGTAGAAAGGGTATCTCCAGTTTTGATGCCTTCCATTCGAGCAAGAGCAACAATCTCACCCGCTTGAGCAGAATTCACACTTTGTTGCTGTTGTCCCATCAGTCGATACATTCCACCGATACGAACACCATTGAGTGTCATACCGTCGGTAATCGTTCCTTGCCAGACTCGAACGAGTGAAAGCTTTCCGCCTTGTTGAGTGTTGTAAGTTTTCAGAACTTGAGCGAGTTCAGTGTTACCTGGTTTGATGCCGCGATGTTCTGCGATCGTATCCGGTTCTGGTGTTTCCCGCAGCAATGCAGAGAGTAACGGACGCACACCAAAATCGCGATCGGCACAACCAAAGAACACAGGCACAATCAAGTCTGCACCCAGTTCCATCTTCAAATCTTGCAGAATCTCATCTTGGGGTGGTTCAATCTCTTCCAACAGTTCTTCTAAGAGATGATCATCCCAGTTTGCCAGAGTTTCAAGCATTTCCATTCGTGCGAGTTGCTCTTGGTCTTTCAGGTCTTCGGGGAATGGTACGGGGTCAGCAGGTGCGCCCGGATGATAGTGATAAGCCTGCTCCGTGACTAAATCAATGAATCCGGTCAGCGATTCTCCACGACCGATCGGGTATTGATGCGGAATCAGTGGACGGCTCGAAACAGCCTTGAGCGCGTGAAGCACTTCCATAAAATCCACATCGGCGCGATCCATCTTGTTGAGGAACACCAAATGTGGGATTTCCCAATCGTCTAGGAATTTGAACAATGGCGATAAAGTGAGAACACGATCGACAAGTGGTTCCGTTACAACGACAACAGCATCCACACCAATCAGCGCATTTAAGGTTTCTTGAGCAAATTCCACGGAGCCGGGACAGTCGAGGAAGGTGAATCGTACGTTTTCGTAGGCTGTCGAAGCGGTATTAACTTCAACGGTCATTTGGCGATCGCGGGCTTCTTGGCTGCTATCTCCGACGGTGTTCTTGTCTTGGACTGTCCCTTTGCGAGAAACCGCATTCGTTACCCAGAGCAAGCTTTCGAGGAGAGTCGTTTTGCCACTAAGATAAGGACCCACGATCGCCACACTTCGGATGCCAACTGAATCACTTTTCATACCATTCTCCTAGAGATTGAAATAGCAATCTTTCTCCGATTCTTAAACGCAGAAATCGATCTCATTCTTTGCAATGAAGAGTGCAAGAATTAAGTGGTTTCTGTTGAGTGAATCAAAGTCAATTTAATCACGTTGAAGCTGAAAAACCTTCAATCTGAAAATCGATAATGTTGGATTATCAAACTGTTTTGATTCCGCACATCGAAACCTCAGATTGTCTTAACAAGAAGGGGCGCGTTTGACCGCACCCCTTTCTGGTTATTTTACGAGCGATTTCACCGTATCTGCTGTGGTTGTCCCGTTGCCGTTGTGATGGTGAGTGTGTCCGTTACCGTTGCGAGGTTGAATCACACCATAACCGCCGTGATTACGCTCATAGGCGACATTAATTTCGCCCGTCTCGACGTTGCGGAACATATAGAAATCATGTCCCACCAGTTCAAGCTGCTCGATCGCTTGATCCACAGTCATTGGAGGCATCGAGAAATACTTGGTGCGAATGACTTGTGCGGGAAGTTCTGGTTCTCGATCGAGATTGAGATTTCCCACGACAGGCTGATCGCTCAGATTTGCGGTCGCTTTTTCGTGTCGATGATTGGATCGTTTTTCTTTATATTTCCGCAAGCGACGGGCAATTTTATCTGCCACTAAATCGATACTTGCGTAGAGGTTTTCACTTCCTTCTTCTGCTCGAACAACTGTGCCATTTGCATAAATCGTAACCTCAGCAATTTGCCGAACTAATCGGGGGTTACGACTAACAGAGAGATGAACATCGACTTCGGTTGTAAGGGTTTCATAATGGCTTACCGCTTTCTCGATCTTCTGATGAACGTACTCGCGAATCGCATCCGTAATCTCGATATTCTTTCCCTGGATCACAAGCTTCATATAAGCTATCTCCTCCCCTGAAGTGGTGGGTGATTAACTTCACACTAGCACTTTGTATTGTGGCAAACCATTCCGTTAAAAATGTTTTGCATCTGTTGATAATTCTTGATTTGCAAGATTCGGTAATTTCGTCTGTTTTTCGCTTGATTTTTCGCTAAAAATATTTCAAAGTAAAGTGTTTGGGGATTAATAGCTTCATGCGATCGTGTTTGCTCTACTCGGAAGGTTTGACCGCTTATCAAACGGCTTGGAACTGGCAGCGATCGCTCGTAGATGCACGAAAGCAAGATTCAGCCCTCAGTGACGTTTTAATCCTGCTTGAGCATTATCCGGTTTACACATTAGGACATGGCTCTGATGTTGGCTTTCTGAAGTTCGACCCTAATCAATCCGACTATGAACTACATCGCATCGAACGCGGTGGGGAAGTAACCTATCACTGTCCGGGTCAGATTGTTGGCTATCCGATTCTGAACTTGAACTATTACCAGCGAGATTTACATTGGTATCTTAGACAGTTGGAAGAGGTCATCATTCGGGTTTTAGCAGTGTATGGATTAGTGGGAACACGAATTCCAGGATTAACCGGAGTTTGGGTAGGTGATCGAAAGTTAGCTGCGATCGGGATTAAAGTCAGTCGCTGGATCACGATGCACGGGTTTGCTCTCAATGTGAACCCGGATTTGAGTGGATTTGATCGCATTGTTCCCTGTGGCATTTCCGATAAAGCCGTTGGAAGTCTTGAGCAATTTGTACCGGGCGTGACGATCGACGAAGTGAAACGGGAAATCGCGATCGCATTTGCTAACGTGTTTGAGGTAGCACTAAAGCAAGAAAAGGCATATTTGCCTTATAACGAAGATGAGTTAAACCAAGACATTCAAGCGATTCAAGATGCGTCCGATTTATCTCGATAACCATTCAACCACACGGGTAGACGATCGCGTTTTAGCGGCAATGCTCCCTTTCTTCACCGAGCATTACGGGAACGCCGCAAGTGTGACGCATTCTTATGGCTGGGAAGCAGAAGCCGCCGTTAAACAAGCACGAGAAACGATCGCAGAAGCCATTCACGCAACACCTGAAGAAATCATTTTTACGAGCGGTGCAACTGAGGCGAATAACTTAGCAATTAAAGGAGTCGCAGAAGCATATTTCAATCAAGGGCGACACATTATCACGGTTCAGACTGAGCATAATGCTGTACTCGATCCGTGTCGGTATTTGGAATCGCTTGGGTTTGAAGTGACTTATCTGGGAGTCGATCGCTTTGGCTTAATTGATCTGAATGAACTCGAAAAAGCGATGCGCGACGATACGATTCTGGTCTCTGTGATGGCAGCGAACAATGAAATTGGCGTGATTCAATCGATCGACAAAATTGGCGAACTCTGCCACAGTCGAAACATTCTCTTTCATACGGATGCGGCTCAAGCGATCGGTAAAATTCCCCTCACGGTTCAGAACGTGGATCTAATGTCGATCACGGGACACAAGCTTTACGCGCCAAAAGGCATCGGGGCATTGTACGTCCGGCGAAGAAATCCGAGAGTTCAACTGTCGGCACAATTGCATGGGGGTGGACACGAGCGAGGAATGCGATCGGGCACTCTCTACACGCCGCTTATCGTTGGACTAGGGAAAGCGATCGAGATTGCTGATCCAATTTCCGAGGCAATTCAGGTTGGCAAATTGCGCGATCGCTTGTGGGAACAGTTAAAACTTGATGGCGTTCATCTAAATGGACACCCAACTCAGCGCTTACCTGGAAATCTGAATATTAGCGTCGAAGGAGTCGATGGACAGGCGCTATTACTGGGATTGCAACCCGTGATCGCAGTTTCATCCGGTTCTGCATGTACGTCCGCGAAAATCGAACCGTCTCATGTTTTGAGCGCGATCGGGGTTCCAGAAAAGTTAGCGTTTGCGTCGATTCGATTCGGAATTGGGCGGTTTAATACTGAAGAAGACATCGATCGAGCCGCACAAGCTGTTCAAGAAACAATCTATTCGCTACGACGAATCTAAGCGTTTGTATTGGAGAAGACTGGCTGATTTAGAGTGAAGAGTTCGATCGCCTGTTCGTCACTACGCATACTTTGAGAAATCTGTAAACCATCTACATAACGAGATCATTTTCTTCCTCATTCTAGAAGGGTAATTTGATGCCATCAATCACACTAGTGGAATGAGTTTATTAAAAAATTAGAATGATTTCGGAATGTAAAACTGTTTTTGCTTGTGAAGAAATTTGGGAATATCTAATTCATAGAAAGAAAGATTTGCATTGTGTTCTCTGTGATCCCCGCTTCGTTCTTCACCGCATCGAATCGCTCTCAGTAGAAATACTAAAACAGTTTTCTCCGTTTTTAGAGCGATCCCCGAATTATAAAGACAATGTGAAAGCCCTTTTTCAAGAATAGCCCCCAGAAACCGAGACCTATCAGCGATTTCCAAAGATTTCATCACAATTCAGTCGCTCATACGACACTTCACAATAGAGATTAGAAACTGGCTTTTTTGTGAAATTTCTATTGCTCATAAACAACATTTGAAGCTGAGTAAATTTATTTCACTAACTGTTTCTCAATCGACAGCATTTCATTGCCAAATCTGAAGACTTCATTAAGAAGTAACCCTGCTGTTTCACATTTATTATCGCGATCGTCTGACCAATGAAAAGTAACGATGCCTTCACCTCGAATTGTCGCCATTGCCGTTTCTATTCCCCCGAAGGACGGCGTGGTGGTCACTGTAGCCAACTTAATGTTTCTGTCCAAAGCACCTGGAAAGCGTGTTCGCTCTCCAGTCCGATTTTTGAACCAGAATGGGAATTTGCCAGCATCCCCGTTTGGCACAGCGAAACGGCTTTTGTTCGGCAGACAAATTCAGAAGGTCAATCGTTCACTTATACGATCGAGCCAACCGAAACCGATTCCGAAGTTTCTGTGACCTCAATTTGATAACATCTGTGGGCGGCTTACCTGCCCAAGAACGCGATCGCATTCCTTAGCAGAATGCGATTTTTTCATGCAAAAACGCCGAGACCCAAAGAATCTCGACGTTCAAAGCAGTTTCCATTTCAATTAAGGATTTTGTGCGGCAGTCGTTTGTTCAACCTTCACGGGTGAGTCCGAATCGCCTAAAACGACTAAGCGTTGATTCGGATCAGCTCGATTCGTTTGTTCTTGAACGATCGCGTTTGCTTGCTGAGGATCAAAATAACGATTAAAGTCGGCTTTCAACCGAGACACACGGGTATCTGCGGTCTGAACTTCAGCCTGGATTTCTTTTAGTTTTGCTTGTTGATTGAGACTATAAGGAATTAGCTGAACCAGAGCAGCGATCGCTGCACCGGAAATTACGACATTTACACCTAATTTCGCGATCGCTTCGGCTGCCAAAACGCGGTTTTGCTGTGGACGGAGCGACGATTTGGGAGTGCGAGAACGGCGAGATTTCGGGGATTCAGGGGGTTGTGGGAGACGAAGTGCGTTCATGGGTTCATATAGCGGTGACAGCAAAAAAGCAACTCAAGCACGAAGAAATTCACTCTAGTGACGACGTGCAATTCTTATAAGTGCCAAACCAAATTCTTCACCTCTTGCAAGCAAAGAATCATGTTTCAATCCATCAATTAATTTGATTTCTTGTTGGTAGAGCTTACTTAAAATTGCAAATCTGGAACCCAAAATCAAGAAGTACGAGTGAACTAAGTGCGCTAGTCACAAAAAAGACAAAAGCTAAAACGGAGAAAACCAAGAAAATCTGGCTTTTTTAGGTCTTAACTGTTGGTTTTTTGTGCGTTTTGATCGCTTTGGCTACCTACCTGAGCGGAAAGAACCCATTCAGGCAGGAAACTTGCCTAGATAGTTTACTTGCTGAATCGCAAAATGATCACTGAATTTACAGTTTTCTTTCTGCAATTTGCCCGTTTGCTTCTAGAATCGTCTCCTGCCTGATTCGAGCCTTTACTTGTAAAGCTCAGTTGCTAACCGAAAAGCGAGGACTCCCGGAATGAGAGCCACGACCAGCGCAACCAGAACTTGAGTATCAGATAAAGACATGTTTGAAACTCCTTATCTAGGGGTTATAGTTCCTCAATGTGAACGAAAATGCACATTTCGGAAAGTGGTTGTAACAAGATGCAACAGAAAAACCCCTGAATTTTGCATTTTTCAGGAGTTTTACGGGGTCAAGCTTCGTGCTGAGCAGGATTTTGTTCTAATGTTTCGTTGTGTTCCACATTGCGTTCATACCAACGCATTAATGGAGTCGAGGTGACACCGTGGAGCAGGACGGAGATTACGATCGTCCAGAAGGTGATCCAGGCAATCTGCTCCCCATCGTAACCCTTCAGCCCCTTCCCGAACGTGTAAGCCAGATAATAGAGTGAGCCGACTCCTCGAATGCCGAACCAGCCGTAAAGCCAGCGAGTGGCGGGATGAACTTTTAAGCCGATCGTACTAATCCAAGCGCCGATCGGTCGAATCACGAAAATCAAGCTGAAGGCAATCACGAACGCATCCCCGGCAAATCTAAGCATAGGTTCAAATCTCAGCATCGAGCCGAGTAGCAAGATGGTTCCGATTTCTGCAAGTTTTTCGATTCGTTCGATGAAATGAAGCTGCTCTCTGGTGTATTCGGCATTTCGTCTGCGCCGCATAGCGACTCCAGCGACAAAGACCGCTAGGAATCCGTAGCCATTTGCGAGTTCGGTAAGCGCATAGGTGATGAAAATTGCGCTGAGAGCGACGAAATCTTCCATCAAATCGTCTGGAGTGCGAAAGCGTTCCAGTTTTTTATCAACCTGCTTGATCGCTTTTGCGACGAGAAACCCGACGACCATTCCAGCAAAAATCGCCCAAACAACATCGATCTCAACCCATTCACGAAACCACGATCGCCAATCTTCTTTCTCAATCCAATGAATTCCAAAATATACAAACGGAAAGGCTAAAGCATCATTTAATCCGCCTTCTGAAGTAATTCCGAATCGTAATTCATCGCGGTCGTGCGGATCTTCAAGCTGAACTTCCGAAGCCAAAACCGGATCAGTCGGAGCGAGAATTGCACCTAAAAGAATCGACAAGCCCCAATCTAATTTGAGAATGTAATGTGCGATCGTGGCAACTGCAAAAATTGTTATCGGCATTAATAAGCCGATCAGTCGGATTGTCGATCGCCAAGCTCCATATTGCAGTGGACGACTCATTTTCAGTCCACAACTAAATAGAGAAATGAGCACAACCAGTTCAGTCGCTCGTTCTAGAAAGTTTGCATCCGGGCGCACTTGAATTAGATTAAATCCATAAGGACTCAGAATAATTCCAACCAGTAAATAAATCAGTGCATACGACAGCGGCAATCGAGCAATCCAACCCGATCCCAGCGTAACCATCAATAACAGCAAACCAACGACCAACAGATCAAGAATATAGACATCCACAGGTGAGTTCCTAGAGTGTGGTTCGTCTTCACTCTAGTAAGCAGCATGAGTCGATATATTGATCTGCTGATAGATCTTGTTAGGGCTTGCGAATATAGCCCCATTTTTCATTGAGTTTGACACGGGCTAACCCTTCACGAAACGAGCCAACCTCCTCAAATTGAGGTGCGATCGCAATTTTCCCAGTCGGATCAATAAAGCCCCATCTATCACCAATTTTGACGGGTGCTAATCCATCGGAAAAACTTCCAGCAAATTCATATTTTGGCTGAATTACAAAGCGACCAGATTTATCGATGTAGCCCCATTTTCCATTGCTTTCAACTAACGCTAATCCATTAGAAAAATCAGAAGCAAAAGAAAATTGAGGCGCGATCGCAATCTTCCCACTCGAATCGACGTATCCCCATTGATTGCCTGATCGAACTCGTCCCATTGAATCAGCAAGATTAAACGCCCCATCAAACTGTGGCTGAACTACAAACTGTCCACTTTGATTGATGTAGCCCCATTTCTTTCCAATTCGCGCTGCTGCCAATCCAGAAGAAAATCGCCAAGCATCGTCGAATTTTGGCTCGATGATCATCTTTCCAGTCTGGTCAATGTAGCCATATTTCTCATCAAGTTTCACTGCTGCAAATCCTTGTGAGAATCCCGATGTCAGAGCGAATTTCGGAGGAATTACAACTTCTCCAGTCGGTTTGATGAATCCGTAACGTTGATTCACTCGAATCGCTGCGAGTCCTTCTTGAAATTTGGAAGCTTGTTCGTAACGAGGCTCGATCGCGAAATCACCCTGTCGATTCAGATAGCCAAACAAGCCACCCAGACGCACGATCGCTAATCCCTCAGAAAAGGGCGCATACGCTTCTAGCTCCATTTTTGGTGTGACCGTCAGCCGCCCAGAGTGATCGATGTAGCGAAACTCTCGACCGAATTGGACAAGCGCCGCACCTTCCGCGAAATCAGAAGCACTATCGAACTGATTCTCGATCGCGAATTCGGTGGGAGTGAGAGCAATGGCGCGTTGTTCGATCGCAACTTTCTGAGGAGCCGCACAAGCCCCAACGGTCGTTAGACTGAGCGCCGCAAGCAAAAGGAGGCGAACCATAACCACAGTGTGAGAAACGAATACGCTTCAGTGTAACGAGGAATAAAATTTCTCACCTCTAAAATTCGGTAGAGAGCATCGATCGTCGCTAAACTGAAATTATCATTATCGATCGCAAATTCGCTATGGATCTCACATTGTTAGTGAAATCGCTTGAATCCGGGCAGTTTGAGGCAACTGTTCTAGAAATACCTGCTTATCGGGTAGAAGCAGAATCGAAGGAATTAGCGCTAAATGAATTGAAATCAGCATTGTTACAGAGAGTACAAAACGCTGAAGCATTAACCTGGCAACTCCCGGTCAACTCTACTGAACATCCTGCTTGGTTGAAGTTTGCTGGAGTTTTTAAGGACAACACTGACTTTGCAGAGATCGTAAAGGAAATTCAGGAAGCACGAGAAGCTTGGGGTGATGAAGAGATGGATCAATCAGAGTATTTGCGCTGAATGTTTATTTTAGATACTGACCATGTTTCGCTTTGGTTACGAGGTCATCTACAGGTTAAGGAAAAAGTTGCTAAATCTACACAGAACGTTTGTCTCACTATTATTACTGTTCAAGAATTGTTTAATGGTTGGGTTGGGCGACTGAATGACACAACCGATGCTGCTTTGATGATTGAGCGGTACGAGAGCCTTTGGCAAACAATTGAGTTTGTGCGTCAGTTTCCTGTACTGAAATTTGATATTGCGGCTGACGATTATTACGTTAGAACTTTGATTGAAAATGCTCATTTGCGGAAAAAGCGATTGAGACAAGATTTGAGAATTGCGGCAATTGCGCTTTCGCAGAATGCCACGATCGTGACTCGCAATCAGCGCGATTTTGGGCAAGTTCCAGGGCTGAAGATTGTAGATTGGTCAAGCTAATTCAATCACTCCTCGAATTCACGATAGATTAGGAACTTGCACTCTCAATGGTTTGAAGCGTTTATGCACCGAATTGCTGCGACTCCTGGAGGTTGGACACCAGATCTCGAAGGCGTTGTCTTTGTGGAACAAACTCCTGCACCGATCGTGATGATCACAGCAGCAGATACAGATATTCAAACGCTTTCTGTTGCAATCGCTCAATTCCCCGCTGATTTTCCAGAAGTTCGGGGCGTAAATTTACTTCAGCTTCAACAGCAATTAACGATCGATACTTATGCAGAAGAAGTCCTAGAAGCCGCGAAGGTGATTGTGCTGCGGATTATTGGGGGTCGATCGTATTGGTCGTACGGTCTGGAAGTGGTACGCGAAACTGTGGAGCAATCTGGAGCAACGTTAATTGTTCTGCCCGGAGACGATCGACCGGATTTGGATCTGATGAGCCATTCGACGGTTCCATTTGCTCAAGTCGATCGAGTTTGGCGGTACTTTAATGAAGGTGGAGTCGAGAACTATCGTAATGCAATTCAGTTCTTAGCAAAGACTTATCTTAGTGTTGAGTGCGAAATTGCTGATCCTCAAGTTGTGCCGCGTGTAGGAGTGTACCGAACTGGGGAAAGTTGTAGCTATCGATCGGGAACAGTCTGTAGTGCGCGAAAAGTTGGAATTTTGTTCTATCGCGCTCACTATCTGTCGGGTAACACTGCGGTGATTGATGAACTGTGTCAGGCATTGTGCGATCGCAATCTTTGCCCTGTTCCGGTGTTTGTTTCATCATTGCGTGATCCGGATGTGCAGAGTGAGCTATTAAACTATTTTCAACCAAAGGATTGCGCTCAGATAGATATTCTCTTGAATACAACTAGCTTTTCTCTAGGATCTGCAATTCCGTTTGGAATGACTATTGATGCGAGTGCGCCCGAATTGTGGCAAGCATTAGACATTCCAATTTTGCAAGTCATTCTGAGCGGTGGAACAATTGAACAATGGCAAGAACAGTTAAGAGGACTATCACCACGAGATACAGCGATTAATATTGCATTACCAGAAGTAGATGGGCGGATTATTAGTCGATCGATTTCCTTTAAAGCCGTGCAAGCGAAACATTCAGCGTTGCAAACTGAGGTCGTGACGTATCAAGCAATTAGCGATCGCGTTCAGTTTGTGGCAGATCTGACGCGGAACTGGGTAGAGTTGCGACGGAGTGAAATATGCGATCGTAAAGTCGCACTAATCCTGGCAAATTACCCATCGCGTGATGGTCGGTTAGCGAATGGAGTCGGACTAGATACGCCTGCAAGCTGTATCGAAATTCTTAAAGCACTACATCGCCAAGGATATACAGTCGAAAATATTCCTGAGAACGGAGATGAATTAGTTTTCAAATTGACAGAAGGAATCACAAACGATCCAGAGGCGAGAGAATTACGCAATGTGAATCAATCGCTATCGTCATCAGAGTATGAGACGTATTTTGAAACGCTGCCTGTTCAGCAATCGATTACAGACCGTTGGGGATCTCCGCCTGAATCTTTTCCGATTCCTGGTATTCAATTGGGCAATGTGTTTGTTGGAATTCAACCTGCGCGGGGATACGATCGCGATCCTTCTCTGAACTATCATGCACCTGATTTGGAGCCAACACATGACTATTTAGCGTTTTACTACTGGGTGCGAGAAGTCTTTGGGGCACAAGCGATCGTACATGTAGGTAAGCATGGAAATCTCGAATGGTTGCCCGGAAAAAGTGTTGCATTGTCTGAAACGTGTTTTCCTGAAATTGCCATTGGAGCTTTACCGCATTTCTATCCGTTTATCGTGAATGATCCGGGTGAAGGTTCTCAAGCAAAAAGACGCGCTCAAGCTGTGATTCTCGATCATTTAACACCACCAATGACTCGTGCAGAACTTTATGGTGGATTGCAGAAATTAGAGGCGTTGATTGATGAATACTACGAAGCTCAGGATCTTGACCCGTTGCGATTGAACATTGTTCGCGATCGCATTCTGGAGCTAGTCGAACAAGATAATCTCAAATCCGAGCTTCCAAGCGATTCGGATTCAATTTTAGATTTGATTACCAACACCGATCGATATCTCTGTGAACTAAAAGAAGCACAGATTCGAGATGGCTTACACATTTTTGGACTATGCCCAGACGGACGACAGTTGCGCGATTTGATTGTTGCGATCGCACGTCATCCACAGCCGAATCGAATCGGATTAACCAGAGCGATCGCAGAAGATTGGAACTTAGATTTTGATCCACTCACTGCTGATCCAGCGGAACGATTGAACAATCAATTTAGAACGGTTGGAGATGCGATCGCAGCAATTGAAACTGAAGCAGCTCACTTAGTCGATCGACTCTTTCAAGGTGACATTTCTCAAGGACAGGCTTACACAGCGGAACTAATTTGGATTCAGAGCTTTTTACTTCCAGCTTTGCGGAACACACATCAAGAAATTGATTTTCTACTTCATGGTTTGAATGGTGGGTATGTTCCGGCTGCCCCATCGGGAGCACCGACGCGCGGAAGACCCGAAGTTTTACCGACTGGACGGAACTTTTATTCGGTCGATATCCGATCGATTCCGACCGAAAGCGCGTGGCAAGTTGGACGCAAAGCCGCAGAAGCGATCGTCGAACGTTACACCCAAGAAAATGGTGAATATCCTCGTACGATCGGGCTATCCATCTGGGGAACTTCCACGATGAGAACAGGCGGAGATGATCTCGCGGAAGCTCTAGCATTGTTAGGAGTTCAACCTGTTTGGGATGGGATTTCTCGGCGTGTGGTCGATTTTGAGATTCTGCCTTTATCCGTACTGGGTCGTCCGCGTGTGGATGTGACACTGAGAATTTCAGGATTCTTCCGTGATGCCTTTCCGAATTTGATTGATTTATTCGATCAAGCTGTAGCCGCGATCGCTGATCTGGATGAGCCATCCGACCAAAATCCGCTTTCTGCTCAGGTGAAACAAGAAACGCAAACTTGGATTGATTCGGGGCTGAATGTAGAAATTGCAAGTCGTCGATCGCGTCATCGCATTTTTGGCTCAAAACCAGGCGCATATGGGGCTGGACTTCAAGGGCTAATTGAATCGCAGAATTGGGAAACTGATGCAGATCTTGCTCGCGCTTACATTAACTGGAGTAGTTACGCTTACAGTAGTTCTGGTGTTGCTCAATCTGCTCCTGAAGCGTTCCAGAATCGATTAAACGAAATGCAGATTGTTTTGCAAAATCAAGATAATCAGGAACATGATCTGCTCGATTCTGATGATTACTATCAGTTTCAAGGGGGACTCACGGCGGCGGTACGATCGACACAAGGCAAAAATCCGACAACATACTTTGGCGATCATTCACTGCCAGAAAATCCGAAAGTACGATCGCTCAAACAACAGATCGCACGAGTGTATCGATCGCGTGTGGTAAATCCAAAATGGATCGCAGGAGCAATGCGACACGGATATAAAGGTGCGTTTGAGATGGCAGCGACGATCGATTTTCTGTTCGCTTATGATGCGACGGCTCAATGTGTTGAGAACTATATGTATGAGGGTGTTGCGGAGGCGTACTTATTCGATGATGCGGTGCAAGAATTTATTCGCTCGAAGAACCCTTGGGCGCTGCGGGATATGGCGGAACGATTGCTTGAAGCGAATCAACGAGGATTTTGGCAACAGGCAAATCAAACCACATTAGAACAATTGAGAGCGATCGTTTTAGAAGCGGAGGGTGTGATCGAAGGACATATCTCCTAGATAAGACGTAGATCCCGATCTGAAATCTACGTATTTGCGCTCAGTTTCTTTAAAGGATCTTTAAAGTCTCTACTGAATCATACGGAAATCGATCGAGTTCCCATGTAAGATGTACTGTATCGAAAATGAGTTTCCTAAAAGAAATTTAGCAACTCATCTCAGGGGTGTCGATCTACAAAAGTAAGCTGTAGGACGCGATGAAAATCGCTCGATTTCGCTTGATTTGTTTTAGTTGTGTAGCTTCACCTTGGGGTACTCGATGAGTAGTGTTTTGGTAATCGAAGACGATCCAGAAATTTTAGAAAATATTGAGGAGATTCTGGAGTTACAAAGCTACGAAACATTGACCACTAGCAGTAGTTTGACTGGGTTGCAGTTAGCCAAGGAAGCCCTGCCAAACTTAGTGATTTGTGATGTAGTCATGCCGGATTTGGATGGCTATGGTGTTTTGAGCGAACTACGGCAACAAGCAGAAACAGCCGCAATTCCTTTCATCTTTTTGACTGGTCGATCAGATCGATCCGATGTTCGTCATGGGATGGAATTGGGAGCCGATGACTATCTCACCAAGCCTTTTACTCAAGAAGAACTGCTCGGTGCAGTGCAGAGTTGTTTGACTAAATACGATCGCTTATCCAAACAGTACGAAGCTCAGGCGCAAGAAGCTCAATCGATCGAGAAACAACTCCAAACGAGTCAAGAACTCGCAGAAATGAACAGTGTTCTGCTGCAAAAACTGTCTCAGGGCTTGCGACATCCGGTGGCAAACATTACGATCGCGACCTATATGTTGAAGCAGAATTTATCGAGTAAAGACTTCGAGCGGTACATTGCAATCTTGGAAGAAGAGTGTGCCCGGAGTACTTCGCTGTTAAATGAAGTCTCTAGTCTGCAAGAGTACCTGAATCCTTCTAAGATTAATTTGCTGCGAGGAAAGCTGAAGGTTCGGATTCCGTTGTAGAGGGGTCTTGGTGTAGGAAGGCAAATGGAATTCGATCGCATCAATGCGGGAAAATCATGCAACACATTGTGCGTTTACCCGACGACGTAGAGACGATTCGCCGAATCGTCTCTACCAAGGTTTCGCGTTGGGGCGATAATTGATCAATGGGATCGAATGCAATTTAAACCAAATACGATCGCTGCATCGAACGATTTATCAACCCCATTCGTTAAGCAGAAACCAACATCGAAACAGGTTCGATCGATTCCGCTTGCTGGAAAAACTCAAGCAACGGTTGGATATGTGCTTCCTGCTTAAACCACTCTGCATCAAGGTCTTCGAGCAAATGCACTTCTCGAATCAATTCCGTTCCCTGATATTCCCGCACGATCGGATGTAGGAATGTACTTTGCTGAGCGTGGCTCGGATGCGGATTACGCTCAATCTGGAACGGATCGCCAGACACATGACCGAACTCTAGCGTGATTACATAATGCCGATCGAAGGTTCCCAACCGTCCATCATGTAAGTAATCGATCGGCACTTCTTCGTAATAGTGAGTTGTCTCACCAGAAACCGTGATCAAATCACACAAAAATCCAAACTGCTGCCACAATGCTGAACTTTGATTAATCCGTTTCACAGTTGCTTCGAGCATTCCTTCTGGTGTTGCCTCAATCGGCTCATGCTTCCAGACTTTGCCGTGATACTTACATTCAAAGATGTGATGCAATGCACGCAAATTGTACCGGAAACCATGAATAAAGCCGGAACTGGTCTTCTTAAAGTCCCGCATTTGCATCAATGTGCCAGCGAAATACAAGTCTTTAACGTTGACCGATTCCCATTCTGAAGTTTGCTGAGGAAAGCGATCGTAGATCACCGTGTTCGGACGACAGTTCTCATCAAAAATCGAAGTGTCAAAGCGGAACCCTGTACAAGCGATGACGCGATCGTAGATCAGATCCTCTTGTTCACCATTTGCATGAGTGTAACTGACAGAAACGACGTATTTGCCATCCGATCGGCGCTGAATGTTCTGAACCGTTGCATCTAAGACTGCATTCTGGCACTTCAGTTGATACGTATCAAGGAAATTATTGTTCAGGGCGCGGAGATGTCCGACAAAGTGCGTTTTCCATGCCAAGGTGATTGGATGAGGACTTGCAACGTGAATGACAGCGGCGGTTTCGATTAGCAAATCTGCGGTTTCAAATGCAGAGTTGCCCTTGCCGAGAACAAGAACACGCTGATTCACATAGTCTTGTGGATCGAGCGAGACATCAATGTAGTTATCTGCCAGTTCAAGCCCAGGAATCTCAGGGAAATAAGGCTTAGAAACACCCGTTGCCATGATCAATCGAGCCGATGAATAAGTGCGACCCGCTTCATCAGTGACGGTGAATTGGTCATCTTTCGAGACCTTTGCAACTCTAGCGTTGTATTGAACATTAAGCTGATGTCGATCGGCAAAGTCATTCAAGTACCGCACCAAATCATCGGTGGCTGGAAAGTACTTCTGACTATAGTTCTTGAACAGCAATTGTTCATCATCACTCAGCAGCGAATTCCAATCCCAACGCAGATTAATTTCTGGATCGTTATATCCGGTGTAGACCTTGTTGATCGAGATCAATCTTCTGCGTCGTGGATACTGCTTGAAGAAGGTTGCCGCTGATTCTCCTGCTTCCAAGATGAGATAACTGCGGTTCGCTTGCTGCAAAAAGTAGCCAAGTTGCAGACCTGCGGGACCTGCTCCAATAATCAGATAGTCGTATTCAGCTTGCATTGTGATTCTTTAAAGTAAATGTACAGACCGAAAGCAAGAAACCTGAGCGAGTTTCTCGAACGGAATTGGCAAAGTCAATCGCATTTCTGCAATCTAAAATTGATGTCGATCGCACTAATTCAAGAATTGCGATTAAGCCGCCATCGCTGGAATTTTCTGAGATGCTGCAAATGGATTTTCGCTTGAATGAGTTTTGAGATAATCCATCATTTCGTTCATCGCATCTGTGTAAACGCTAAACACTAATTCGACGAGTTCGATCGCATTTTCACGTTGTTCTTCCGTGAGTTCAAGACTTTCTAAATCCACTTCACCATCGTCTGCTTCGGTGGTGTGTTCTGTCTCAATTCCAAAATGATGACTACCGAGATAACGGTATTCTTGATGCGTGGATTGTTGCAATTCTCGGATTACCTTTGAGGTTCGAGAGAGCGCAACATAACCTGTTGCTTCGATCGCTTCCATTCCTGCTAGAACGACGATCGGTTCTGCTCTAAAACTGTAAAGTGCAATTTGATGACAAACTTGCCGTGTTTTTCGAGTTGCATCCCCCCAGAAAAACCGCATTGCATCAACGAAACTAAGTTGTTGATTCAACCCTAGTTTTTCCAAATCTTCCAGAAACCAAACCCAATGATGATCGTCTTCATAGGTTCGACGATTAATCAATTGTTGAATTCTATCGCTGGTCGGCTCCTTGCGTAAATCAGAGCGATTCAATTCGCCAAACGCCATAACCATCGGTACTGCACAAGGAATCCAAGCAAGTCTACTCCTTGGGTCAACACTCTTATCTTGTAGGAATTGAAACAGCGGTAAATCAGAGAATTCCTGCTTCCGCTTCTCAATGAGTTCGAGGATTTCTTTCATTGCAAGCACCCCTCAAAATTGTAAATAAATAAGTAGATGAATTGCCATAAGCGGCATTCTGCAAACGCAGACTAATCTCAAATTGAACGCTAGTCTGCGATCGATAATTTAGAGCAAGGATTGCAGAATGACATCGATTCAGAAATATTTCCGAGCATTCAAATCTGTAATCCTATGCAAAATCTCGATGAACAACATCAAAATCAATAGAGTTCCAGTAGCCCAAAATGGCTAACCTTAGAAAACACTAGTCAGTTTAGAGAAGCGGATTAACACATTACCTGAAGGCAAGTAAAGCTTAAAATATTTCCGCAAACCGCGTGCAGCCTTTTCTCAATCATTGCTGTTTTTGATTCAATGATTTTGCACCTTCTAAAACTCACATTTGCATTGTTTCAGAAATTTTTAATATTTGTCAACCCTAGTTAATTACAAAAATCGATCGCGTATTTTTTGTATTAATAATTACCCGTAGATGAGAGATTAATTTATTTTTTGTTGACACCAATTTAAGACTGGACATCGAGAACAATAAGGACGTTTTCCGGTACAAACATGTTTTCCAAAAGGGACTAATAGTTGATTGATCTCAATCCAATATTGTTGTGGTAATTTTGCTTCTAGTGCGATCGTTGTTTTTTCCGGTGTTTTGGTCTCAACATATCCCCACCGATTTGTAATCCGATGCACATGAGTATCGACGCTGATATGTGGTTGTTTGCAAGCAATTCCTAAAGCTAGATGAGCACATTTCACACCAATTCCTTTGAAGCTCATTAACACTGCTTCATCGGCTGGTAGCTCTCCTGCATAGTTCGTGACAATCTGATTCGCGATCGTATGAATCTGTTGTGCTTTCTGCTCTGGATAGGTACAGTCTCGAATCAATGTTTCAATCTCTGCGGGAGTGAGTTGCGCGATCGCCTCTGGAGTGCGAGCTTTCTCAAACAATCGACGCGACACAGGTAAGCTTACTTCATCATAGGTTCTCACCGAAATTAAACAGCTAATCAACTGCTCAAACAGCGAAGTATAACCCTCTTCGTAAAGTTCAAACATCGCAGCTTTCGGTAGAGTACTAACCGCATCCCGAACGCGATCAAAGACAGCATCAATGTCAAAGGGAAGTTTTTCCATATTTTGATAGTTCGAGTGTATTATGAAAATCTAAAGTGAATGGCAATTCAAATGCTAACGTTACAAGGAAAAGTGATTTTAGGCATCGATCCTGCGATCGCAACGATCGGATATGGCGCAATTCAAGATGATCAGGTTTTGGATTATGGCGTGATCAAGACTCCAGCAAAGTCTTCGATCTACGATCGACTCAAACAAATTCACGATGATGTTCGTGAATTGTGCCAGATTCTGAAGCCTGATGTGGTTGCACTAGAAATGCCATTTTTCACCCGCGAAACAACGAGCGCAAACAAAGTGCTTAGAGCATTAGGCGTGATTGAGCTTGCTTTGGGTGAATATGGATTGTGTGAGCCGATCTTTCTGCATCAATCACAAGTGAAAGCTTCAGTTGCAAAGTATGGAGCACAAAAGTCTGAGATTCAGCAAGCCGTGATGATGATTTTTGGATTGTCAGAGCCACCGAAACCCGATGATGCAGCGGATGGACTCGCGATCGCTTACGCTGCTCAATCGGGTGCACGTGCAAATGTGAAATAGCTCTATCTTGAAGCGATCGTCTTTTGAATAATCTTGAGTGCTGTATCTTGTGTTTCTTTCAACAAGCGCGGCTCAACAATCTTGTCACCTGGAGAATGATAGTTCGGATCTTTGCCTCGGAAAAAGAACAGTGTAGAAACATTCTTAGATTTGAACGACGCATGATCACTGCCACCGAATCGACTCGATTGAACATTGCCTGAAACAGATTGTGCGATCGCGCTCATTGTCCCTGAGCCATCGAGCAATAATCGATCGTTTACTCCAACCATGTCAAAGTTCAACATCGCTTTTAGTCCTGAGAGAAATTGCGGTGTTGCTCGATCGACAAATGCCTGTGACCCTTTCAAACCATCTTCCTCACCATCGAATCCCATAAACCAGATTTGCTTTGCTTCTGATGACTTCGACAGCGATCGAGCAATTCCCAACACGACCGCCGTTCCCGAAGCATTATCATTTGCGCCTGGAGAATTCGCAACGGAATCAAAATGCCCGCCAATAATTAATTTAGGCTGTGTCACATTCGGTAGATGAGCAATCACATTTCGCCCTAAAGCATTGGGTTGAGCATTTACGGTTAATGTTGCTTGTACAGTCGTTTTTTCTGCTTGCTCTAGCAACGGTGTTCCGACTTCTTGAGAGAGTGACGCGGCTGGAATCGGAGAAGATTTAAGCAACATGCCGCGAATGTTTCCAGGCTGATTGTTCACAATCAGAATCCCGATCGCGCCTGCTGATGCTGCATTCTCAATCTTCTGAATAAATTGAAGACCGCCACCGCGTTTGACGATCACAATTTGATTTCTCACATCAACCGCTTTGAAATCTTCAGGCTTGCCATAGTTCGGAACGGCGATCAGTCTTCCGGAGGGAGTTCCTGCAATTGATCGCACCATTGCCCAAGCGTCGATCGTTTTTCCATCGATCGATAAACTCGATCCACCATCAAAAAACTTCGGATAATTAAAGGTCTGAACTTCAACCTGATAACCCAGCTTGCGATATTGATCGATCAGATATTCACTCGCACGTTCAGCCGTAGGAGTTCCAGCGACTCTAGGTCCTAAATTTACAAGGGCTTGGACATCTGCAAATAGAGGATCAGCAGCGAAGATCGAGTGCGTTAACGTTGCGATCAGAAATGCGATCGTCATTCCCAACCAAATTCGAGAGCGGCGAAACCGAAAAAACATGGGACTTTCAGGAGGTGAGGACTTTTCCAGCTTAAACGACGGAATTGTGACCTGAATTGAGCCAATAAAAAATCGGGCATCCCACCAAAGAGACACCCGCTAGACTAGCTTTCAAGGTTGACCAGAATTTAGAGGAAAAACATTACATCAGACCCAGGAAGTGGAGTGTTCCACTACCTGTCAGGTATTCCGCAACTAAAGCAGCGACAAAACCGATCATTGCAAACCGACCATTCCAAAGTTCAGCTTGCGGAGTGAAGCCAAACTTCCAAGCATTACGATCTTCTGTAGCCGTAGCCGCCATTTTTTGTGTGTCTTGCATGGTTATTACTCAGAAACGCATTAGCTACAAAATATATTAACTAATGTAACGAAAAGTGTCAAAAGTTTAAGGAAATTGTATGAAGCGATACACAATGCGAATTCTCTGAGTTAGGAGCAAATCTCGTTTTTCAGCAAACGATTAACTTCGATCGCCAGAAAGACCCCCGCTTTTGAATATAGCGATATGATGAAGGCGATTGATTATTGTAAAGAATCATCAATGATTGTTTCTGACACTGGCTTTCGCAAACTCAAAGACTCGCTCACCGAGAAGCTGTTCTTCGGTCACGAGCCATCGGCTGAACTGATCGCGATTCTCCTAGTCTATTTTGTGCAGGGAATTCTCGGTTTGGCACGATTGGCGGTGAGTTTCTTCCTGAAAGATGAGTTACACCTCAATCCGGCTGAAGTGTCCGCACTGTTAGGGATCGTGGCGCTACCGTGGATGATTAAGCCGCTGTTTGGGTTTATCTCCGATGGTCTGCCGATCTTTGGGTATCGTCGTCGTCCCTATCTAATGTTGTCAGGTTTTCTGGGCGCGATCGCTTGGGTACTTCTGGCAACGGTTGTCCATTCGGCTTGGGCGGCAACGCTGGCGATTTCACTCGGATCGCTCTCGACCGCGATCGCAGATGTAATCGTTGATTCGCTCGTCGTGGAACGAGCACGAGGAGAATCGGTCAGCGGTGCGGGATCGCTTCAGTCTTTGACTTGGGGCGCGTCGGCGGTGGGGGGATTGATTACGGCGTATCTCAGCGGTTCATTGCTTCAGCACTTTGACACCCGAACGATTTTTTGGATTACGGCGACGTTTCCGCTGATTGTGTCTTGTGTTGCTTGGTTGATTGCAGAATCGCCTGTAACGGAGAGAGCGAATTGGTCGATCGTTGGGGATCAATTGAAACAGCTTAAACAAGCGATCGCACAAAAATCGATCTGGTTGCCAACCGCATTTTTGTTTCTGTGGCAAGCCACTCCGAGTGCAGAATCTTCGTTCTTTTACTTTTCAACCAATGAATTGGGATTTGAGCCAGAGTTTTTAGGACGAGTGCGACTGGTGACAAGTCTTGCCTCGATCGTTGGAATTTGGGTATTCCAGCGATTCCTCAAAGCTGTACCGTTTCGAGTGATTTTCGGCTGGTCTACGGTGATTTCGGCAGTCTTGGGGCTTTCGATGCTGTTGTTGGTGACTCATACGAATCGCGCTTTGGGAATTGACGATCGCTGGTTTAGTTTGGGCGATAGTTTAATTCTGACGGTGATGGGACAAATCGCATTCATGCCTGTGTTGGTTTTAGCAGCGAGACTCTGCCCACCGGGAGTAGAAGCCACATTATTCGCTTTGTTAATGTCGGTAGTAAACCTATCGGGGTTAGTGTCGTATGAGCTTGGAGCACTGTTGACCCATTGGTTCGGTGTGACGGATACGAACTTTGATAACCTCTGGATTTTGGTGCTGATTACAAACCTCAGTACGTTGTTACCGTTACCGCTGTTGGGATGGTTGCCTGCTGCGGATGCAACGAATCCGAATACGGAAGCTCACTCGGCACTAGAGGCTGATCCAGCAAAACCGATCGGGCAAGCATTTATGCCGAATTTAGTTTCGGTGAGTGCAGGGAAGGAAACAGCAAATGAATGATTGGGGACTTGCATCCTCTCTCTGTGGAAAGGGGACAAGCGCCCAATAATAAGGAATTTTTAGAGAATTAAGAAAAGGTACGAACAGGAAATGCAAGGGTTTCAACTTTTTGAACACGCGGCGACAGTGCCCACTCGGTCTTATAACACCAAAGAATGGCAGCGGGGATATCGATCGCTTCATGAAGAATATGATTATTGGATCGATGAGATTGAAGGTGAGATTCCCAGCGAATTGAGCGGGACGCTGTTTAGAAATGGTCCTGGATTGTTTGAAGTCAACGGAGAGCGGTTTCAGCATCCGTTTGATGGAGATGGCATGATTAGCGCGATCGCATTCCAAAACGGACGCGCTCATTTTCGCAACCGCTTTGTTAAAACTGAGGGCTATCTTGCAGAACAAAAAGCTGGAAAGATTCTCTATCGCGGTGTGTTCGGCACTCAGAAGTCTGGAGGTTGGTTAGGAAATGCCTTTGATGTTCGAATTAAAAACATTGCAAACACACAGGTCATTTACTGGGGCGGAAAGCTGCTGGCACTGTGGGAAGCAGCAGAACCGCATCGCCTTGATCCAAAGACCTTAGAAACTTTAGGTTTAGAGTATTTTGATGGCAAATTAGGGAAAGGTGCGCCGTTTGCTGCCCATCCTTGGATTGATCCAGCGAGTAAATTCGATGATGGAAAGCCTTGTTTGGTCAATTTCTCGATCAAGGCTGGAGTATCTTTTACGATCGCAATTTACGAACTCGATCTCGATGGCAATATCATTCGCCAGCATGACTATCCAGTTCCCGGATTTGCGTTTATTCACGACTTCGCCATTACTCCGAACTACTGTATTTTCTTCCAGAATCCGGTCAAGTTTAATCCATTGCCCTTTCTGTTCGGATTGCGATCGGCGGGTGAATGTATCGCATTCCAACCGGATCAGCCGACAAAAGTTCTAATTATTCCGCGTGATCCAGCGAATAAAGCCAAACCTCGAATTCTCGAAACACCTTCCGGCTTTGTGTTCCATCATGCAAATGCCTTCGAGCAAGATGGCGACATTGTGATCGATTCTGTTGCTTACACGAGCTTGCCTTCGGTTGAACCGGGAGCAGACTATCGAGAAACAGAGTTTGATGCCCTTTCGCCGGGTCAACTGTGGCGATTTCGGATGAACTTGGAAACGGGCGTAGTCGATCGAGAATTGCTCGAAGCGCGGTGCTGTGAGTTTCCCTTCGTCCATCCAGCAAAAGCGGGACGACAACACCGATATATCTATCTTGCAGCGGCTCACTCAGAAACTGGAAATGCGCCACACCAAGCGATTCTCAAGATCGATGCCGAGACTGGAGCGCGTCAGATTCGGAGTTTTGCACCGAGTGGATATGTGAGTGAGCCTGTCTTCGTTCCGCGTGGGCAAGCTTCAGAATCGGGACTGTACACCGAACTGAGCGGCGAGGAAGATGACGGTTGGTTGGTTGCAACTGTGTTTAATACAGAACGCGATCGCTCTGATGTTGTGATCGTCGATGCAAAAGATCTGAGCATTGTTGCAACGCTCCATCTGAAGCATCATATTCCTTATGGTCTGCATGGAACATTCACCCCGCATTACTTTGAGTAAAGTTCGCTCTTTTTTGCGGGAACTTCGTCATCGATAATCAGAAGTATCATTCTCGGTTTTTCTATGGCTGTTGATATTCTGATTTTGTCGAACGCTCCGGGTGAATTAGCGACTTGGGTAAAGCCAACGGTGCGAGAACTGAGAGCACAACTCGGTTCAGAGCCGCGAATTTCGATCGTGCTGTCTCCCTGTCCGAATGCAAGCGGACAAGAGGCGGAAATTGCTCGGAGCTATCCAGAAGTCGATCGCGTTCAAGCAGCCGAGCATTTCTTCCGGTTTCTGCTCCGGGGGAAAACGGCGGAGAATTGGGACTGGCACGATCGAGGAGTGGTAATCTTTCTCGGTGGTGATCAGTTCTTTCCGGTTGTAATTGGCAAGCGATTGGGATATCGCACTGTGATCTATGCGGAATGGGAGGCGAGATGGCATCGATGGATCGATCGCTTTGGCGTGATGAGAACAGAGATTGTCGATCGCGCTCCAGAATCGTTTAAACACAAAATGACAGTGGTTGGGGATTTGATGGCGGAAGTGCAGACCCAACAATCGAATGATTCAGCCGAAGAATTGATCGGATTGTTACCGGGATCGAAGCCTGCGAAGTTAACTCAAGGTGTGCCGTTAACACTGGCGATCGCAGAACACATTAAGCGCGATCGTCCTCAAACTCGCTTTGTGATTCCAGTCGCACCGACATTAGATTTGGTAGATCTAGCAAAGTATGCTAATCCAGCACAGAACTCGATCGTGCCTTTAATGGGGAATGTTTCCGCCAAATTAGTCGAAGGCGATCGACCGTATTTGGAAACACAGAACGGAGTCTCGATCGAGCTTTGGCAATCAAAAAACGAGCGCGTTCCAATGTATAAATTGCTGTCTCAATGTCGATTGTGTTTAACAACTGTTGGAGCAAATACCGCAGAACTCGGATCGTTAGCCGTTCCGATGATTGTATTGTTACCGACTCAGCAACTCGACGCAATGCGGGCTTGGGATGGATTACCTGGACTACTCGTAAACCTTCCAGGAGTGGGATCTAGGATTGCAAAAGTGATTAATGCTGCAATGATCAAGCGGTTAGGATTACTGGCTTGGCCCAACATCTGGGCGAAAGAAATGATTGTTCCGGAACTGATTGGAAAGTTAGAAGCAGAAGAGATTGCGAAATTAGCGATCGACTATCTAGATCACCCAGAAAAACTTGAACAAATGCGCGATCGACTGCGACAAGTTCGAGGAGAACCCGGAGCCGCGAAGAAATTAGTCTCGATCGTAGTTGAAGAACTTAAACAGTTCTAAATCCACAAATGACGATAATCACGAATATAGTCACGAATACTACGAGACGGATGTTCTAGTAATCGAGGTAATGTCGAATCGATCGTTTCTGATTGTCCAAATCGTAGCCCGACATGCAGAATTGTTTGAATCAAGATTAGTTCTAAAGGCAGTTTACGACGGATTAGATGAAAGACATAGCCTGGAACACTAGCAGGTTGATATCTAATTGTTCGGTTCAGTTCCTCAGATAGTATATTTGCCACATCGTAAAACGAGGTCACTTCCGCTCCTGTCAATGTATAAGTTTGTGCTTGATGACCTGTAGGATCAATCAAAATTTTTGCTGCCACTTCACCAATGTCACGAGTATCAATAAATGCGATTCGACCCGCACCTGCGGGTAAAAAAATACGATCGTCATTCAAGATATCTTCCCGATACGCGCCGCCTAAATTCTGAGCAAAAAATCCAGGTCTCAGAATTGTCCAATCGTTTGCTCCCTGCTTCAAATGTTGCTCGGTTGCATAATGAGGCACTCTCGGATTGTCACCCGCTCCCGCAACTGAGATAAACACAATGTGACGTACATTCTGCGATCGTGCTACATCTATCAATCGATTGAGTGTTTCCTTCGTATTACCAACCGCGGGAGGACGAAGTAAAAAAATACTATCACAACCTTGAATCGCGGATTGGTAAGTGCTGGGATCAAGGAAATCGAATCGCACTGCTTCATTAGAAGGCGATCGAGACCCGATCCGAACTGGAATTTGATGCGCCCGAAGAGAGTCAACGACGGCGCTTCCCACATTTCCAGAAGCTCCAGTGACAAAAATCATAGTTCCTAATTAGCGATCGCTTTCCCATATCAGCTTAGTTCAATGAAACCCTCAAAGTATTTCAAGATATGTAGAAATTTTCAAACAGATGAGTTTCATAGATTCTTGTTCTAAGCTATAGAACGTTAGTCGCTGAGCCACTTTGATCGAAACCCGGCACTCTGTTCCCTTCAACTGGTGAAGTTTATGACTGTCAATATGCCGCCTGATGTTGATCTACGCAAGTCAACCAACTGGATCATTGCACTTAGTATTGCGCTCATTGTGCTGGGTATCCTTGCAATTTTGCTACCAGGAATTGCTTCAGCATTCTTTACTTCGGTGATTGGATGGATCACGCTGATTAGCGGCGCAGTGATGATTGTGCAATCGTTTCAATCGAGACCTGTACGGGGATTTTGGTTGAATTTAATCACAGGAGTGCTTTATGCGATCGCAGGAATTTACATCTTATTCAACCTCCGAGATGCAGTCTTAGCATTAACGTTCGCCTTCGGTATCTTGTTTATCGTTGAAGGAATTTACACGATCCTCATGGCGTTCGTGAATCGTGCAGGTCATCGGTTGTTCTGGCTCGTTGCACTCAATGGAGTGATCACCTTAATTCTGGGGATCATGGTACTCAATCGCTTCCCGTCCAGCGCACTTTGGTTGATTGGACTCTATGCAGGAATTAGTTTACTGATGACGGGAAGCTCTTTGCTGACTGCGGCTCTTGTTGCTCGACGAAGTGCATGATTCCGAAGAGTTTGCCGTTATGATCCAGATATCGCACTGATAATGCTCTGACGATGCTGGACTATATTCGATCGAGAATCCTTCCCTCAAAACCTGTACAGCTATTCATTCAAGCCGGAATGAAATGGGATCGGGATGATTGTCCAGGAATGGCAGCTTCGTTATCGTACTTTGCGCTCTTTTCTTTGTTCCCGTTGCTCTTAGTGCTGCTCAGTGTTCTGGGTTCGTGGATTCGTCCAGGAACAGCAGAGTTTCAACAGATACAAACCGCAGTCGAACGGTTTTTACCGCCGGAAGTGCACGAGCTGATTGAATCGACGGTGATCGCACTCAATCAGAACAGTGTAGGGGCTGGGATCATTGGATTTGGTCTCCTAATGTGGGCTGCGAGTTCGGTGTTTGCGATCTTGAGAAATTCGGTGAACAAAATTTGGCGATCGCCCGAAGAACCGACTCCAAAACGATCGATCCCCAAGCTCATTTTCTTCTTTATTGCGAATCGCTTATTCTCATTCGTTTTAGTGCTAGGAACAGGGTTAGTTCTGGTTGCTGCTCTCGCGACGAATATTGTGATTCGAGCAATTCTCAAGATTGTGGAAGCGTTTCCCTTGATGCAGATCGATCCCTCAAAACTCAATCGAGGGCTGCAAGCGGGTTCAGCTTTTTTCATCCTTTCAATTACGCTCTGTATCCTGTTTAAGATTCTGCCAACCATTAAAGTCAGTTGGAATGATGTTTGGCTTGGAGCATTGCTAACGGCTGGATTATTAGTCGGCTTACAACAGTTGGTAAGCAATAGTGTGATCTCGATTGGTAGTCACTTTCTTTCTTATGGTGTCGTCGGAAGCGTGATGATTCTGCTGCTGTGGATCTTTCTGACCGGGCAAATTTTTCTCTTTGGGTGTGTATTTACCTATACTTATGCTCATCTATTTGGAAGCCGTCAATCTTAGAAAAAGAGCAAATTTTCTTAAGACATTCATCTTTCCGGAGTAAATCCGATAAATTCAATATCAGTGTGAATTCGATCGCACTAGCAGTCGTTCAGGGATAGTTGTATGACGATCGAGAATCAACGCCTAGAAGATGCCCAGACCAAAAAGGTAGACTGGTACAAATGGGGTCCGTACCTCAGCGAACGTCAATGGGGAACAGTGCGGGAAGACTATAGTACTGACGGCAATGCTTGGAGCTATTTTCCTCATGACCATGCTCGATCGAGAGCCTATCGCTGGGGTGAAGATGGATTAGCTGGCATTACTGACAATCACAACCTCCTTTGTTTTGCTCTAGCACTTTGGAATGGCAATGATCCGATTCTGAAAGAGCGATTGTTTGGATTGACCAACAGCGAGGGGAATCACGGCGAAGATGTCAAAGAGTACTACTTCTACCTAGATAGTACACCCACTCATTCGTACATGAAGTATCTCTATAAGTATCCTCAAGCGGGTTATCCCTACGAAGATCTGTTGAAAACCAATGCTCAGCGGAATCGCTATGAATTAGAGTACGAACTATTAGACACCGGGATTTTTGATGACGATCGCTATTTTGATGTCTTCGTCGAATATGCGAAAGCGGATGCTGAAGATGTTTTAATCAAAATCAGCATTGCAAACCGTGGATCTGAAGCGGCTCCGATTCATGTACTGCCGACTGTCTGGTTTCGGAATACTTGGTCTTGGGCAGATGGGGGCGCGAAACCCATTCTGACGAAAATCGAGGGCACTGGAAACAGTGTAGTTCATGCTCACATCACTGATACATTGCTCGATCAGTACGTGCGAGATTATTACTTCTACTGTGATGGTGTGATTCCGCTCTTGTTCACCGAGAATGAGACGAATAATCAGCGATTGTTCAACTCAACGAATGAGCATCCTTACGTTAAAGATGGTATCAATAACTATCTTGTGCAGGGTGACAAGGATGCGATTAATCCTGCTGAGACAGGGACAAAAGTTTCACCACACTACGAAATCATGGTCGGAGCAGGAGAAACGAAGGTCATTCAACTCCGACTCACGAAACGCACTCCCGATGAAGTGAGCGATCCGTTTGGTGATAGCTTTGAGCAAATCTTTGCGACACGGCTTCAAGAAGCAGATGATTTTTACAGTACTGTGATTCCGCCAGCGGTTTTGGCAGATCCTGATCGAGCGAATGTGATGCGGCAAGCTCTCGCGGGCATGATGTGGACGAAGCAATACTTTTACTATGATGTGGATCAGTGGCTCAGAGAACGAGGGATCACACCTTGGACAGGCGTTCATGAGCGGAAACATGTGCGAAATAATGAATGGTTCCACATGCTGAATGATGATATTGTTTCAATGCCGGATAAGTGGGAGTATCCTTGGTATGCAGCATGGGATTTAGCTTTTCATGTGATTCCAATTAGCTTGATTGATCCCTGTTTTGCGAAAGATCAATTGATGCTGATGCTGCGAGAAGACTATCTACATCCGAATGGACAGATTCCCGCGTATGAATGGAACTTTGGCGATGTAAATCCTCCAGTTCATGCGTTCGCAACCTGGGAAATTTATGTGCGCGATCGCGAAAGAAACAATGGCAAAGGCGATATCAGTTTCCTCAAATATGCCTTCTCTAAACTGTTGATTAACTTTACTTGGTGGGTCAATCGCAAAGACGAAGGCGGTAACAACATCTTCCAGGGTGGATTTTTGGGACTTGATAACATTGGTGTCTTCGATCGTAGTTCTCCGTTACCGACGGGAGGCTATCTCGATCAAGCAGATGGAACCGCTTGGATGGCGTTTTTCAGTCAGCGAATGTTCCAAATCGCGATCGAGCTTGCCCTACATGATCCCTTGTACGAAGATTTTGCAACGAAGTTCTTTGAACATACGATGTGGATTGCTGGAGCAATGGATCGCATCGGAGATAAACATGATGAACTGTGGGACGAGCAAGATGGCTTCTTCTATGATGTCTTGCATTTCCCGAATGGACATTCGACTCGATTAAAAGTGCGATCAATGGTCGGATTGTTGTCACTAATGGCGATCGCAGTTTTTCCGAGTGAGGCTCTTTCAAAACTGCCACGGTTCAAAGAAGCTGCACAGAAGTTCATTCTGCAAAATCCTGAACTGACTCAGAACATTCATCTTCCAACTAAGTTAGGTGAGCGGAATCGCTTGATGCTATCGATTCTAAATGAGAACAAACTGCGGCGGATTCTGGAAAAAATGCTGGATGAAACTGAGTTTCTGAGTGATTACGGCATTCGATCGCTGTCTCGCTATCACCAAGACAATCCCTACATCTTTCACCATCAAGGGCAAGAATTCAAAGTGGGCTATGTTCCGGGCGATTCGACTTCGGGAATGTTCGGCGGTAACTCAAACTGGCGAGGTCCCGTCTGGATGCCTGTGAACTTGTTGATACTACGATCGCTGCTCCAAGTGTATAGCTACTACGGTGATAGTTTTACCGTTGAATGTCCAACTGGATCAGGCAACTATCTCAATCTATTTGAGGTAACAAAAGAACTGAGTGAACGTTTGACTCGCATCTTCCTCAAAGATTCATCAGGTCGCCGTCCGGTGTATGGCAAGGCTGAGAAGTTCCAAACTGATCCTCACTGGAGAGATTTGATTCTATTCTATGAATACTTCCACGGTGATAATGGTGCAGGCATTGGAGCGAGTCATCAAACTGGATGGACAGGCTGCATTGCGCGAGTCATTCAAGCACTCGGCTACTTCACCCCAGAAACGGTGCTAGAGACGGTTACACCCGGAGAACTCTCGAAGTATCAATCTGAAGAAACGTTGCAACCTGCACTCTAACATCATGACTGTTCAAATCGTTGCGGATACTCGTGCCCGCCTGGGAGAGGGTCCTGTCTGGAATGTCGATCGACAACAATTGTTCTATGTCGATGCTTACAATCATCGAGTGCATCAATTTGATCCAGCAACCGGACAGGATCGGTTCTTTAATGTTGGCGATATCGTAAGTGCGATCGCGCTTTCAGATAATGGTCAATTACTGTTAGCTTTGCGCGATCGACTTGCGTATCTCAATGTTGAATCCAGTGAAGTGACTCCGTTCTATCAATTCAATTTCCCTTATCCGAACACTCGCTGTAATGATGGCAAGTGTGATGCTCAAGGGCGTTTTTGGATTGGAACGATTAGTGAAGCTCCGAAGCAAGCAGAACTCTATCGCTATGATCCAGATGGCTCGATTCGAGTGATGGAAACTGAGCTAACGATCTCGAATGGATTGGGCTGGAGTCCAGATCGATCGACGTTTTATCTGACCGATTCGGCTCAGCAAAAAATCTATGCCTATGATTTCGATGCTGAAGCGGGAACGATTCAGAACCGACGAACCTTAATTGATTTATCGGCTGAAATCGTCGAGCCGGATGGATTATCGATCGACACTCAAGGCAACATTTGGACAGCTCTATGGAATGGTTGGTGCGTGGCTTGTTTTGACTCTACTGGGAAAGAACTCGATCGCATCAATCTTCCTGTGCAGCGTCCAACGAGTGTGACATTCGGAGGTTCAAATTTAACCGACCTGTACATTACTTCAGCCTCGGTTGGATTGAGCCAAAAAGAGATTCAGCAAGGGTTCAACGCAGGCGATTTATTTCGTCTATCAACGAATGCTCAGGGAATGCAGAGTAATGTGTTTAGGAGCGCATCTATCTAAAGGTATTCGTTGAGGGAAAACACAGAATGCTACGTTGATTTTATTCAATAAAGTAGCCATTTTCCAAGAGGTATCTATGCTGCCAAGCGTAACAGAGCGTCAAATGAATGGAGTCCGATGGATACTGACCATTGGGTGGCTACTTGTCATTGCTTCTTTGTTCTATGATCCCTGGTCTGCGGCATTGACTGAACCAAATCATCCTTGGAGCCCACTACGGATCACGGATGAATGTGTCCAAGTTCAGAGTCAATGTTTACCCCAGCAACCTTATCCATTGGGTGCAACGCTATTCTGGGGCGCGATCGTACCTGCTGGAATCTTCATTCTCTTGGTCTTTGGTCACGAAGTTTGGCGGCGCATTTGTCCGTTATCGTTCCTGTCTCAGATTCCACGCGGTTTAGGACGGCAACGACAGTTTAAGCATGAGAATCAGAAGACGGGTAAGGTTCGGTACGAGTTAGCAAAGGTCAAATCGGATTCTTGGTTAGGACGGAACTATCCGTATGTGCAGTTTGGTTGGTTATTTGTCGGACTGTGTGGGCGGATTTTATTTTTTAATGCCGATCGATTAGTGTTGGGTGGCTGGTTAGTATTCACGATTTTGATGTCGATCGTGGTTGGCTATCTCTACGGCGGTAAGTCTTGGTGTCAATACTTCTGTCCGATGGCTCCCGTTCAAACCATCTTTAGTGAGCCAAGAGGATTGGTCGGAACCAAAGCACACATGAGTGATAGTCGAGTTACTCAATCGATGTGTCGAACCGTTCCGACTGATGGAAATGAAAATGTGCAAAGTGCGTGTGTTGCGTGTCAAAGTCCTTGTATTGATATTGATTCTGAGCGGACCTATTGGGATGGCTTGAATAAACCTGAAGAAACATTGATTCGATATGGTTACGTCGGTTTAGTCGTTGGCTATTTTCTCTACTACTATCTCTATGCTGGAAATTGGGACTATTACTTTTCAGGCATTTGGAATCGTGACCCCAATCAGCTTGCAGCGTTGATGAGTCCAGGACTGTATCTGTTTGGGCAACCGATTAACATTCCGAAGCTGTTTGCAGTGCCGTTGGTATTGGGTGGATTTACAGCGATCGGGTACTACGCTGGACAATTCATCGAAGGACGCACCAAAGCTACTTTACAGAAGCGGACTAAACTTCATCCTGATATCATTCGTCATCGTATCTTTGCAATTTGCACCTTCGGCATTTTCAATTTCTTCTTCTTCTTTGCAGGTCGCCCTTTAATTGGACTACTCCCGATCTGGGTACAAACTCTGTTTGATGTCGCGATAGTCTTTCTTAGTACACTATGGCTCCAGAAGACTTGGCGGCGGAGTCCAGATCTTTATTCGCGTGAGAACTTAGCAAGCCGATTCCGCAAGCAGTTAGAAAAGCTCGATTTGAATGTTTCACAGTATCTCGATGGTCGATCGCTTGATGATCTCAATACAAACGAAGTGTATGTTCTTGCGAAAGTTCTTCCAGGTTTTACTCGTGAGAAACGACATGAAGCATATAAAGGGGTCGTACAAGAAGCATTGGCTGAAGGCTATGTGAACTATTCGAGTAGTTTGGAAGTTCTAGAGCAAATGCGTCAGGAACTTGGAATTTCGGATGATGAACACCGAGAAGTTTTAGAAGAATTGGGCGTAGAAGATCCGGAACTGTTGAATCCTGATCGTAAATGGTCACTCGAAAATCAAATCCGTCTCAGCGGTTATCAGAAATCGCTAGAACGTCTGATGCGTTTACAACAGAGTCAGCCCGATTTAGCATCCATTCAAGCTTTGAGAAGTGAATATTCGATTACCCCACAAGAAGAAGATTGGGTTTCGAGCGGATTAGCTCCAGATGTAAGCAATGTTCAGAAAGCAGAAGTATTGTTAGCACGATTGAGAGAATGGGTAATGTGCGATCGCGCTTTAGATCACCCAATGCTACAAGAACATTTCGCCGTTCTCAAACTTCTCCATACGACTGTCCGCCGCAAGCAGGAACTAATTGTGCGATCGTCGATCGATCTTTTATCAACTCTGCAAGATCCGATTTCCGTCGCACAGTCATTAAAACAGCTTTCTCCTGAAGCAGTCACGGAAGTTCTCAAGCGCGAATCCTGGAAAAAATTACGTCCTGAAGTGGCTCAGTTCCTCGCTCAACCTGGCGAGGCGCAAAGCTTTGAAGAACTTCCAAAACAAGATGTTGTAGGTTACTTAGATCTATTTCTGGATCACTATAGTCCGCTCGTTCAAGCTTCTGCGCTCTTCCTGATTGCTCAACTGAATCCCGACCGAGTTCAAATCCGAGAAACTGATCCACCTCTCGTCCAAGACACCGCAAAACAGTTACTTGCTTTGCCATCTTCTCCGTCCCTGTCTCAACTTCCAAAGCTCGAAAAGTTTGTGCATCTGTTTAATAGTGATTTCTTCGATCGAATTCACACCAATACTTTGATGGCATTAGGCGATCGAGCAACGGTAAGAACGTACAAAACCGATGACATGATCACTGAAGCAGGCGACACTTGCCGTGAATTGTTGCTCTTGATCGAAGGCACAGCAAATATCCAATATCAATCTGAAGGTCGCACCGAACAACTTCATCCGGGACAGATGTTAGACGAATTAGAAGTGCTCACTCACAGCGATTCGGAAAATACGATCGTGGCTGCCAGCGAAACGACTCGAATCATCGCGATTCCGGTCGATGCGCTCGATGATCTGTTGGATAGCGATCGTAATTTTGCCCGTCGAATTCTGGAACTCGAAAGTCGCCAGCTTCAACGATTAGTGAAAGCCGGACAGGTTTGATCTTGAGACAGCGTTAAGATAGAAAAAGTGGGATTCAGTGCAAACGAATGCAATTTATCGATCAGGCAGAAATTCAGGTTCAAGCAGGCGACGGCGGAGACGGCATGGTGTCGTTCCGTCGGGAGAAGTATGTGCCTGCGGGAGGACCGAATGGCGGAAATGGTGGGCGCGGTGGCTCGGTGATTTTGAAGGCGAATGAGAATTTGCAAACGCTGCTGGATTTCCGATATATGCGACTCTTCAAAGCCGATGACGGTCAGAAAGGCGGCTCTAGTAATTGTACGGGGGCATCGGGACGCGATCGTATAATCGAAGTGCCTTGCGGAACCGTGATTTATGATGCCGAAACGGGCGATGTAGTCGGAGATTTAACCGAGAATGGTCAAACCTTGAAAGTCGCGGAAGGCGGTCGGGGTGGACTTGGCAATCACTGTTTCTTGAGTAATCGCAATCGTGCGCCCGAAAATGCGTTTCCTGGACAACCTGGAGAAATGCGATCGCTGCGTCTTGAACTCAAACTCCTCGCAGAAGTCGGCATCATTGGCTTACCGAATGCGGGTAAATCGACGCTTATTTCTGCTTTGTCTGCGGCACGTCCAAAAATTGCGAATTATCCGTTTACGACTCTGGTTCCGAACTTAGGAGTCGTGCGGAAACCGACCGGAGATGGCACTGTCTTTGCGGATATTCCAGGACTGATCGAAGGCGCACACATGGGAATTGGATTAGGTCATGATTTCTTGCGCCATGTGGAGCGGACTCGATTATTGCTGCATTTGGTAGACGTGACCGCAGAAGATGCGATCGCGGATTATCAAACCATCCAAAGCGAACTCGATGCGTATGGACGTGGACTGAGCGATCGACTCCAAATTCTTGCGATCAATAAACTCGATGCCATTGATCCGAATAGTGAAGAAGTGAATGCGATCGTTTCTCAACTCGAACAATTGAGCGGTACAAAAGTCTTTAAGATCTCGGCTGCATCACACTTCGGACTTGAGGAATTAATGCGTCAAGTGTGGCATGACTTAGACGAATTGAAAGCGCAGGACGAAATAGAACAATTCGCGATCGTGGATTAACTATTAACTCTAGAGTATGTCCAGTGGGGCGAACTAGCGGGTAAACAAACGCGCTTGAATTTGCACATCCTAGTTCCGACACAGATTCCGATCTTGCGGCGGCACTTCTGAATTGGTTTGCAAATAATCTCGCACCCAATCACAGGCATACTGTACCGGATTCAAGCCGCGAATTTTCTGTAAATCCCATAGAATTACCGTGCTATCGTCGCTGCCAGAAATCAAATGATTCCCATCCGCACTAAACGCCAAGCTAATCACAATCCCGCGATGTCCAGGTAAAGTTCTCAGCAGTTCGCCTTTCGAGTTCCAGAGCTTCACCGTATTGTCCACACCAGCAGTCGCGATCGTTTGACCATCGGAACTAAACGCCACCCGCGTCAACCCGCGACTCTGCCCCGGAATTGATCGAATTAAACTGCCGTCTGATCTCCAAAGTTTGAGCGTATCATCGCGACTTGCCACCGCAATCATCGTGCCGCTTGGACTGATCGCCGCTCCCCAAACCGCACCCTGACCAGATAAAGTAGCAATTCCAATTCCATCGATCGTCCAGAGCTTCGCTTCGCCATCTTCACTTGCCGAAACCAGCACATTTCCCTGTGAACTAAAAGCCAATTTCCAAATTCGTTCTTTGTGCGCCAAAAACGTCCTTTGAAGCCTGCCCTCGATCGACCAAACTCGGATCACTTTATCATCCCCTGCTGAAGCAATCCGTTTTCCGTCCGGACTAATCGCGACAGCATAGACACTGGCTTGATGTTTAGTTAGCGTTCGTAATCGTTTGAGCGGACCGCGATCGCCTAACTGCCAAACCTGTACGCTTCCATCCATGTTCCCCGTCACCAAAATTCGACTATCAGAGCTAAATACAACACTGCGAAACCCAGATTCTTTGCCTTGAATGGTGTCGATGAGTTTTCCGTCTCCCTGCCACAGTTTTAGGGTACTATCTCCACTCACCGTCGCAATCCATTTTCCATTCAAGCTAGTAGCCACTTCCCAAATCACATCTCGATGCCCGTTGAGCGGTGTCAACAGGTACTGATTGCGCTGCCACAATTTGACTGTGCCATCATCGCTTGCAGAAGCCGCCATCAATCCGTTCGTGCTGAGTGCCACCTCTCGAATGACTGCATTATGCTGCCTCAGCCTTCTAATAAAAGTCCCATCCGGCTTCCAAATACTTACTGCATTATCTGTTCCGCTTGTCGCAATAAACTGACCATTGCCACTACAGGCAACCCCAATCATCGGGCGCTCTCCTTGCAGTGTTCTGATCGGTATCCCGTCTCGATTCCAGAGTCTGGCAGTCCGATCGCCACTTGCAGAAACGAGTAAACTTGTCTGTGGGCAAAATGCTACATCCCATACGGGGGCTTGATGTCCTTGCAGTATTTTGAGCAACTGACCTTTCACGCTCCAAAGCCGAACTGTGCGATCGACTCCCGCAGAGGCAATCGTTCGACTGTCTGGGCTAAATGCAACGCTCCAAACCGCCTTCGTATGTCCACTTAAGGTTGCTTGTAGCGCTCCGTTTAAGCTCCAAACTTTAACGGTCTTGTCAGAACTCGCTGAAGCAAGATGTCTTCCATCGGGGCTGATCGCAACGCCCCAGATCGGAGCTTGATGTGCCTGAATCGTTTGCAGATGAGTTCCATCAATGTTCCAAAGTTGAATTGTGCCATCTAAGCTACCGCTTACGAGCTGCGAACTATCCGAACTGAAGGCAACGCGATGCACAGTGGCAGAATGCTTCAGCGTCTTGACTAATGTACCGTCTCGCTTCCAGATTCTTACCGTTTTATCGTTACTGCCCGTCGCGAACCATTGCTCATCAGGGCTGATTGCTACTGTTAACACTGAACCTTGATGCCCGATCAAACGGTTAAATTCATTCGTGGCATAGACCGTTTGGCGCATTGCTGATTCAACTTGAGCAGCAGTTTGAAGGTCTGAATGTCCAAGTTTTTGCAATCGGTGTTGCGCTTTAAGTGCAGCGATCATGGCATCGAGTTGGCGGTTAGACGCGAACAAGGTTTCTGAAGAAGAGGCTAACGCTCTAATTTCACTTAGTTTGGCTTCACGATATTGCTGTAGTGCAAACGCGCTCACGCCGATCGCAATCACAGACAACGCACCCAAACTTCCTAGTAGCATCTGTTGAAGTTTGATGATTTTGCGTTCTTGAATCAAGTGCGCTTCGACTTCTCGCGCTTCTGCGGCTTGTTGAGCTTCTTGTCGATCGCATTGTTGGCTTGCAGACAAATACCAATAATCTAAATCACTAAGATGTTTTCCCTGGCTCCACTGTTGGGCATCAAGCAAGGCTTGTCCCCGTAGCAATCGCGATTCATCGGTCTGTTCAGAAGCAACCCAAGCATTTAATCCTTCGGCATAAGGACGCAATCGACCGAGCTGGTGATTTACCCATTCGAGCGAGAACACCGCTTGATAAATCTGATTCTTTACTTGTAGAACGCCCTGCCGCTTCTCAACTAAACCGGATAGAAGCAGTTCCGTTTGGTCGAGTCCGTCATCGCTGGAAATACCGTCGTTTTGCAGGATTTGTTGATAGAGTCCCAAGAGTCGTCCTGTCCATTGCTCCCGTAAAAGAATGCGATCGCGAATGGTTCTTAAATGTTCAGGTTCGTCTTGGCTTTCCCAATGTTCAATCAGACGAGTTTGAATTAAGGAATTGATCCAGCGCGATAGAGGCTGTTCGGTGTTTTTGAAGGACGATTGCTGAACGACTTGACAGAGTTTTTGTGTCAGAAACGGCTGTCCATTTGTCCAGTCGAGAATGTGGCGCAGTAGGGCTTCTGGTTCTGGAAAGTGCTGTAGTCCTTTCAGGAGTGGTGTTGCTTCTTCCCACTGAAAGCCACGAAGCGCGATCGCTTGTCCAATATTAAAGGGAGTGCGAGTCCGATCGGCAATTAAATCACTGGGAGTCGTCACGCCAATTAAACAGAAGGTGAAACGGCGGTAGGCTGAATTGTCAGTTCGCTTATTAAAACAAGTCCGAATTAAAGCGAAAAAATCATCTGTGGAAAAGTCGAGACTCAGAACGCTATCGACTTCATCAATGAACACCACAATGGGGTCGAGAACCTGAGTCAGCAGAACGGTTTCGATAAATTCGCCTAGGCGATTCACTCGTGAAAGATGCTGATGAGCTTGCCACCACTCAGATAAGTTAACTTTGAGACCAAAGCGTCTCACTAGAAAAGCCGCGATCGTAGCGTACCATTGTTCGATCGTGATCTGTTGCGTTCCGATTTCGGTGAGGTCGATCGTGACACAGCGAATTCCAGCCGCTTCGAGCCGGAGTGTGGTCTGAACTCGCAAGCTCGATTTACCCATTTGCCGCGCATTCAGCACATAACAAAATTTTTGTTTGAGTAATGCGTGAAATAGTTGTTGGTCTGCTTGTCGGTAGACGTAGCTCGGCGCATCAGGTGGCAGGCTACCCCCAACTTGATAGATTGGGCGGGATTGCTCAAAGGTCAGCACGATCGATTAAGAAACACTATCACCTCACTCTATAATCAAATGTTAGGTTTATTGAGCTAGCTCCAATCAATTTCGCGACTCGATTGATCGGATCGCATCGATTCAAACGGATGCTGTAATTCGTCCTGTGCTTCTTCGATGAAAATCATCACTTGCACCGGACCATATCGATCGCGAATTGCCCCTTCAATTTGTTCAACGATCCAATCACTCGCTCCTAAAAATTCGGGATGCACCATCACGCGCATTTCGACAAACACTTGTCGCCCAACAATTCCCCGCGATCGCACTTCATAAATATGTGTCACACCCTGAACCTGTCGCACAATCTGACCGATGGCTTCAGGCGCGATCGCGACTTGTCGAACCATCAACGGTAACTGCCAATTCAACACACGCCAGCAACTTAATCCTGCTGTCAGCACCATTGCGATCGTCAAAAACGGATCGAACCACGCATATCCCGCCCAAATCCCGAACAGTCCTACTAATAGAAATGCTGTCAGCCAAGCATCTTGGAGAATGTGACGAGCATTTAATTTCAGAACAGAACTATCCAGCGATCGCGAAACTTTCCGCTCAAACAAGGCGAGTCCGAGACTAGCCGCATAAACAATGCCCAACAATCCGATTACAGATAGTCGCATCTGAAGGGGCGGCATCGTTCGCAAAGATGGATCGATCGCAAGTTGCCCAGTTGCCACGCTAAACAAGCTCAATCCCGCAAATCCCAACAACGCCACTAATAATAGAGCGAGTCCAGTTTCTAATCGTCCATGTCCCCAAACTTCCCGACCAGATTGGCGATTTGGAGCCGAGATCGCGATCAAACTCAAGACCGTACTAAATCCATCGATCACGGTATGGAGAGATTCAGCCACGATCGCTAAAGATCTTGTTGCCCAAGCTGCACCCACTTTCACGACCAACATCAGCAGCGTTAGCCAAAGTGTCATCAATAGAATCTGACGACTGATTGCTTTTTGATTTCTGACTTCAGCCATGACGCGCTTCTAAGGTAGAACGATGAAGAGGATCATCGTAAAAAATTTATGCCACACTCTGAAATTCGATTATTAGTTCTCGACATCGACGGGACGATCGCGGGCAAATCTAATCATATCCGCGAACCTGTCTTACAAGCGATCGCCAAAGCACAGAACAACGGGATTCAAATCGCGATCGCGACTGGGCGGATGTATCGCTCTGCTCTAAGATTTCATCAAACTGTACGATCGACGTTACCTCTAATCGCGTATCAAGGCGCATGGATTCAAGATCCAATTTCTGGAGAACTTTTACGCCGATGGTCAGTTCCGAAAGTGCAAGTCTCAGAATTGCTTGATTATTTTGAGCAACCGAAGCTCCGCGATTTCTTATCCGTTCATTTCTATATCAATGACGAGTTGTATGTTCGATCGATGTCTCCCGAAACGGCGGCTTACGTACAGCGATCAGGAATTGTCCCGATCGAGGTCGGCGATTTGCGATCGACCTTTGACATGGAAACGACAAAAGTTCTCGCACTTAGTGATGACACCGAGTTGATCAGTTCGCTGCTCGGTTCGTTGCAGAAACAGTACACTCCTGCTGAACTTTATTTAACGAAATCGGTGGCAACGTTCTTCGAGGCAACGAATCCCGCTGCAAACAAAGGAACTGCGGTGAAATACTTAGCTGAGGAAATCCTGGATCTCAAGCCAGAGAACGTTATGGCGATCGGGGATAACTTCAATGACCTCGAAATGATTCAGTACGCTGGAATTGGAATTGCGATGGGAAATGCGCCGGAAGGAGTTCAGGAAGTGGCTCAGTGGGTCGCGCCTGCGGTTGAAGTGGACGGGGCGGCGACTGCGATCGAAAAATTCTTACTTTAAAATCAGAAAGGACACCGACGACTGGCCGTGTTTCGTCTCGGTGTCCTTAGCTGGTTCGCTCCTCACACTCCAATACTATAGGCGGCTTCTATAGGTTTGTCACCCTTTGGTTGATAAAAATTCGTTATGTCGATCGAGTGACAATACTGTGACAACTGATCATAAGTTGTGCCCCTGACTCTCAAAGGGTTTCCGGTGCTAAAACGCCCAATCCTTGCTCTAAAAGCTGTTTCAAAAGCCAATGAGTAATCATTACTAAAGCTAATCGACATTGTGCCACCTGAAAATCGACCACCTCATACTTCACGACCTGGCACGACTGGTAAAAACCCTGAAACCTTTGACTCAGGGCAATTGTGGATTCTAAAGGCGGCTTCTCTTCCCATTCGTCGATCGTTGTAATAATTTGTTCGAGCAGGAATCTTTCTTGTCCTAATAAAAGTTTTTTATCTCTGAGCCAAGTTTCTACCGTTTGACCTACACCTTTTGATGGATCTGTAAGGCGAAGAAGTGCAGCGCAGCGCGAGTAAGTGTACTGACAGCTAAAAATCTGAGGATTTTCTGAAAGGGTCAAGTCGCGCGAAAAAGCTGACTTAGAATCGTTCTCAACCCAGCAACTTTCCCAAACCGTTTGAAGCCAGTTCGCGATCGCCCAATCCCCGAACTCAAACTCTAGAAGCCCAATGTTAGTAGTACTGATCGTAAGATTACGGAGAAGTATCGCTTTTAAATCCATCTCTGAAGAAATAACCGCAGATGTTTGAAAGAATTGCGCGATTTTTTCTCGAATTAGCGTTGATTCAGCCCCGAATTGGAGCGCGATCGCGGATCGATAACAAGCGATCGACGTTTGATTTTTGACCTTTTTAACGACCAATTCTCGGCAGAAATTCTCAGAGTTTAGTTCCAGATCCAAGAAAATCGGTACATTGGCATCCGTCTTATGGGTGATTGCTTGGCAAATTTCCACCAGTAACAATGGGCGAAGCCTAGGATAAGTGATCTTCGGTAGGTTACAATTCACTGTAATTACGGTTGAAGCTCTGAAATGGGATCGTTTTCGGCTCGAAAAGTTCAAATTTACCAGCGATTTATGTTCATTTCTGTAAAGATCACCGTGATCTCACTGGCAAACCCTCGATTTCTACGTATGATCTCGTAAGATACGGGATTGTAAGAAACCTAGCACGCCCAGAAGCGCGATCGCCTGGTTTGTTTGGATTTTTTGCAATCACGCTGACCACTCAGCGCTTGTCAAAGTCCCACTGTTCTCCAACAGCCTATTAACTTATGTACTCAGTCACACCTCAAAACTCTGACGCGGCTCGTCCGTTCCTGACCTGGCAACGAATTATCGATTGGGCGCAAGAACACTATCGAGTTCGCAATTTCAGCAAAGATGAACGGGTTCCGACTCGTCCGGGTTTGCTCTATTTAGTGCAAAAGGGCGCAGTTCGCCTGGTTGGAACGGCTCAAGTGAATGCCACGGGTGCAAATGCAACGAGACTGGCTCGAATCAGCCCAGAGGAAGCGTTTTTAGGATTTGTGGGGACGGGTCAACCCTTTGAAATCGTTGCACAGTCGCCGTTTACGCTGCAAGCTTACGCCCACGTAGACCAAACTTCGGTTGTGTGGATGTACTGGCACGATTTGGACAACTGGCCTCATTTCCGTCGGGAAGTGTTGGATGCGTTCCGTTATCAGCACCAGCGGAAATTGTTGTGGTTGAGCACTTTGGGTCAGCGTCGCACCATCGATCGCTTACTCGGATTCTTGACTTTATTAATTGAGGAATACGGCGAACCCACGGACGAAGGGTACTGTCTGCCATTTCCGCTGACTCATGCTCAGATTGGTAGCGCGATCGGTTCAACTCGCGTAACCGTCACCCGTTTGATGGGTAAACTGCGGCAGAAAGGCATGATTCGGACACAGGGTGATAATTTACTGTGCTTGCCAGCAGATTCAGTCTTGAGTCGAGCGGAAGGAAAATTGAACGGCAATTAGATTGGGCTGGTCGCTGTGAAAGATTGAGAAGTTCGGGAATCTCGTTTGGGGTTCCCGAATTTTGATTATGGAGTGTCATCGAGAAAACACACGATCGACATTTTTAGATGCAAGACTGAATTACTCTCACCTGAGAGGTAAAGTCTTATGCGAACTTTTCCTACACCGGATGCTCTACGCCGCTCTCCATTCGGTTTAGCTGATCTTGCCTTACTACTCGGCTTCTTCGTGCTACTCGCATTAGTCGCACAAGTGGGAGCCGGAACGCTCGTGAGTTTTCGCCCGCCTGATATTCTTCCCGGTGTTGATCTCAATCCTGCGAATCTCCCGTATCACGCAGCCCGATCGACACTGCGGATGTTTATTGCGCTATTTTTCTCGATCGTATTCACGCTGATTTACGGCTACATTGCAGCACACAGTCGAAGAGCAGAACGGGTAATGATCCCACTGTTGGACATTCTCCAATCCGTTCCAGTCTTAGGATTTTTATCAATTACGGTTACAGGATTTATTGCACTATTTCCAGGAAGCTTGCTCGGACTAGAAGCCGCATCAATTTTCGCCATTTTCACAAGCCAAGTCTGGAACATGGCGTTTTCGTTCTATCAATCGTTGCGAACTGTTCCCACTGAATTAGACGAAGCAACCAGGCTTTATCGATTGTCCGGTTGGCAACGATTCACCAAGCTCGAAGTCCCATCTGCAATGATCGGTTTGGTGTGGAATGCAATGATGAGCTTCGGAGGTGGATGGTTCTTTGTCGCTGCGAGTGAAGCAATCAGTGTGTTGAATCAAGAGTACACACTGCCGGGAATTGGATCGTATGTAGCATCAGCAGTCGCGACTGAGAATCTACCTGCTTTGGGATGGGCACTCGGTACGATCGTGATTGTGATTTTGCTTACGGATCAACTCTTTTGGCGACCTGTCATTGCTTGGGCGGACAAATTTCGACTCGAACAAAGTGCAGCCGTGGAAGCTCCTCGATCGTGGCTCTACGACTTATTAAAAGCTGCACGAATTCCGCGATATTTAGGACGATTGCTAACACCGATCGCTGAACTGCTCAAACGCGGATTATCGCAACTTACTCCACCCCGAAAAAGACATCAGATCGAATCGAAACGCAAAAGCGATCGTATCTACAATGTCCTTCTTCTATTTGCGATCGGAGTTTTGATCGTTGCAGGATTGCACTTTGTCTTAGCTACCGTTGGAATTGCAGAAGTCGGAAAAGCCTTTGTGTTGGGATTGCTCACGTTATTACGTGTAACCGTTCTACTAATTTTTGCTTCACTCATTTGGACACCAATCGGAGTTGCGATCGGCTTTAATCCCCGTCTCGCTCGATTACTCCAACCTGTCGTACAGTTCCTCGCCTCATTTCCAGCAAATTTTGTCTTTCCCTTTGCAACCTTGTTCTTCATTCGCACGAACATTAGTTTGGATTGGGGCAGTATTTTGCTAATGGCATTGGGAGCGCAGTGGTACATCTTGTTTAACTCGATCGCGGGAGCCATGAGCATCCCCACTGATCTGCGAGAAATGGCAGCAGATGTCGAACTCAGAGGTTGGAAACGTTGGCAGAAATTGATTATTCCCGGTATCTTCTCGGCTTGGGTGACGGGTGGTGTCACGGCAAGTGGAGGAGCGTGGAACGCCAGCATCGTCTCTGAAATTGTCTCTTGGGGACAAACGACCTTAACCGCAAATGGACTAGGCGCTTATATTGCCGATGCGACCAGTGCTGGAGATTGGGCACGAATCACGCTTGGAATCGGCATGATGAGCTTATTTGTCGTGGGTTTGAATCGAGTTTTTTGGCGACGGCTCTATCACTTAGCAGAAACGAGATATCACTTGTAGGAAGCAAGAACAATGAATTCACTAATTAAGGTAGACCACGTTTACAAAAGCTTCCCGCTCCCCGATGGTAAGGGCGAATTTAATGTGTTGCGGGACATCAATTTAGCAGTGCGATCGGGCGAAGTGTTAGCGCTCTTAGGTCGAAGTGGCAGCGGGAAAAGTACGTTGCTGCGAATTATGGCGGGTTTGATTCCGCCGAGTCAGGGTCAAGTCTGGAGTAACGATCGACCTTTACGCGGTGCAAATCAAGATGTCGCAATGGTGTTTCAAAGTTTCGCATTGTTACCTTGGCTAACAGTGCAAGAAAATGTGGAATTGGGCTTAGATGCACGCGGTGTGAATCGAGCAGAGCGACGCAGAAAAGCAATTAGCGCGATCGATTTAGTTGGACTTGATGGCTTTGAAAGTGCTTATCCCAAAGAACTATCCGGCGGTATGAAACAGCGAGTGGGATTTGCTCGTGCATTCGTACTTCAGCCGCAAGTGCTATTTATGGATGAACCCTTTAGCGCACTCGATGTGCTGACTTCTGAAAACTTACGCGGTGAAATCGATGATTTGTGGAATGCTGGAACGTTTCCATCAAAAAGTATTTTGATTGTCACTCACAACATTGAAGAAGCAGTATTTCTTGCCGATCGTGTAATTATTCTCGGTTCTAATCCCGGTCGAATTCGGGGAGAAGTTCAGATTCAACTACCGCGACCGCACGATCGTAATAGTCCGCAGTTCAAAGCCTTGGTCGATTACATCTACACCGTTATGACGAATCCCGAAGCTCAAGTTGTGAACCTGCAAGTCGCGCCTCTAAAAGAAGTTAAATCTCCGTACGCTCAACTCATCCCTCATGCTCGTGTGGGTGGAATTAGTGGCTTGCTTGAATTGATTGTTGATTTACCTGAAGGAACCGCTGATATTCCTCAACTCGCGGAACGAATTCAGCTTGCAGTTGATGACCTACTGCCGATCATGGATGCAGCCGTGATGTTAGAGTTTGCGGAAGTGTCTCAAGGGGATGTAAAACTGACTGCGATCGGGCAAGATTTCGCGACGACTACAATTTTGCGAAGTAAGGATCTATTTCGGCAGCAAGTTCTCGATCGCATTCCGTTGATCAACAGTATCGTGAGTACGTTAAAAGAAAAGCGTAATCGATCGATGCGATCGGACTTTTTCAAGGATCTGCTCGATGAACATTTCCCCAATGCGGAATCCGATCGACAACTTGCAACCGCGATCGATTGGGGACGATATGCGGAACTGTTTGAGTACGATGCCAGCGAAGATCGCTTGTATTTAACAGAAGCAGAATCCGCCGAAGAGAAACAACCTTCGCTCACCTCGTAAAATAAGAGAGTCTGCTTTGAGGACTGTTCTGATGGTATTGCAGCAACCGAAACGGCAATCTGTTCCACCGTTGGCAAGTGGCGATCGCTTAACTCGCACCGAATTCGAGCGACGATACGAAGCGACTCCAGAACATTTCAAGGCAGAGTTGATCGAAGGAGTGGTTTACGTGGCATCCCCTGTTCGCGCCTTTCATGGCATCCCTCATGCAGATTTAGTAACCTGGCTTGGTGTCTACCGCTCAGCAACGCCAGGTGTTAGTCAAGCAGACAACACAACAACGAGACTCGATCTGGACAATGAACCTCAACCAGATTCCTTATTACGAATCGTGCAAGGTGGGACATCAATTTTAACCGAGGATGGTTATATCGAAGGTGCACCCGAACTTGTTGCAGAGATCGCGACCAGTAGCGCAGCCATTGATTTGGGTACAAAGATGAATGCCTATCGCCGCAATCGCGTTCAAGAGTATTTGGTTTGGCAAACCTTTGAGAATCAGTTGAGTTGGTTCAGATTAGAAAATGAGCAGTACATCCTAGTTGAACCAGACGAGAACGGGTTGATTAAAAGCCAAGTGTTTCCAGGACTTTGGCTCGATGTTTCAGCACTGCTCAATGGCGAAATGTTTGCTGTTCTGAACGCACTACAACTCGGACTACGATCGTCAGAGCATCAGGTTTTTGTTGAAGAATTAGCGAATCGTTCCTAACGAGTTTTCCAGAAGAAATCAGCAATTCCGGTTTCTTTTAAGTATTCTGCTGGTGGATTGAGCAGAATTTTGGATTGTTTAATCCCTGGCAGTCGTCGATCGACACGACTCGGAATCCCATCCCCGTAAATAATGTGTCCCTGACCCGCAAGCACTACAACTTGCCGATCGGGATTTTTCTTCAAAAATTGCACGATCGCATCTGCCATTGTTTCGTCCCACAAAACCTGAGCTTGGAAAAACGAATTAAACCAGCGACTGCTGCCTTTTCCCGCATGAGCGGCGAAGATTTTTTGTAAGCGATCGCGATATCGCTCTGGCTCTAATTTGATTTCCCCGATCGGTGGAATGTACCGCTTGTCTTCTGCGGTCAAACTCTCTAATCCTTGCCGCGCAACTTTGCGAGTAACTTCGATCGGCGTATTCAGTGCAATCACAGGCAATTGATTCTCTTTTGCAAAGCTAATCATTGGATAGTAAAACTCCCAAGAATAGCCCCAGCGTTTATCAAATTCGGTGGACTCTCGCAGCTTTGTTTCCGTGGAAGTGCCAGCAAGATAACTATCTAAACTGGATTGAAACGGACGCTGGAACATTTCCATCCCGATCGCTAATTTCGGATTCTGTTGATAGAGCGATCGAATAATTTCTAGCTGTGCCCGATGATCCGCCTCACTGTCATGCGTTTCACCGAGATAAATCACTCGCGATTGTTTCAACTGTCGCAAAACAGTCTGAGTGTCTAACTTCTGCTGTGTCGGTGTTGTAATTGTCGGAGTCTGAGCGTAACTTGGTGCAGACCAGAGAACAAACAAGCTCAGTGATAAAGCACAAAATTTTGCAATCGATCTTCCTGTCATGCGCCTTCTCCAACAATGTTTTCAACTTGCTCTGGATCAGTGGGTAGCTCAATGCTCAACACTTCCGATCCCTCTGCTGTTACTAGCACATCATCTTCGATCCGAATTCCCCGAACATCTGAGAACTCAGCTAACCGCTCCCAATTCACCGCTTCATGATATTTTTCTCGACGCTCTGGATCATTGAGAATTGCTGGAACTTGATAAAAACCAGGCTCGATCGTCACAATCATTCCCGCTTGCAACGGTCGATCGAGTCTCAAATATCCCAATCCAAATCGAGAACTCCGCGATCGACCTGTTTCATATCCAGCCAAATCGCCCAAATCTTCCATGTCATGCACATCCAAGCCCAATAGATGTCCGATTCCATGAGGAAAAAATAACGCATGAGCATCTCGATCAACTAAATCGGCTGGATTCCCCCGCAAAATCCCTAAATCGACTAAACCTTCAGCTAAAGTCTCACAAGCCAATAGATGAATATCACGATATTCAACACCTGGATGAATTTTGTCGATCGCTCGGTCGTGCGCTTCTAACACAATGTCATACAATGCCCGCTGAGTTGGCGAAAACTTCCCCGATGCCGACCAAGTTCGAGTAATATCCGAAGCCCATCCTGATCGGGTTTCCGCTCCAACATCCGCAAGCACTAGATCAGAAGGCTCGATCGCATGATGATAATGCTCATTGTGCAAGACTTCCCCATGCACCGTCACAATGCTGTTATACGCGCAGGTCATGTTGTGCGACAAAATCACACTTTCCATCGCTGCTCTGATTTGCGCTTCGGTTTTCGCTTTCAGAGTCGCTTTCATTCCGGCTCGATGCGCTTCAATGGTGACGGCAAGTGCTTTCCGAATTTCTGCGATCGCGCTTTCATCATGAATCAATCGTAATTTCACGATCGCATCCATCAAAGCCGGATGATCCTCAGACGAAAACCTCCCAATTTCAGACAGCGGATAAGCTTCATCGGCTCCAATTTCTGACGCAAGCTGATCACGAGTGAGCGATTCTCCATGCCAAAGAGCGCTCGAAGGTTTTGGATCATCGACGAATAAAGTTAATCGACCGCCCTCAATTCGTACCGCTGCATTCGGCAAAGATAATCCTGCAAAGTAGAGAAAATGACTACTCGCCCGAAACGGATAAGTATTCGCCGGAAAATTACGAGACTTGAATTCCCCAGACTTCAGCACTACGGGAAAATCAATCAATTCAGAAAGTCGCTGTCTTCGAGATTTGAGCGTGTCAGCCAATCGACTCATGAAGGTTTCTCTGCTAAGACTCCATTTAAAAAGATATCGGCAATTCCCTCTGCCATCTCTTTCATTTCGCTCGGAGAACTACCGGGAGCCATAATCGTATCCTGACTAAATCCCGCGATCGTAAACATTCCCAAAAACACTCGCGCCACCATTCTCGGATTCATCGGACGATAGATGCCTTGATCCATCGCAGTTTGAAAGAATGCTTCCGCTACATCGGTCATCTTATCCACCACTTCGGACTGAATACGATCGCGTAAATCGGGATGAAACTGTGCCTCCATGAAACAGACCTTAAACAGATCCACGTTCTGGTGCATATTCAGCATTCGTTTTCGCATCACTTGTGCGATCGCTTTATAACTCCCCATCTCGCTTAATTCCGTCAGTAGATCTGTCAAAATCTCGATCCAGCCCTGAGTCGCCACTTCGATCAAGATTGCTTTTTTATTCGTGAAATGCCGGAATAAGGTTCCTTCTGCCACACCCGCTTTTTCTGCCAAATCCCTTGTGGTTGTGCCATCGTAGCCTTGTTTCGCAAACAATTTTAGCGCCGCTTTCAGAATTCGAGTGCGGGTTTCAGCTTCAGTTTGTTGAGGCAATCGATTAGAGATGGGCATCGCAGTGAGGAACAGGCGGGATCAGGAAAATCGCCTGTTGTCTTTATTGTGCAAGCGATCTTTCTCGACTGCACTAAAGTGTCATAGAGTTTACAGATTTCAATCAGAGAAATTGCGCGGACTCCATCGATCGACAAATTCTGTAACAATCAAGAGCAACATTCTCGATATGAATGATGAAAACAACGCCCTCTAATGAACCTTCAAGCGACGATCTAGAAACAGAATACGAGTTTGATAATCAAAAAGCGAAGCCAAATCGATTTGCAAATCAAAGTGACGATCGCAAAAGAACGATCGTCGTTCTCGATGAAGATGTGTCCCAAGTTTTCAAAACACCTGAAGCCGTAAATAAAGCACTTAGGGCACTGATCGAAGCAATGCCCCGTTAACTTTAGAATTCGACATTCTGAGGAGTGCGCGGAAATGGAATCACATCGCGAATATTTGCCATTCCGGTCATAAATTGCACAAGACGTTCAAATCCCAAACCAAATCCAGCATGGGGAACCGTTCCATACCGCCGCAGATCCAAGTACCACCAGTAAGTTGCTGGATCTAATCCTTGCTGAACGATTCGCCGCTCTAAAATGTCTAACCGTTCTTCCCGCTGCGATCCACCGATAATTTCTCCAATTTTCGGCGCAAGAATGTCCATTGCTCGAACGGTTTTCTCGTCGTCGCTCAATCGCATATAAAACGCTTTGATTTCCGTTGGATAATCAGTCACGATCGTAGGTTTTTTAAACAAGTCCTCTGCCAAATAGCGCTCGTGTTCCGACTGCAAATCTAAGCCCCATTCCACCGGATACTCGAATTTCTTATCGGCTTTTTCGAGAAGCTCGATCGCTTTTGTGTAAGTAATCCGCTCAAACTGATTGTTAATAATGTTCTCTGCCGTTGCCAGCACTGAATCATCAATTCGTGCGTTGAAAAATTCCATGTCCTCCGGGCAATGTTCCATCACATAGCTGAAGATATATTTCAAAAATGCTTCAGCCAAATCCATATCGCCTTCAAGGTCACAGAATGCCATCTCTGGCTCAACCATCCAGAATTCTGCTAAGTGTCGCGATGTGTTCGAGTTTTCTGCTCGGAACGTGGGACCAAACGTATAGACATTGCTAAACGCCATCGCCATAATTTCGGCTTCAAGCTGTCCGCTCACTGTTAAATAAGCAGGCTTACCAAAAAAGTCTTGCGTGTAATCGATCTCTTTCTGTTCATTGAGCGGTACTTTTTTCAGATCCAAGCTCGTCACCGCAAACATTTCACCCGCACCTTCAGCATCGCTTGCAGTAATGACTGGTGTATGAACCCATAAGAAACCGCGCTCTTGAAAGAATTGATGAATTGCAGTTGCACAAGCGTTTCGGACTCGGAAGACTGCGCCTAACGTGTTGGTACGCGATCGTAGATGTCCAATGTCCCGCAAAAACTCAAACGAATGCCGCTTTTTCTGCAACGGATAAGTCTCTGGATCGGCTTCTCCATAGACCTTCACCGTACTCGCCTTCAATTCGATCCGCTGACCTTTTCCTGGAGACGGTACAAGCACACCAGACACTCCAACCGAAGCACCCGTACTAATTCGTTTCAAACTCTCTTCATAGTCCGGCACATCCTGATTGATTACGACTTGCAGCCCTGCCATCGAAGAACCATCATTCACTTCGATAAATGAAAATCCTTTTTGTTCTCGCTTCGTCCGAACCCATCCTTGGATCGTAACGGTTTCGTCGGGTTGACCAGCGCGAAGAAGTTCTGCAATACGTCGAGTCATAACAATACTAGGGGCTAGACAAACTATTAGAGGGGGTAGCGGAATTGTTGGGCGTAGGTGTTCTCAGAGTAACGAAGGCAAGCGACCAACCGATCGCAATCCCTAATCCCCCAAATCGCACCGCCTGCCAGAAAACTTCTTTCAAGCCTGACCAAGAAAACAGCCGACTTTCCAGATTCAATTCCAGTTCTTCTAATTGTTGCTCAATTTCTCGTAATTCGGCTTTGAGCTTGGCAGATTTTCCTTGAGCTTGAAGATTTGCTTTTCGCTCTTGTAAAGTTTCAAGCTGTTGTTCGTCGCGTTGAACTTGAGCATATCGATCTTTCAACTCAAGAAGCGATCGCTCTACTTTCTCTAAAGCCTGATCAAAGGGAAGTTCGTCGGAAGAAGCCGCCATGCGTCAGAATAATTGAGTAGACGCTTCATTCTACTCACTCTTACTTATGTCAGAAACTCTTTCTTCCCAACAACTTTCCGAGGTGAGCACGATCGAACTCGCTCAAGCTTTGGTCGAACGATTAAGCATCAGCGATCGAGACTGGCATCGCCTCAAATCAAATCGCAAAGCCAGAGCGATCGAACAATCTGCGGTGGCGTTAGTCTACTTGCTCAAAGAGAACCCGGAGGAAGCCTTACCTCGATTACAGCAAGCAGTCGGCTGGCTTGATCGTTCGATTTCGGCTCCCCCTTGTCCAAGTCATGGCGAGCGACACTAAGCTTTCTTGCCAAATTTCGACTTCAAATCATTGAGCGAAACTGGCTTTTGAGGAACTTGTTTCTGCTCAGACCGTTTCGGTGTGGGCTGATTCTTCGTGGAAACTGAGTTTTCCGACTTCATAGATAAGCTAATTCGTTTTAGTGCTTCGTTTACTTCCAACACTCGGACTTTCACCACTTGTCCAACTTTCACGATTTGGTTCGGATCGCTGACGAATCGATCGCTCATCTGCGAAACGTGAATCAGTCCATCTTGATGAACACCAATATCAACGAATGCACCGAAGTTCGCGACATTGGTAACGATGCCTTCAAGCTCCATCCCAACCTTGAGATCTGAAATTTCTTTGATCCCCTCCTTGAAGGTTGCATATTTAAATTCGGCACGTGGATCACGTCCAGGTTTCTCTAACTCACTGATGATGTCTCGTAAAGTTGGTTCTCCGATCGCATCGGTCACATACTTTTTGAGGTTCGCTTTGAGCTGTGATGCGATTTGTCCTGTTTCCGAGAGCGGAACGTTTAGATCTTTAGCGATCGCTTCCAATATTCCATAACTTTCCGGGTGAACAGCCGTATTATCTAATGGATTTTTCCCGCCTCGAATTCTTAAAAATCCTGCGGCTTGTTCAAATGTTTTTGCGCCCAACTTCGGTACTTTTCGGAGAGCTTTACGATCGATAAATGCCCCATTCTCATTCCGATACGCGACGATATTATTCGCCACAGCCGCACTCACACCTGATACGAACATCAACAACTCTTTCGATGCTGTATTGAGATCAACACCAACATAGTTCACACAGCTTTCAACTGTTTCATCAAGCTTCTTCTTCAAAAGCTTCTGATCTACGTTGTGCTGATACTGTCCAACCCCGATCGACTTCGGATCAATTTTGACTAATTCAGCGAGGGGATCTTGTAACCGTCGTCCAATACTAATCGCGCCTCGAACGGTGATATCGAGATCGGGGAATTCTGCGATCGCAACTGGACTAGCAGAGTAAATCGAAGCCCCTGACTCATTCACAATCACTTTGATCGGTTTCCGTTCTAAGTCTGTCAAAACTTCTGCTACGAACTCATCAGTTTCGCGGCTGGCGGTTCCATTCCCGATCGCAATCAATTCAATCTTATATTTCTCAATTAATTGCTTTAAGGACACCGCAGCTTGTTTACGTTTTTCTGCTCCTGTATGTGGAAAGATCGCTTCGTATTTTAGAAACTTTCCAGTTTGATCAAGGACTGAAACCTTACAGCCTGTACGGAATCCCGGATCGATCGCTAAAGTCGGTTTCATTCCTGCTGGAGCCGAGAGTAATAATTCTCTTAGATTCGTTTCAAAGGTTTTAATTGATTCGATGTCGGCTTCTTGTTTTTTCTGCGATCGCACTTCCGAAATAATCGAGGTTTTCATCAATCGATTAAACGCATCTTTCAACATCGATCGATAAAATTCTCGTACCGCTTTTCCTCGAATAATCTGACTTTCTAAATACTGCTGTACTGCATCTTCATCAAAAGTCAATTCAAACGATAGAATTCCTTCTGCTTCTCCACGATACAAAGCGAGAAGATTATGAGGCGCGATCGTCTTCACTTTCGATTGATAACTCCGGTACATTTCAAACTTCGTCGTACCTTCAGGGTGATCATCTTTAATCCGTGAGACAAACACACCTGTATTGAATAGAAACTCTCTTAAATACGATCGTAATTCTGCCTGTTCAGAAACTTCTTCCGCCAGAATATCCGATGCACCTTGTAGTGCTTCCTCAATGGTCTTAACTTGTTCAGATAAATACTTCTTCGCCTCTTCTTCTATTGAAATTGGCTGCACTTTCAACTGATTCAAACTTGCAATAAATTCTGCCAATCCAGCCAAACCTTTTTCTTTTGCGATCGTCGCTCTCGTTCTCCGCTTCGGACGATACGGCAAATACAAATCTTCTAGCTCATTTTTCTGCAAGCAAGCTTCAATTTTCTTCTTCAATTCCTCAGTTAATTTCCCCTGAGACTCGATCGATTCAAGAACGCTTTTCTTCCGCTCTTCTAACTCAGTTAAATAAGTATATCGATCGAACAAATCCCGCAACTGCACTTCATCCATCTCGCCCGTCCGCTCTTTGCGATATCGAGCAATAAACGGAACCGTCGCCCCTTCTGCGAATAGCTCCAACGCATTTGTCACTTGAAACGATCGCAGTGAAAGCTCTTCTGTCAGAAGTTGAGGAATATTGATCATGAGAAAAACCGGAACTCAGAGTCCGTCAAAATTCTGCTGAGTTCCGAGTGTAACTTAGAATCGCTGAGGTGTCACAGTTCCCGGTCTATTCGTTCCAGGTGTGGTCGTCGGAGGCGTTGGCGTAGTTTGTCCTGGTGTCGTTTGCCCTGGAGAAACAGGCGGTGCGGGTGTAATCGAACCTGCTGGCGGAGTTGTCACAGGAGGCGTTGTCGTTGATCCAGGTAACACCGTCGGTAATAAATCACGACTGCGATCGGTAGCATCGATACAATTCGCGATCGACTGGTCCGTTGCCAACTTCAATTCCCGACTCAAATCCACCACACATCGAGAAAACCGCTCCGGCAACAAGCTCCGACGGCAACCATCCAATACATTCACAGTTGCGGTACTCGGCGCTCTTCGTGCAATTTCTGTCACACAATTCGCCGCTTCTACTGGACGACGCACCTGGCGACACACCGAAAGCGCATCATCCCCAGAAACGTTATTTCGAGTAATCCGCTCCACGCAAATCCCCAAATCTCGCGGGCGAATCGCTTTAGCGCAAGCATCTGCTGCCACTGCCGCTGTCACTCTTCCCCGTGTCAAATCCCGCGCACAGGAAGCAAAATCCGCTTCATCTACACCCGGACGAATAAAAATGTCATCCAATACTGCCGCTCTTGCAGGAATCGCCAATCCGACCAAACTCCCGCTAACGATAGATGCGACTGCGCTCCGCATTCCTATCGATCGCATCAATTTCCGTATCAACATCGCTAAAGTCCTCGCGCCACAAGTGCAAACGTTAGAAGAAATTGTGGCATATCCTTCCCAGAAGCCAGCACAAAGATCCAGGAGATTTAATTCACAGCACAGATTGAGCGCGATCGCATCTAAATTTTTATCACGAGAAAAGTTTCAATTTGCATACGAGTACTCTAAATCGTTACCCCCAATGAACTAGAGTGATAAAGGTAGACCTATCCTACTGCTCACATCACATCATCCGAAGGATACCCCGGTATGCATTTGAGTGAATTGACCCACCCAAACCAGTTGCATGGATTATCGATTTTTCAGCTTCAGCAAATCGCGCGTCAAATCCGCGAAAAGCACTTGCAAACTGTGGCAGCGATTGGGGGACACCTCGGTCCTGGCTTGGGTGTTGTTGAACTAACCCTTGCCTTATATCAAACCCTAGATCTCGATCGCGACAAAGTGATCTGGGATGTCGGACACCAAGCGTACCCCCACAAACTGCTCACCGGACGCTACGCTGATTTCCACACACTCCGCCAAAAAGACGGCGTTGCAGGCTACCTGAAACGCTGTGAGAGCAAATTCGACCATTTTGGTGCAGGTCACGCTTCGACCAGTATTTCCGCTGCGCTCGGTATGGCACTCGCTCGCGATGCCAAAGGCGACAATTTCAAAGTTGCCGCAGTCATCGGTGACGGCGCTCTCACAGGTGGAATGGCACTCGAAGCCATCAACCACGCAGGACATTTACCAAAAACGAATCTCCTCGTCGTCCTCAACGATAACGAGATGTCGATTTCTCCAAATGTTGGCGCAATTCCCCGCTATCTAAACAAAATGCGTCTGAGTCCCCCGGTGCAATTCCTCACGGATAACATCGAAGAACAGATGAAGAACATGCCGTTCTCGCCGGAGTTGTCCCGCCTCAAAGAAGGCATGAAGCGTCTTGCTGTTCCTAAAGTGGGTGCTGTGTTTGAAGAATTGGGCTTCACTTACATGGGTCCGGTCGATGGACACAACTTAGAAGAGCTAATCGCAACCTTTAAAGAAGCACATAAACATCCCGGTCCGGTTCTTGTTCATGTGGCGACCGTCAAAGGAAAAGGATATGCGATCGCGGAACAAGATCAAGTCGGCTACCACGCCCAAACCCCGTTTAATCTTGCAACCGGAAAAGCAATTCCCTCCAACAAACCCAAACCGCCCAGCTACTCCAAAGTATTCGGAGAAACGTTGAGCAAATTGGCAGAAAACGATCCTCGCATCATCGGAATCACCGCAGCGATGGCAACCGGAACCGGACTCGACATTTTCCAAAAACGAGTTCCGAAACAATATGTTGATGTCGGTATCGCAGAACAACACGCGGTTACGCTAGCCGCCGGACTTGCCTGTGAAGGAATGCGCCCTGTTGCAACGATTTATTCAACTTTCCTCCAACGCGCCTACGACCAAATCGTTCACGATGTCTGCATCCAAAATCTTCCGGTCTTCTTCTGCATGGATCGTGCGGGTATCGTTGGCTCTGACGGTCCCACTCACCAGGGAATGTACGACATCGCTTACCTCCGATCGATTCCCAACATGGTGCTGATGGCTCCCAAAGACGAAGCCGAACTTCAGCGCATGATTGTCACCGGAATTAACCACACCTCAAGTGCGATCGCGATGCGCTATCCACGCGGTAACGGTTACGGCGTTCCATTAATGGAAGAAGGTTGGGAAGAATTACCGATCGGTAAAGCCGAAATTCTCCGTCAAGGTGACGACCTCCTAATGATTGGCTACGGCTCAATGGTTTATCCTGCGATGCAAACCGCCGAAATTCTCAGCGAACATGGCATCGAAGCCACTGTAATTAACGCTCGATTCGCGAAGCCGCTCGATGAAGAACTTATTCATCCATTCGCTCAGAAAATCGGTCGAGTTGTCACACTGGAGGAAGGCTGTCTCCCTGGAGGGTTTGGAAGTGCGATCGTTGAATCCTTAATGGACGCTGGAGTCGTTGCTCCAGTCACCCGCATCGGTGTCCCTGATGTTTTGGTCGATCACGCGACTCCTGATGAATCGAAAGCAGCGTTGGGATTGACTCCTCCGCAGATGGCAGATCGGATTCTGAAAACGTTTGTGAAAGAAGGAAATGCGATTGCAGCCCTCTAGAAAAACCGGAGATTCTAATTGTTAGAACCTCCAATTTCTTCCAAACTAATCGCAAAATTTAGGGTAGATTGAGCAGCGCTTGATCTACCCTTTCAGTTTGATGTACACAACTTTGGCAAGTGGATTCTGTTTGCCTGGAATTTCTTGAACCTCAAATAAGCCGACATCTCCGACTAGCGATCGAAGCTTCTTGTACCCATAGTTCCTCGCATCAAAAGCTGGTGAGATTTTATTGATTTGTGATCCGAGCGCTCCTAACTCTGCTGATCCGTTTTCTCCCGCTGTCGCTTCATAAGCTCGTTTCAGCAAATCAGTTAATTCCTTGCTGACGGGTTCTTTCTCCGAAGGCTCCTTCTTTGCTTGGGTGAACTCTCGGTCGATCTGCTTTACCTCAGCGCCAACCTTAACATCCTCTAATCCAAAGATCTCAGTGTAAGTGAATTTATCGCACGCCTTCTGGAACGATGTGGGTGTTTGCTTTCTCCCAAATCCGTAGACAAACAGTCCAGCCTCTCTTAGTCTGCAAGCAAGCCGAGTAAAATCGCTATCACTTGACACCAAACAGAATCCATCAAAGTTTCCTGTATACAGCAAGTCCATTGCATCAATAATCAGGGCACTATCCGTCGCGTTTTTCCCAGATACATAGCTGTACTGCTGAATCGGCTGGATCGCGTATGTGTGCAGCTTTCCCTTCCAACCACTCAACTGATTATTCGTCCAGTCGCCATAAATCCGCTTCACGTTGGCAGTCCCGTATTTAGCGACTTCTTCTAACAACGGCTGGATAAGATTTGCGCTTGCGTTGTCCGCGTCAATCAGAATGGCTAGTCGATCGTCTCTCAGTTTTCGCTCTCCCACAGATTTCCCTCTACATCTCCTGAGAACGAGAATTCCCATAACTCAAGCTTAAGCAACTGGGCGAGAAGATGATTCTGAAGCCTAGAACCCAATCACAACCGTCGTTTCAATTGAATTTCCAAAAAACTTTCAAAACCCTGTTGACTTTCTCAAGAACCTCACGTTATATTATCAAAGCGCGGGTGAGGGAAACGGAGTCAAGCGAAAGCTGCCCACTTCCCACTAGCGGAACTGAACCTAACAAACAGAATAGTTTAGAAGCCAGAGAAAGGAAAGCCTTCG
>ERZ1066124.156-NODE-156-length-65041-cov-27.321269_pt1 | contig 65041 bp, 59 predicted proteins | sample MGYA00382771_ERZ1066124 | MGnify/ENA primary metagenome ERZ1066124 (study PRJEB33369, sample SAMEA5778354) | biofilm metagenome | biome: Industrial cooling water; feature: Water cooling tower basin; material: Biofilm | place: United Arab Emirates | collected... | reverse complement strand
ACAGTGGACAGTGGACAGTGGACAGTGGACAGTGGACAGTGGACAGTGGACAGTGAATACTTTATTTTGCTTGAGTTAATAGTCCGCGTAGGCGGACTTCGTTTGTGTAGCGGCACCCTTAAGGGTGCCGCTACACAAACGAAGCCACAAGGGCTGTATTTCACCAAGTTGCTTTCCCGCTACAAAGCCTCGTATTTCTAGGACGTTAAACTAATAGGACGTTAAACTAATAGGACGTTAAACTAACTGTCAACTGTCCACTGTCAACTGTCAACTGTCCACTGTCAACTGTTACCGTTTCTTCAATTGTTCCGGAATAATATCAAGCGAAACTTGACCGTTATTATTACCACTCCTGCCGCCGCTGACTGCTACAGTTTGATCCTGAAGTTTTCCTACAGCTTTTGGCCCAGTTAAATTCATTGGTGGATTAACTTGTTGATAGTTGACATTTCCCGTTGCTTCTACAACTTGGGTGGGAAGGAACCAAGTCATTTGGTCGGCAAATATTTTTGATTGTCGTCGCATTTCTACGCCTTGAACGTTGCCATTTAAATAAGCAATTTTGGGTTTTAAATCTACTCGTCCTTTCAAGGCATTTACGGTCATTTGATGTTCGCGATGAAACATTTGCACTGGTTGGTCAGAAACGATGGTTTCGTTGTTGAGGTTCCAAACCATTAAGTTGCTGGTAACTTGGATGGGAGGGGTAGATGCAATTACTTGGGCGTTTTGTTTCAGGGTAGCAATTTTAGCTTTGAGGTCAACTTCTCCTTGTTGCCCCGATGCGCGGTCGGTGATGGTATTGTTTTTATCGTAGCGGTCGATTTGGATAAAGCGATCGCTTATTACTTTTTGCTGTTCCATGTGCCAAACCAAATATTCTCCCTTCAGGTGTAAAGGAGGTTCTTTTGCTGTCGCCACCACCTGACCGAGTAATTCCATTCGCTTGGCGCGACTAAACGACCTCGCTTCTTGCGCCGCGACTTGCATTTGTTTATGCGTACCCTTAACTCGATCGCGGACAATTAAAACATCTTCCTTGGGTCGCCATTCCATTTCATTACCGCGCAAAACTGCCCCATTTTGAGTATCTACGGCAACAATTTGACCCCTTAAAATAATCTTATTTCCCTCTTCAAAAACTTCTCCCTGTTGGGCGGTGATTTGATAAACTAACTTTCCATCTTGAAATAAGTCACCGAAGGGATTTTGAACTTGAGCAGTTTTCTGATCCTTACTATAGATTGCTTGCTTAGTCTTCACTTTCCACAAAGGTCGCCCCTGTGCGTCGGTTTGTTCCAAAGTAATATTATTAAAAGTCAAGTTGGTTTCAGAACTTTGGATCGCAGCGGTAGTTTCAGCTAGTTTTTTTTGGGTGCGTCCCTCGCTACTGCAAGCGCCAACGCCTAACAGCAGTAACAGCAATAAAAACTTCAGGGTGGGAACTCTACTCATAGATAACAGGTGAGTATTTTCTGGGTTGGGCTATTCCCCCAGCTAGCATATCATAGCGATCGCTCACAATCAGCGCTGCCGTGAGTTTGTATAATACAAGTATTATGCCTCTCCAACCATAGAACCGCCAAACAAGGCATAAATGGTTTTAATGCCAGAATACGCCAGCGTCAGCGCCCTATACTCTGTTGGAAAAGCTGCGTCGCGTCGGAGTTGCTGCAAAGTCTCACTCTTCTAAAGATAGTTTTCGGTCTGGGCAACAGATCATCTTTAGGAAATTAAAATGGCAACTAGACAACAAAATACGGCAATTAAGATACTGACACAGTATGAGCGCTTGGCGAAAAAATTTGGTTTACAACTCTCGCGTCAAAAAATCGAAGAACTTAATCGTTTGCGGGACAACGGGTTAATTAAACTCGCTAATCTTCCTGCCAAACTGCATCAGGAGTTTCCCGGCGAGTTTCGCGATCTGACGCTGGATGAAATTAGGTCTTATGAGGAGTAATATTAATGTATTCTGAGGAAGCGCATTATGAGTTTTTATCCAGAACTCGATCGTCTCAAACTGGAAGAGCTAGTCCAACACTTCCGGATGCCTCCTCCCGAAGGAGAGGATTATGCGATTGCGTACTATCAAGAAGTAGCGCAGCTAATTAGGCAAAAAGGTGAAGCAGGCATAGCTTTCTTACAGCAGGAAATCAATCGGGCAAATACGGCACAATTGCAAGCCATTCTCTTTGCACTGACTGAGACTAAACTGGACGATTTGGCGCTGCGGGAGTTGCTGTTTTCCTATCTAAAAGATGACCGCCCGATCGTTGTTATGGAAGCAATAGATGCTTTGAGTAGGCAAGGCGAAAAAGACGCTTTAGATTCCGTCTTAGCTTTACGCGAACATCCTTCGCCTTACGTAAGAGGCAGCGTTTTGCGCTTTATGAGACACCTGTATCCAGATAGGGCATTCCCTCTACTCATCAAAGCACTGAAAGACCCTGATTTTATAGTACGAGAGAACGCGGCTGATGAACTAGGAGAGTTGGATGCAATAGAAGCAATTTCTTATCTACATCCTTTAATAGAAGATTCTCATCCTGACGTTAGACAAGCTGCACAAACTGCGATCGCAATACTAGAATCGCTCCAAAGCGTTTGATAATAAATTTATCTATTTGATAGCCGCTGAGATGATTTTTACGAGCAAAAACAGACACTTTGAAGCATGAAGAAGAAAGTTTAAATTTAACTTTCCTACTTCATCCTTCATGTTTTAATCTAAATTTTTCATTCTTTATAATCCCCATCTTTGTGGTCATCCATCAAGCCAATTCCCGACAGGGGACGATAGGTATAGCCGCCATGACGGGGAGTTTTTTGGATATCATCCTTAATCTGTTCCAGGTCAATGTAACGGTCTGATACGTTGATCAAACTATCGCTGGTCATCGACCGCAAACTTACCACTTCGACGCGGACGCCGCGATAGCTAACCGCATCTACTGCATAGGCAAGATCGCCATCGCCGCTAACTAAAACTGCCGTATCGTATGACCCCACCAAAGCCATCATATCCACGGCAATTTCTACATCTAAATTGGCTTTTTTAGAACCATCGGGTAGTTGCACCAAATCTTTGGCAATCACTCTATAGCCGTTGCGCCGCATCCACAGTAAAAAACCTTGTTGCTTTTCATTAGTGCGGTCAACACCCGTATAGAAAAACGATCGCAGCAGCCGCGATCCGGCAGTTAAGCGAACCAGCAACTTTGTATAATCGATTTCTATGCCTAGTTGGAGGGCGGCATAAAATAAATTGGAGCCGTCGATAAAAATGGCGACGCGCCCTCGATTTTCTAACACCTGTTCTGGTGTGAATACCGAGTCTCTTTCTAAATTATTCAACATGGTTGTTATTCCTCGTTTTTTATCAAATCAATCAATCAATACTATCGATTGTTGCATTTACAGCATCTACCTGCGGTAGGGACTTGAATCAGATTACGAACCCGTTGGTGCTAGTTCCAACCTACCAAACACGGGGCGGGGTTTGTTTAATATCTGACCGCCAGTTAATATACCCCATTGAGCATGGGTGGCGAAGCTGGCTGCAACACCTATTTGCGTTTTGTCATTAAAGTTGATATCGAAACTTAATTGTTGATAAATGTCATTGGCGATATTGGGTACGATGGGGGACAAAAGATAAGCAGCGAGCCGCACCGATTCTAGAACCGAGTACAATACTTGCTCAACAGCTGCTTGCTGTTTTTGCTTGTAAAGCGTCCAGGGGGCTTGCTCGTCGATATACTTATTTCCGGCATGAAGTAAGGCTAAAATGGCTGAGGCGGCGTCGCTGAATGCGATCGCTTCATAAGCTTGCGCCACTTGCTCTCCCAGGGTTGTCCCGATTGCTTTTAAGGCATTTTCTGCCGGAATATCATCACCAGAGAGGTTGGGAACCTTGCCGCCGCAATATTTGTGCGTCATTGATAAGCTACGATTGAGCAAATTCCCCAAATTGTGGGCTAAGTCGGCATTAAGGATATCAACAAACCGAGTTTCGTTAAAATCTCCGTCCCGACCAAATTCAATTTCTTTGATGAAGTAATAGCGCACCGCATCAGCACCATAGCGGTTAACCAACGCTACCGGATCGATGGTGTTACCCAAACTTTTGCTCATTTTCCGTCCATCTTTGGTCAAGAAGCCATGAACAAAGATGCGATCGGGCAATGGCAAATCCGCAGACATGAGCATGGCAGGCCAGTAGAGGGCATGGAACCGTAAAATATCTTTACCGACCAAGTGTAAATTGATAGGCCACCATTTCGATAAAGCATTTTGGAGAGTTGGTTCATCCTCTGGATCGAGTAAAGCAGTCACGTAGCCCAATAAAGCGTCAAACCAGACATACAGAATGTGATTGGGGTCAACCGGGACGGGGAAACCCCAATCAAAGTTTACCCGCGAAATCGAAAAATCTTGCAGTCCTTGGCTAATAAAGCTCAATACTTCATTGCGGCGGCTTTCTGGTTGGAGAAATCCGGGATGCTCTTGATATAGTTTTTCCAGTTGAGCTTGGTACTTAGAAAGTCGGAAGAAGTAATTTTGTTCGTCGCGCCATTCAGTTTTTTTAGTTGGGTGGAGGGGGCAAAACCCCTCTGGCAAAAGTTCCCGTTCTTCTTTAAATTCTTCGCAGGCGACGCAGTAGAACCCTTTTTGCTGCCCTAAGTAAATATCTCCTTTATCCCATACGCGCCCAAAAAATTCTTTGACAATATGGTGATGGCGAGGAGCCGTGGTACGGCTAAAACGGTCATACTGAATATTTAGCTGAGGCCACAAAGCCTCAAACCCTGCGGCAATTTGATCGCAGTGTTGTTGAGGTGTGAGTCCCCGCCCTTGCGCCGCCTGTTGAATTTTTAACCCGTGTTCGTCTGTTCCGGTAATTAGCAGTACATCGCGCCCTTGCAGTCTTTGAAATCGCGCCACTACATCCGCTGCGATCGTTGTATAAGCACTGCCGATATGCGGTAAATCGTTTACGTAGTATAGAGGCGTTGTAAGAGCAAATGTGTTTTTATTGTTATCTGTATAATTCATGGACAAATGAAAATCGAACAGGCGAAACTGTTTTTAATCATACATGAGTGTCATCATTCCCTTATTTTATTGCTTAATATTTTAACTTGCTGCATCTCATGACATGGTAAACGAGTATAAAAATATACTATAAAACTCGCCGCGATCGCTGCCCGATGGTGCAAAAAAATGGAAAATAAATCGCCGCCTGGAATTTATATGCCTTGCGATCGCTACAATATAACCCTGGTTGCGCCTTTGGCAGAGGCAAAAAGGAAAAGTGTCTCTATCTAGGGGTATTTGTCAAGTGAAGTCGGTTAAAGTTAACAAAAGTTTAGGTATGTTTGCAAAAACTATAGCTGTCGATCTTGTCAACCCATGTTTTCTTATAGTCCACTGCTGATTTCTCAATCGTTTCTCGCGGCTACGGGCACGCGGTTGTTTCTCCACCATCAGGATCGCATCCCGGAAGGTTCTGGGGTGCTGGTGGTAAGCAATCATCGCAGCTTTATGGATGCGCCGGTACTGATGGCGTCTGTGGGGCAACCGATTCGTTTTGCTTGCCATCACTACATGAGTCAGGTGCCGATTTTGCGGGAATTTGTCACCCGCTTGGGGTGCTTTCCCGTGGATGAACCAGGACAAGGGCAGCAGCGGTTTTTTACCCAGGCGACGCAACTGTTGCAGGCGCAGCAAATGGTCGGGGTGTTTCCGGAGGGGGGACAACCGATGGTGAAATTAACTCCAGCTGACAAAATGGAGAAGTTCCACAAGGGATTTGCTCATTTAGCGTTGCGATCGCCTGTCAAAGAATTGGCGATTTTGCCGGTAGCGATCGCATCAGTGGAAGAAACGGTCAATTCCGCATTTCCCCTGAAACTGTTGAGTTTGTTTGACCCTTCAGAACCTTTATTCGACCAACCCGGATGGCATCCTTTGGTAATATATCGCCGCGTTAACGTGCTGATTGGTCGTCCTTGTTGGATAACTCAGCAAGAACGAGAAAAGTATCACGGCAAACAGGCGAAAGCAGTCGTTGCACAAATCACCCAACATTGTCAGACTGAAATTGGTCAACTGCTTCATCAAGGATGCTATTAAGCGGAAATCCTTTCATCCAAAATTCAAAATTGAACGATGCCAGAGATTAAAAGTCATCCCTGCTTCCTGACGCCCAAATCCCTCAAACCAGATTATCCCCTGTTCGTTTTTTTACCAGGAATGGATGGTACGGGTCAGTTGCTGCGATCGCAAACCGCCGGTTTAGAAAAAGGTTTTGATATCCGCTGTTTGGCAATTCCCCCTGATGACTTGACCAGCTGGGATGTACTCGCTGACCAAGTAATTGCCCTGGTCGAAGCCGAAGTCGGAAAAGACCCCCAAAGGTCAGTTTATCTATGCGGCGAGTCCTTTGGGGGTTGCTTGGCGATCAAAGTAGCGATGCGCGCGCCCAAGTTGTTTGAACGGGTAATTTTGGTTAACCCAGCGTCCTCTATCAGTCGCCGCCCTTGGATGTATTTTGGCATCCCCCTGACTCGAATTGTGCCAGAACCCTTTTATCACTTCGGTTCGTTGATCGGGTTGCCCGTATTAGCCAATTTGGAAAGGATAGCACCGCGCGATCGCCAAGCGCTGATGGACGCCGTACAAATGGTTCCCCAGAAAACCGCCGTCTGGCGGTTATCTTTATTGAAGGACTTCGACGTTGACGATAACCAATTGCGTCGCATCAATCAACCCGTACTCGTGCTTGCCGGTGCTGCGGATCGCCTGTTGCCTTCTTTATCAGAAGCCGAGCATCTTGTCAAGGCTTTACCCAACGCTGAAATGGTAGTGTTGCCCCATAGCGGTCATGCTTGCTTGCTGGAGAGGGATGTTAACCTGTACGAAATCATCAAGGAGCGAAAGTTTTTAGTTTGTGGAGACAGGGTTTCAACGTCGAACCATCAGGCTGTGAGTTGGACAGGTTAAGAAAATCTGTGGGATTGTATCTTAGCTGAAGGGAAATCTGTTATGATAGCGATCCGCAGCGGGTGACTAGCTCAATGGTAGAGCAGTAGACTCTTAATCTATTGGTTCAGGGTTCGAGCCCCTGGTCACCCATCTAAAAATCCCGATTGATTTTTGGCGATCCGGCTGGATAAAAAAAGCGTACAATGGTTAGACAACGTTAGAACAACGGAATGTATACCCAGCGATGTACAGCCAAATAGTTAAGGGTGCTGTTAGCACAGAAGTTTTTAAGAATCGCTTACGGTTGCGCTTCCGAGTAGGTGGTGAGCGCTACTGTATATATCTAGGTTTGATGGACACTCCAGAAAATAGAAAGCTAGCTCTTGCCAAAGCTAAATTAATTGAGTCAGACATTATCTCTGAACAGTTTGACACTACGCTTAACAAGTACAAACCACAGAATTACTTGAAAGTAGTCAAACCAGGCGATGATTCTAAAACTGTTATTAACCTGGTTGAATTGTGGACGCGCTATGTGGAATACAAAAAACCAATGGTATCACCCTCAACTGTTTTGCGTGACTTTGGCAGAGTAAAAGCTTATTTAGAAAAAATACCTTCAGTTTCTTTATCTGATGCCGATCAAATTCGAGATTGGGTTGTTAAACAATATGCTGCTAATTCAGCCAAGCGGTTCTTAGTCCAAATTAATGCCTGCTGCAATTGGGCGGTTAAGTCTAAATTGATTGATGCAAATCCCTTCGCCGGAATGGCTGCTGAGATTCAGCTTCCCAAATCTCAGAAAAAGTCGGAACTCACAGATATTAATCCATTCACCAGAGAAGAAAGAGATGCAATTATTCAGGCATTTAAAACTAATACATACTGTCATCCATCTACAGCTAAGTACTCGAGGCATTCTAACTACGCCGGATATGTAGAATTTCTATTTTTCACTGGTTGTCGTCCTTCAGAAGCGATCGCGCTGCAATGGAAACACATCACTGACCGTTATGTAATTTTTGAACAATCGGTAGTAGACACTGAAGATGGACGCCAAGTTAAGCAAGGATTGAAAACTGAGGAATCCAGACGATTTCCAATTAACGCTCAACTAAGAGCTATAATTAATGGTATTAAGCCAGAAAATGTTTCTGCCGATAACTTGGTTTTCCCTAGTCCTAAAGGCGGGTATATTGACCAGCACAATTTCAGGAACAAAATTTGGGAACCGCTATTAAAGAAGATGGGTATTCCCTATCGCAAGCCTTACCAAACCCGTCACACTTTTATTACTTTAGCTTTAGAACATATAGCTATTCAGGATGTAGCTAGATTATCGGGTAATTCTCCAGAAGTCATTCTGAAGCACTATGCAGGGAACAGAAGGGACTTGCAAGTTCCAGGATTGTAGAGATTGTGGGCGACTTTGAGTTACGCGATCGCGCTTGATTGGTAGAGTGGGGTCTAGACGGTGCGGTTCGCGCTCCGCGATAGCTTTGCTTCACGCATACAGCGGATTGCTTTTCGTGTGAGGTAAAGCCTTTGTTGCTGTAGAGACGTTACATGTAACGTCTCTACAGCAACACGAACCAGAGGTGTACCTCATACGGCTGCAATCCGCTATAAACTCTCGCCTTAGTTGGTCATGGCATTAGTGTTATTCTGCAAGTAGAAAAATCAGCCTGTTAACGTCCATGACACAGACACTCTTAAACAATCGCTATCGCCTGATCCGGGGATTGAGCAGTGGTGGATTTGGTGAAACCTTTTTGGCAGAAGATACTCACATGCCGTCTGGACGCCGCTGCGTAATTAAGCAACTTAAACCGATTACCAACGCTCAGACGTACCAGCTGGTGCAAGAGCGGTTTCAGCGCGAAGCTGCGATTTTAGAGGAACTGGGTGAAGGCAGCAATCAAATTCCCAAACTGTATGCTTATTTCCCAGTCAATGGGCAATTCTATTTAGTTCAAGAATGGATTGAAGGCGAGACGCTAGACAATAAACTGAGACAGCAAGGACTATTTAGTGAAAGTGCCGTCCGAGATATTTTGATGAGTTTGTTGCCGGTGCTGGATTATGTCCATAGCAAACGCATCGTGCATCGAGATATCAAGCCAGCTAATATTATTGTGCGACAACGGGATGGTAAGCCGGTTTTGATTGATTTTGGGGCAGTTAAAGAAACAATGGGTACAGTGGTAAATGCTCAGGCAAATAACACAAGTTCAATAGTAATTGGCACACCCGGTTTTATGCCTAGCGAGCAGGCAGCAGGAAGACCAGTTTATTCTAGCGATTTATACAGTTTGGGATTGACGGCGATTTTTTTGCTGACTGGGAAAGTGCCGCCAGCGCCAAAGATCGATCCGGCGCTTTGGTTAGATATCGATCCGAGTACGGGAAACATTTTGTGGCGTCGCTATGCTTTGAATGTTAGTCCCAATCTGGCAGATGTACTGGACAAGGGGATTGAGTCTCATCCGCGCGATCGCTATCCGACTGCACGTTCTATGTTGGATGCTTTGCAATCTGCCTTCAGTCCTATTCCTCCTACCGTACCTGCTAAACATCCACCGATTATATCTTCACTACCTACACAAAAATCTGCTCAAACAGTTCCGCCTATTAGTTCGACCTTGGATAGAGGAAGTGGGCAAAAATCAATTATTATTGGCAGTTTGATCTTAGGTAGTTTGATCGGTGCATCGGTAATTTTTGGTCTTTTCCTTAACAGACAGCCTCAACTAGCACCGGAACAAGCAGCAAGCCCAATCAATCCCTCTTCTACGCAATCCCCATTTTCTTCACCCTCTCAGTCAAGCACAATATCGCCTGTAAACAGCAACCAAGCTAATAACAGAAGTAGGAATGAGATTTCTAAGCCATCACCAGAACAAATTGTACGAGAGCAATATTCAAATATTAATAACCGTCAGTATCAAGCTGCGTGGAATAAGTTGTCTTACAGGTTTCAAAATAATAAAACAGTTTTCCCCGATGGTTACAGATCGTATGTAGAATGGTGGGAAACTGTTAGCCAGGTAAATCTTGAGGAAGTTACGAATGTAGAAGTCAGAAACGATACTGCTACTGTAAATATTCGGTTGCAATACTCCAAATCTGGAAAGGTGGCATCTGAGTCTCGACGACTCTTGCTTGTGTGGGATGCTGCAAGTGCCAGTTGGCTGATTGATAATACAAAGCTTATTCGTGATTGACTGGATTATAGCTAACAGGAATCATAACAATGTTCTCTTGCAAGGCGATCGCATCCACCCCACCCCATCCAACAGCTTTATGGATAGCAAGCGATCGCACCTCATTTCCCCTATCCTAATTCTCATAACACCCCACACAAAAAATCAGAGTCACCCAATGAGCGAAACCAAATTGCTAAAACAATTACCCGCCAAATTAATCTCACCAGAAAACTTTCAACCTTACGGTCAAGTTATCTACGCATCATCGGATGGAAAAAATTACGATTCAACTGATGCTCAATTGGTACTCAATAACGGCATTCCCCGCTTCTACATCATGCGTCTTACCGAAAGAGGGCGTAAATTTCACAAAATTACCCGCCATGTCAAATGCACACAATGTTTAGGTTCCCTAGAAGGCAAAGAATGGTTAATCGCAGTTGCACCACCAAGTGAAGCACCCGCACCTAAATTAGAAGAAATATCCGCTTTTCGGATTCCTGGCAATTGTTTTATTAAATTAGAAGTAGGAACCTGGCACGCTGGCCCTTATTTCGATGGTGAATTTGTGGATTTCTACAACTTAGAACTCAGCGACACAAATATCACTGACCACGACACTTATAACTTCTTACAAAACCAAAACTTAGAACTAGAAATTGTTTAAAAATGTAGGGTGCGTTAGCGTCAGCGTAACGCACCATCTTTGGCGGTGCGTTACTAGAAAGCCAAAACTTAGAACTAGAAATTGTTTAAAAATGTAGGGTGCGTTAACGTAGTGTAACGCACCATCTTTGGCTAGAAATTGTTTAAAAATGTAGGGTGCGTTAACGTAGTGTAACGCACCATCTTTGGCGGTGCGTTAGCGTCAGCGTAACGCACCCTACTTGTTACTATAGCCCGCGCAGGCGGGCTTTGTTTGTGTAGCCCCACCCTTCAGGGTGAGGGTGAACAAGCGGATTTAGCATCATTTGGTTGGCGTGAGGTTCCTACACGCATCAATCAACCCTTTAACGCCACTTACGGGCACAATTTTTATCCCCAATTTATCGCTAAGTTCTTCAACTGTCATATCATCCAAAAAGCGAGAATCTCCATGCTTAAGCATCAGGGAAGGTAACAAAATTGCATCCCCTAATTCCCGCCCTTGTAAAAGAGCGAGCAAATCCTGTCCCGTCAACAAACCAGTGACTGTGATTTGCTGTCCCCAATAGTCGCTACAAAGGGCGACCATATTCACTTCTAATCCTTCTACTTCATTAAGTCGTTGCAGAATCGGTTGAAATGCCAATTCAACCGCATTACCGACTACCCAGGTAAATTTTCGCGGCGGGGAAACTTGCTTTGGCAGGCGTTTTGCAGCCTCTTCAAACTGTCTCAAAAATAAACGAATTGAACCGACGCCGTTGTCTATTTGAGGATAATTTTCGTAGTGAGATTCGGGGGGCAATTCCTGTCCGGCAATTAAAAACCATTCGTCTGCTAACCAAATACACTGGGATGTTTGATTTTGAGTTTTTGTTGGATTAAGCAGTTTACTTTTATTTCTCGGTTTTGCAGTTATTGGTTTTTCCTGTTGCAATAATGCTTGAATTTCTTGTACTTGGGCAATTACTTCTTGGGCTTTTTCCGGAGTTACGGGGATTAATTCGTCTTCTGATGGGCGAAAGCGTGTTAATCCTACAGGAACTACTGCTACAGATGCTACTGCTGGTGTATCACCTGTGTGAAATTTGGCTAAATCTAGTAAGGTTCTTTCTAAGTGTATGCCATCGTTAATGCCGGGACAAACTACTACTTGGGCGTGAATTTGCAAGCGCTTTTCTTGAAACCACTCGATCTGCTCTAAAATTTGTCCCGCGCGGGGATTTTTTAGCAGGCGAATGCGTATTTCTGGTTCTGTTGCATGAACGGATACGTAGAGGGGAGATAGACGCATTTGTTCGATGCGTTCCCATTCTCTTTGGGTAAGATTGGTTAAAGTTAAATACGACCCATACAGGAAACTGAGGCGATAGTCATCATCTTTAAGATAGAGAGATTCTCGTTTTCCTGGTGGTTGTTGATCGATGAAGCAAAACGGACAGCGGTTATTGCACTGAATTAAACCGTCGAAGAGGGCGGTTTCAAATTCTATGCCTAAATCGTCGTCCCAGTCTTTTTCGATTTCAATTTTATGGGTTTTGCCAGCGGCGTCTAATACTTCCAATTCCAGTATTTCATCGGAACATAGGAATTTATAATCGATCAGATCGCGGGGTTTTTTGCCGTTGATGGCAACTAAGCGATCGCCGACTTCAAACCCAATCTCAGCACCGATAGAATTGGGTAGCACCCTGGTAATTAAGGCTGGACGAATTGCAGTCTCGCTCATTGCTAATTGCTCATTGCTAATTGTTAATTGTTCATTGCTATTATCTGTAGCGATGAACAATTAACCGCCTATTAGATATTTTGCAACAATCCAGCGGCGATCGCTCCCAAAATTACCACCCCGAATACCAATCGGTAGGCGATAAATACAAAGGTACTTTGAGTTTGTAAAAAACGTAACAACCACGCGATGGAAAGATAGGAAAATACAGCCGCTGAAATTACCCCGAATAGCAGAGGAATGGCTCCGATACCGGCAAATCCTGTTTCTAGCACGCCTTTAAACTCGACTAATCCAGCTAGGGTAATTGCTGGAAGTCCGAGTAAAAATGATAACCTTGCCGCTGTTTCTCGCTTCAAACCCATAAATAATCCAGCGGTGATGGTGGAACCAGAACGAGAAACGCCGGGAATTAAGGACATTGCCTGGGCTAACCCCATTAATACGCCATCTTTGACGCCTAACTTGTTAAAATCGCGCTTGCGCGTTCCGACTTTTTCTGCTAATGCCAGCAAGAGAGACATGACAATCGAAGCAATGGCGATCGCTGCCATACTCCGCAGGGGCGAGTTATCAAAATCGGGAATAAATTGCTTAATCAGCAGTCCACAAACGACAATCGGTATGGTTCCCAGCGCAATTCCCAGCGCCATGCGGAAATCGTTATCTTGATAATCCTGGCGGGAAATTGCCGCGATCGCTCCCAAGGTAATATTCGTGATATCGCGCCAGAAGTACCACAGCACGGCGGCGATGCTTCCCAACTGAATAACTGCTGTAAAGGCAACTCCCGGATCTCCCCACCCCAATGCTACCGGCACGACTTTTAAATGCGCCGTGCTGCTGATGGGCAAAAACTCGGTCAATCCCTGTACCGCCCCTAAAATAATTGCCTGAAATATATTTACTTGAGCCACATCACCCGCGACTGGCGCTGGTGCAGTCACCTGTGCTAGTTGCGTGCTAATAGCTTTGATGGGCCACGCCAAAATGGCGCTAGTCACTCCCATACTGGCGAACGTCAATAGTTGATTTCTGGATAAAAACATACTTTTTGTGCTAATGGGGCATGGGGCATCGGGTATTGGGTATCGGCTATTTTCCTGATTTTGCTTGTCTCCCCTCTCTCAATCAAAAAGCCCCATGACAGTCTCATTCAACTAAGATAAGATTATCAATGCCCCCCCAGGGGATAATTTTTGTGATATCTTACATAAAATTAACTAAAGTAACAAAAATTAAAAATACGTTGTTAAACAATACCTTGTCTGCCTACACACCCGTTCCTACCGCGATCGCCCACACTCAGCCAAAAGCGATCCAATCTGCCGCCTGGTGGCGGATTGGCTCGAAGAAAGCCTGGTTAACCTTTGCGGCGGCGTCTTTTATGGTTTCAGTGCCGGTGTTTATCCAAGCGCCCTTAGTGCGGCTGCTGCCGTGGTTGAGTTTGGTTTTAACAGTTGGCTGGTTAGGGCTGGCTGTGGCGCTGTGGAGGCGCAAGGAAACGCATCTCTGGGGAGATTTACTGGTGGGTTTCACCTGGAGTTGGTTAGCTGGGTCGATTTATTGGGGTTGGCTGCGCTGGGAACCCTTGATTCACTTGCCGATTGAGGCGATCGGATTGCCCTTTGCTTTAGTCTGCTTGAGTCGTCGTTGGGGACAGATAGGCAATTGGTTTTATCTCGGTTCCTTGTTGGGCACGGCGGTGACCGATATGTATTTTTACTTGGTAGATTTAATTCCTTTTTGGCGTCAATTGATGCGGGTAGAACCGGAATTAGCCAAACCAATATTGCAACAAGCGATCGCACAAGTCCAAACACCCACGGGGATCGCATCAGCAGCAGCATTGGCTGTAATTCTGCTAATTGTGGGTACTTTACCCTTGCGCTCCGGACAGTTACACTGGTGGGCGTTCAGTGGAGCAGTCTTGAGTACAATTATGGTGGATAGCCTGTTTTGGCTGGCTGCAAGAGCCGCCTAAGCGAGCAGTTCGCCTTGCCTGTATTCCCAGCAGATCGAGTGCCTGAAGTGCTATTTTCTGGAAAAGAGAGCAATAGGGAACTGTGGTAAGCGATGTGGGCTAAGCAGGCATCCCTTTTGCAGGTTAAACTCAAACGAGTACTTGAGGGGGCGCGGGAATCTAAACGGAATGCGCGAGCATTACCAATCTGGTGAAAAACTTCTGATTTATTCGCCAAAAGGTCACCCGCAGCCCAAGAACCCTCGGCTGTAGCCGAGATTGTCAAACACAAGGTGAAAAACTCTGGCTGGCTCTAAGTGGCTTTTCAGTCGGTGGTGACTTTGCAACCCACTTCCACTCCTTATCTGTTACTGCGTACCGAATCCGGAAATCGCTACCTTCCATTAGTGGGCAGTCATTGCTGGACTATTGGTCGGAGTGATGACAACAACTTCGTAATCACAGACCGTTGGATTTCTCGGAACCATGCCATGTTGCAGTGCATGGAAACGGGAGAATTTTATTTAATCGATCTCGGCAGTCGTAACGGCTCGTTTGTCAACGGACGACGAGTCAGCGTACCCGTCACTTTACGACACGGCGATCGCCTGACGTTCGGTCAGACCGAACTGGAATTTTTCTGCCCTGGCGGGATGCACCAGCCTTTCTCGACTGGTAACTTGATCTCAGACGAGTTAACGGCGACTTCTGCCTTACACGTGCGCCGTCTGATCTCGGTCATGGTGGTTGACATTCGCGACTTTACCGTTTTAACCAGGCAACTCGATGAAAAAATCCTCTCAGAAGTCATCGGCACCTGGTTTCGTCATTCCGGCAGCATTATTCGCAAATACGGCAGCTGGGTGGATAAATATATCGGCGATGCGGTGATGGCAGTTTGGTTTCATGGCAGCCAAAAAGTCACGACCAACGATATCGCTCAGGTTTGTGGGGCGTTGAACGATCTGTATAAAATGACCCGCGAGCTGAATCTACAATACCCCTTACCCTTCCCGTTGCGAATCGGAGCGGGGATCAATACAGGGTATGCGATGGTAGGCAATACCGGCAGTGGCGATCGCCCAGATTACACCGCTTTGGGCGATACGGTGAATGCTGCCTTTCGCTTAGAATCCTCTACCAAAGAACTGCGCCTCGATGTCGCTTTAGGCGAAGCAACTTACCAATACCTCTTGCCTTTGGGGATAGAGCAAGCTGGTTTCCAGCAACACACGGTGCATCTCAAAGGCTACGATAGCCCGACCATCACCTATGCCGGAACTTTTGTCGATCTCGATGCTCTACTGCAAAGGCAACTCCAATAAAATCGGCGGCTTGAGATCAGCCACAGGCTTGATCGCAAACCCGCTGTCTGAAATAATCGAGCATGGGAAAAGCGGGAATGCGCGTAACACACCCACAGGATTTATGCCAAAAAACCGGGTTTTTAGCAAAAATCTTGGGTTTGCAGCCACAAATCTGCCGAAAAACCCGGTTTCTGGCCTCGCGTGCCTAAGTCCTGACCCAGTTTTGGTGTTAACCATCGGGCAGACTGAGAACGAACCCGTAAAACCGGGGTCTAAGGTGAAAAAATTCGCAACCGAAGCTTTAATAATACGAGCTTCAAAAACCGCATAATAATCTTTGATACATGCTGTGTGTGGGCAAAAGACCCATCTTCGAGGGAGGTAGTGATTATGAAACGATTGTTACGTTTGTTAACGATACTGGCTTTGGTCGTAGGATGCCTGGGATGGCTGGGTCAAACCCAAGCGGCAATGGCAGCGTCTTTGAGCGATCTCGCAATTCGCCCCACCCCGGTTTTAGCAGCCCAGGTACTGCAGAACAAGGTGGATAAAAAGTTAGGCGAGATGGGCTACAAAATCGACTTGAACAACACCAACCTGCGAGCCTTTAGGAGGCTGCCTGGTATGTTCCCCAACCTAGCAGCGAAAATTGTCGAAAATGCTCCCTACGAAAAGGTAGAGGACGTTTTGGAGATTCCTGGGCTGAGCGATCGCCAAAAAGAACTGCTGCAAGCCAACCTGGATCAATTTACCGTCACTGATGTAGAAACATCCTTGGTCGAAGGCGACGATCGGATTAACAACGGTGTCTATCGGTAATGGCTAATGGCTAATGGCTAATGGAAAGAATTATCCAACAGCCGTTTGCCCGTCCCACTTCCAGCCAGATAGTAAAAACAGGACTGCCGCAAACTTTTTATATGTAGGGTGCGTTAGCGATCCCGTAACGCACCACCACAACATATTCAGTGTGGTTAGGTAAGTCCTAAAAAAGCTAAAAGCTCAAAATTCCCACTACTGTAGTTGTAGTGGGAATTTTTACAGCTATATTCAACTAAACTAACTTTAATTCCTTGGCTGATTCAAACTTGCCTTTGCAATTCGACGTTTTAGTAGTTGGGGCTGGAGCCGCTGGTTTATATGCGGCGCTATGTCTGCCAGATCGGTTTCAAGTCGGCTTGATCGGTAAAGATAACTTACCTTTGTCTGCTAGCGACTGGGCGCAGGGCGGGATTGCTGCTGCGATTAACCCGGATGATTCCCCAACGCTACACGTTGAGGATACCCTACGTGCCGGTGCGGGTTTATGCGACAAAGAAGCGGTAAAGTTTCTGGCAGAACAAGCACCTCGATGTATTCGGTCTTTGGTAGAGTTGGGTGTTGGGTTCGATCGACGGGGAGAGCAACTGGCGATGACTCTGGAAGCTGCCCACTCGCGCCCCCGCGTCCTCCACGCTGCCGATACGACGGGGCGGGCGGTAGTTAGCGCCCTAACGGAACAAGTTCTACGCCGCCAGAATATTCAAGTCATTACCCAAGCTTTTGCCCTCAGTCTGTGGATAAATCCCGATAATGGGTGCTGTCAGGGCGTGAGTCTGCTTTACCAGGGGCGATTAATTTGGGTACGCGCAAAGGCGGTGGTTTTGGCAACTGGAGGCGGCGGGCAAGTATTTGCTCAAACGACTAACCCGGCAGTGAGTACGGGGGATGGGGTAGCGATCGCATGGCGAAACGGTGCTATCCTCCGAGACTTAGAATTCGTCCAATTTCACCCCACCGCCCTGACTAAACCAAATGCGCCCCACTTTCTGATCAGCGAAGCAGTGCGGGGCGAAGGCGCGCACTTAGTAGACTCCCAAGGACGCCGCTTTGCCTTCGACTACGATCCCAATGGCGAACTCGCCCCCAGAGATATCGTTAGCCGCGCTATTTTCAGCCACTTGCAGCATACGGGAGAACCTCACGTTTGGTTAGACATGCGCCCCATCGGCGAGGAAAAAATCAAACGTCGCTTTCCCAATATCATCGCCGTCTGCCATCAGTGGGGGATTGATGCATTCAAAGAACCGATTCCCGTCGCCCCTGCTGCCCATTACTGGATGGGCGGCATTCAGACGGACTTAATGAACCGTACTTCAATTCCCGGTTTATATGCCATAGGCGAAACCGCGAGTACCGGCGTCCACGGTGCTAACCGTCTGGCAAGTAATTCTTTACTAGAATGCATCGTGTTTGGCGCCCAGATGGCTAATTTGGCAATTGCTAATGGCTCATCGCTAATTGCTAATAGGGAAATCAATCCATTAGCAATTAGCAATTACCAATTACCCATTGACGAAATTACAAAAATAGAGTATATAAGACAAGAATTACCGCGTTTGGTGTGGCAAAGTGCGGGAATTTGTCGGCAGCAGGATGTGTTGGAAAATGCGATCGCATCTGTCCAAGTGTGGCGAGAAGAATTTGCAGCTTTAAAACTGAGTCAGGCGCTGCTAAATTTACAGCCAGATCGAACGGTGGAATTTTCCTTACCCGACGCGGAGCGAGTATTGCGGACTTGGGGAGAAACTTACAACTTACTCGATGTAGCCTATTTAATCCTTAAAAGTGCTGCATTTCGCACCGAAAGTCGCGGCGGTCACTACCGCGTCGATTATCCCAATTCAGAGCCAAATTGGCAAGTCCACACCCTCGTAAAACAAGAAAAGTGGTCGCGATCGCTACCTCAACTCTTTTTGTAACTTCTGGCTACTATACACCATCTCTATTTTCCCCTGAGAAGTTACTTTGGCGATGAATGGAGCCGGATGGCTAAATGCAAAATTTTGTATTTTCACAATTGCATTTAGGAAGATTGCAATCATTTTTTCCCCCGATAGGTTGGCGGAATTAAGAGTAAACATTTTAATTCCAGCGCGTGCAACCGCATTTCTTTCAATAGGGTTTTTGCTAATCTTGCTATCCTTGGTCAGGATAACCCAGCCTCTTCTACCAACTTCTGGTAGCCAGTCTACATCTTGGGCATCATTTGGGAAGTGGTCTTTATGCACTTCAATCGTAATGCCTGCGTTGCGAAATGCTTCTATAACGCTGTTGCATTCAAGACATCTATCAATAAAAAAAATAATTGACTTATGTTCTGTCATGCGGCACGGGATTCACAACGAATGGCTTCTTCAATCTTGATCGGATCGCAATTATAATCTTTAGCAAGATACTCAATTGAATCACCCGCCTGAAATCGTTCCCATAAAATACGGGCGGTAATTCCTGTCCCAGCAATTACAAGGCGACCAAACGCAATTCGGGGGTCGATAACTACGAGGCGAAGACTATCTTTATCAGAATTTTTGGAAAAGGGATAAAGTTTAATAGCTAGCCCTGTATCGTCAGGTTCAATCCGATCGAGATGAGCGTTAAACGAATCTTTTAGTTCTGTTTGTCCAATTCTTGAGGCGTTAATCAGCGAACCATATCGCTCAACGAAAAGATCAACCCCATCAGTGCGAAATCGTTCGTACTCAAGAAGTGGGCGATCGGCATTAAATTCTTGTTCAACAAAATCGAGGGCGATTCGGACTTTATCTAGTTCTATTTGGTGTTGTTTACGAATTGCGCGGAGAATATGAACTTCAATTAGATTAGTAAATGAAAGAAGACGTGGTTTGCTATTCGGAATATTGATTAGGGGACGAAAGAAATTAGAGCCGGTTTTAATTGGATAACTTCGCCCAACTGTCCAGGCTCGAATAGTGTTTGCTGGGATAAGCAAGTAGCGAGAAGCATCAATAATCGAGTAGGCTGGTAAATCTCTAGGGTCAGTTCCTCCATAAATATCAGTCATAGTACACCTCCAAGCGAGGGTTATTGTAATTATTGAATATGTAGGCTGGAAAAGCGGAATTGAGCCAAAGCAGGTATTAGCAGTTGTGTCGTAGGTGTCGATGTTGTTGCTGGTGGTAGAGGTCGGGTTAGATATAAAACCCGCCCCTACATCCAAAAAATTAACGTCCTGGCAGTGAATTTTGGAAGTTGCGCGAGCCTGTATATCCTGATAGTTCGGCGAGTTTTTCTAAAGTTTGCACGCCGGAATACAACTTACCGTTAATTTCCCAAGTTGGATAGCCGGTAATACCAGCAGCTTGGCACAAATCTGGACGCCCATTTTGGCCTTTAGGGTCGCATTCGATGTAATTTAGTTCTTCTGCGGCTTGTTTGCCAAACAGTACTTTTTGCTCGAAGCAGTGAGGACACCAATAAGCGCCGTATTCTTTAGCACCTATTTGTTTTAAATGACGCGCTAAGGCAAGTTCTGCGGGGCCAGATGTGGTAGTAATGGGTGGGCTAGTTAATCCGGCAGTTGCACCAGTTCCAGTACCTGAGTTACTAACGGTAGCATAAGCACCCAAAGAACCGATCAGCGCTACCAAACCGACAATTATGCCGATAAAAAATAGCTGTCCAATGTCTTCCCAACTGCGCCCGATTAATGTGAGGATTAAAAGGCTGATTGAGAAAATTACCGAAGCAAGGCAATAAATACAAAATGCCTTGATCTGAAACGCCATCAGATAGAGAAGATAGCCGCTGAAAATGACCATTGCGATCGCACCCGCAAATAATACCAGCCAAGTCCAATTTTCCAGCTGGGCGCGTAACTGTTTATTTTCTTGCGGATCGACCCGCAGCGGTACTAAAGCCGCTACCATCATAGTCACATAGGCCAAGAACCCAAACAGCGATAGCGGCACGCCAAACAGTTTGGCATAATCTGACAGCAGAACGGCGTTACAGTTGATAATGCCGCTGGTGGGACAAAATGCCGCTTCTTTGAGTATCCCCAACTCAACTAGGGTGAGATAAAACGTGTTGAGGGCACCTAAGCCTGCGATCGCACCAATTATAGGCCGCGACCAGCGATGAATCCAGGGAGTAGGACGTCTGCGAATCATAATGGGATTTTAGATTTTAGATTTCAGATTTCAGATTTGACGATTTTAGATTATGGGTGACTATCCCATTTTGACCTATGCAGCCTGGTGTGCTAAAAACCCGGTTTTGTGGACACCTGCGCCAATTTTCTGCAACGCCCCCATGCTTAAGCAAGATGGCTCACAAACGAAGCCTGCCGAGGCAGGCTGAAATTCTTACAGGCTGCGAAGGCAGCCTTTGTTTGTGTAGCCACACCCTTAAGGGTGTCGGCTGTTTGGCGAAGCTATTATTGGCAAAACCGGGTTTCTGGGCAAGGATAGTTGAATGGGCACTCAAACCCAAAAAATCTTCCATCTCAAATCGCCAAATCTTAGTCTAAGAATGGATTTTAACCCCTGGTACCGACTCGGCGTTTTCTTTGGCGGCGATGCAGCGGCGCGCGGCTTCTACAAATTGGCTGACGCGAATTGGATCGATTGGTTGATCTCGCTTGCCATGCCGTTTGAGGGAACTGGAAACAATCGCCCCATCTGCTGCTTGCATTAGGGTAGCAATATTTTCCCAGCTAGCGCCGCTGCCGATAAATACTGGCGTGCCGTTTGCTGCTGCGCTTGCGAGTTCGAGATCTTCCAAACTCGGCGGGCTGCCCGTCGCCCAGCCGGATAAAATAATCCCATCGGCTAAACCCCGCTCGATCGTATCTTGGACTGCTACCGTTAGATTCGGGGCGCTCAAAGGTCTAGCATGTTTTACCAGCACATCTGCCAAAATTTTGACATCGCTGCCCAATTCGCGGCGATAGCGCAGCAGTTTATCCGCTTCGCCTTCAATTAAACCTTGATCCGTTGCCATGACGCCCGTGAGGACGTTGACGCGGATAAATTGGGCATCGACGCAACTAGCGATCGCCATCGCGCTGCGGGCATCGTTTCGCAGTACGTTCACCCCCAATGGCAGGGTGACCAAATTCGATATCCGCTGGACGATCAGCGTCATGGCGCTCACGACTGCTGGATCTACATCACTTTTCGCAAACGGCGCGTCGAAAAAATTTTCTACCATAATGCCGTCTACGCCGCCAGATGCCAAGGCCGTCGCCTCCTGTTCCGCCCGCGCGATCGCTGCTTTCAGACTACCTCCCCAACGGCACGATGTGGGTAGCGGCAATAAATGTACGACACCAATAATCGGGTTCGGTGTTTTAAATATCTGGTTCAAATCCACGGGTTTTCAATTGCGACCCTATAACAAAATCAACTATTTAGAATACAGGTCAGGTTGGATCTGTTCGCTAAAAACTTCTCCAACTTTATCTGCCAAATTTTCTATTATATCAGAAACTATTCCATCTGTCGCGGTTTTATTCCCATATCCGCAAAAATTTTATTTACATATCTTAACTCAGAGGAGCGGGGGCAGGGGAGATGGGAGCAGAGGAAAATGTAAATTCAAACTCCCCTGTACAGCTCTGCCCACCTACACTAAATCCCCCATGACCGATTACCCATTACCCATGACCCATGACCAATTACAAAAAAAAATTGTTTAGATATGTTTAGATTGTTAATTTTGCGCTACGATTCAGTAATAATGACATCGGTGCAATGTAGAGGGCGGGTTGCCGCAAGCAACAAGCTGTCCGGTTGCCGATCCCGAAACGCAGACTCTGCGAAGTGGTTGGCAAAAGCTGTATTCAGGCGCTGGTGTCATGTCTCCCACACGACCTGACTGCCTAGTTTTGATTTGCTAATGCCCGATACCACAAGCTCGAAGCCAACAATTGCTATCTCCCATTTAGGTTGCGAAAAGAACCGCATCGACACCGAACATATGCTGGGTCTGCTGGTTGCAGCAGGATACCAGGTAGATTCTAATGAAGAATTAGCCGACTACGTTATTGTAAATACTTGCAGCTTTATCCAGGCGGCGCGGGAAGAATCCGTGCGGACTCTGGTAGAACTGGCAGAAGCCAACAAAAAAATAGTCATCGCAGGCTGCATGGCACAACACTTCCAAGCGCAACTGCTCGAAGAAATACCCGAAGCGGTTGCCGTGGTGGGAAGTGCTGATTATAACAAAATCGTAGAAGTAATTCAACGCGCCGAAACTGGGGAACGAGTCCAGGAAGTTTCTGCGGAACCTACGTACATCGCGGATGAAACCACACCGCGCTATCGTACTACCCCGGAAGCCGTCGCTTACGTGCGAATCGCCGAAGGGTGCGATTACCGCTGCGCGTTCTGTATTATTCCTCATTTGCGGGGGAACCAGCGATCGCGTTCGATCGAATCGATCGTCGCCGAAGCGAAGCAACTAGCATCTGAAGGCGTGAAAGAAATTATCTTAATTTCTCAAATTACGACCAACTACGGCTTGGACTTGTACGGAAAACCGCAACTAGCCGAACTGTTGCACGCCTTGGGAAAAGTTGATATACCTTGGATCAGGATGCACTACGCCTATCCAACTGGCCTCACACCCGAAGTAATACGGGCAATTCAGGAAGTACCTAACGTTTTACCTTATCTGGATTTACCCTTACAGCACTCGCACCCAGAAATATTGCGGGCGATGAATCGTCCCTGGCAAGGGCAAGTAAATGATAGAATTATAGAAAGGATAAAAACAGCGCTACCAAAGGCGACTCTGCGAACAACATTTATCGTCGGGTTTCCAGGGGAGACGGACGAACACTTCACGCACCTAGTAGAGTTTGTCGAGCGCCACGAGTTCGATCATGTAGGTGTTTTCACCTTCTCCCCAGAAGAAGGAACCCCAGCCTATAATTTGCCGAATCAATTATCCCAATCAGTAATGGATGAGCGTCGGGATAGACTGATGCGCGTTCAGCAGCCCATTTCATTAAAGAAAAATCAAGCCGAAGTGGGCAAGTGCGTGGATGTTCTGATCGAACAGGAAAATCCAGAAACAGGGGAATTAATCGGTCGAAGCGCCCGATTTTCTCCAGAAGTGGATGGCCTTGTTTACGTTCGGGGTGACGCCCGCTTGGGGTCGATGGCGCGAGTGGAAATCGCAGACGCCGATTTTTACGACCTCTACGGAACAGTCATCGGTTAGCGACGATTGGTAATGGGTAATCGGTAATTGGCGATACGAGCGATCGCCGATTGTGGAATGCCCATCGCCCAATGACACCTGACCGGAGCGGGTTTAGATAAATTGTCGATTATTACATAGACAATTGGTAAAACCCATACCGTAACAACTTACAACTGACAAATTACAACTAAAAAGGATTCAATGACTCTAACCTTCAGAAACTTAGGGATCTCGGAAGCACGCGCTGAGCATCTCGAAAAAAATGGACTGACAACGCCCACACAAATCCAAGCGCAAGCAATCCCTCAATTGCTAGCAGGTCGGGATGTGGTCGGTCAGTCACAAACAGGAACAGGGAAAACGGCAGCGTTTTCGTTGCCGATTTTGGAACGGATTGATGTAAGTCGGACGGAAGTCCAAGCCTTGATTCTAACACCAACCCGCGAATTAGCGGTGCAAGTTTGTCAGGCAATTCGCGATTTTAATATCGATCGTCACTTATGGATTCTGCCAGTATATGGCGGTCAAGCGATTGAACGCCAAACCCGTCGCCTCAAACAAGGCGTTCACATCGTTGTGGGAACGCCAGGACGAATCATCGACTTGATGGAACGGGGAGAACTGAAACTCAACGAGGTCAGCTGGCTGGTATTAGATGAAGCCGATGAAATGCTGAGCATGGGCTTTATCGACGATGTAGAAAAAATCCTCAAGCAAGTTCCCACCGAACGGCAAACCGCGTTTTTCTCGGCAACCATGCCGCCAGTGATTCGGGAATTAGTCGCGAAGTTTTTGCGCTCGCCGATCACCGTCTCGGTAGAACAGCCCAAAGCTGCACCGAAACAAATCAATCAGGTAGCTTACACCGTTCCCCGTGGCTGGACGAAAGCCCGCGCCTTGCAGCCGATTTTAGAACTGGAAGACCCGGACTCGGCGATTATTTTCGTCCGCACCCGCCGCGCCGCCGCCGAACTCACCAACCAATTGCAAGCAGCTGGGTGGGGTGTAGATGAATACCACGGCGACTTGAACCAACAAGCGCGGGAACGCTTACTAATGCGGTTCCGCAACAAGCAAGTACGGATGATCGTTGCTACCGACATCGCCGCGCGCGGTTTGGATGTGGATCATCTCAGCCACGTGATTAACTACGACTTACCCGATAGCGTCGAAAACTACGTTCACCGCATCGGACGCACAGGACGCGCCGGACGCACAGGAACGGCAATTTCGATCATCGAACCATTCGATCGGCGCAAGTTGCGGTTAATTGAACGTCACGTGCGCCAAAACTTAGTGATTCGGTCATTACCGACGCGATCGCAAATTGAAGCGCGCCAATTAGAGAAACTGCAACAACAAGTGCGGGAAGCTTTAGTTGGGGAACGCATGGCATCTTTCCTACCGCTAGTAGCGCAATTAGCAGAGGAATATGAAGTACATGCGATCGCCGCTGCGGCATTGCAAATGGCCTACGATCAAACCCGTCCCGCCTGGATGCGGTCAGAAGACTACATGCCAGAAGAAGAAGTGGGGAATTCCAAGCCCAAACCGATTATCAAACGGGCGCGTACTGCTCCACCGAAAGTTGAACTTGGCAAGTAAGAAAAGTTGCCAATTGTTGTGAGAAATAAATAGAAAGATGGGGAGATAAATAAATATTATCTCCCCATTTTTTGCAGAGAAACCGGGTTTTTCTAAAAAACCCGGTTTCTGGGCTAATAGAGTGTGCGATCGCGCGCCCTCATCAGATCGTGTCCGTTGAATTGCCCATAATAAAAAAACCTCACCTCGTCGTTGCGTAGGGACACGGCATCAGAGATATCTCCGACACAGATAACGTTAATCGTGCCGTGTCCCGGCTGATGATTATGGGTAATCGACCGGACATGACATTATATAGTGTCTGGCTGCTTCGTTATTGCATCGGTCGGGGCGGGTTTATTTACTCTTTGCGCCCAAACCCAAATATCTCTCGTAAAACCCGCCCCTACAACATCAAAAACACTTGGGCTTCCATTGTTTAAGGACATAATATAACTCACTTTTTGCTACTTTTTGCTACTTTGTAGGAATTGGTAGCATTGTCTTGCTTGTAACGCCTCGCCAATGCTATGATTTTTTTAATATTTAGCAACGAAAAATAATATGATTTCTCGTCAACCAGGCATTTCTACTTATTGAAATGGCGGATTTGTTCGCCTGAGATTTGCAATGGAGAGATTTTTTACGCAGGGTGTGCAGTGAAAGTTGTGTTAGAAATGCTCGGATTTTGGGCATTCTGATTTGCAAGGACGAAAGGACTTAAATAGCAAGGAGTTTGAGGAAATGAAATTGCGATTTTTAGGCTTAGTGGCAGTAGCTGCGCTGGGTAGCTTTAGCATAGGAACGCAACAAAGTCAAGCGCAAAATGCACAGGCACGGGGATTTTATTGCGATGCTTCGGGCGGGGTTCCCGTGACGATTTATCAAAATGCTCAAGGGGCGAGAGAACCTTGGATACGCTGGGTTTCTAATGCTTTTGCTAGTTCTGGTTTCGATCCTTTAACGCGCTGTCAGGAAGTTAGCGGAAGATTAGAAACTTATCGCCGCAACCGACAATTAAAGTACATCACCGTTGGGATGATGAATGGGCAGCGGGTGGTTTGTACAGCAAGTCGCTTGAATGGGCGCTGTGAGGGTTTGATTTTTACCTTGAAGCGGGGACAAGATCCGATTCGGACTTTAAATAATCTTTTGGCATGGCGCGAAGGACAGGCGGGTGCGCCTTCTTTAAGTGAAAGCGGCAGCGTGCCTTATATCGATGTGAGTGGAAGGTTAGGTGATGACGGGGGGAGTGCTGCGCCTGTGGCTGCACCTAGTAATAGCGCTCCTGTGCCGCAACAGCCTGGTGATGGGGGTTCGCGGGAGTTGTAGATCTAGATCCCCCCAACCCCCTTAACAAGGGGGGCAATAATCGATGGCGTGCCACCCGCCCGCCAGGGAATGACGCGCCACCCGCCCCACCCGCCAGGGAATAAATTCCCTGGCTAATAGCGAAAGTCCGTTGAAACGGACTCAGGAATTTCAGTCCATTTTAATGGACTTCGGCTATTAGCCCGGAAATTGATTTCCGGGCGGGTTACCGGGAAGGCAAATAACCTAAATCGGCTGGATCAAATTGCCTTTTATATAAGACAAGATGCCTGAAAGCATGAGGTACAAATTGGGTTTGGTGGGGAGTTTGGCGATCGCATACTTTCTGACAGGGGCAACATCTGCGATCGCGCTTCACCACCCGCAAAAAGACCTATCCCCCCCAGCCCCCCTTCCCTGCGAGGGAAGGGGGGGGGCAAGAGGGGCAAGAGTTCTCTTTTTGCCCCCCTCTCCTTGCAGGAGAGGGGCTGGGGGAGAGGTCGGATCTGCGCCAATTGGCACAACAGACTACTGTCCGCATCTTGGGCGAAAATGCTTCGGGTAGCGGTGCGATCGTCGGCAGGGTGGGGCAAATTTATACTGTAGTGACGAGTTGGCATGTGGTGGCTTGGGGCGATCGCTATACGATTATGACGCCGGATGGGAGGCGGTATCGGGTTGTCGCGCCTCGACAGTTGGGGAATACGGATTTAGCGATTCTACGGTTTCGCAGTCGGATAAATTACCAAGTTGCCCGCATTAGCACTGCATCCCCAGTGGTGGGAGAGGCTGTTTTTGCCGCTGGGTTTCCCATGTACCAGCCAGGGACGTTAATTACTACTTTTGACCAAGGAATTCGAGGCTTTCGATTTACCGCTGGCGAAGTGTCTTTATTGCCGCCGAAATCTCTGGCTCAAGGCTATCGTTTGGGCTACACAAATGATATCGCTGTGGGGATGAGTGGCGGCCCAATTTTTAACAGCCAGGGGTTGTTAATTGGCATTAACGGACGGGTGAAAAATCGCGACCCTGGTTTTGGCGTTTATGCCTTTGAAGATGGGACGGAACCTGCACCGGAAATGTTAGAGCAAATGGTTAATTCTAGTTGGGGAATTCCGATTAGTACCTATTTGCAATTGGTTTCGATGCGGGAGGCTCTGCCTCTTCATCGATCAAAATCGCGCGCTACCTACCCACCCGCCAGGGAATCACGCGCCACCCGCCCACCCGCCAGGGAATCAATTCCCTGGCTAATAGCGAAAGTCCTCTAAAGAGGACTGGGGAAGAAACAAACAATTTCAGTCCACTTCAGTGGACTTGGGCTACTCGCTGTGGAAATTTATTTCCTGGCGGGTCTGAAGGCTTACCCAAAGTCCTCTGAAACAGGACTAGGGAACAAACAAACAATTTCAGTCCACTTCAGTGGACTTGAGCTATGAGCCAGGGAATTGATTCCCTGGCGGGTCTGGAAGCTCATCCAAAGTATCTAAAACACCCAATTCAATTAAACCAAGGAGTGAATCATCAACATGAAATTTTCTCAATCTAATTATCTGCCCAGCATCCTAACTGGAACCGCAACGGTAGCAGCGATTGTAATTACCCAACCGGCAATGGCTAGAACCGCCAGAGATGTGGCTCAAATTGCCGTTCCCACAACGGTACGAATCGATCATCCAGTCAGTAACGATTTGGGCGGTTCGGGGGTAATTATTGCTAAAAACGGCAATATTTACACGGTTTTAACTGCGAATCACGTCGTCAAAGATCCGAATGTGGAATACACGATTTACACCAGTAAAAACAAAACTTATCCGGTCAAATCTGTCACGAGTTTGCAGAAAAGTCCCAGCGATCCAGATTTAGCAATAATTACCTTTGAAAGTCGAGAAGAACAAGCCGTCGCACCGATTAGTAATTCCGATGATGCGGGAATTGGGGCGGGAATTTACATCGCAGGCTATCCCCAGTCAATTGAAGCGGGTGGAGAACGGGAATTTGAGTTTACAGCCGGACAAGTTAGCAGCCGCCCAAACAATCGTCCCAAGGGATATACAATGCGCTACGACGCAGTAACTCGGCGGGGAATGAGCGGTGGCCCAGTTTTTGATGTCAATGGGCGAGTTGTTGGCATTCATGGTGAAGGCGATGCAGAAGGTGCTATGCGATCCGAATCTGCTGCTGGTGGAGAAATTCGGTTTAAAACTGGATTGAATGCCGCAATTCCGATTAATACTTTTGTGGCTTTGATGCCTCAAGTGGGGATGAATGCTACTAATTTAGCGATCGATAATAAGCCTGCTGATAATGTCGCCGCGACTCAACCTGACCGCAGCGAAATCAGAAGTTGGTATAAGGATTTTGCTATTGGTGTGGGGATTGGGATTATTCGGCGAGTTGTGCCGTTTGGGCTGCCGCGTTTGCCGTTTTAGGGCATTAAACCCGGTTTCTTTCCTGATGTCTAGTCGTCAAATTCGCGATTTGAGAAACCGGGTCGATCTGGATATATCGTTTGAGGTAATTTCCGGGCGGTAAAACCCCGCCCCTACGATTAAATTTTGTGAGGTAAATTATGCGTCGAATTCGCTTTGTTGCTCTGGGGATTGTCAGTTTTGTTGTTTCTATCTTTGGTGCTTTACTGGCTCCAGGTACTTTCCTCAATCGCGCTCTTTCTGCTGCACTTTGTACGGTTTTCAGTTTCAATTCGGCTGTTTGTACGGCGAGTTTGGTGCAATCTTCCAATCGGGTAGTAGCGGCGACTCCCCCTGCTGTGGAAAGGAGTATTTCGGATATTTCTGGTTATTTGCAGGCGCAGCGCGATCCGAGTGAATTTGGTGATGAACCGAGTGCGCCTTCACCACAACAAAGTAATCCAAATGTACCACCCTTTCCTGGACAAGTTAGCCCCAATACTCCACCCCGTCCTGACTTTGATGATGCTATTAACGATGCGGCTACTGATGCCGCCCTTGATATACAGATAGCAGCTAAGCTTGACTGTGATAAAAATCAAAAGGCACCAATATATGCAGTTTATGTAAATGGAGTGAATACGCCACGAAATGTTTATAATCAAGACAAGGTAGTTATCAACAATCTCTTGAAAGATGTATTTGGAGAAAAAGTTTATTTAAGCTTCGATGCTTACAATTATGGCGGAAGCGGTCGTCGTATTCCGGGCTTAGGTGTTCCGTATGGTGACTTCGTGGAGTCGTTTATACAGTCTTCTTCGCCTAATAATACGAAGGATGGGCAGCAGTTAATCTCTCAAGTTATAAAACGAATCAAAAGAATAGAAGATTCCCACGATAAATTTGCAAAAGAGGCTAATTGTAATTGCCATGCACTCAAACCCAAATATCTACTGATTGCTCATTCCCAAGGCAATTTCTTTGTTGAAGATATTGCCTTGGGATTACCAAATAAAGTTAAGCAAAGAACTTCAATTTTATCCATTGCTTCATTCACTGCTTATAAAGAAGTCCGCCAACAGGGGGTAAAATTTGAATATTTACTCAGACCAGATGACTTTCCTCTGATTGCAATGAAGTATGTTCGAGATGTTGAGAGTCGGGCAGAGAGTTTTCAGAACAACAGCATTCGGGTGTTGGTGACTCGCTCAATGCACAAATTTCTCTCGGACTCGCACGGAGATTTCTGGCGGTTGCCAAAAATATATATACTCCCGGAGGTACAACTGTTTCAGTTTTAAACGATCACCCCTTATTGCACAAGAAAGGCTTGCGTATATCAGATCTGTTTAAAGAAGAGAATTTTGTCTTGATGCTTGATGCACATCTGATAGAAAACTATATCGGCAATCCAACACAAGGCACAGGAGCGGTTACTTTTCCAAGCTTTGATTCGATGAGGAAAGATGAGAAGCGCCGACAGCCTATGTACGAAAGCAAAGTTTTAGAATCGTATAATAAAGCTAAGAGATTATTGACAACGCTCACAAATTACCCCTCTGAAGAATATCCGAAAGATGCGACGGAGTGTTCACCGACAGCAGAACAACCTCAACAAACTGCACAACAACCTGAACGAGAAGCAAGAGAATGCCGAGTCCGTTGGGAAGATATTGTAGCTAATAATCCACCCAACAGACCTGACGGAACATATATAAATAGGGGGAGTTGTGTAATTCGAGGTGCAGTAATGACTGAACAAGGACTTGCAGATGGCACAAATGAATGTGGTGTCTGTAATACTTATATAGGAGGCTTAAAACCAAAGTTAGGTTCTTGTCAAGCAGGTTCTTTGTCTCGAATGGGTATAAGAAGAGCAACTCTTTATTGTCCCCCTAACTGGGATAGTGGATGGTGATTACATTGCTAATTAAGAGTCAGTTACGTTCCAACTGGGGATTTCGCTTAGCAGCGCTGATGATGTTTTGCCTTGCACTTCTGGTGTGTTCACTTCCCGCGCAAGCAGCCACCCGAATCAGCCCACAATTAGAAGAACAAGTCTTGCAAATCATTCGCGAACACCCAGAAGTAATTCTGGAATCTGTACAGGCATACCAGCAGAAACAACGAGAGCAAATACAGCAAGCACGGCAGGCATTTGTGGAGCAGATGAAAACCAATCCCAAAGCGGTAATTGGTGAATCTCCCACGACTGGATCGACCGATGCAAAAATTGTGCTGGTAGAGTTCTCAGATTTTCAATGTCCCTATTGTGCCGCCGCTCATGACACACTAAAACAATTCGTGGCAAAACATCAGGATGAAGTCACCTTGGTTTACAAACATTACCCTTTAACTCCAATTCATCCTGAAGCCATGTCTGCTGCAAAAGCTGCTTGGGCTGCTGGTCAACAGGGCAAGTTCTGGGAATACCACGACGCCCTATTTTCCCAGCAAGATAAATTAGGTGATACCTTGTATTTGGAAATTGCCCGAAACCTGAATCTGGACTTGGAGAAATTTGAGCGCGATCGCACTCTCACCACCAATGCGATCGCACCCGATATCCAGCTAGCTGAAAAACTGGGAATTTCCGGCACACCCTTCTTTGTGATGAACGGCGAAATATTTTCCGGTGCAGTTCAACTATCAGATATCGAGGAAATATTTCACCGCGTGCAGTAATCTTTGCTAGATACCCCTTTGTGTCAGAAACCGGGTTTTTTAGAAAAACCCGGTTTCTTTTGTGTGGGGCGATCGCACTACATATTTGGGATGCGATCGCTTTAACTACACTATGCGATCGCACTACATATTTGGGATGCGATCGCTTTAACTACACTATGCGATCGCACTACATATTTAAGATGCGATCGCATCCCTGTGATGTACCGAAATGAGATCGGCGATTCGCTCTAATTTATTGTCAACTAATTAATTCACCAAAAATTGCCTGTTCTCTGACAGCAGCATAATTCTGCACCAGCTCTCCCAAATTCAACAAATTCTCTAATTCTCGTGCTTGCTTCGGCGTCAAATCTTTTCGCTCTGTTGCATAAATAATTTCCCCCAGCATAATCAATCTCGATTCCACAGGGATCTTATTTTTGATCCCTAGTCTAATTCTTTCGATAAAGCTATTGAAAATCTCGTCCATTGTCCAAATCCTCCCTAGTTAAAACTTGCACGCTACCATCATTAAAAACCAGGGCGATTTTCTGCAAAAGCCTTTCTGTATCCCAAATCATCGCTCTGGCAATCCCTCTATTGATATCTCCAATATTAGCCACTGTATTTATATGATAAGCAACATTAGGAGCGCGTTTCTTGGCTACAGCTACACCCCGTTGAACTGTATTTTTGATACTGACTGCCTCTGGACTCAATTCCTTAAACTCCCAAAATTCGTCATTAATATCAGCATCAGGTGTCCTAACACCCGGTGCAGCTTGCTCGCTCAATAACTTTACTCGTCTGCCTCGTCGAGCAAAAATCTCAGCCACAAACATTTCAGAAACATTGGTATTATGAGCTTGATGGATCAGTACAAAACCACCCGTATCTTCATCATAATAATGCCGTTCATACTCAGGCAAGGCTCGATTGTAGATTTCCTGACTTTCCTGGATATAGCTTGGCTCCAATGTTGCCCTCAATCGCGCTCATTCTCTCTAGCTTACTGTTTAATTTCACGCGATCGCTCCTTTACTCCACCATACCAGAAACCGGGTTTTTCTAAAAAACCCGGTTTCTTTTCCCAGGCGCGATATGCCAAGGGCTAGCTACGCGATATGCCATCCGGCACGCTGCGCGATCGCACCCTAACCAACAATGCGATCGCACCCGATATCCAGCTAGCTGAAAAACTCGGAATTTCCGGCACACCCTTCTTTGTGATGAATGGCGAAATATTTTCCGGTGCTGTTCAACTATCAGATATCGAGGAAATATTGAACCACGTGCAGTAATCTTTGCTAGATACCTCTTTGTGCCAGAAACCCGGTTTTTTAGAAAAACCGGGTTTCTTTTGTACCAAGCGATCGCTACCGGCTACCCAGGAGGGATTTCAGATGCGATCGCGCAATGCCAATAAATATTGACTATAATTGAAAGCACAATCTCAACATCTGCGATCCTTCCTAACTAATGCCCGCCAAAGATACTTACCACGATGCAGTAAAAACAGCCTTAGTTAAAGACGGCTGGGCGATCGTAGCAGATCCTTACAGAATTAGTTACGAAGACGCCGAACTATTTGCCGATCTGGCGGCTGAAAAACCAATTGCTGCCCAAAGAAATGGACGAAAGATAGTAGTTGAGGTCAAAAGCTTTCTCGGTCTTTCGCTAATGCGAGATTTCGAGACAGCACTAGGTCAGTATATATTGTACCGCAATCTAATTGCTTTGACCGAGCCAGAATATAAGCTTTATTTGGCAATCAAAGAAAGCATTTATGAAAACTTTTTTAAAAGAAAATCTATTCAAGTTACAGTCGAGCAAAATCAAATCTTTTTAATCGTAGTAGATATGGAAAAGGAGGAAATTATAAAATGGATAAACTAAGTCATTATCGCGAAGTAATTAAGAAAATATTGATTGAATACGACCGCTGGGTTTCTGGTTCATATAATCAGAAGAGTGAAGGGTGTTTATTGTTTGATGAAACCAACGATCAATATCTGTGGTTGTATATGGGGTGGCAAGGAAAGAAGCGAGTGAAAGGAATTAATATTCATCTGAGAATTAAAAACGAAAAAATTTGGATAGAAGAAGACTGGACAGAAAATGGCATTGCCACAGAACTTCTAAACACAGGTGTTCCTAAAGAAGATATTGTATTAGCATTTCATCCACCAGAAGAACGTTACTTAACTGAGTTTGCTATAGCTTAGATACCAACGATATTGGTGCCAGAAACCCGGTTTTTTAGAAAAACCGGGTTTCTTTTGCGTCGCGCGATACGTGCTACGCCAGGGGGTATGCGATCGCTTTCCCCCTCAAATTTAACTAACTTGCAAAGATACTTGAGATGGCGCTAAATTAGGTACGCCATAGTCGGTATAAGGTCTTAATTCCGGCGGCTGAAGTCCTAGAACAATTGACTTTGGCGGAATGCCTGCTGCTACTAACTCCTCGGCAATCGAGCGATCGGTATTATTTTCTTGAATCCATACCTGAGAATTAATAATATCAATATGTATGATGCAATCGTGAACTCGTTTTTCCCCCATCCACCCTATAGAAATTAGCATGTAGCGATCCTGTTCTAAGTCGAAAATTGTTTGACTTTGCACCCGATCGCCAAAATTAAAAAACACAGCATATTCAGTCAGAAGTTGCTTGACGCTCTGGCGGTAAAATTCTACGGTATCCATTTCACAATCTCCTCTAGTTTTGGATTAAAAATTATTATTTTTATATCTTCGTCTTTGAATTAGATATATTGATCTGTCAAGATTGGGGGAGCGATCGGATTTATCTAGACGCGATCGCACCTATTCCAACATACCAGAAACCCGGTTTTTCTAAAAAACTGGGTTTCTTTTACAGCGTGCGATCGCTACTGACGATGTATCAGCTCAAGTTGCATCGGTTGGGTTTGGCTAGCCCGTGCGCCGATGTGCAGGTGGGAGGGAAAAAATAAATTTAATAATACTTTATGTAATAAATGGCATCTATCTTTAGTATGATTGTTTAGAAAAAATAAATTATACAGCAGTACATGCCACTAGACATCAACGGTCTATTCGACTCAAGTTACTATCTGCTCAACAATCCAGACGTTGCACAAGCCGTCGCACGGAATCTGCTACCGAGTGCTTTAGATCACTTCCAACAGTTTGGTCAGTTTGAACGCCGCAACCCCAGTGCCTTTTTTGATGCCAGTTATTATCTGAATCGGTACTCTGACATAGCCGCAGCGGTGAACGCAGGCCGACTCACCGCAGCTCAACACTTCCTCCAGTTCGGTCAAACAGAAGGTCGCGACCCTACCGTTTTCTTCGATACCAGCTTTTATCTGGATGAATACTCAGATGTAGCAGCAGCCGTAAATAACCGTCAACTGACGGCGATTGAACACTTTGTCCGCTACGGTCAGTTTGAGCGGCGCGACCCCCTTACGGAATTCTATACCGACGTTTACTTAGAAAATAACCAGGACGTAGCGCGGGCAGTTCAATCAACCGCCAACACGGCTAACCCACTGACAGCGATCGAACACTTTATCCAGTACGGGCAATTTGAAAACCGCGATCCAGGCGTAGACTTTGATAACAACTTTTATTTGGATGACAATCCAGATGTAGCAGCAGCCGTCAGACCTGGTGGATTAAGCCCGATTAAACACTACCTTGAATTTGGTTTAGCAGAAGGAAGGCTAGGCAGTCCCTCTTACGAACCTAGCAACCTAGCGCGGGCGGAGAATTTAGCCCCTCTCAGTGCAACTCCACTTACTATTAACGGTTCGGTTAATAATACCGACAGGGAGAGAATTTATCGCTTTACGATTAACCAACTCAGCCAAGTTAACTTGAACCTCAGCGGACTGAGCGCGGATGCCGATCTATTGCTGGCAGAGGATCTGAACGGAGATAATTTGCTAGATAACGGTGCAGATTCGGAAGAGCAAATCGACTCATCCGATAATGCGGGAAGTAGGGCGGAAACGATTAGTACCTTGTTGCCAGCAGGGACTTACTATACAATTGTCAGCCAGTACGAAGGCAACACCAACTATAATTTGAGCTTGTCAGCAACGCCCTTCACGACACCAGCAGATACGGCGGGTAACACCCTTGCTACAGCACGCAATTTAGGAACGCTGACGGGTTCGCAAACTATCAGTGGATTTGTAGGAAGTTCTGATACTCAAGACTGGTACAGCTTCATTATTCCTAATGGTCAATACCTCGATATCGACCTGACCGATTTGAGTGAGGATACAGGTCTAACTTTGATTCGAGATACTAACGGGAATGGCACGGTTGATGGAGGAGAAACAATTAATAACTCTAACTCAACAGGTCGAAGGGACAAGAGCTTAACCAATCGAGGGTTGTCTGCTGGTACTTACTTTGTTCAGGTAGGCCAACAGGAAGGCGAGACAACTTATAATCTAAATCTCAACGCCACACCGGCTGCACCGATACCCAATGCAGGTGGTGTAGGGACGAGTACCACTTTAGGGAGTGCGATCGCGCAAGATCAACCTACATTCTCTAGCAACGGCACCGTCAATACCAGCACACCGGATAACTTCTTTAGATTTACAGTCGGTCAGTCTGGTGTCTTTACCGCCAACCTCACAGGATTGACTGGAGATGCAGATGTGCGATTGATTCGCGATTGGAATAACAATAACAGAGTCGATCCGGTAACAGACCGCAATGGCAATATCTTCTTTGATGATAATGAAGTAGAAGTGCTGGCTTGGAATCCGCAACGGGGTACAGGTGATGAATCCATTCGTCGTTTCTTGACACCTGGGGATTATTTCTTGCAAGTTACCAGCTTCAATCGGGCAACGGCTAATTACAACGTCGCTACCAATTTTTCACCCAGCGATAGCGATCCTTTAGCCTTCAGATTTAACATCACCTTTGCTGATGGTAACCTCAATCCCACACAGCAAAACATCGTGCTAGAGGCAGCGAAGAGAATAGAACAAGCTATTTCTTACAGCAGTCTGGGTAGGCCACTGACTCTAAACGTTTCTATTGCAGGTAAACAGCTAGGAGGAGATAGTCTGGCTAACGCTCAATGGGAAAATACCGAAACGGATGCCAATGGTAAGAAAATTGCCGTCTCTGGGAATTCAAATATCAACATTGCTAACCAGGAGTTAATGACCGATACAAAATATCTCTACGACACAATGGTTCACGAGTTCAGTCACGTTCTCGGACACTCTTTCTTTGAGGCAAATGATGGCTTAGGACTCAACTTAGGTGTCAAAAATTCTGAAACGAACCGATATACTTACAGGGCTGACACCTTTGTCGGTATCTCCTACGGCGAGTACTTACGCACCTTCACGCCGACTGCTATTCCACTTGTAGAAGCGCCTACCAGCTCGCGCAGTCATTGGCTTGACGATCCCTTCGATCATGAAACAAACCGCAGTTCAGGTGGAAAAGGTGATGTAGCACTTCTCAGCCAAATGTCGATTGCCTCTTTCAGAGACATCGGTTGGAATGTTAACTATGGTGCTGCTGAAGATATGGTTCTCAGGCAATTCCGTAGCAGTGGCAATAGTTAAGCCAGCTAACAATCTAAGACGGAACATTCTGGGCTTCTCTGAAAGGGGAAAAGGGGAAAAAGGGGAAAAAGGGGAAAGATAAACCAGCCTTTCGACCTTTCCGGCTTTCCATTTCCCCTTTTGCCCTTTATAACTGTAAGCGATCGCTTTAACTATACCAAGCGAAACGCCACATCTTATAATCCAATCAACCAAATTATCCCTAAAACGAGTGTGACTACAGGCCGAATTCCCGATGAGATTCCTACCAAATTACAAGAACAAATCCTAATGCAAGATGCAAAAACTGCTGCTGTACAAGCAATAAATTGTAAAAAAATTCTCGGCACTCCACAAGAACCATTAAGAGATGCACCCCGACTGGTTGCTAATTATGAATGTTGAATTCAAGTTTAAACGGCAGTATTTTAAAATATCTTTTACAAATATTTAGGTAATTAAATTATGCGGATTCGTTGTATTGCTAATACCGGAACCTCTCTGAGCGAAACCTACCTAGACCCTGCTGTAGGTCGTACCAAAGAAACAGAGTTTCAACTGACAATTGGTAAAGAATATACTGTTTATGCTCTCTATCAATTGCAAGGAAGCATTTGGTACTATATCTGCGATGATGGATATACTTATTATCCCCAGCAAAATCCCGCGCCGTTGTTTGAGGTTGTTGATAACCGCTTATCTTCATACTGGAGGTTTAAGGTTTATCCAAATGGTCTGTTAAAGTTAGCTTTTGAAGAATGGCTATCAGACCAGTATTTTTATGATAAACTAACCGATGGGGAAGAGACAGAAGTTTTAATATTTGAGAAATTGAAAGAACTGATAGATACAGAAGCTTTATCGCCTGCATCAATACCCACAGTTACTGAACCTGCTGTTTTGACAGCGAATATTTCAGGATAGAAAATCTTTGGGAAAGGGGAAGCGCGATCGCACTACATATTTGACATGCGATCGCTTTCCCCCTCAAATTTAACTAACTTGCAAAGATACTTGAGATGGTGCTAAATTAGGTACGCCATAGTCGGTATAACGTCTTAATTCCGGCGGCTGAAGTCCTAAAACAATTGACTTTGGCGGAATGCCCGCTGCTACTAACTCCTCAGCAATCGAGCGATCGGTATTATTTTCTTGAATCCATACCTGAGAATTAATAATATCAATATGTATGATGCAATCGTGAACTCGTTTTTCCCCCATCCACCCTATAGAAATTAGCATGTAGCGATCCTGTTCTAAGTCGAAAATTGTTTGACTTTGCACCCGATCGCCAAAATTAAAAAACACAGCATATTCAGTCAGAAGTTGCTTGACGCTCTGGCGGTAAAATTCTACGGTATCCATTTCACAATCTCCTCTATTTTTGGATTAAAAATTATTATTTTTATATCTTCGTCTTCCAATAAAAGCTCGTCGAATTTATCTTCTTCAAACAGCTTTTCAAATGGAACTACTGGAATTGCGAGATAAAGTTCTCTTTCTGGTTCATTCTTTTGTAATATTTTATGATAAAGGATATATTGCCCCAAAGCCTTTTCTAAATCTAGAATTATAGAGTCGCCAATAAAACTTTTAACTTCAACAGCTATCTTCCGTTCCTTTTGTTCAGCAGCAATTAACTGTTCTGCACCAAGATCGATAGATAAATTGCGCTTGAACCATTTTAATGGGAATGGGTCGTGAGTAATTGTCCAGCCAGCTTTCACAAGTGCCTGTTTCACAGTTTGATGATACAAGTCTTTTGCTGAGACTTTTACTCCTTTTTTACTACCCTAGAAACCCGGTTTTTGAGAAAAACCGGGTTTCTTTCTTATTTGGCTAAGGCTACTGCTTTTGAGACTGCTTCATCCAATTTATCGACTACAGATACTCCTAGCGCTGTCAGACGCTCTCTAGCGGCGGCAAGGTAAGAACCGGCTAGGCGGACGACAAAATGGGGATAGTGAGCGGGCGATCGCATTTCCACCCCAGCAACTACTTCCTGCATCACGCTTACTCCCCTACCACGGCGACTTCCACTGGGGGGATTTACCACTGGTTGCTCTTCCCCACTGGGCGGGAGATATTTGGCAATAACGCCTGCTAAGCCATCGCAGGAAGTTGCTGTGCCTAAAATATTCACTAAAACAACCTTAATCCCGCTATTTTCACTCAATAACCCCAGTCCCCTTTCTAGGCGATCGCACAATGTCATCGATGCGCCCATCCCCGTCATTTCTTCGTCTACGTTCAAGTAGCTCGCTGGCTTTCCCCCTCCTTGGTATACCAAATCCAGCGTCACCATCCCTAAACCCGCCCCGTTACACAATATCGCAATATTCCCTTCCGCTTCCAACACCTGGGGTGCTGTATTATACCACATATTTATATTATTAGCAACAAAGCGCTCTTCTGCCTTTTCCCTCTGCCGCTGTTGAGCCAACATTAACAATTCCTGATGGCGTCCCAAGGCGGCATCGTTGGCGATGACTTTACCATCGAGCGCCATCACTTCGCCAGCGGGGCTGACACCCAAGGGATTAATTTCCACTAAATCCAAATCTTTTTGGATAAACAATTTGTACATCGATTCGACGATGCCGCTGACAGACAAAATTAATTGACCTTGCAATCCCATCTTTAAAGCCAAACGGCGGGCGTAGAATGGGGAAAATTCACCATCTACAATTACCTGTTGCATTTTTTCCCGTACCGCATCCGAATCGATACCGCCTTGGGGCGAACCTAACAAAACGGGGCGACAAAGATTATAGTCGAGGGCGACAGCCAGATAAAATTCTTGGGCGGCATTATAGCGAGCTTCTGCCAGGAGGACTTTGGGATATTCACCGCGAATCGGTAATTGGAAAATAGTTTGAGCCGCGGCGATCGCATCAATAGTATTTTCGACAAATTTAATCCCACCAGCTCTTCCCCGGCTCCCCTTTGGCACTTGAGACTTCAACACCACCGGATAGGGTATCTTTAAATCTTTCAACTCGCTAGGGCGGTCGATGCGTTGCGACGGTAAAACCGGAATGCCGATTTCGCGAAATAATTCTTTAGCTTGATATTCTAGTAAATCCATAAATCAGGGCGATAGTGGGGATGGGAAGGTTAATCATAACGAGATTTACCCACTAATTCTTACCTGCTAAGTTTTCCTGCCAGTCTTTGGCGACTAAATCGATACCGTAGAACCGCTGCCAGAAGCGATCTACAACCTTGGTGGGCAAAACTTTGGTCATGAAAAATAGCAAAATCTTGCCGCCGGTAGCAGCAGTATAGCGGGGTTTTGGCTTGGTGTCTGTAAGCGATCGCACAATTACCTCTGCTACCCGCTCAGATGTCCAAGCGCGGGAACTGGTTTGATCCTGCAATCCTTTTAACTTTTCAAATGCAGCGCGATAAGGTGTAGTTTCCGGAGAGCTTACCGCTTGCTCGACGCCTTGAGCCGCTACGTCAAAAAAATCCGTACTTACTGGCCCTGGTTCAATGACGCTGACTTTAATATTAAACGGCTCCAACTCCATCCGCAGGGCATCGCTGAGGGATTCCAAAGCAAATTTAGAAGCACTATATAACCCACCAAACGGAAACGCCACCCGTCCCCCGATTGAACTAATATTAATAATGCGTCCGCCGCCAGAGTTACGCATAACCGGAATTAAGGCTCGGATCAATGCCAGCGGCCCCAAGACGTTAACTTCAAATTGCCGCCTTGCTGCCGCCGCCGGGACTAATTCAATCGGCCCCATTTGACCGTAACCGGCATTATTCACCAAGGCGTCAACGCGACCAAATCGTTCTAAGGCTCTGCTAGCCAGCGCTTCGACTTGTTCGACCTGTGATATATCTGTGGGGACGATTAATACTTCCGCACCGGCTTTGTTACAGTGAGTGGCAACGGCTTCTAGCTTTTCGGTGTTACGAGCTGCTAAAACTAATCGAATGCCTGGACAGCGTTGAGCCAAAACTTGTGCTAAAGCCGCTCCAATTCCAGTGGAGGCACCTGTGATCAGTACAACTTGTTCGGATAAGGTAGGAAAATCGGGCATAGTAAATTTAGTACTCCTTAGAAACTGGCTCAAGAGCAGCTGGGCAGGCGAGCAGGACTTTCTTTTTTATATGACTGGTGGCGATCGCGCAGCTAGCGGTATGCTTCCCGCAAGCTTGGGAACGCTCTTCATCTTATCTTTACATTTCTTATAACTTTTTCCCAGCGCACTTGTCATGTTTCTATGGTGGGAAAATTAACTTAGTTCGCTGGTGCGATTGCAGAATAAACCCAGATGGGAGTTATCTTTATCGATCGACGTGAAAATTAAGTTGATTAAAATTAAAAGTCAAAAAACCAAAGGTGATGCCCTATGCAAACAGTAGCGCGGCAGGATGATATCAAAGCACTAAAGCGATTTTTGCAGAAGCGGTTGCACTCAGAAGCAGGATTGGCAGCACCCTTCCAAGTGCAGTGCGTCGTCAAAGATGGGGAATTGCTGATTTTGGTGCAACATGAGGCATCAAATGGATACGATCCAGGCAATATCTTCAACACGCTACAGCAAGCAATCTCTACCGTAGGATCTGCTTTGCCTAATGCCGGGGAGGACTTCCAGCAGGTACATGTCTTCCTGAGAGTGGCGGGACAAAAGCAGCCTTATGCAGAGGAAGATTTTACAATTGAGAACCCAGCGGCGGCAACGAAGAATGGTGCCGAATTGGAAGATCTGCTGGCATTGGAAGAAGAAGAAGAAAACCAGCCCCTCAGCTTGGATAGTCCAACCAATAATCAGATAGACAAATCCGCGACAGAGGCAAAAGAAACAGCCGAGTATTATTCCCACAACATCAAACCATCCCCAGAAGCCCAAAAGCAACCAAAGCTAAAAAAAGATAATCCGTTTAAAGCGACACCCAAGGTGCAGCAGGACAGCAGGGACAGCGAACCCCAATCGCAAGCGCCCCCAGTACCATTGTTGGCAGCGGTTGGGGTAATGGCGGGGGTGCTGTCATTGGCAAGTATTTATGCCTTGACGCGCCCTTGCACGATCGGAACCTGTTACCAGCTACAAAACGCGCAGCAGTTAAATGAGGAGTCAACTGAAATTGTGCGTCAAGCCAAGTCTGGACAAGATGTGGTAATAGCGCAACAGAAATTACAGCAAGCCACCACACAGTTGAACAGTATAGCCCCTTGGTCGGGCGATCGCGCTAAGGCACAAAACCTATTACAAACTTACTCAGCCCAGATGGCGAGGCTGGACTTGGTTTTAAATGGGTTTAATAAAGCCAGTCAAGCAACGCAAAAAAGTCAAAATCCTCCCCACTCGGTGCAAGAGTGGCGAGATATTCTAGCGCTGTGGAACGAAGCGATTGGACAATTGCGGCAAGTTGCTCCTAATAGCTCAATTTATCCCCTAGTTAAACAGAGGTTGCAAGAGTATCAGCTCAACGTTGCCATTGTCAACCAGCGCATCCGCACCGAACAACAAGCTGACCAACAATTAATTGAAGCCAAACAAACGGCGCAAGTTGCCGAAGCGCGCATGGGTAACGCGCGCACGTTTGAAAACTGGCAACAAGTTTTTAATAGCTGGCAGGCAGCCGTTGATACTCTTAAAACCATCCCGCCTACTACAATGGCTTACAGAGAAGCCCAGGATTTATTGTTAAACTACCGACCGAAACTGGCAACGGCACGCGATCGCAGAACCAGAGAACAAATCTCGGCAAACAGTTACAATCAAGCCGTGAGTCTGGCATCTCTCGCCCAGCGCCTAGAACAACAAGGTCAATGGTCGCAAGCAGTCGCTACCTGGCGTCAAGCTGCCACTTCTGCCTCCCAAGTCCCCAGCGAGACTTTTTATTACAATCAAACTCAACCTTTGATCGATGCCTATGCTAATTCGATTAAGCAAGCAGAAGCCAATCTGAAAATAGCTCTGGTTTTACAAAAAGGTCGTTTGGATCTCAATCGTACTTGTGCCGGTACGCCGAGGATTTGTAATTTTACCGTCGCCAATGATGGGATTAAGGTTTATCTTACTCCCGCTTATTACAACAAAGTGATCCGCACTGCTGCTACCGCCAATATCAACGGCGATTACAATACCCAAGTCGCACTGCAAGACCACATCGAAACCTTACAAGCAGCCCTAGTTGCTATTAGCGAAAACGCTACCTTGCCCCTGGCACTTTACGACCACCGCCGTCAACTAATTGGCACTCATACGCCTAAAAGGTAATGGGTAATTGGTAATGGGTAATGGGTAATTGGTAATGGCTAATTGCTAATGCTCAATCGGTAGCGATCGCTACACTGGTGTTTTGTATCCACCAGACAGGCTATGAGCGATCGCTTTATAACGACAGAGTGAGGTTTCTTTATTATTATCAATTACCCATTACCCATTACCCATTACCAGTATTTTTGTATATAACTAGCAACTTACGTTATTAGCTGATCCGATGAATTGAAAACTTTTAAACAGATTCCTTTTGTGACTAACAAAGTTGCGATTAAAGTAGCAGTTGCGACCATAAATAAAACTATCATCTGGTAAAATGCTGCTTGAAACGGGCTAACACCGCCCAAAATTTGACCTGTGAAAAATCCTGGCAAGGTAATAATACCGACGATCGCCATCGAGTTTAAAGTGGGAATCATCCCAGCCCGGATGGCTTCTTGGCGATAGGATGCGATCGCTTGAGTAGGCGTTGCGCCTAAGCTGAGGTGCGTTTCAATTTCGATGCGCGAGGCGTTGATGGTATTGACCAGATTTTCCCCTGCGATCGCTGCCCCATTCATCGCCTGTCCTAATACTATCGCCGCTAATGGCACCAGATACCGGGGTTCGTACCAAGTCGGCGATCGCAATACCAACAAATTGACATACCCTACACTTAACGCCGTACTGAGTAATAACGCACCCCAAACAATTGGTAACATTTGGGGAATCTTTTTACTGATGCGGTTTCTGGCTACCAACGCCGCCGTTGTGAGTATCAAAATTAACACAACTAGCACCTCAACTGGGCCATTCCCGGCGAAGACTACCTCTAAAACAAAGCCTAGCGCGAATAGTTGAGCGATCGCGCGCAACGTCGCCGTGAGCAGGCGCAATTCCAATCCCAGTCTTTCTATCGCAGATAACCCGATGGCGATCGCGATTAATCCCAATCCCCAAGCTAGATGTACAAAATCGAGTTCAATTAAATCCATATGCTAATGGCTAATGGCTAATGGCTAATGGACATGCTACGGGAAGCCGAGAAGCGCGTCTACGTCTTTTTCCCTCCTACCAATTACCAATTACCAATTACCCATTACCATTCTTATAGGTAAAAATTACTGGTAAGAGAGTGAGCAACATTCCCCCCGTTGACTTGGCGCAGCAGTATAAGACGATCGAAGCAGAAATCAATGCTGCTGTTTTAAGCGTACTGGCTTCTGGTCGTTACATTGGCGGTAATCTGGTAGAAAGTTTTGAACAACAGTTTGCTAGCTATAACGGCGTCAGCGAATGCGTGGCGTGCAATTCTGGTACTGATGCGCTGTATTTGGCATTGCGATCGCAAGGCATTAAATCGCAAGATGAAGTTATTACCACCCCCTTCACGTTTATTGCTACCGCTGAAGTAATTAGTGCCGTTGGCGCAACGCCGGTATTTATCGATATTGACCCGGAAACGTTTAATTTAGACCTTAACCAGTTAGAAGCGGCGATTACCTCCAAAACAAAGGCGATTATTCCGGTTCACTTGTTTGGGCAGCCTGTAGATATGACGCGCTTGATGGCGATCGCCAACGCCCATAATTTAGTTGTAATCGAAGATTGCGCCCAAGCAACGGGGGCAGAATGGGCAGGCAGAAAGGTAGGCAGCATCGGACACATTGGCTGTTTTAGCTTCTTTCCCACCAAAAATTTAGGTGCTTGCGGCGATGGCGGGGCGGTGACTACTAATGATAGTGCGATCGCTACCCAAATTCGTCGTCTGCGCGAACACGGCACCAGCAGTCGATATTATCACGAAGCCACGGGCATCAACAGTCGCCTAGACTCCCTGCAAGCGGCTATTTTGCAAATTAAACTGCGTTATCTCGATACTTGGAATGCCCAGCGCACCGAAATCGCCACCCGTTACCAAGATTTACTCAGTCCAATTCCAGGAATTGTCCTCCCGCAAGCAGCAATTGGAGGTAAAAGTGTCTGGAATCAATTTACGATTCGGGTAATCAGCAAAGAAACAGAAGCAACTAGAGACAAAGTACGCAGCCAAATGCAAGAAAAAGGCGTCACTTCAATGGTTTACTATCCTTTGCCGCTACACTTGCAACCCGTTTATCAAGGTTTAGGATACAAGATTGGCAGTTTACCTGCTGCCGAACAAGCTTGTCGCGAAGTATTGTCTTTGCCAATATTTCCAGAACTATCTATCGAACAACAACAGCGAGTTGTTTATGCCTTAAAAGAGTGGACAGTTGACAGTTGACAGTTGACAGTTGACAGTTGACAGTTGACAGTTGACAGTTGACAAGGGTGTAGGGGCACGGCAGCAGCCAGTTTTGCTATTAATGCTAAGTTTTTCCGATGCCGTGCCCCGGCGATCTGGCAATGCCGAGTGTTGCCGATGCCGTGTTACACGCGGACGCGGTTTTTCGCTGCTACTGCCAAAGCTTCTACTAAGCTGCGAACAGCTGCTACCATTGCCACTTCGCTATTGAGTTGGTTTACCGCCGATCCGACGCCGACGCCAGATGCACCGGCAGCGATCGCTAAAGGTGCGGTAACGTTGGAAATGCCGGAAGCGCAAAGCACTGGCACCGATACGGCACGGGAAATTTCATAAGCTGCCGCCAAGGTGGGGGAAGCTTTTTCGATCAATCCCAAAGTTCCTGGATGAGTTGGGGTGCTGCTGGTGCCGCCTTCGGTTTGGATGATGTCGGCACCCGCTTTCACCAGTTCTTCTGCCAGGTGGACTTGTTCCGACAGTTCTAAGGTATGGGGAACCGTCACCGATAAGGTAACCTGGGGTAAAAGGCTGCGGGTTTGGTGCGTCAGCGCCAATACTTCGGCGGCTTCAAAGCGACGCCCCAAAGCATAAAAACTGTCGTAGTTACCAATTTCGATCAGATCCGCACCAGCTGCGATCGCCGCTACAAATCGCTCTGGTTCGACTGCCGATACACAGATTGGCATATCTGTCAACTCGCGGCACAGCACCACCAAATCTGGATCGGCGGCAATATCGACAAACGTCGCGCCACCAAGGTGTGCGGCTTTCACCGTTGCTGCTACTCCCACCGGATCGAAATTATTCAAACCGCTGATAATTTTCAGCGCCACGCCTTGGTCAAAAGCAGCCTGTAGTTTTGGATGAATCATATTGCTTTTGTCCTCGCTCACAAAAATGTATAGACCATTTTGACATTCTCTGGGAGCGCGCCAGCTTTTGCAATGCGATCGCGTCGGTTGATATTACAACCCCTCCAGGGGCAGAGGAGAAAAACTAATGCAAACCGATTTGATGTTGCGGCGATCGCTTATATCATATTCGGTCGATTACCCATAATCATCAGCCGGGACACGGCAAGATCGAAGTTATCTGTGTCGGAGATATCTTTGATGCCGTGTCCCTACGCAACTACTGGGTAAGGTTTTTTTATTATGGGCAATTCAATGGACACTATATTACTCTTCGACTACTTCAATTAAATCTTCCATCATCACATCGAACGTGCGAGCCAGCTTTTGCAGTGCCGTTACGTCAACCGTTGCCAATCCAGGTGAACGGGCATAGGTTCTGAGAGTGCTATAGACAACGCCTGAACGATCGGCAACTTCTTTGAGCGTCCAACCTCTCTCTTGGGCGAATTCACGAATCCGCAACCTGACTAAACCCATATAATTATCGGCGATCGCCTATTCCTCGACGACTTCAATCAAGTCTTCTATCAACACATCGAACGTTCTCGCCAGCTTTTGCAGCGCTAACACATCAGCCATTGTCATTCCATTCGATCTAGCATAAGTTGTGATGGTGCTGTAGGGAATGCCAGCCCTGACAGAAACCTCTTTGAGCGTCCAGCCCTTCTCCTCAGCAAGTTCTCGAATCCGCACCTTAAATAGCCCCATTGTAATTTTGTCGGCGATCGCCTACTCTTCAACGATTTCAACCAAGTCTTCTATCATCAAGTCAAACGTGCGTGCAAGCTTTTGCAAGGCTATCACGTCAGCCGTTGTCATCCCATTGGAGCGAGCATAAGTCGTTATGGTGGTATACGGTACACCTGACCTGACGGAAACTTCTTTAAGCGTCCAGCCTTTTTCCTCAGCAAGTTCTCGAATCCGCAGTCTAAATAGCCCCATTCTGACTCTTGACAAACGACGACTTAACGTCCTTTAATTTATAATTACAACAATCAAATGCAATCGCCCTGCGGCCTGGAAAACTGAAGGGCGATCGCATAACCTCAAACAATAGGAGGCATATTCCATGATATCAACACGGCAGCCAGTTAGCCCGAAGAGAGTTGGGTTTCGCTATTGCTCAACCCAACCTACGATGATTAGATAAACTCATATCTTGCACCTACCCGATAAACAGCCGCCAAATAAATTTGGGGCTGAAAGCTTAAGTTAGCTAAAGCTAACTAAAATCAAGCTTTTAACCCGTTTCAACGGGTTTTAGCTTTCAGCCAGAAATTTATTTCTGGGCATGGTGCAAGATGTGAGTAAAGCGATCGCTACAGAGCCTCAATCAATATCGTCGGGTAAGTCATCAATTGACATTCCGGCTTGTTCTAGGAGTTCTTTCAATCGTTTGACTTGTCCTAAAGTGAGTCTAAGTTTGTGTTCTCCTCTTTCGTGACGCCCGATGGTTCTGGTTGTTGTCCCCAGTTGGCGAGCAAATTCGTCCTGAGTCATATTCAGGCGATCGCGAACTTGTCTTAGAGTTGGCAAGTTAGGGTTGCTATTCTCATCTCGATCGTTTATCATTTCAACTATAAAAAGGACAACTTGTCCTAATGCGACGGCAAAAATGACGGGGAAACGCCCTATGGCAAGTTCCCATACTTCCTGTTTCCCTGTCTCTCTATGCTCATATCTTGCACCAGAGCCAACAGAAATAAATTTCGCAGCTTTTAGCTAAAACCCGTTGAAACGGGTTAAAAGCTTGTAAGCAGGCTGAGTTTGTGTGGCTCCTGATTTGAGTCTGCGAGCGTTCGAGCTTTTCGCTCTTACAGAGGAGGTGATGCCTAGACGATTAACCGAAAATCACTTGCTCGTATTGTTTAAAGTCTTCCATGAGTAAAAGGCGATCGCATTTTTGCATTGTTTGCCGATCGCCGTTCCTAAAACAACTACCCAAATCTTACAATGAAACATTCCCAATGGCTTCGCCTGCAAACTGAAGGCGACAAGATTGTTGCGTCTTTAAGAGACGATGGGTTCAACTGTCGCAAACAGCCGCACCGCTTGTCTTGGTATCTTTGCAAAGGATCGGTTTCTTACACCTTGACTTGGTTACCAGCGCCAGTGCGCGAATGGATTTTGTTACCGAAAGATGAGACACCTGAGCGATCGCAACTTCTAGCTCAAATTGATTTTATTTTGCAGCATCCAGGCCGCGATCGCACAACACAACCATCGCCACTGACAAACCAACGCTTTTGGAATCAAAAGAATTACCCTTGGACGCTGGTGAGGTTGTTGCCCAATGCTCAACATTATACGGTTGGTCGGTTCTACAGCCGCACAGAAGCAGAACATCAGCAACGGTTTTTAGCTAAGTTGATACCTGCTGCCCAGCTCGAGGTTGTTTTTGATTGTACTGAGCCAGTATAATTTTCTGCGATCGCTACACTCATTGTTAGATTGAAGTATGAGTTATGCGATCGCAACTCTTTGCGCCCAGAATTGAGCCACTCGTTGCTGCCACTGACGCCAGTATTTTTTGATCTCAGTAGCGTCAAACAAAGTCACCATAGCCTCATCGGGAGTAGCTACTATCAGTAAAGCGTGTTCGATTCTGACTTGATAAGGCTCTCCATATTGCCGATTTAATGCTCCACAGTAAGCGGCTAACTGCAAAGGGATGTCGTCGTAAACGGGTTTTATGCGGTCAGAGAATTTGAATGCGATCGCGCAATGAGGAAGGTCATAATAACGAGCAACGCAGTCAACTCGTCCCGCATAACCTTCGTAAAAGTGGAAAAGATTACCTGCAATCAATCTAATCTCGTGGATTTCTTGCAAAATAGCCAATAAGTTATCCCAGTATGGCCTAAGCAATTCAGGAATAGGGATGTTTTCACCGTTAAACAAGTTCTCAATCTGCCGATGACCCAGCTTTCCAATCCGAGTTGCTGTACCGATAATTTGGTTGGCTTCGCGTCCTTTGCTTCGTCTCCAGTTTGCCAGTCTTGCTTTATCTTCTGGAGTCCTGGTAAGTTCTATGATAGAGGTTTCGCGAGGGAGGCTATTACCAAATGCATCAGCCAGATATGTGATGCCGTCCATCCGAATTGGCTTGGCGTAGCAGCGGGGCAGCGGGTTTTCAGACCATAATTTTTGCATATTTTTCTCCTGCTTTCTTAAGCACTAAGACTTTTTTATTCCGAATGCGAACAATCCTATAAGGTTTTTTGTTCAAAGTCCCAGAAAATTATTTCCGCTCAATAAAACTAACCGGAAAAATTTTTCCGCTAATCATAATCTATAGCCCAAATTCAGCAGGCTAAACGTTTGCCAAAATCAACTATACTTTGATAATAGTGGCTGAGGTTAGTTGATTTATGAATTTATGGGAACAGTTTTTAAGGTTAGAGGTATTCACTCAGTATGAATTAAGTCTTAAAGAGCAGGCAATTATTTTGGCAAAGTTTCCTGATGAAAAAACCGTAAAAACCAATAATGAGGTTGCCGATTTAGCGACAGATAATAACAAACTTCCTCTTGACCCAGAAACTATTAGAAGGCAAATGTGGACGATATACAACGAGCGCTTTCGTCCAAAAGAAGGCTGTGAAGGTTTTCCAAGTTCTAGTCTAAGAAGTGGTGATGTTAAAGATAAAGCATTCCTAGAGTGGCTAAACACCCAGTATTTAGGTTGGTCAAAAAAGCATAACAATTCTCATTTTACCACTCTTTTAAAAACCGACAACCCCTTCGTTCCTTTAAACGGGATGATAGAAGACCCCCGTTTGCTGTTTGGTCGTGAACGAGAAATAGGATCGATTTTCGAGGTTCTCAAAAGTAGTAGTGTATCATTGATTGGGGAAAGGGAAATTGGAAAATCATCACTGCTAGCAGCTGTTTTTCAACAAGCCGAACATCGGCTTGAACCGCCTCGCAAGCCAATTTATCTGAATTTACAACTAATTTGTAACAAAGACGATTTTTGGCAAGCTCTTTGCGAGAACGTTGGTATCTCGATTAACAAAGGGATCTCTTTATACCGCGAGTTGCAGCAACATCGACTGCTTTTAATTTTAGACGAAGTTGAGAAGATGACTTTGCCAGAATTTAGCGAGTTACCGGAAAATCTACGTGGTTTAGCATATAGCAGCACCTCCCCTCTGCGCCTAGTTGTAGCTACTCGTACATCACTGAGTATTCTATTTCCTGACAGTCAGACGATAACATCCCCTTTTTATGGAATTTTCCGCGAGGAAAGCATAGAACCTTGGAATGAAGCTACTTCCCGTGCTTTTATTTCAGACCGTTTAGCCAAAAATTCTGTGCAGTTTACTGAAAAAGAAATAATCCAAATTGTAAAAGAAAGTGGCGGTTATCCTAAGCGATTAATGAACTGTTGCTATGACACTTATGCTAATTATATCAAAGGTGTAAAATGAACCAAAATCATTCTGTTCCCCACTTAGATTTAGCTCCTAAGCTAAAGCGACCTCTTTCATTATGGAATCCCTTAGATTACTTGCGGTTATTGTATTGGGTATTTTTCTTTCCTCAAGCTTTGCGATGGTATGAGGATACCTTTGGAGGTGGATTTGTTCTTTATAAGCGAATAACTTTAGCAAAGCGATGGGAGTTGCTGCGTCAGAATACTATCCAGCGTCAGTTCTTTTTACAAGGTTTAGTGTTGACAGTGGTTATACCACTAGCTATTGAAAAAATTGCTCAGAGTACGGGTAGTTCTCTAGATGGATCTAGTTTACTGTTTAGCATAGCAATCGGGGTAGTAGTTAGCGTAACATTTTGCGTGGGATTGGGTGTGGCGATTGGTACAACATTCGGTGTGGTTTTCAGCTTGTGTTTAAGTTTATTAGGTAGTATAGCCTTCAGCGTCGCATCCAGCGTCGCTTTGGGCGTAGTTTTCAGCACAAGTAGCAGTTTATTAGGTGTTGTAGCATTTGTTTTAGTCAACGGCGGAGTAATCGGCGTGGCATTAGGGACAGCACTCAACGCGGTGTTAACTGTAGGGCTTAGTGCGGGGAGACAAGCGGTACAAGAGATAGTAGATGAGACAGCAGATCAAAAAGTGCCTGAAAATGGGAGAGACATATGTCCACTTCTGCGTGTAGCTATCATCGGCTTGATACTCGTATGGTTGCTGCTAAAGATTTGGACAGGTGATATACCGGCTATCATAGTACGCTTGGGACAAATAGGAATTGGCGTATCAGCTATTACGGTAAGCTTGGCAGCTATACTCCGTCCAGATAATTGGCTTTTTAGTCTAGCTTTTGCTTGGCGATCGCAGCAGAATAAATATTACCAACTCTCGCATATCAGCCCAATTCCCATACCCACTCTATCTTCTCAGTTAACAAATTGGTTGCGGCATGATTTTGAGGCTGGTATCCACAACTGTAACCAGCTTCTTGCCTACACGGTTCAGTTCGTTCCGGTTATCCAATCGGTTAACCAAGTTCTAGCTGAAACACCACCTGAAGAAATCATATCCCGTGTGGCTTACTTATCTGACTTTTCATATAAGCGGAGGCTGGTGTATTCTGCTTCAGCAACTCTTTGCACGACCATAAATTTGCTGGAAGAGACAGAAACTCGTCTCGATACTCCAGCTCGTGCGGCTGCTGCTGGTTTTTGGTATCTAGAAACTAGAGAATCTGTGAAAGCTACTGAGGCTTTTTCTGTAGTAAGTTCGCTGCCTTATGGACAGGAAATGTTTACCCTTTCCGAAATTATTTCAGTTCTTCACAACATTAAAGAACTTACCAACATTACATTCTTAAATCTGCCAGCTTTGCCAACAGAATCGCTTCTCCGTCCAAATACCTGGCAAGCGATCGCATCCTTATATCGAATTATTGAAGATATCCAACTGGTTCAGCGCAGCGTGTCTCTTTCTACCAGAGCCTTCGCCCTCAATCGAGCATTAGGCGAACTCACAAATATTCTCAACCATGCCGATAGTTTACCAAAAGCAGAGCGATTGCTAATCCTAGATATTACTCATACTTGGAAAGAAAGCCTTTTGCAAATTGCTGGTGAAGTTGGAGAAATTTCTATCTTAAAACCTGTTATTAATCCCTACGTCATAGGTGACCCAGTTGTAGGCAATCTATTTGTCGGGCGAGAAGACATAATCAGACAGCTAGAAGAACTCTGGATAATAAGTTACCAAATGCAATCAGTCGTTCTCTACGGACACCGACGCATGGGCAAAACTTCCATCCTGTTAAACATTACTAACCGTTTAGGTGCAGGAATAAAAGTTGCCTATGTCAACTTACAGGTTCTAGGGGATAGCCCCCAAGGCGTCGGTGAAGTGCTGATGGCAATTAGCGATGAAATTGCTGTTGCTGTAAATCTGCCACCCCCACCCGATGAGAATTTGCAAAGCCTTCCCTACCGTACTTTTAAACGCTATTTAAAACAGGTTGTAGAGACGTTACATGTAACGTCTCTACAGGGTTTAATCATCGCCTTAGACGAATTCGAGAAAATCGAAGAACTAATTGAAACCGGAAAAATCCCTCCAGACTTTATGGGATTTCTCAGAGGAATGGTGCAAATGAGCAATAAAATCGCTTTTGCTTTCGCGGGATTGCATACTTTAGAAGAAATGACAGCCGATTACTTTAAACCCTTTTTCGCCAGCGTTATCCCTATCCACGTCGGTTTCCAAAATCGTGCAGCTACTCGTCAAATCTTAGCCAACCGAGATCCAGACTTTCTCCTCGATTACACCCCCGAATCATTAGATCTAATTTACGATTTAACTGCTGGACAACCCTATCTAGTTCAGTTAGTTGGATTCCAATTAGTTCGCCGCTACAACGACCAAGTTTTTGAACAAGGACGCCCCCGCAACCATGTTTTCACCGTCGAAGATGTGGAAGCTGTCGTCAATGACCCCGAATTCTTCAAGGGGGGACGCTACTACTTTGATGGGGTTTGGGGTCAGGCGGCGCGGGGTGCTGCTCTACAACAGACTATACTACGCGCGATCGCTCCCCATCCCCAAGGTCTTTCTCTCGATGCGATCGCTCAATCCCTTACCACAAATTGCCAAAATTTGCAAGCCACAATCAAAAATCTCCAGCGCCACGATGTGGTGCGAGAAACAGATGGGCGAATTCGCATCATCGTAGAACTGTTTCGCCGCTGGGTAGAGCAAAGATGAAAATGCCCTTGAGTTTATTTTATGCAAAGGTCTAATGGGATTATCTGTGCGATGAAATAGTCTAGAGTGGTAAAACTGTTATCCCATTTTTATCCCAATAACAACCCTTTTCCGGCTGCATATTTAGCTGTAAACAAAGCGGGTGAAGGGACTCGAACCCACGACATTCACCTTGGGAAGGTGACGGTATAGCACGGCACAGCAAGGGTTTTGATGGTCTAATCAGGCACTTTAGCCCATATTTAGACCATGACAGACATCAAAATCAATACTCGACGACAAAAAGGCAAGGTAGCTGTCAGGACGATTCACGGTCGCTTGCAGCTACGATTCACAGCCTGTGGTAAACGGCATATACTATCTCTCTCCCTTGACGATACCCCTGCCAATCGAAAGGTCGCTGAGGCGAAAGCAACCCTCATAGAAAGCGATTTAGCTTGGGACAGGTTTGACCCTACTTTGGAGAAGTACAAGCCTCAACGTGAGAAATCCCCTATCACCCCCTCTCCACTTACCCTAGCTGAGGTGTCCTTACTGGAGTTGTGGCAAAAATACACCGAATTCAAGAAAAACCAGATAGCAGAAACAACGTTACGTGTCAAATATTTCGCTGTAGCTAATCACATCAAGAAGCTACCTAAAAGCGTCATCCACAACCCAATAGCTATCAGGGATTACCTATTGACAAGCGTTAGTCTTTATGTGGCTAAAAATCTGCTAACTCAATTCGATGCAATGGGTAAGTGGGCAACAAAATCAGGACTACTGGACAGCAATCCTTTTGAAGGTTTAAAAGTTGATATCAAGTTACGCGGTTCAGACTACGACAATATTCAGCTCTTCAGTGAGGTAGACAAGGTAGCGATTATTTGTGCCTTTTCCAAGCACGAACGTTACTCTGTCTATGCCCCTTTTGTGAAATTCCTGTTTCTTACTGGATGTCGTACTGGTGAGGCGATAGCGCTGCAATGGAAACATATTTCCGATGACGAATACATTGTTTTTTCTGAAAGCGTTAGCACCAGTAAACGTATCAGGAAATGTACCAAAACAGGTAAAGCAAGACGCTTCCCTTGTAATGAGCAGTTGATAGAGTTGTTGAACTCTATTCGCCCAGAAAACGTCACTCCTAACACTCCTGTATTTACTTCCCCAACAGGTAAAGAAATCACCGCTAGGAACTTTCTAGTACGGGCTTGGACGCCAGTACTAGAAGAACTAGGGATACCTTATCGCTCTCAGTACAACACTCGTCATACGTTCATTACAGAGTGTCTGAATCGCGGGGTAAACGTGTCTACTGTTGCTACCTGGGTAGGCAATTCACCTGAGATTATTTACCGACACTATGCAGGAGGGAATAACAATATTCTCCCTCCAGTCCTTGGTGTATAAACACAACACATCTGTTTACCTTCGCATAGAGAAGACAATGCCTCAATATCAACCCTCTAATTCAATCCTGCCCCTTTGGCAACAGTACGCATCGTGGAAGATGTGGAATGGTGCAGGAACTGAAAAAACCTACAAACCACTAGAGACTGCGTTAAAGTCAATGCCAGATACTGTTAACCCACAAACAGTTATTGATGGGTTATTGGCAAGGCATAGTGCGTTGCAGTTCTTAAGCAAATTTCGGGATTTGTACGCTTGTTGTAAGTGGGGAAAAACAAAAGGATTGATAAAAGTAAACCCCTTTGCTTGGCTTGAGTATCAACTGTGTCCCATCTATAGGGATTTGAGATACATGGAGAATGTAAAATCGCAAATCAACAATCTAGACTGCGTTAAATGGTTCAACCTAGCTGACGCTCCTAATGGTCAAGAGATGCAAAGATTGCGAATTGCCGCTGGTAGTGAAGTCGTAGATGACTATGCAGCTACCAATGTTGAGCCACTGTGGTTTAAGTGTGGCGAGGCTCCAGTACTGTTGATGTTACAAAACGGTGGATATCGCGCTATTCGCAAAACGGTGCTTCATCCGACCGAGTGCGTCAAGCCAGTAATCCGGCAGGTCATTTTCGACGAAAGCTATGTAGCTGCATTGAAACAACAGCAGGGAAAGACCTGGGAGGAACCATCTAGCAAGCGACAGGCAACGATGCCGCTATCGACTTTGACCGCCCTAGCAACGGCAACAAGGCTGAGATAGATAGTCCTCTATGACAGGTGGTGGTAGGCGTTGGAAAAATGTTTAATCACACGTAGACATCATATGATGTCTATGCCTAATCCCTACCACCGCCGATTCACGGAATATCTACCTTTCTAGCGGACACACCGTCAAGGTGACGATTGACGGAGTTAAATCAGTACTGAGAGAATGTGAGCAGAAAAAAACGACCCCGCCAAGGGTCGTTTCAAGAAAAACAATTTCATCAACATTATGACTCAAGCCGTTAACAATTCAAAGTCCCGCCGTATCGAGGTTTCTAAAGCCGTTCCTTGCATTCACTGCGGCAAGCCTGATTGGTGTTACCGTCTTGGTGACAGTATATCCGTCTGCAAACGTGAAATCAACCCGGCTTCGGGTTGGTATGCAACAGGGGAAAAGGATAAAGAGGGAACGCCTTTGTATGCGACTATCGCCAGCAAGGAAAAGTGGAAACAACAAAAAGGTCAGGACAAGGATAAGAAACAAATCGGTAAGACGATTTACTATCGCTACCGTCTTGTTAATCCCGATTCATCAGGATTTTTCTCCCACTTACATAACACCACCGTTGACCTATCTGCTGAGGAGATAATAGTCTGTCGCAAAAATTACAGTGACGGCGACAAAGAAATCTTTCAAGGCAATAAATCATCGCCAGAGGCAAACATTGAGTGGACAGTACCCCCAGAATGGCGTGAGCGTATCCTGCCGTATGGGATAGAGGAACCTGTCCAAATTTCTTGGATTCAGGGAGTGGAGATAGATTCAGCATCAAAAGCACTCCGCGCCCCTGTATTCATTGCAGAAGGGGAGAAGTGTGTTGATGCTCTAAGACGGAAAGGTGCTAAACGCGCCATCTGCAACTACGGTGGTGGTGGTAAAGGTAAGTGGAGAGAAAGTGATACGCAGTACCTGATTGATATTTATCGCTGGTATAACGGCTCTGAGCGGGAGAACTGGCAACAGATAGTTCCTACCGTTGTCCTAATGCCAGACCGAGATAAACCAGGTTTGGAACATTCTGTAGAAATCTTTAAGAGTTTGAGGGATGCAGGATATCCGTCAGACAAAATACAGTGGTATTTTCCCTATCAAGAAAAAGGATGGGAAAACCTTCCCCTAGCACATGGATTGGACATAGCCGACATGTTTGACGAGAACCCTAATTTAACAGTTGAGGACATCCTCAAAGGCATTAAAACCACTGAGGAGTGCCCTTGGGTGGAACGCCTTATCTCTGGCGAAATTGACCTGTCAGAGCTATTCGATAACGAGGATGATTTAGGATTCTGCCATCTTTATTTAGATGAGGTGACTACCGATATAGATTGGACTGTTCAGGATATATTGCCATCAGGATATTCAGTAGTTCTTAGCGGTCAGAGCGGTAGCGGTAAATCGGTTAGCGCATTTGATTTGGTAGCGGCGATCGCCGGTGGTACTTCTTGGCTAGGAAAGGAATGCAAGCAAGGTAAAGTCCTAGTCCTAAACAATGACCAGTCAGAAATGGTCTTGAAGCGAATGCTGAAAACCCGTCTCGGCGAGGATATGGAATTACGCAGTCAAGTCGCTGTTAAACATGGTTGGGTAGCTGATGAGGAAGGTCTAGCGAGGCTTCGTAAGTGGATGAAGAAGTATGGGTTCTCCCTCGTCGTTATGGACAGCATTCGCGAGTGTATCTGTCACCCGCTGGGTATCAGCCAGAACGACGCAGAGAGCGGTTACAAGCTGAAATCGGTTGCGGAGATTGTCACAGGCGCTGGCGGCTGCTTCGTAGCTATTCACCACGAGAACAAGTCTAAGGATTCAAGCGGGGTGGAAAAGGCTAGCGGTAGCACCAGTATCATCAGTAACGTTGATGCTCACTGGCGCATCACCAAAGGGATGAAACATAAACTGACGATGCCAAAGACCCGCGGTTACAGTCCCGTAGAGGTTGACTATCAAATTGACTTCAACAATGGCATCTGCAACACAACCGCGCCATCTGAGGACACTCAACACTCAACACTCAACAGCCCCACTATAGGGAAACGTGTTGTTGCGTATCTAGAAGAGGAAGCGCCTGATGGTGGCGCAACAGTAAAAGCAATGGCTGAAGCGCTAGAGGTTAAGGAAACCTCCTTAAGGGAGATACTGCGGCGGCTAGAGAATGACAACATTGTTAAATCCGTTTCTGTTGAAGGCTCCAAAGCGAAGCTGTTCCAACTGGTGGCTGTTGAGGATGAATAAATAATTCACACTCAACACTCAACATTCAACAACCCTACTATAGGTAACCTGTTGAGTGTTGAGTGTTGAGTGTCCTCTACCGACGTGTCGGAGCGGTAACACTCCCTCCTGTATCCCTGCTACTGTTACTGTTCCCCTTGGCTGTTACTGTTACCCCTGAATAACAGCTCTAGTACACTTGCACCTTCCTCATCATTACCCCCTAGAAGGCTCTATAAGCCCTGCTATCCCCCTCTCCGCTACCCTTACCCCTGAAAATTGTTTTCGTGGGTCGTGGCTCCCTGTATAGCTTTGGGATTCATAGAGATATAGCTATGGGGTGATGTAGTTATAGGGAGTGGATAGTTGATATCAGGTAAAGAAAAAGCACACTACGGGAAAACCATTTAGTGCGCTTCTTTGTCTGTTATGTTTTTCTGAATTGAATTCCGGAATTGAATTCCGGTGGGAAACAGCTTTACTCCTATAAGTCCCCAGAGGAGTAGCGAAGATACTACGGGAGCTATGAAATACCGTATTCATCAAAACCCCTCCAAGACTTGACACCAAACCTGATATCAACTATATTGGCACTGTACTTAACCTGATATCAAGTTATGGAATACCTCAAAGGCGGTAGGGGAAAGAAAGCCCCATACGATACGGAGATGTACCGCATTCCTAGCGCCATCAAAGAAACGGTACAGCAATTAGGACTGGCATGGAAAAAGGCATACGTCAGTGACCTCATCATTCCTCCTTCCCACTTACTAACCTCTGTGCAGTCCGCTATCGCCAAAGCAGCATATCATCAGAACGACTTAGAAGCCCCTAAAAACCTGATATCAACTATTGAGGACAAATGTACCAATGATGCTGATAGTGATGCTGTAGAGCGCCTAGAAGCGGTCAGGGAGCTGTTGAGTAAGTGGAGAGGAAAATCCAAGGAAACGCGGAACTGGACAGAAGCTAATCGATTGTTAAAAGAATTGGAAGAGGTTTTACTTTTGAAAGATGAATAGTTTAGAGTAACCAAAAGATTAGACCATCGTTAGACCAATCCTGTATCGCCACACCGCACATTCTTTTAGCTAAACAAAGCGGGTGAAGGGACTCGAACCCACGACATTCACCTTGGGAAGGTGACGTTCTACCACTGAACTACACCCGCATACAATCGTCTAGTATAACACGTTATGGCAGAATCGATCAAACTAAAGAGGCGATATGCCTCCCTTCGCTGCGCGTGAAGCGTTCGCGAAGCGGCGCGGATGCGCTTAGCTATCGCGTCAGCGAATCGCTTACTCAATCCAGTCTCAGCCCTAGCGATCCTATAGGGAATGTTACGAAAGTCCCTGCCAGCGTTGGTTGCGCTACCATATTATGCAATTCTGGAAACAAGAGGGATTTATTCGTAATCTTGAATAAAAATTAAAGAAGACAACAAACAACTATATATCCCCAATCCCTTTAGACATTGCAAGCAGTACGAGCCAGCGAGTAACCAGCATGTTTAATGCCACAGAAATCCTGATTAACAACTTCGTACAAAACCTCCGGGATGGCTACCACCGCACCTACGGGGGCTGGAAAACCGACTACGAAGACATCATAGGCTGGGCGGGAAGTATGGCGCTAGAAAATATCGCCAACAGCGACGCGCTCTATCATAACGTCGAACATACCATCCTGGTTACCTTAGTCGGTCAAGAAATATTACGCGGGAAACACATCCGCGAAGGTGGAATTTCCTGCGAAGATTGGTTGCACTGCATTATCTCTCTGCTGTGTCACGACATTGGCTACGTTAAAGGCGTGTGCCGCGCTGACAGAGATCAAGAAAGATTGTACGCAACTGGCAAAGACGACGGTATGGTCGTTCTGCCCCCAGGTGCTTCGGATGCCAGCCTGACGCCTTATCATGTAGATCGAGCCAAACTATTTATTGAAGAACGGTTTGGCGGTCACAAGCTGATCGATGCGGAAGTTATCAAGCGCAATATAGAATTAACCCGTTTCCCTGTCCCTGTAGCAGAAGATCACCAGGATACAGTTAATTATTCGGGTTTAGTGCGCGCCGCCGATCTAATCGGTCAACTGAGCGATCCGCGCTATCTCAAGAAAATCACTTCTTTATACTATGAATTTGAAGAAACAGGAGTGAATAAAGCTTTAGGGTACAGCCATCCGGGAGATCTACGCAAGAACTATTCCAAGTTCTACTGGAATGGAGTTTATCCTTACATCCAAGATGCACTCCGGTACTTAACCCTAACCCAGCAAGGAAAGCAAATCATTGCTAACCTGTACTCGAACGTGTTTGTGGTGGAACACGAAAAGGTTGAGGAGGATCGAAGACAATTGGTGGAACATAGGTAAAAGTATATGAATTGGTGGCAGAAACTGAAAAAGAATCCCCTGGCTACTTTGGGGGCAATCGTCCTGTTAATTTTTTACTTGGCAGTGATTGCGGCTGATTTTGTCGCGCCTTATGACCCCTATGCCTCTCAAATCAACGGTTCTTTACTGCCACCAACTCAGATTTACTGGCGCACGGAAGCGGGACAATTTATCGGGCCGCATGTGTATCCAACTACACAAGGGGCGGTGGATTTGGAAACAGGCGATCGCTTGCTAGAGGTAGACCGGCAAAAACCGTCACCCTTGCGCTTGTTTGTCTCTGGGTCAACCTACAACCTATTTCAGTTCAGCCTTCCCTTACCTCCGAAGTTTCAAGAAGTAAAAATTTTTTCAGGCATACCCTGCAATTTACACTTATTCGGCACGGCGGGTGAAGGCAAAATTAACTTATTGGGAACCGACGAACAAGGACGCGACCAATTTAGTCGCCTCGTGCATGGAGGTCGCATTAGCCTTAGCATCGGTTTGGTCGGAATTGCGATTTCTTTTCCTATTGGCGTACTAATAGGGGGAATTTCTGGCTATTTCGGGGGCTGGATTGACGGCATTTTAATGCGCGTCGTTGAAGTATTGATGACGATTCCTTACATTTATCTTCTGGTTGCCCTATCGACGATTTTGCCCCCAGGAATCAGCAGCGCCCAGCAATTTCTGCTAATTGTTGTCATCACTTCGTTTGTCAGCTGGGCGGGGTTAGCACGAGTGATTCGCGGACAGGTGCTGTCAATTAAAGAACGGGAATTTGTCCAAGCGGCAAAGGCGATGGGTGCTAAACCCTTGTACATCATCACCCGTCACGTTTTACCCCAAACGGCTACTTATCTAATTATCGCGGCGACTTTATCGGTGCCTGGTTTTATCGTGGCAGAATCAGTACTGAGCTTGCTGGGATTGGGAATTAAACCGCCCGATCCTTCCTGGGGTAATCTGCTTTCGGTGGCAACCAATGCTTCGATTTTAGTGTTGCAACCTTGGCTGATTTGGCCTCCAGCGATTCTAATTATTGTGACAGTATTGGCTTTTAACTTACTCGGCGATGGTTTGCGGGATGCCCTCGATCCTCGCAGTCAGCAACGGTGAAGCACAAGGGGGACAAGGGGGACAAGGGGGACAAGGGGGACAAGGAGGAGAAATTGTTTCTTACACTCATCTTTTTCTGTCCAGCTTGCAAGATGCCGTGAAAAGTCAGGCTACCGATAAATTCTTATCTGCTGGGTGTCCCGTTTTAGACTGGTAGCCAAGCGCCCCAAGGTTTAAAACTTTCAGCACTCGACAGCGCAGGTACTATTTTACCGCTAGAATTACCTACTGGGGATTTCCCTGGGTAGCTCGTTTCCATGACAGCTGCTCTTGGCGATTCCCAAGTCATACTGCAAACTTAACTTCCCACCCCGCAAGGAGCAGCAATAAAGTTTCCTGTCATTCAAAATTCGGGGTGGGTTTCTCCCATTAAACCCACTTGCTGACCATGTCAAAGGTTCTTGTTTCCGATCCAATTGACCAAGCTGGTATCGATATCTTATCCCAGGTAGCTCAGGTTGATGTTAAAACCGGGCTGCCCCAAGAAGAATTGATCCGGATTATGCCAGAGTACGATGCTTTGATGATTCGCTCTGGCACTCAAGTTACTAAAGAAATCATTGAAGCTGGGAAGCAGCTAAAAATTATCGGGCGTGCGGGTGTTGGTGTTGATAACGTGGATGTACCTGCTGCAACGCGGCAAGGTATTGTGGTCGTCAATTCTCCCGAAGGGAACACGATCGCAGCAGCAGAACACGCGATCGCTATGATGCTATCCCTATCTCGCCACATCCCCGACGCCAATGTCAGTGTCAAAGGCGGCAAGTGGGATCGCAAAACGTTTATCGGGGTGGAAGTCTACAAAAAAACCCTCGGTATCGTTGGTTTGGGTAAAATCGGCGCCCACGTCGCCACCGTAGCACGGGCAATGGGGATGAAACTTCTAGCCTACGATCCTTTTATCTCCACCGAACGCGCCGATCAACTCGGCTGTCGCTTGGTAGATTTGGATCTGCTATTTCGGGAAGCTGACTTTATTACCCTGCACATTCCTAAAACACCAGAAACGGCTAACATGATCAACGCCGAAACTCTGGCGAAGATGAAACCGACGGTGAGGATTATTAACTGCGCCCGTGGCGGCATTATCGACGAAGCAGCTTTGGCGGATGCGATCGCCCAAGGTAAAATCGGCGGCGCAGCGATAGACGTATTCTCCCAAGAACCCGTCGGCGACTCGCCCCTGTTGCATCTCGGTAAAGAAGCCGTCCTCACCCCCCACCTGGGAGCCTCTACCGCCGAGGCGCAGGTTAATGTATCCCTCGATGTAGCCGAGCAAATTCGGGACGTGCTGTTGGGCTTGCCAGCGCGGTCAGCGGTGAATATTCCGGGGCTATATCCCGACGTGATCGAAAAGCTGAAACCCTACCTGCGACTGGCAGAAACCTTGGGTAACATGGCAGGTCAACTCGCAGGCGGACGAATTGAAAGTCTGAACATCCGCATGGAGGGAGACTTAGCAAGCGTTGATAGCAAACCCTTAGTCATAGCAGCGCTAAAAGGTTTGCTCTACCCAGCATTGCGCGAGCGCGTTAACTACGTCAACGCCGGAATAGAAGCCAAAGAACGGGGAATCCGGGTAATAGAAACGCGGGATGCCGCAATTCGCGATTATGCCGGATCGCTGCACCTGGAAGCTAAAGGATCTTTGGGCGACCACTCGGTTACCGGCGCTTTGTTAGGCAATGACGAAATTCGCATCACTTCGGTTGATGAGTTCCCCGTCAACGTCCCCCCAACCCAGAACATGCTGTTTACCCTGCACCGCGATATGCCAGGAATTATCGGCAAAATCGGTTCCCTGCTGGGCAGTTTTAACGTCAATATCGCCAGTATGCAGGTGGGACGTAAAATTGTCCGAGGCGACGCGGTAATGGTTTTGAGCCTAGATGACCCCCTCCCAGAAGGGATTTTGGCAGAAATTACCAAAGTTCAAGGAATTAGGGATGCTTATACGGTAACTTTATAAGTGCTGAAGGCTAATTGCTAATAGCTATAAACAATTAGCAATTAGCCATTAGCAATTAGCAATTAACGGCTCAAGTATGGCAAACAACTGGTGGGAATTGCAAATTTTGTGCGATCCAGTGCTAGAAGATTCTATCTTTTGGCGATTGGAAAATTTCGGCTGCCGCGGAACGGCAAGCGAAATGAAAGGACATTCCTGCCTGGTGCGTGCCTACATTCCCCAAGAACAAGCGCAGCTGTTAGACTTGGCGGCGCTATCTTTGTGGTTGCGTCAAGATGCTTTGGTGTTGGAGTTGCCAATCCCGACCACTCATTGGCATTTAATTGATGAAGAAGACTGGGCGAGTAGTTGGAAAGCGCACTGGCAACCCCAGGAAGTGGGCGATCGCTTTCTCATCTACCCCGCCTGGTTACCCGTTCCCGAACAATCAGATCGGTTGATTTTGCGACTAGATCCGGGACTGGCGTTTGGCACCGGCACCCATGCCACCACCCAGCTGTGTCTGGAAGCGCTGGAAATGCGCGTAGATCAAGAAAGTCACGATGTGGTGGCAGATCTCGGTTGCGGTTCGGGAATTTTATCCATAGGCGCGATTATGCTGGGAGCGGAAAAAGTTTATGCTGTAGACCTCGATCCGCTAGCGGTGCGCGCTACGAGAAGCAACCGGACGCTTAATCGCGTGAATAGCGATCGCTTAATAGTAGAACAAGGCAGTATCGATCGAATGATGAAAATGATCGATGCCCCCGTCGATGGCATTGTCTGCAATATTTTAGCCGAGGTAATTATCGATCTAATTCCGCAAATGAGCGCTATTACCAAACCTTCTTCTTGGGGCATTCTCAGCGGCATTTTGTTAGACCAAACTAAACCCGTTGCCGATGTTGTAGAGCAAAATGGTTGGACAATTGCTGCCCTTTGGCGGCGGCAAGATTGGTGCTGTTTTAATATCCGCCGCTCTTAGGGAAAGGGGGGAAAAGGGGAAAAGGGGGGAAAGGGGAAAGGGGAAAATGGGGAAAGGGGGAAAGGGTTTAAGATCTGGGAGATTGATTGATGGCTTCAATTTGATGAGACAGCATTGCGCTCAAGTGCTTAGCTTGGTTATACATTTTTTCATAGGTTGGTTGCTCCAGATATCCAACTTCTAATGCAACTCTTACAGCGGGTTGCGCTCTTATGCGGTACGCTCGCTAGCTGGGGGAGCTGGGGGA
>ERZ1066124.155-NODE-155-length-65316-cov-28.679135_pt1 | contig 65316 bp, 63 predicted proteins | sample MGYA00382771_ERZ1066124 | MGnify/ENA primary metagenome ERZ1066124 (study PRJEB33369, sample SAMEA5778354) | biofilm metagenome | biome: Industrial cooling water; feature: Water cooling tower basin; material: Biofilm | place: United Arab Emirates | collected... | reverse complement strand
GCAATCCCCCCGTGGTTGCCCCTACATGGCAATCCCCCCGTGGTTGCCCCTACATGGCAATCCCCCCGTGGTTGCCCCTACATCTAGAGGCGTTGCGTAAGTCCTGAGATAATCAATATGAAAATTTAACAGAAATTTTTTTCTCTGACTTTCTCAAGGTAGATGACTGATTGAGAAACCGGGTTTCTATATTTGGGTACGTCGCAAGTTATATAGCAACCACCAAGACAGTTAGGACGTTCTTAATTGGTGAAACCTTTAATAAAAAACCCAGGACTTACGCAAAGAAACCGGGTTTATATGAAAAATCGTTGGTTTAGAAACCAGAGATCTACGAAGAAACCCGGTTTCTGACTTCGCCGTGCGTAAGTCCTGAAACCATTATTTACCTAGCCCCTAGTTCTACCTATAAACGTAATATAATTTCAGTCAAAAGAAGGAAGAAATAAATTGAATATCTATCTAAAGTGAATGCAGAAGTTAATTTAGCTCCTACAGGAAACCGCAATGGCACTTTACAAAATAGAGGATTTCAACCCCAACTACCGGCAAGATATTTTTGACGGCGAAGATGTAAAAGGGCTGCCCGTCTATGCTGGCAAAACAGATGAAAAAATTGGCACAATTCATAACGTGTTAGTTGATGAAACCGGACGTTTCCGATATTTTGTTGTTGACACGGGTTTCTGGATTTTTGGTAAAAAAGTATTGCTTCCAATTGGTCGTTGTAGCGTGGATGTTGAATATCAGCGGATTAATGCTATTGGTATTACAAGGAAAGAACAAGCAGAAAGACTACCAGAATACCATGACAGTATGACGGTAGATTATGATTACGAAGAGCGAGTGCGGCGCGTTTATCGCACTCCAACTGTAGAAGCGACAGCACCCGTAGAAGCGTCACCGCGTGTGGAAACAGCACCCGTCGTCAGCGCACCCGTAGCGGCTGCTTATGACCGCAATAGTTATACTTACGAGCATGAGCCTGAATTGTACCAGATGAGCGATCGCGACCATCAAAAGTTTAGACTCTACGAAGAAAAACTGATTGTAGATAAAAACCGTCGCAAGACTGGGGAAGTAACAATTGGTAAGCGAGTGGAAACCGAAACTGTACGCACTGCGGTGCCTGTAGAAAAAGAGCGCGTTATCATTGAACGCACAACGCCAAAAACTGTAGATAGTCCGGTTTTTCCAGACAATACTGCTTTTAAAGAAGGCTATGTCGCGCAAATGGAAATCTATGAAGAAACGGCTGATATCAAAAAACAAGCCTTCGTGCGCGAAGAAGTTGATGTCAGAAAAGAAGTAACCCGCGATACGGTTGAAGCAACAGAAACACTCCGTCACGAAGAGTTGGATGTAGATACTCACGCATAATTCATCTGTTTACGATCTTAGAAACCGGGTTTCTTGCTGCGATCTCTAGTTATAAAGCGACTATTTTTCAGAGAAACCCGGTTTCTTTGCGTAAGAAGTGGATACTAAAGCATAATTCATACAGCGGATTGCAGCCATAAAAGGTGTACCGCTAGATCCAAGAAACCGGGTTTTTGCAAAAAACCCGGTTTCTGCCTTCTAAACGGATTTAAGAATCTCGTCATCGACTGATAAATCTACTTCAGATTTATCGCGCCCAGAGGCAAGAAAATCGTTTTGAAACGAATCTTTCAAACCAGAAATTAAGTCATATTCCGGTTTCCAATTCAGTTCGGTCATCGCTTTATTAATCGAGGCGAAAAAGTGCTGCACTCGCATGGGAAATGCTTTACGCTTGCCAAAGTCGAATTTTTTCGGATCGTAATGGACAATTTGCAACTCATCGGCGGATTTCCCCGCAGCAGTTGCACAAGCGCGGGCGAGTCCGTCAAAGGTAACGAATCGCTCGCCAGATATGTTATAAATTTGACCGATTGCTTGAGTATTTCCCAGTACAGCCGCCATTGCATTGGCTAAATCTTTGCAATGTCCGAATTGGGTAAAGTGCGATCCGTTACCAGGGATGGGGATAGGGCGATCGCGTACAATTCGCTCAAAAAACCAAGCCTCTAAATCGTTATAATTTTGGGGGCCATAAATATAAGTTGGGCGTATCGAAGTCCAAGGTAAACCCAATTCTGCCAGAAAAGTTTCGGTTTCGTGCTTGCCTTTGTGACGGCTTTTTGGATCGACTGGATCGCCTTCGATGTGGGGCATTTGGTCGGATTTTAAATAAACCCCAGCGGAACTCATATAAACAAAGTGTTGCACCCGATTTTTAAAGATTTCTGCTAGGGGTTGGGTGTCGCTTAATTCCCGCCCGTTGTTATCAAAAATTGCGTCGAAATTTTCCCCGGATAGCTTTTCTTTTAGTTGCGTGGCGTCAGTGCGATCGCCGTGAATTTGTTGTATCCCTTCTACGGGTGCTGGCTTCTTACCGCGATTAAATAATACAACTTCGTGGCCTTGTTCCACCAGAATTTTTGTCAAATAAACCCCGATAAAGCGGGTTCCCCCCATAATTAAAATCCGCATTGTGCCTCTTCCTCGTTCTGCGATGACCTGTTGTAGGAATTTTACAGTAAGAGGGGGCGGGTTTATTTATTCTTTGCGCTGCGATCAAAGATCTCTCGTAAAACCCGCCCCTACACAATCAAAAACACTTGCTCTTGCCTTTGCCAAAGGACATGATATTACTTAACGTAGGTTGGGTTTCGTACCTCAACCGAACCTACAATTTTACCAGCGCGACCAATTACCAATTACCAATTACCAATTACCAATTACCAATGACTACAATCGCAACAAAGTGACGGCGATTTTGCCGGAAAAGCAGACATCGACATCGGTGTTGGGAGTGCGATCGCGCGCTGCATACTCGCCCACGTAGTAAAATTCATCACCTTCAACTCGATAATTTACGGGCAAAGGTTGCGTCGAAGGTTGACAAAATACAATCTCTGGATCGGGTTCTCCTGGTAACAAATGGGGTAAATTTACATTCCAGAAACATCCCGGTTCGATGGGACGATCGAACAATTCATCCAATACTTTAGCCGTCCACCTTGCCGCCGTATCCCAATCGACATTTAACTTGCCTTTGCGATAGTGGGAAACCGCGATACCGGGAATACCGTGCATCGCCGCTTCTCGCACCGCCGCCACAGTGCCGGAAATATAAACATCAACTCCCATATTGCCCCCCGCGTTGATGCCAGAAAGTACCCATTTGACATTTTGACAAATATGTGTTATGGCGAGGCGGGTACAATCTGCCGGAGTGCCTGCGATCGCGTATTCTTTTTCCTCGCGGCGGTGGACGCGAATCGGGCGAGTTGTCGTAACTTGATGCCCGCAGCCGGATAAATGGTCAACAGGGGCGACTATTACGCCAAAGCCGTTTATCGCTTTTTGTAGCGCCCGGATACCTGGGGCATCGATGCCGTCATCGTTGGTGAGGATAAGTGTCATAGCTATAATAAAAAAATCAATGACAAACTTATTTAGTGTACCTGTTTGAATAAACAAGAACTTATGGCTATAACAACTGCCTCAGAAGTTGCTGATTATTTTATTGATATCGCTAATGAAACAGGCTCGTTCATTAGTAATTTAAAGCTCCAGAAACTTTTGTATTATGCCCAAGCTTGGCATCTGGCACTTTACGACACTCCTCTGTTTGATGAAGATTTTGAAGCTTGGGTACACGGCCCGGTTATTCCGGCTTTATTTGAAGAATACAAAGAATTTGGATGGAAACCAATTTTAAAAGATGTCAAAAAGCCAAACTTTATGCCAGAATTAGAAATTTTTTTAGATGAGATAACAGAGGCTTACTTTATCCGAGAAGGTTTAGAGCTGGAAATGATGACTACTCGTGAAGCTCCCTGGATTCAAGCAAGAAAAACTTTACCTAGAGACGAACATTCTGATGCAATTATATCCAAGGAATTAATGAGAGAGTATTACAAAGAACGTGCCGCGTAAAAAACCCAAAGTAACCAATGTTAGGAAAGGGGCATTCTCATCTGAGATCGAGCCACTAGAAGTAGAAATACCGCAAGGGATTAGTTTTTCCTTCAAATACTTCAAAGAAGATAACGATAAATTTTCCGTACAAGGGCGAGATGCAGTTTATCTGCAAGCTCTGTTGGTAAGATTGCGCGATTTATCAACTTTAACAGTTCAAGAACTAATCAATAATCGCAGTAAAAGCCTACGATGCCACAAAATAAAATGGAGCGATACAACCGAGCCTAATGGCTTCGGCATTCCTAATGAAGACAAGCTAGTAGACATTCCATACCAATTTCAAATATCGGCAAATCAACATGGCAGGGTTCATGGTTTTTTTATTGAAAATATTTTTTACATCGTCTGGTTAGACCCCGATCATAATCTTTATAGCTGAAAAACGATTCCGCCACGCGATCGCAACTTCAACCCGATGTTAAAATGCGATCGCTTTCCTACCTAGTCACCAGGAACACCCGTCACGTCAATCCCGCAACACTCACAGATCTCCTTCAGCGAAACCTGATAAACACGCGCCAACGCCACAGCATTTTCCAGGTTTGGCTTAGCTTTGCCGTTTTCCCAATCGCTCAGCCTACGTTCGGAAACTCCGATGAGTTGCCTTAACTCATATTGAGTTAGCTGATTTTGCTCCCTGAGTAGCGTCAATGGAGACTTATCCCGATCTTCATCTATCATAAAATTCTCTCTTTCATCTTCCTCTGCTTCCTCTGCGCCTCTGTGGTTGATTAAAATACTTACCGAGAGAACGCCAATAATTTATTTGTTAAAAACAATTTAACGCAAGTGACAGGAGTTTAAATACAATTAAATTCCAAGTTTGATGGACTTGGCAACAGTATAATTTAATGTCAAACTCAAAACAAGCGGATAACACTTCGCTCTAAAATAACTAACTATGGAAACCAATAACCAAATGAAATTCCAACCGCAATTTTCGCAAAAATCCGGGACTAACACGGCTAAGCTACTAGAAACCTTAATGGGCGAAAATCCGCTACTTCGCCCCACAGCAGCGCGTGCTTTGGCAAAAATCGACTCTTACACCGCCACTACCGGACTACTGCAAGCACTAGCACATCAAGACAACTCGGTGCGTGCTTGGGCAGCTTGGACATTAGGACAAATTGGCACCGAAGCAGTTGTGATCAAGCTTGAACAAGCGCTCAAGCATAATGTTTCCCCAGTGAGGATTTGGGCAACTTGGGCATTAGGGCAAATAGGTTCCGAAGAAGCGATTAAAGCCTTAATAAAAGCATTAGATCGCAAAGATGCCAGCGTGCGTTGGAGAGCAGCCGCTGCATTAGGAAAAAACGGCGCTAAAGTTGCAGTTGATAAACTGGCACAAGCACTCAACGATGAAGAATTTTATGTGCGGTGGCGGGTAGCTTCGGCGTTAGGACAAATTAAAAGCGAAGCAGCGGTTTCTGGGTTAGTGAAAAGCCTCAAAGATGAAAGCCCTTCAATATGTTCTCAAGCAGCTTATGCGCTAGGAGAAATTAGATCGGAAGAAGCAGTTAGCGGATTGTTGCGAAGTCTTTCCCACTCAGACTCAGTTGTGCGGGGAAATGCGCTGTGGGCATTGGGACAAATTGGCAGCGAAACCGCGATCGCCGGATTGATTTTAGCACTGTCGCACCAAGACCCCCAAGTGCGTGCCAAATCTGCCTCGGTATTGGGGAAAATCAAGTGCGAGGAAGCAATTCCCGCCCTGCGCCACGCACTGTGCGATCGCGACTTTTACGTGCGTTGGCGCGCCGCATCTGCATTAGGGAAAATCGGTAATTGGGTTGCAGTAGAAGGATTGTTGCGAAGTCTCAAAGATGACAACAGCGGCGTGCGCGGTGCCGCCGCCTCTGCATTGGGAAAAATAGGCAATACCGCAGCAATTGATGGACTGCAACAAGCACTCAAAGATGCAGACAGCGGAGTGCGCCATCATGCTGCCGAAGCTTTAAAGAAAATCGGTAGTAAAAACGGGGATATCCCAGCTTTACTACCGCCAGATTCGGTTAATTTCGATAGCAACTCGCAGACAGAACGACTAATATCTGCGAGAGTTGTCACCAACTGCCACAATGATAAACTACCCATGCTCTTTATTACCTCCTGTGCGGAAGCGATCGAGCATTTTCGCTGTCCGATCAAAGCGCCATCGATTAAACACCTGATTTCGATTGGTAGCCCAGGCGTCGCCCCGCCGGAAGGGTGGACGAAAATTCCCCACCGACTGCGGCTAGAGTTTCACGACATCGAGGCACCTTGCGACGATCCGGAATACGTTCTCGCTACAAGTGATGATATTGCCAAAGTCATTAACTTCGCGTCTGAAATTTCCCAAAATGAAGGAAATCTTTTGATTCATTGTCAAGCTGGTATTAGCCGTTCTTCAGCCGTTGCTTTGACAGTTTATACTCACTTACTCGGTCGAGGATCTGAAGCAGAAGCGCTTGCTTATATTTTAGCAGTTAGACCTCAATCTATTCCAAATTTGTGGGTAGTTGAATTAGCCGATGCCGCTTTAGATCGAAAGGGCAAGTTATTAAAAGTTGCCCAAAAACATCAAGATGCTGTTTTCAGCAAGTACAGAAGTTATCAAAACTGGGATGGTCAGTAGATATATCAGAAACCGGGTTTTTTAGAAACACCTCTAACAACGCTTTTGCTCGGTTTGTATAGCCGCACCCTTAAGGGTGCGGCTATACAAACGAAGCCCGCCTGCGCGGGCTGAAATTTTTAAAGCCCGCCTGCGCGGGCTTTGGTTGTTTAGCCCCAGGTTTTAACCTGGGGGCTTTTCTTGTCCAGATGTCTGCATCTGAGTTAATCTTTTTCGGGCAGATTCTAGCAACTGTTGCGCTTCTGTATAAGCGGTTGTCCCTGGTTGAACTTGCTCTAGCTGATTGATAATTTCCTGTAACTGGCTAACCATTCGTTCCTGTTCCCAAGCTGCATTTTCGGTTGAATTATTGAGACGCTGCCAAGAAGGAATTTGTCTTTTAGCTTGTTCTAAGACTGCTTTTGATGCTAACTCTGCTTTCTGGCGGCTTTGTATGGTTCCTAAATTAGTTTGGTATTGTGCTAATAGTTTTTGCGCTTCTAAATAGCCAGCATCTTCGATGGTAATTTGTTGCAGTCGAGCGATGGCTTCCTGCCACAAATTTTCTGCTTGTTGCCACTTTTCTGCTGGATGTGGCGGATTTTGACCAACGATCGCGGCAGCTTTGGCAAATTCTCGCGCTGCATCCATTAATGTTCCTGTGCGCTTATTCGCTGTTTCGCCGCTTGCAACTTGCTGAAAATCCCGTTTATACGCGGCTAATTTAGTTTTTGATGTGCGTCCGACCAGGGTTTCTGATGATATTTGTTCTAGCTGATCTAAAGCCGCTTGCCATGCGGCGATCGCTTGTTGTCTCTCTGTCCAAGTCTGCACTTTTCCGTGTTGTTGCTTGGCAGCATTTAGCGCTTTTTCCCCTTCTTCTAATAAAATCTGCGCTTGCTTTTCTTGAAATAGTTTAGCTTCCATTCGCCCCACATTGGCACGCGCTGTTTTAAATTCATCGAAGGTGAACCGCCAACGAAACCAAAAATTGTATTTAGGCTCGTAATCTAAAAACCAAACTGGTAAAGCATCGAGGTGTTTTTGTGCTGCTTTAACTTTTTCTGATCCTAAGTTTAAATCTGCTGAGCTAGTAGCTCGGTTTACTAACTGGTCGGCTTGTTGGACTAATGAAATCGCTTGTCGATAGTTATAATCCATATTCATATAACTGGGTAAAAGCAAGATGGGTGCTACTTTTGCAACTGGTCTGCGAATCATTGGATCTGGCAAGTTGGCTACCCAAATTACCCCAGCGGTTCCACCTAATAATACAGCCGCAAATTTAATTTTGCTCCACAGTCCGGGGGGACGATTAGCTTTTGCTGCCTTTTTAAGTATTTTTTCGCTAAATTTGGGGAAAAAATCGATAACCGTCTCGCGTAACTGTTCGTAGGAAACCAGCGCGCCATCTTGCGATCGCAATCTGTCGAGTCGCTTGAACACAATGTCTCGCTGTACTTGTATTAAAGGGTCATTCCCCACCAGTTTTTGCACTTCTGCACGTAAAATTTCATCAGCACGACGGGTGAGACTGGCCATAAACTATACCTAGCAACTAACTAAGTATTCCCACTTTACGACTCGACATGGCAAAGTGGATAAAGTCTTCCATCCAACAAAGGAAACGAAAATATGCACCAGCGTGGTGTCACGGTGTGGTTTACAGGTTTGAGCGGTGCTGGCAAGACTACCATTAGTAAAGCGGTGGAACAAGAATTGCGATCGCGCCGCCGCCTGGTAGAAATTCTCGACGGCGACGTCGTGCGCCAGAACTTGACAAAAGGCTTGGGTTTTAGTAAAGAAGACCGAGACGAAAACATTCGCCGGATCGGCTTTGTCGCCCATCTACTCACCCGCAACGGGGTAATTGTATTAGTATCGGCGATCTCGCCCTACCGCGAAATTCGCCAACAGGTAAGAGAGCGCATCGGAGACTTTATTGAAGTTTACGTCAACGCACCATTAGAAGTTTGCGAACAGCGGGATGTCAAAGGATTATATAAGAAAGCACGAGCAGGAGAAATTAAACAATTTACTGGAATAGACGATCCCTACGAAGCTCCTTTAAACCCAGAGGTGGTGTGTTGCACAGATATAGAAAGTGAAGCTGAAAGCGTCGCCAAGGTTTTGCAAACTCTAGAAGAGTTTGGATACTTTTAAATTTATTTTGTAGAATCGGGTTTCTAGGAAAAATAGTTGCCAAACTCAGATCTTGCACCATTCTCAACAAGCATTGAAAACCCGGGTTTCTTAACGAAAAATCTAGGCTTTCAAGTTTAGCTATTTGCAAGAAACTAAGGTTTAGCCCAGGTGCAAGATGTGAGCAAAGTAAGTATATATCTACGTATAAACCCGGATGATAGCATCGTCCTCGGCAAGTCCGGGTTGTTGTTTTTGATCCTATAGGAGCGGGTTTGATCGCAACCGCCAAGGCAGTTAGGACGTTATGAAATCCTCAAAGCCTTTATTTTAAATAATTCTGCGGTGGGGTAGTTCACGCTCTTCTGCTAGCCCCTAGCCCCTAGCTATACCAATAAATCCGTGAAAACACGATATATCTCGTTAAATCTGCCCCGATCGTGAGCTATCAATGCTACTGGACAATATCTCTGTATTTTTCCCCAAAATCCATCAGTTAAAACAAGATTTCGGTATTTTTGCTGAAGCGCATCGCCCGCAAAAAGGGCTAATTTTATACTTAGCAACTAGAGCTAAATTTAAGAATTGTAAATTTTGTATCGCTCAAACTTTTTCGCAAGTTTGAACAAGGATAAGCTCCAGGAGCAAGTTAGAAAAACTGCAACAATCATGGTTGCAACGCTAAAAAATAGTAAGTTGCCAATAAATTGGAAATAGAAGGAAAGAAGAAATGTGTGGGATTTTAGGAGTGTTAAACCGTAACTCTACCTGCAATGTTGATTTAGTAAATGCTATAAAAAAAATCGCGCATCGAGGACCAGACGATCGCGGAATGTGGAGCGAAAACCACGTTCGCTTAGCGCATACCCGCCTATCAATTTTAGACCTGAGTCCCCTGGGCCATCAACCGATGAGCTATCAAAACGAGCGGTACTGGATAGCGTTCAACGGGGAAGTTTATAACTATCTGGAACTGCGAGAAGAACTTTTAATGTTAGGGCATAAGTTTGCGAGCAAAAGCGATACGGAAGTGCTTTTGGCAGCTTATTCCCAGTGGGGAGTATCTTGTCTGGAAAAATTGCGCGGTATGTATGCGTTTGGAATTTGGGATCGAGAAACTAAAAAGCTGTTTATAGTGCGCGATCGCACGGGAGAAAAGCCCCTGTACTACTGGCACGACGAGAATAGTTTCTACTTCGCTTCCGAACTAAAATCCCTGCTCACCCTGCTACCAGAAACTCCGCCATTAAACCCAGTAGCGATCGATTTATACATCCACTATCAATACGTTCCAGAACCCCTAACGCCCCTGGTAGGAGTTGTCAAATTACCCGCAGCTCACTATTTATTACTAGACTTAGAAAATTGGGGGAAAGTAGAACCCCAATGTTACTGGAATTTAGAGAAAATCCCGCCCATTGAAGGCGATCCGGTAAAGCTAATTCGCCAAGAATTAGACCGCTCGATCGAATTAACATTACGGTCAGATGTACCGATCGCAATTGCACTGAGTGGCGGATTGGATTCGGGAGCGATCGCAGCACTAGCCGCACCTAAGTATAAAGATACACTCCGCGCTTTTAGTATTGGTTATCCCGGTCGTCCCGAATTCGACGAGCGCAATCAAGCCGAGCAAATGGCAGATTATTTAGGCTTACCTTTTGAATCGATCGAATTAACCGTAAAAGAATTAGTTGATTTCTTCCCCAGTTTAATCGCTGCTAGCGATGACCCCGTTGCAGATAGCGCCGCTTTTGGACACTATTCGGTGATGAAATTAGCTGCCTCGCGCGGGGTAAAAGTAATGTTAACGGGGATTGGCGGGGACGAGTTATTTTGGGGTTACAATCGCATCGTCAACGCTACTAATTTGAGCCAACAAAAGAATCAGTTTTGGCAATCTTCGCCGCTGAATCAGAAAGTTTGGCAAACTTTGGGAGCGTTTACAGATACTTCTCTGGCTAAAACATTAAACAGTCCAAAAGTTCCCGAATTTATCAGAACCGCACTGAAAAATTTAGAAGAGCAGCATAAGTACGTTTATCGCGCTCCTGAACGGGCGGTTTTCTACGATTTGTGGCCTGGATTTGCTAATGCGATGTGGTATACCGATAAACTATATACTGATGCAACAGCCGCTGAAATTCCGCCTGGAAATCCCTATCGCCTGTTCGAGTTTGATTTAGCAAGCTGCGAAGATATTCCAGTTAAAATCACTCAATTGCTCTTCGATACTTGGTTAGCATCTAATTGTTTGGCTTTAGGCGATCGCTTGAGCATGATCTGTTCTGTAGAAACCAGACTGCCCTTGTTAGACTACAAACTAATCGAGACAGTTATCGGTTTGCGTAAAACCCAACCAGATCATAATTTAGGCCATAAATTCTGGTTAAAATCCGTCCTCAAGGGGATTGTACCCGATGAAGTCCTCACCCGGAAAAAACGAGGCTTTACCACCCCAATGGATGAATGGATGAAGGCAATTATTATCGCCTATATGGATAACCTGACCAACGGCTATCTGGTGGAATTGAAGGTTCTCAACCGAGATTTTGTCGTCAAACTGCTGGAGGAAGCTCAAAAGCAATCCAAGCATCTTTTCATGCTGTACAAATTGGTTCTGTTAGAAACTTGGTATCGAGAAGTAGTTATCAAAAAAGAGGAAGAAGTTGTAGCTTAGCTCTAGACTAATTCTGTCCTTAGCCTTATATTGTTTGCGATCGCTCGCTATATTCTTGATTGAGCGATCGCAAACCCCCCAATTCCAAGGGGGAATAAGCTGGTTAGCGCAGATCTTGCACCATTATCAACAAGCCTTCAAACCCTTGTTTCTTGACGAAAAATCTAGGCTTTGAAGCTGAGCTATTTGCCAGAAACTAAGGTTTAGCCAAGGTGCAAGATGTGAGTTAGCTAAGTCGGTTTGAACAAAACTCAGTATAATACTAAATCCGCGTTGATTACCCCCTTTATGCCAAACGACTAAAGTCGCGGCTACACAAACAAAGACCGCCTGCGCGGTCTTTATAAATAACGGAGGTAGTTAACCCGGATTTGGTATAAAACTTTACATGAATCTCGTGAGTTGGACTCGATAGCGGTCTTTTTTAGTAACGTTTACTTCGCCAACTTCCAGGCGTCCTTTACCGCGAATGGCGATTAAATCTCCGGTTTTTACTTGATAGCTGGCTTGGGTAATGTCCTTCCAATTGACTCGCACGTCACCGCCATCGATGAGATCTGCCATTTTGCTGCGAGACATGCCAAAACCAGCAGAAGCGATCGCATCTAACCTCAAAGAAGCTTCTACCGTAGTTAATTCTTTCTTTTTCGGTTCTTTGACCTTTAATTCTGCTAACTCGAGCCGCTGGGTTTTTACCGGCACCGAACGCACTTGAGTTAGTTGGGTGGAAAGAAAGTCTACCATTTCCGGTACAACAATTGCTTGCGCGCCTCGTTCCCCCAAAACGATAATATCGCCGGTTTTTTCTCGTACAATTCCCGTCCCTAACATCGCACCTAAAAAGTCGCGGTGGTTGGCAGGATCGAACAGAAAATTCCCAGCAATTTCTATTGCAGCGACGGCGACTTGTGACGAATCTAGGGGGAGATCGGAACGGGCGATCGCTATTCGCTGTCGTTCTGCTTGCGGATAACCACCCCAACCACTTAAATGCACTTCTGTCAAGCGTCCAAACAGCCGCTGAATTTCCGCCAACTCCGGTGGCGAAAGAAAATCTGTTAAAACAACTTCCCAAGTTTTGACAGCTTGATCCGCTAAATCAATTGCCCTAGCCGCTACTTCTCTATTTTCAACGCCTTTTAATAATTCTTCTCTTGGTAACATCTGACAATTTGGTAATGAGTAATGGGTAATAGGTAATTGGTGATAAAAATTAGCAATTAGCAATTACCCATTACCCATTATCAGCAAAAATGCGTTGTTAGCCTCCCCCTTTTTATAGGGAAAGGGGGAAAAGGGGAAAAGGGGAAAAAGAGGGAAATAGGCAAAGACTCGGGGAAACAGAACAGAAAAGAGTTGGTGATGGAAATAGCAACAAAGGAAAATGAAAGCTTTCCCCTTTTCCCCTTTCTCCCTTTCCCCCTTTTCCCCTTCAAGGTCAACTGTCAACTGTCCACTGTCAACTGTCAACTGTCCACTGTCCACTGTCCACTGTCCACTGTTTAAACAGTCGATGGATCGACATAACCTTGAATATTTTCCGGCTCGAATTGGCGCAGGATGCTAGTAGCCTGACGAGTTAAAATTTCAGAACCTTTCACTACAACCAGATATTTGCCAGCATTTAAACGATTGCGGTAGGGCAAAGCATCGCCACCACCTACCAGCAAACCCGTACCACCACCAGCCAAAATACTACCCAGGAAACCAGAACCAGCACCTAAAATACCGCCGATTACATGATTGCCGACTTCACCCGCCCAAGCAAATGTATTCAAGTTAGTTGACAAGCTGAAGCCAACACCCGCTACAAAACCGAATGGCACCAACCAAGTCGCCATCAACTTGACTTGCTTGATCGCTTGCTCGTTGGGGTCAATTAAACCAAACTCATCAGCACTTTTATATCCCTTACCCAGGATAGTCACTTTATCCATCGGTAAGCCTTGTTTTTCCAAAGCCGAGTAAGCGGCTTCTGCTTGGATGCGATCTGATAATACGGCAACGAGATAGTTCATAAGCCGATTTTAATGGATATTGGATAAACCTATAACCTTAACTCTAGTGGTTTTTTAGCGGAGAAACTAGCCGTATGCTTCAAGTATAGGACTTACGCTCACCCATCCGGGTTGCTATGAAAAATCGTTGGTTTAGAAACTAGAGATCTACGAAGAAACTAAGGCGATCGCCTCGGCGCGCGTAAGTCCTAAAGTAGATAGCGATGGTAGCTTTTAGTTTTTCGCTTTAAAAGTATGTAAGCGATCGCTCTGGTCACCAGATATATTTTTTTACAATAGCTATTTTGCCAGCCCTATGTTTACCGCCAGAGGCCGACTTGGACATTTTTGGTAGCGAATGGATAAATGCGCGTTCCCAAGGCTATGCCTGGGAACGAGGACGAAGGGCTAAAGGGCTGGTTAGAAGGGGAGCGAGGTTGACCCCAAAGCAACCTCTTAACGAAACATACTGCTAACCGAACTATCTTCGTGAATGCGCCATATGGCTTCGCCCAGCAAGTTAGCAACTGAAAGCACCGTCAGTTGTTCAAACCGATCTTCTTCAGGCACGGGTATTGTATTCGTGACGATGACTTCTTCTAACAAACCGCCTGATAGGCGTTCAATCGCTGGAGGTGAGAAAACCGCATGGGTGGCACAAGCGTAAACTTGGCGCGCGCCTTCTTTACGCAATAACGCCGCTCCTTGAGCGATCGTGCCGCCAGTGTCGATCATATCGTCTACCAATACCGCCGTTTTACCGGCGACATCGCCAATTACATTCAAAACTTCTGCTACGTTATGAGCTTGGCGGCGCTTGTCGATAATTGCCAAAGGCGCATCATCGAGCTTTTTCGCAAACGCTCTAGCTCGCGCCACGCCGCCTACATCCGGCGACACGACAACGATATCAGACAGTTGTTTGCTTGCCAGATAATCGATCATTACGGGGGAACCGTAGATGTGATCGAAGGGAATATCGAAATAGCCTTGAATTTGCGCTGAGTGCAAATCCATCGCCAGTACGCGATTTGCTCCAGACTCGGTAATTAGGTTCGCCGCCAGCTTGGCTGTAATCGATTCTCGTCCCGCCGTCTTGCGATCGGCGCGAGCGTAGCCGTAGTAAGGAATTACAGCCGTAATTTGCCTTGCCGATGCCCGACGACAGGCATCGATCATAATCATCAATTCCATCAGGTGATCGTTCACCGGACGGCAACTAGGCTGGATCAGGTAAACATCGCAGCCCCGGATCGATTCCTGAATTTGCAGGTAAATTTCTCCGTCCGCAAATTGTTTGAGGACGATTGGACCTAATTCAATTCCCAGGTAAGCAGCCACTTCCTGGGCAAGCGGACGATTGGCAGTGCCAGCAAACAATCGCAGGCGATTGTTTGCCCCAAGTTCCGGTGGTGGCGACTGAAGCGTCAAAGTGCCAGAACGGATCACAGCAGACCCTCGAAGCATGTTCATCGCGATCTTATCATCTCAATTTCGTAAGAGCTGAGAAATTTTCTGTTAAGTACCTACCAATGTGGGACAAGGGGACAAGGGGACAAGGGAGACAAGGGAGACAAGGGGGACAAGGGGGACAAGGGGGACAAGGGGGACAAGGGGGACAAGGGGGACAAGGGAGAATTTGGCACTAGAGTAAATTACTCCCCCAGCTCCCCCAGCTCCCCTAGCTCCCTCAGCTTCCCCAGCTCCCCCAGCTCCCTCAGCTTCCCCAGCTCCCTCAGCTCCCTCAGCTCCCTCAGCTCCCTCAGCCTCTACGCTTCTAGCCGGGGGTAGGCTTGCGCTAGAATGCTGCCAGCTTTGATTTTTCCCCCTGTTAGTGACGGCTGATAAAATCGCGATGCAACCACCGCTTCCTATTGGCACAGTTGTGCAAAACCGCTACCGCTTGCTCAAGATTTTGGGTCAAGGGGGATTTGGTCGAACCTATCTGGCGGAAGACTCTGGGCGCTTTAAGGAACGATGCGCCCTGAAGGAATTTATTCCGGTGCAAACGGGTGCTTACACGCCGGATAAGTCTAAAGAACTTTTCCAACGGGAAGCAGCTACGCTTTATCAAATTCAGCATCCGCAAATTCCCCAGTTCCGTGCCACCATCGAGCAGGATGGACGCCTGTTTTTGGTGCAAGACTATGTAGAAGGCTATACCTACAGCACCCTGCTAACCCAGCGCAAGTCACAGGGAAAAAGATTCTCCGAAGCTGAGGTTTTGCAATTTTTACAGCAAATGTTGCCGGTATTAGACCACATTCACGCTAAGGGGATTATTCATCGCGATATTTCACCGGATAATATTATCCTGCGCGCCAGCGATCGCTCCCCCGTCCTGATCGATTTCGGCGTCGTCAAAGAACTTGTCACCCGGTTTCAATATCCCCAAAAAGCACCCACGGTCACCACAGTGGGTAAAATGGGCTACGCACCCCCAGAACAAATTCAAACCGGCAGAGCCTACCCCAGCAGCGACCTCTACGCTTTAGCTGTTACTTGCGCGGTTTTGCTCACCGGACAAGATCCGCAAGATTTGTACGATGAAACCAGTTTGACTTGGACTTGGTATCGATGGATACCTCCGGTCAGCTCCGGCTTGGCGGCGGTGTTGAATCGGATGTTGAGTTATAAACCGAGCGATCGCTATTCGGATGCGCGGGAAGTAGCGATCGCGCTCAAATCTTCCCACAACAACCCAAGAGCGTCCAAAGTACCCGTAACCCAAGTGACAGCGCTGCCAGATGCCCAATCCTCCCACATCCAGGCGCTGGGAGTTAATCCTACTGGGGCAACGGGCGTCGCGACGGCTGCGGCTACCGCTCCCAGTCAGTATCCTGCTAATCAACCCAACGTAGCGATCGCTCCAACTCCCGAACGTTCGAGTTGGGATAACCCATTGCTGGTTATATTTGTGGGCATGTTCTTGGCAATATTAGCCGGAGTGGGTTCTTGGGCAATCGTCAGTACTATCCTCAACAATCAACCCCAGGTAAAAACCTTATTGACGCCGATACCAACCCCCACGGTTTTTGATAGTCCAACCGATTCAACGCCAACACCAACTGCAATCGAAACCCCTACGCTAACCCCCGAACCCGAACCCGTTACCATCAATGAACGTCTCAATTTGTTGGCAGGGGATAGTCTTTCTGCCCCAGGAAATCTCAAAGCCAACGAGACGCTGAATTATACCATTAACGCGACCAAAGGTCAACAGTTAAGCGCGTCTTTGGAAGAAGAAGGGGTATTGCTCACCATTCTGAAGCCAAACGAAGAATCTGTGGATGAACGCTCCACCAGAGTGACGCGCTGGGAAGGGATACTGCCTGAGAATGGGAATTACATGATTCAACTACGCACGGTGCGGGGGGTTAAAGACAGCGCCTATAGGCTGAATCTGCGCTTAACTAACCCAGAACCGACGCCAACGCCAACAGAGACACTAACGCCGACACCAACACCCACAGAGACACCAACACCGATAGAAACTCCAACCCCGACGCCTACCTTGGGCGAAAATCCATTTTCGGGCGAGGAATTTAAGGTGGCGCCGTCTGCTACGGATGAATATGACGAAGAACCGCTGGATTTGCCACCAGGTGATGCGACTGCTCAAATTTCTGGTCGGACGAGTCAACGCAGAACTAAGCGGTATTTAGTTTATGCTCAAGCAGGACAGGTTTTGAGCGCGAGAATTCAAACCGGAGCGGGAGCGGCAAGGTTAGATATTCGCTATCCTAACGGTCAATTGGTGGAAAATGCCTCTGGGCTGGGAGAATGGGAAGGCAAGGTGGATACGAGCGGTGAATACAAAATTGATGTCACGGCAAATGAGGCGACAAATTTTACGATTGAGGTAAATGTTCGACAATAGCTGCTAATTGGTAATTGGTAATTGGTAATTGGTAATTGTCTCTTTTGATAGAAACCCCTTGGTCAAAAACCCGGTTTCTGCGTCAATCTTGGCACTTTCAACCGACCATTTTTCCTAGAAACCGGGTTTTTTTGCGTAAGTCCTGTAATTGCTCATTGCTCATGAATGCTCTTTTGATTGCTGGTAGTGATACGGATGCGGGAAAAACAGTTTTGACGTCAGCGCTGGCGGCGTATTGGCAAATTTATTGTCGGAATCGGAGTTTGGGGATTTTGAAGCCGCTTCAGACTGGAGTGGGCGATCGCGAACTCTACAGTCAAATATTTTCCCTCAATCAGTCCCTCGAAGAAATTACACCGCTGCACTTTAGCGCCCCCCTCGCCCCACCTTTGGCAGCAGAAAAAGAAGGACGTCCAATCGAACTAGGAACGGTTTGGCAGGCGTTTGAGAAGTTGCAAAAACAGCGGGATTTTGTTTTAGTCGAAGCGCTGGGCGGACTCGGTTCGCCCATCACGTATGAATTAACGGTGGCAGATTTAGCCAGGGACTGGGGATTGCCTACGGTGTTGGTCGTGCCGGTAAAATTGGGCTGCATTGGGCAAGCTGTTGCTAACGTTGCCCTGGCGCGGCAGTCAAAAGTCCAGCTCAAAGGTATTGTCCTTAACTGCGTTCAACCTCGTTCGGGACAAGAAATTGCTGATTGGGCATCAATCGATTTGATTCAGGCTGTGACCAATACCCTGGTTTTAGGCGTTATACCTTATTTGGATGAGCCAAAAGATATTAATAAGTTGGCTCACGTCGCCTCTAATCTGGAGTTAGAACGGTTGATGCCGGTTTAAACTCTCTAAGGGTGATTTGCTTGCTGTGTGTTCCGAGTGCTTCTTGATTGAGATCTGTTCAATTTTCCCCATTGGGCAGTCGTCCACCCGTCGCTTCAACAAGCTCATCGAGAGAACATCCTAAGATCTGTGTCAATAACTTGGTCTGAGCAAATGTCAATCTTGGTTCGTGTCGTTGATTTTCCCAGGCGCTGACAGTGGTGATGGTGACACTCAGTGCTTGAGCTAGTTCGCGCTGGGTTAAACCCGCACGTTCGCGTAGTTTTACGAGTGTCAGAGGTTCTTGTGTCATGATTCTGGATTGGGCGATCGCTCCAATGGCCCAAAATCGTCGGGTAATTCTTCTATGGAAATCCCCAATTCGCGACACAAAGCTTTGATCTGGGGAATGGTTGGTCTGCTGATCCCATCTCCCGCAACCCATCTGGCGTAAGTCCGCAAGGGAATACCGCATCGGCGACACAGTTCTTCCTGCGTTAAGCCAACACGTTCTCTTAAACGCTCTAATGGTGAATCACTTCCTTTGTGCTGAGGGTGCTTTTTCATGGGATTGTGTAACTTTGACATGAAGACTTGACACTGAAGAAATCTCATGTCAGGATGACAGGTAAGCGAACAATACAAAAACACAGCCCTAATGCCTAGTTAGGGCCGATCAAGAATTGTAATTATGTCTATTACCAACAATAACGCCATTCGGGCGTCACTTTTCCCGTGGACGATTGTGCGCCTGCTACCGAATTTGCAGAAAATAACCGTAGGGCGGTTCCGCAGGCGCAGCGATGCGGAAGGACATCTGCAAGTTTTGCAGCGGTTAATGCCTCTGGCTCGGTTTGCTATTGTGTTTGAGGTAGAGAGCGAGAGGCTGATGAACGTGATATCAGAACTCCAAATACAACTGCCTCAACAGCAAATAGCAGAATTTTGCCAGCGATGGAAAATTCAAGAGTTTTACCTTTTTGGTTCGGTATTGCGGCAAGACTTTCGTCCTGATAGTGACATAGATGTCATGGTTAGTTTCCAGGCGGATGCACCTTGGGGACTATTGGAATTTGTCCGGATGAAGGGAGAGCTGGAAACTATCGTGGGGCGGGAGGTAGATTTGGTTACGAAAAATTCGATTGAACAAAGTGATAACTGGATTCGTGGGCAAGAAATTTTAGGTACGGCACAACTTTTTTATGCCCAGGGATAGCAAGCCGGGGCGGGTTTATTTATTCTTTGCGCTGCTAGCAATAATCTCTCGTAAAACCCGCCCCTACTATACACTACCATTGCTACTGGAGATGATATAATACCAAATCAGGGTTTAATACCCCGTTGATAACTTAGACCGCGTAGGCGGTCTTTGGTTGTGTAGGCGCGACTTCAGTCGTTAGCCATAAAAGGCGTAATCGAAGCGGATTTGGTATAAGCTCTATCCCGTTCAAGGTTTGCATATAACGGGCGCGATCGCGTATACCATGAGTTGCATAGTTCTGATTCGATATGAGGATCGTTATTCTAGCGATCGCGTATTTCTTTCATAGACTTGAGGTGCCGCTTCATCTCGACTAACTGCCGTTTTAACACTGGATACTTACTAGCGGGAATCAGCGGATCTTTTTGGCGATTCACAACAGCTTCTATCGGCAAAACGCGAAAATTAAGTTGATTATTCAATCGATAATTCTGAGTATAGGTGGGAATTGCTTCTACTTGGGTAATTTCTACAGTTTTTTCTGGAAACCGCTTGCGAATCTTGACGGAAAAAATTACCCCAATATCTTTGTAATTCCCTAATTGATAAGCGATAAAGTTACCCAGTGAATAAATGGCAACTCTGGTTCTTAGTTTTCCATCTTTTCCGCGTACCTTGAAGATTTGGTAAGGTTGAACTACATGGGGATGATTGCCGAGAATAATATCAGCTCCGGCGGCAATCAATCTCTGAACCAGTTGTTTTTGTCTGGCGTTTGGTTGACGCTGATATTCATCGCCGAAATGGAGGCAAATTGTCACAATATCGGCTCCCTGCTTTCTGGCTCTGGCAATATCTTTGACGATTTTATTTTCATCAATCAGCGATACGAGGTAGTTTTTACCTTGGGGAATTGGGATGCCATTCGTGCTAAATGTATAAGCCAGAATTGCCATTGAAATATTGTTTTTATTGACGATTAAAATCTTTTCTGCTTCCTGGGCTGAGGAGGCTGTGCCGACTAAAGCGACTCCGCGCGATCGCAGGTTTTTAATCGTGTTAATAACTCCCTTTTCTCCCTTGTCTAATGCATGATTGTTCGCTGTTGTCAAGATGTTGAAGCCTGTTTTTTTGGCAGCATCGACGATTTGGGCTGGGGCGTTGAACAGAGGAAACTCGGAATAGCCTAATTCTGCGCCAGCTACGGGGGTTTCTAGATTTGCGATCGCCCAATCTCCCTGAGAAATAATTGGCTTAACTTCTTTAAAGAAATGGTCGAAATTATAGGTCTTTTTTTGGGGATTGTAACCGGAGCGCGTCAAAGCCATGTGCATCAAAATGTCACCAACTGCAATTAATTTGGCTTCTTTTGTATCAGATTTGGGCTGGGAGGATTGTCCAGGCTGAGCCGATTTTATAGCGTTAGAGAGCGCTTTTGGCTGCGGTTGTCTGGGAAAATTGCAGCCAGAGATGAGCAAGATGAAAATAATTAAGATCGGGGGAGTAAATTTCATATATTTAATGAACCGCAGAGACGCAGAGAACGCAGAGGGAAGAGGAAGGAAGAGGTTAGAGAGTTAAATTCTTAGGGTGACTAAGAGGGGGAGGTGATCCGATCCGATGTGGGAACCTATAGTGCGTTTGATGGTAAATATAGAGGGACTGTGCAAGCAATGATCGATGGGAATTCTCATGATTGGTGGTAGATTACCGTGCCAGGTTGATTGCAGTCCAAATCCGTTTTGGGAGTTGACCAGTTTGCTTTGGTGCAGCATTTGTCGAAAGGAATGATACCAGGGCGTACTATTGAAATCACCAATAACGATCGCTTGTCTTTGCCGACTCCATTGGGCAAGTGCTTCAAATTCTACCCGCTGGAAGTCTACTGTATTGGCACTGCGGGGACGAATGGCATGAAAGCACAACAAGTCAATTGGTTTACCGCCGTAGGTAATGGTTATCTGGAGAAGGGGGCGATCGCTTGTAGGCGGTAGGTGGATTAACTCAGCTGCTTTGACTTCAATTGGATGGGAAGGTTGGCGCAACACAAACCAGGCGCTACCATGACTGGTGGTGCGGGGTTCTGCAATAACTAATTGATAGTTGGTTAAACTTGCCTGAAGTTGGGGTAAAGATTGAGGTGTGACTTCGAGCAAAGAGACAATATCTGGTGCTTGCTGATTGACATAATCGATGGCTTTACTGACATCCGGGTTATCGTTATTTAAGGTGACATGAAGGACTCGCAGTTCGCTCGAATTTGTTGGCTCTCTAAAGGATGGCAGAAATAATGGCAACAGCAAGCTGATGTTGATTGCTAAAGGAATTGCCCACAGCAAATAAAAGTGTTGAGTTGACGAATGCCCTCGCTCGATTAGATGCGCGGATAGAGCGATCGCTAATAGCAAACAATATTGCGGTCGAAAGTGTTCCAGCATTGCGAATATCCACCACCAGGAACCCGCAAAGCTAAGCGCCGTCGCTAGGGCGGCGCTGCCTGCTAGAATATTTAGCCAAAATCGAATTGAAATCAACTGCTTGCCGATTTGTTTCAATTGCATGTTGTTTGATACTAGCCGTTGTTGTGTTGCGATCGCTTCTACAAAGTTTGCATATAACGGGGGCGATCTCTTATACCATTCGTTATGATAGTCATTTGTTATTTTGGCGACATTGACTCTCCTTCCCTGGCTCTGTCTGGGAAGGCAATTACCAATTACCAATTACCGATTACCAAAAATGATATCTACATTCCCAAATGCTGCTACTGTTGACTTATCGCGTATCCGTTTAGAAATTAGGTCTTTACAACCCCGCCTAGTCGAATGGCGCAGAAAGTTGCACCAACGCCCAGAACTTGGTTTTAAAGAAAACCTGACGGCAGAGTTTATTGCCCAAAAGTTATCGGAATGGGGCATTACCCATCAAACCGGAATCGCTAAAACGGGCATTGTCGCCACCATTGAAGGCAAGAAACCTAGCTTCCCCCTTGTGAAGGGGGATGAGAGGGGGATCGCCCAGGAGGAATCCAACATCCAAAAGCCCAAGGTGCTGGCAATTCGGGCGGATATGGATGCCTTGCCGATTCAAGAAGAAAACGAAGTACCCTATCGATCGCAGCACGATGGGATGATGCACGCTTGCGGGCACGATGGACATACGGCGATCGCGCTCGGCACTGCCTACTTCCTCTCCCAACACCGCGAAGCTTTCCCAGGCACTGTCAAGATTATCTTCCAACCTGCCGAAGAAGGGCCGGGAGGCGCAAAGCCAATGATTGATGCCGGTGTATTGACAAATCCGGATGTTGATGCTATAATTGGCCTCCACTTGTGGAATAACCTGCCCTTGGGTACGTTGGGTATCCGAACCGGGGCGTTAATGGCGGCGACGGAAAGTTTTGTTTGCAAAATTCACGGTAAAGGCGGACATGGTGCAATTCCCCATCAAACCGTAGATTCGATTGTGGTTGGGGCGCAGATTGTCAATGCATTGCAAACGATTGTATCGCGCAACGTCAATCCCATCGATTCAGCAGTAGTAACGGTGGGGAGATTTAACGCTGGAAAGGCTGTTAATGTAATCGCAGATACAGCAGAAATTGGTGGAACGGTGCGCTATTTTAATCCCGAATTGGGCAAATTGATTCCGCAACGAATCGAGCAAATTATTGCCGGGATTTGTGCCAGTCACGGAGCGAAATACGAATTAGATTACAAGGGTCTTTATCCGCCGGTGATTAACAATCCCGATATTGCAGAAATGGTGCGTTCTGTCGGGTTAGATATTGTAGAAACTCCCTTGGGAATTGTGCCGGAATGTCAAACAATGGGCGGGGAAGATATGTCTTTCTTCTTGCAAGCAGTGCCGGGATGTTATTTCTTTTTAGGTTCTGCCAATCCGGATTTGGGATTAGCTTATCCGCACCATCACCCTCGGTTTGATTTTGATGAAACCGCGTTAGGAATGGGGGTAGAAATGTTTGTCCGCTGCGTGGAAAAATTCTATGTATGAATAGCAGAGGCAGCAGCCCTCCCTACTCTCGTTCCCAGGCTGGAGCCTGGGAACGAGATCGCGAGGCTCCGCCTCGCTTGGCGCAGGAGGGCTGCTGCCTCGGTTAAGCTGGAACTGCCATGCCTCGCTGTACGGCTTGCCGCTGTTGAATTGTTTCAAACCAGCGTTTAAGATTGGGGTGGTTATCGAGGGTTAATCCTTGAAATTCATAACTAGCAACCCAAGGATAGGTAGCAATATCAGCAATTGAATAATCGCCGCAGATGAATTCTTTGCCAGATAATTGTTTGTCCAATACGCCATAAAGCCGCAAGGTTTCTTTTTCATAACGTTCGATGGCGTAGGGAATTTTTTCCGGTGCAAAGCGCTTGAAGTGGTTAAGCTGTCCAAACATTGGCCCGACACTTGCCATTTGGAACATTAACCACTCGATGACTTGGAAGCGACTTTTTTGTTCGGTAGGCAAGAATTGTCCGGTTTTTTCGGCTAGATAAATCAAGATTGCACCCGATTCAAATACAGTCATGCTGGTATCGGAGTCGATGATAGCGGGAATTTTGCTATTGGGATTAATGGCGACAAATTTAGGGGTAAATTGTTCGCCTTTGGTAATGTCTATTGTATGAACGTTGTAGGGAAGGTTGACTTCTTCCAGCATAATCGAAACTTTGCGTCCGTTGGGGGTAGTGAAAGTGTAAAGATCGATCATAAATTAGGTAATGGGTAATGGGTAATGGGTGATGGGTAATGGCGTCTTTAGGCCAAAATTTGCCCGATCCTATACTTAAAGATAGTGCAATAACTGAGATTTTGAGTTCAACATACGCATCGATCCCCCCAACCCCCCTTGCCAAGGGGGGCTTTTTGCTTCAAGTTGGTAACGATGGGAGAGAAAGGAGATAATGTTTTAAAATTGGATTAATTTTTAGTAAAGAAGATCGATGATTTTCCCCATGAATAGCGCCAATGTAGTTCGGCATATCTTCTAAGAAACAACGTCTTTTTAAGGATTGTATTGCTTTTAATAACTCTGTGGGAGGATGAGATATTTCCTGTAAAATCTGGAGCAAAGTAACCGCATCTTCTTGTTTGGCTAAATAATTCATTACCTGTTTTTCTGACTCGGTTAATCTGAGCCACAAACGACTGAGTTGAGATGCGATCGCACTACTCAATACCAAGTCAGGATAAGCTAAAAATTCCGTTACTTTGCCAGCGAATAATTCTTCAATCATCGTGGCTGTCATTTCTAACCATAAAGGATGACTCTGATACTTTTCAATTAAGGTATCCCACATCTGTTCGTCTGACAGTTCTTTATACCTTAATATTTCTTTAGCAGATTCTCCCAAACCTGTGAGTTTTAAACAACGGGTGGATTTATTACGAGTAGCGATCGCATCTTCTGGTTGTTCGCTAGTAATCAGCAACAAATTACTTGCATGAGACAATTCGGCAATCTGTTTAAATAAAAGATCGTATCCTTCAAATTCTGCTTTATATTGTCCCGCCAACTCTCCTGCTTGAAATATCATTTGCACGTCATCTATCATAATTAAGCAGCGATGTTTGCGTAAAAACTTAAGCAATACATCGACTTGGCGATCGAGGGTATTGGGAATAATCGGAGAGATAAAGGTTGGCAATAAATTGGTTAAAAAACTCTCTATAGTTGGACAATACCGGAGACTGCGATAAACAATATATTCAAATTGCGTTTGGATTTGTTCAATTAGTTTGATGGCTAGCGTCGTTTTGCCAATTCCGATAATGCCAGTTAAGGTAATGACGCGGGTGCAATCTTGAATAAGCCAGGTTTTTAAAGTGTTTAATTCATCAGTTCGTCCGTAAAAGGCGGTAATTTCTGGAGCGTTATCTATGTCTAAGTAGGGTTTGTTTGGACTTGGCTTAGATGGGGGAGAAGATTTAGGCGATCGCTTTTGTGTTGAACAAATACTTAATTTATTTCCACTAATAAAATCTCCTATTGAGACACTGTTAGAGATAATAATTTTTTCTAAAATATTCCGTGCATTTAATTTATTAATATCTTCCCCTAAAACATCGGATAAAGCTTGCCATAATTCCGATGCCCTATCTCGAACATGACCTTCACTTAAATTGTTTTCCGAGGCAATTTTGGCATATTTCTGACCTTGTAACGTTCCTTTAAGAATTGTTTCTTGCAGATGGTCTAGGTGTTCGCCTGTATGAGTGAAGAGCAGTTCATCAGCTAGTTTCAAGACTTCTGCAATGTCCATAGATCGGTCAGATGGGTGCGGTAATTCCTATGCTATCCGATCTTTCCGACATTTTTCCTACAAATCAGGAATTTTTTGGGTAAAAGTTCCGATCTCGCTCCGACTGACACAGCGATCGGGTTTGGGTTTTGATAAAGAAGGTATTGTTTGACACTTAGATTGTAAGTATGAAGTTAAATGTTGTTCTTCTCCAAGTATGTCTAGTAGCAAGTGGAGCTATTTCATATTTGGGTGTTTCAGCTTCATCTGTTCACGCAGAGACACAATTTACTGGTGCTGATCCTCCGCTGTATTTCTTTTATAGGCGCAGCGATCGCCCAGAAGTTTATCTCAAAAGTCCAGGCAGCCTTTGTCATGTCCAAAATCCTTCTCAGTTGAGTGTATTACAAGGACTTCCACGAACAATCCGTAGAATATACGTTGTTCAAAATGATTCATTCAGATCTGGTTTACAATTCACTGGTGCTTGTAGCTGGCCTGATGGATTGTATAGGATTAGCAACAACCCAGCGGTATACCATCTGTATGGAAATCAACGTTCCGCTTGTTGGGTTCGTACCTCTGAGGGTGTGGATGCGCGAGGCGGTTGGGATAACGTCAGAGTAGTTGACTCGTCAAGGCAATCTCTTTTGACACGCAGGCAGTACAGAGATAAGTGTTAAATCAGGGCAATCGCATCTCAATTCTCTACAAAGCGTAAATACTGTTTTTGGTTCAAGTAGTCCGTAAGGTGCGTCAGACAATCAAATTATTGATTAGATAATTAACTTAAAAATCTGACGCACCCTACCCACTCACTTCTGCAATGTTCATAAATTGGTCAGACAGATACAGTAATTGTTACATTATCCGATATTTCCGACATTTTTCCGACAAATCAGAAATTTTATAGTTAGACCGCTGAGTTATCGGTGAGGACTGTAATCAAAGCTTGTCTGTTTGTTAGATTTCTCTAATTGTTCCGCTAAATTGGTCTTTCTAGACCATTGAGGCTAGGTTGAACGCCGGGTTTCTGAGTTCGATTATTTGGAGACGACCAAGATGAAAACAACTTTCACTGGAGATGAATTTGTAAAAGCACTATCAGAAGGTAATCTGAAAAGACCTTTAATACTTACAGGCATGGTTAAAAAATCTGATGAACCTAATGTGATTTTGTTTACTCCAGGGACATTCTGCCAGAATTGGGTACCGATAAAAGCTTCGTGTATTGATGAAGTTAAATGGTTGGGAAATGTTAGCTGTAGAGATCACTCACATGAATATGTAAGTATTGACCTTAAAGGTATCAATGAGGTAGAACCTACTTTGTTTGTGGATTTACTAAAGGTGTATGTTGAAGCATACGAAATCTCTGGAACAAGTCAGCTTGTCCCTCAAGCAACAGCCAATGTACATCCAACTACAGGTTTTGTTGGAGATCCCAGTAAATCCGTGTACTCCTCTTCTCAAACCGTCCGAGGTTGCTACTATGGAGTCGCAGCATCTTATGACTGTAACCTTGCTGGATTTGAAGGTGTGAGAAATGGTTGGTGGAGAGGTTTTACCTGCAACTACCCTTCAGTTTACTGTAACAGCAGTGGTTTTGCTCTAATTACAAATCCATAGTGAGCGGTCTAACAACCCCGGTGCAGCGGATTGACCGAAGCCGCTTGGGTGAGATGCAAAAATATTGGCAACCGCTGACCGGGAACGTTAGCCTGCTTCGTTTTTGGGTTGGGACAGTCCTTCTAAGCTGTCGATCGATTTTCGCACTTCGTCACCTATTCATCTCCTCACCAGACATTATTGAGATGAGGAGCGTGGATGCGATCGCTCCTCACTTTTTTACTGATAGGCAATCGCTCTTACTTTTTTTATTGATAAGCGATCGCACTCTTTGTGTCGATGCGATCGCTTTTTACTTTTTTATTGATAGGCGATCGCCCCTCACTTTTTTACTGAGAGGCGATCGACGTATCTAGCAGTGCATTCGCGGAGACAGAAAAGCCTGCATGAATCAGAGTGATGGGAATTGTGGGTAATGCTTCATCGTCAGAAAAGGGAAACTCGATTTTACTAGGCATGAGTAGATGCTTCTTGGTCATCTCGAATCATCTGCATCAGAATGTTTGCAGCTTCCGTTGCGTCATAGGGCGACCAAACCGGATACTCTGATGCAGAAAAGATGACTTGTAGTTCAGCATCTGGGATTTGTGCGGCTAGGAGTTTGAAGAGTGATAATTTGTCTGACTGGCTTAGATTGTTTACCAAAGGAATTAACTCAGCGAGAGACATAGTTTAAACTCCCAGACATACGAGAATACATTTATCATAAGCGATCGCGAAGCGGAAGGGAGGCAGATCGCCCCTCACTTTTTTACTGATAGGCGATCGCACTTTAGTTTTTTTATTGATAGGCGATCGCAACCGTCAAGAAAATTCGCGATCGTTTGGATGCCCTCTCGAAATAGCGTGTACCATTCGTCACAGAGTTTGTACTACATAGTTTAGACTGTAAGCAGCTAACTAGCTCACCCCTAACTCTTAAGATGGAGCGTTCCCAATGCCCCAAGCCTTGAAAGCGATTTATCATAGTGGTACATTTATTCTCAAAACAGCCTGTGATTTGCCTGAAGGCATTGAGGTTGAGCTTTTTGTAAAACCGCCTCAAGTCATTCCCCCCAAGATTACCGATATTGCGACTAGGCAGAATTTTTTAAGGCTACTTGTTGAGCGAATGCAACAAAACCCTATTCCCTCTAATGCTCCGCAGTTTACGAGAGATATGCTGCATGAACGCAGTTGATACAAATGTTTTAATTTATGTCAATGATTCGCGCGATCCTGGTAAGCAGGCAATTGCAGCTTCTCTAGTAGCTAATCTGACAGAGGGGGTTTTAATTTGGCAAGTTGCCTGCGAATATTTGGCGGCAAGCCGCAAGCTTGAGCCATTAGGGTATGACAGAGCGCAAGCCTATCAGTTCATTCGAGATTTGCAACAGGTTTGGTACACAGCTTTGCCAACTTAGGCTGTTATTGATCGTGCCGAGGACTTGATGAGCCGTTTTAGTTTGTCCCACTAGGATTCGATGGTGGTTGCCGCAAGCTTAGAAGCAAACGTTGAAACCCTTTATACAGAAGACTTTGGGTATTCAGACATTGATGGATTAAAAATTGTCAATCCTTTCAAAACATTATTGAGATGAGGAGCGTGGATGCGATCGCCCCTCACTTTTTTATTGATAGGCGATCGCACTCTTTGTGTGGATGCGATAATTAAATAATATCTTGTAAATTAGATAGCCCAGATCTATGACTAAATTGCTAGAACAAGCAATTGCCCGCTTGAAAACTCTACCTGCTAACGAACAGGATGCGATCGCGGCGATGATTCTGGAAGAACTGGAAGACGAAATCCGTTGGGATGAAACATTTAAGCGTTCTAAAGATGCCCTGGCTTCTCTTGCAGCGGAGGCAATGGCTGAATATCGTGCGGGCAAAACTCAAGAATTAGACCCCGAAACATTGTGAAATCGCGTACAACTGAACAATTCCGCAGAGCCTTTGCCGATTTACCAGAGCAAGTTCAACAAAAGACACGCGAAGCATATCGCCTCTTTAAACAAGATCCCAGTCATCCCAGTCTTCGGTTCAAAAAGATCCATCCAGAATTGCCAATTTATTCTGCTCGAATCAGCAAGAGTTATAGAGCCGTTGGACAGTTAGAGGGGGATACCGTTATTTGGTTTTGGGTTGGCTCGCACGCAGAGTACGATCGGTTACTCTCTGGGTTGTAGCGCTAGTAAGCTAACACTTCTTTGAGGAATGTCGATGCGATCGCTCTTTACTTTTTTTATAGATAGGCGATCGCTCTTTTGCAGACAAAACACGGATCGCATACAATCGGTGTTAGACCTATCCAAAACAAACCCATGCCAGCTGTAGAAACTAAGGTCTACGTAGAGTATCATCATGAGGGTTACTGGGTTACAGGGAAGCGGATCTCCCTAGACTCAATTGTGTATGCCTTTCGCAACGGACTCTCTCCCGAAAGCATTGTTCAGTCTTTCCCATTGCTAACGCTGGAACAGGTTTACGGTGCGATCGCATTTTACCTTGCTAATCGTGCCGAAATTGATGCTTACCTTCTAGAAGAAGAGGCCGCATTTGATGCCATGCCTCAACCCTTACAAGCAGACGATCCAGCTTTGTATCGCAAGCTTATGTCCGCTAAAGAACAGAACGAGAAGTCAAGAATGTGAGCATTCGCTATCAAGCAGATGGCGATTTGAACCAATTAATTGTTACAGCAGTTTTGCGACAAGAACCTACAATTGATTTTCAAACTGCCTCTGCTGCTTTCTTACCAAGTTTGAACGATCTGGAAGTGCTAGCGTTGGCAGCACAACAGGAACGTATTCTTGTCACCCACGACCGCAAAACAATGCCAACGTACTTCGCAGAGTTTATCGCTCTTCATCAAAGTGCAGGAGTTCTGATTGTATCCAAAAAACTGGCGATTGAAGTTGTCGTTAATGAACTTGTCTTAATCTGGTCGGCATCAAGTGCAGAAGAATGGATTAATAGAATTGCTAAAATTCCTCTCTGAAATTTTGCCTCCTACGCTCAACCTCTGACCCAGCAGCGATCGCACTCTTTGTGTGGATGCGATCGCCCCTCACTTTTTTACTGATAGGCGATCGCACTCTTGTAGTTGCACAGTTGTCGTGGATACAAAAAAGTTTCTTATTCATCCAAAAAGAGAGACTCTAAATCTCGATAAGCACTCACCACCCGGACAATTTCCACTCCTCCTTCAACAATTTGGTATAAAATGATATACCCCATAAGTGGAATTCCGCGTAAATTAGGTTTTAGTGTGGCATAGCTGCGTCCAAGATTAGGAAACTGTGTTAAATATTGACACTTTTTTTTAAATTCACTAGCAAACTTTTCCCCAGCTTCCACGCTCCTAGTGGCAAAATAATCAAAAATTTCATCTAGATCGGCAAGTGCTTCTGAAGAAATAAAATTTTGACTCACTGTTGCTCCTCACGTAATTTATTCACCTTTCGGTCTAATCGTTCAAACGCAACTTCAAGCGGAAATTTTTCGCCTCGTTCCAGTTGTGCTAGTCCGATATCTACTTTTTGGCGAGTTTCCTCTAGCCACTGTTCGTAACTTATGCTCTGTTCCTCCAACAAGCGTAATGCTGCCTCTATAGCTTGTTCTGGATTGGCAAAAATTCCCCTTTCAATTTGGGATTGGATAAACTGTTCTTGTTCTGGTTTGAGAGTAATATTCATGCTTCTTGTTCCTTTTCTAATTGATGAATTAGCATCCAGAGAGTGCTGTGGGGGCAATAGTTACAGCGCTGCCAAACCACATGACTGAAACCGTTTACATTGAAACTAGCATAATGCCCCTCTTGGTACTTTTTTTGATCGATCGGCGAGCAATGGGGAGTGTGGATGCGATCGCAAAGCTAGCCCTTGGCATATCGCCCTCCGATTCCCGATCATGCAACCTGGTCATTGTTTATAGGTAAACCGATCTGAGGCTTACAGTCTGTAAACGTCAATGAATCAGGGTCGAGGAAGTCGGCTAGTGCCATCTCCAGTACCATTTCGATGGAGTAGTCAATCTGTTTGGCATAATTCAAATAAGCATCGCGAATGCGTTCCGGTAACACTGCCAACAACATCAATGCGGCATCATGGCTGAGATGCTTCCTATCAGTTTGTGGGAGAGTTTGCATGGTTACGACCTTTAGTCTCTACTAGGATATCTCGCATTGTATGGGGGCTGTGTCGCATGAATCAGAATGCTTTCTAGCTCATCTCCCAATTTTAGAACATCAACCATTGAGAGCGGTGCAAACGCGATGGCAACGTCTCTATAGTCATAATCATCCAACCATGACCAGGTGCAGGCTTTGTGTCCACCTCTAAATCGCTCTTGCAGATTTGGAATAGGGTGAAAGAAGCGATCGCATTTGACTTTTTATCGACGAGCGATCGCGCAATCTACAGCAAAGCGATCGCGCTTTACTTGATCGGCATTGAGGTCAGCTATGCCTAAAATGCCGCGAATTTCAAGTATATCTGAATGCTATAATTGAGGCGCAATTTAAACTTTTACAAGAGCATTTAATAGACCGAGAAGTTCATCGATCGGAGTCAGATAACGGTCTTGGAGATCGATCGCAACTTCTAGATTGGGTTTCAGTGCCAGAAACCGCCAAACTTGACCTGTAGTCACCGATCCGTAAACCGTTTTAGCACCAATTTTCGGGTCGCGTCGGTTGACTAAAAAAGCTGCATACATAGTGGCAATACATTGAGCCAAACCATCATTAATATTTTCATTCTTTGCTTCGATTACCGTAACAATAGGAGCTTTAATTGCCAGTTTATCTGGGTTAGCAGTGAGTAAAAAATCTACAAATCCATTTAAACCCATACTGGGTTCAGCCGTAAAACTTTTACCTGAAAACAAGGAAGTCTGAGGATTAAGAGTAACAATTTCGCTTAAAATGGGAGCAATTAAATATTCAGAACGAGCTTTTTCGGTATTTATGGCAGTAGCAAGCGGTGCAAATCGTTTTAAGGCTTCAGTTAAAAATGCGCTGGGAGCAATTGGCTCAAAATCCACCAATTTTTCAACAGTTATAATCTGACTAATTCCTAAAGACATTAGTTGCTCGAACGAAGTGAAATCGCTGTAAGACATAGCTTTAAAAATTACTAATTCAAAGTTTTTTCATGAGTTCGGCGATCGCAAATGAACGTATTCAGTCGCGGGGGGCGATCGCATATTGCAGGCAAGGCCGAATATCTTTCACTTGCAAGTTAGGATTGACTACAGAGCTATATGTCTCTTCTATTTTAAGCCATAAGGTTGGCGATGGCACCTCGTTACCTATTCATCGCCTCACCAGACAACAAGGGGTGAAGGTTGCACATAATTTAAATGCAATACCTCGCCTCGATCGCAAATCAGACACAATAACATTGGTATCAATTTACCAAACAATGTTAGTGTAGGTTGAAAAAGTATTTATGAAACTGCGAATTATAGCGATCGCATTCCTCCTCACCCAGTTTACCGCCGCCTGTTCCCTCCCCAAAACGCAACCTAAGCTGCTGGCAGAAACCACTCCAGCGTCTACAAGCGCGCAAATCAGCCGCCTACCGGCGACGCTTGAAGCGCGCAGTATGGCGATCAGAGAAAAATTAGCCGCGGAAGACTTAAATAAACTCGATGCTTGGTGGCAGCGGGAGAACATTGAAGATCCGCACAAATACTTGCTCCCAGTGATTTTAGCGCGTTTGAGTTTAGGCGATCGCTACAATCGTCAAGAAAGCTGGGATATCCTGATGGGAATCGAGCGAGCCAAGTCGAGCATTTACCATTTTCGCACGATTTACGACGTTCGCATTTTCTTCTTATTTCGCGATCAAATGCCAGAGGAAGTAACAGCATCTTATCGCAGTATGCTGTCACCAAATCGCGTTTTACAGTGGGTGGGAACTGGTACCGAAAACCACATGTTTATGAAACGCATGTCGGGACTTGCTTTCATGGATGGTAGTGGTTTTCCTAATGGCGATCCGGCGAGTGCTGCTACTAATGAAGCATGGTTGCGTTCGGAACTGAACAAGTTTTTGACTATCGGACAAGGCGAATTTCATTCTTCAACTTATTACGGTTATTCTATTGCCGGATTGCTCAATCTTTACGACTTTGCCAAAACTCCCGAATTAAAACAATTGGCAAAAGCTGCTTTAGATTGGTACGCGGCTAATATGGCGCTGCGACTGAGTTGGGGTACTGCTGGCGGTGCGGAAAGTCGAGGATTCGATCGCGGTACTTGGGATAGCGGCATGAGTGCCGTATCTTGGATGTGGTGGGGCGATAGTCCAGAAGCTGCTAATCGGATGGATACTAAAAGTGCTTGGTTAGCATTGTCAGCAGCGTTGAGTACGTACCGCCCGCCTGTAGAATTGAGAGCGATCGCGCGTAAAGAAATTCCCCTACCTTTCCAAGCAAAATTCAGTCATCCCCTGTATTATAGTTACTTCCAAAGCAACTGGATGTGGGAAACTTTCTACGTCACTTCTGACTACAGTTTGGCGACGCTGATAGAACCTCAACGTTCTTATCAAGTCAAAGGAACTATCAACGGTCAATATGCTACCTACAAGCTCGTTGTGCGCGATCCAAAAGGACAAAATAACGCCGTAATTAGTTTAGCAGGAACCTTCCACAACCCAATGGCAACGGGAAGAAGTCCCGGAGATCAGTATGTGCAAGAGCGGGGTGCTGTTATATACCAATTGCGATTAAACGATAAAGACAAAGCGGCAAAAGTACCAGCACGTTCTCACCTTGTTTTACCAGCACGTTACGGACAACCGCAACGCCATCGAGATTGGTATATTTGGAAGATTGAAAATACATGGCTGTGCGCCCGTCCTTGGGGGGATAATATTAACTTGCAAAATCCTGTTTCAGAACGGGATAAAGACTATCAAGCTTTGGTAGCGACGGGCGATAATACCGCTTGGATTACCGATGTTGCCAGAGTTGCCGATTATCCAGATTTGGCTAAGCTTAAAACTGCCTTGGATAAAACATCTGTAGATGATAAAAATTGGAACAGTAAAGGCGAGATCGGTTATACGAGTTTATTGGGCGATCGCATAGTCATGACCTACGCACCCAACGGCGGGATTGCCCGTGCTAATATTAATGGTAAAGAACGGATCTTAAAAGATTGGCCTACGATCGCCAGTCCCTACATGCAACAAAATTTAAATAGCGGCGTGTTAGAAGTGAAAACACCAAAAGAAAGCTGGCGGTTGCGAGCAACTTTAACAGGCCCAAAATGGGAAAATTAATTTTAGGTTTCAGATTTGGGATTTCAGATTTGGCAGAAAAGTATGAAAGAATTAGTGCTAATTGGTGGGGGGCACAGTCATGCGATCGCGCTCAAACACTTTGCCCAAAACCCGCTTTCAGAGGTGCGTATAACCCTAATATCCGATGTGGAACAGACGCCTTATTCGGGGATGCTACCCGGTTATGTGGCGGGTTTTTATAGTTACGAAGAATGTCATATTGATTTGATTGCACTTACCCAATATGCCAAAGCAGAAATGATATGCGATCGCGCCATCGGGTTAGACTTAAATAACCACCTAGTTCTGTGTGAAAATCAGCCGCCCGTCCGCTTCGATTTATTATCGATTGATATTGGCAGCACACCCGCCGCGCTGTCCGTACCCGGTGCAGCAGAATATGCCATTCCAGTTAAACCCGTACCCTATTTTTTGCAACGATGGCATCAAATCATCGAGCAAGTAAAGAACAAACCAAACTCTCTTATTCGCCTGGGAATTGTTGGCGGAGGCGCGGGAGGTGTGGAACTAGCATTGAACGTGCATTCCCGCCTCAAACAATCTAATTTAGAAATCCATTTATTCCATCGCGACGCCGAATTGATGACCAATCATAACCCCTGGGTGCGACAGCACATGCAACAACTTCTCACCCGTCGCGGTATTTTTGTGCATTTACAAGAAAATGTTTGCAAAGTGAAACCGCAATTGGTTTGCTGCGAGTCTGGTTTAAATGTGGAATTTGATTACCTTTTCTGGGTAACGCAAGCATCTGCACCAAATTGGCCTCAAATAGCTGGACTAGCAGCTGATAGTAAAGGATTTATTTTAGTCAGCGATACATTGCAATCTATCTCTCACCCCCAAGTTTTTGCCGCCGGAGATATCGCCACAATAGTTAACCATCCTTGTCCTAAAGCAGGAGTATTTGCCGTGCGACAGGGGAAACCTTTATTTAATAATTTATGGCGCTCGTTGCAGCGTCAACCATTGAAGCCATATAAACCCCAAAAACGCTATCTCAGCCTCATCGGTACGGGAAATGGCAGCGCTGTTGCTTCCTGGGGGTCATTCGGATGGGAATCGCCCCTATTGTGGTATTGGAAAGATTGGATCGACCGCCAATTTATGAGATCAATTTATAGACATTGCTAGACAAGACTTATCGTGAAAGGTTTCGCTATCATACCAAATCCGGGTTCTAAACCCCCTTTGTTTTATAGCCCGCGAAGGCGGGCTTTGTTTGTGTAGCCGCGACTTTAGTCGTTCGGCATAAAAGGGGCGATCAAAGCGGATTTGGTATCATATCCCAGAGCGATCGCCTATTCCCTGCTATGTCTGAAATCCCTACGCACCCTCGGACAAAAACCCAATTTCTGGGTCAATATCGCGCCTCTAAACCGACGATTTCTCCTAGAAACCGGGTTTTTTGCGTAAGTCCTATCGCTGCTATTTCTTAAATCCCTGTTGAAAAGTCTTAATCGCATCAACATGATTCACCATATTGACGCAACGCAACAACAAATCTAGATCGATTCCTTGAACTTCTTCACTATGGGAAATCTTTTCATAGTAAAGCGCATCGCCTTCTCCTCGGAGATGATAAACCTCCAACACGCCATCTTCCCAAAACCACACTTCCGGAATTTTCAGCCGCTTGTATACCTCCAGCTTATTGATACCGCCACTAGAAAACACTACCTCAATCGCCAGATCGGGTAGCCTACGACCTGGAGCAAGTTTATAGGATTTATCTGCCTCTCGCTTGACAGCACCTCCTTCACTTTCTAAAGTCATTGAGCCAGTTGGAGTAAAGTTAAATCCTGCGACAAGCAGGAAAAGCTCCAACAATGCACCGATTCTTTCCTTAACAGTTTCGTGGGGTTCTCCAGGCATTCTTCTGATCTCCAAAACTCCATCCAGGAAAGAGAGTCGATATCCCGGACGGTCTAACAATTGCTCGACGGCTTTGAACTCTCTCCAAGTCAGTCCTTCAAACAGGAGGGGAGATTCTTTTTTAGGGGATGCGATCGCTGCGGGTATCATTTAAGCCTCCAGTTTGTTTCCCGATCAAAAATAACGCGATTCCTTCAGATTGGGCAATGATTATCTCTGATTTTAGCTAAGATGAGAATACGATTATGTTCCTATTAACTCAAGTTGCTACTGATCTCATACATAGCAGCTAATGGCTAATGGCTCAATCAGTAAAAATTTTATATTAACTCAAGTTGCTAGTCTCACATCTTGCACTGAGCCAACAGAAATAAATTTCTGGCTGTAGAGACGTTACATGTAACGTCTCTACAGCTAAAACCCGTTAAAACGGGTTAAAACCTTGATGAAAGTTAGCTTTAGCTAACTTTAGCTTTCAGCGCGGAATTGATTTGTGGGCTTGATAGTAGGGGTGGGTTTTACCAGAAATCTTTGATTTGGGACGAATTGTATTGATAAACCCGCCCCGTCTGTGCAATGCCGAAACAACAAGAGATGAGATAACCTACCAAGTTCCTGCACTAATGCCAAGGGAGATGAGATACAATCTGCCCACAGGCATAAATTTTTGTCTTTTCTCGCACCTTTATGAAAAACTCTACTGCCCGTACCTCTGTCTTACTGGCTGGCTTGACTTTACTGATGACGGCCTGCACTCAATCTAACAACCCAACTGCCACCAACACCAGTCCTACAGGGACAGCAGGTGTTTCGGGAGGCATTCCAATTGGAATTGCCTTAGCGCAAACTAGCAACGTGGCTTTACTCGGTCAAGAAGGCATCCAAGGGGCGAAAATTGCCGAAAAATATTTCAACGACAAAGGTGGCGTTGACGGCACTCCGATCAGATTGGTCGTGCAAGATACAGGCGGCGACGAAGCTGGCACCATCAATGCTTTCAACATTTTGATCAATCAAAATAAAGTAGTCGGAATTGTTGGCCCCACGCTTTCCCAACAAGCTTTTAGTGCCAATCCTATTGCCGAACGCGCTAAAGTTCCCGTGATTGCTGCTTCAAATACTGCTAAAGGCATCCCGGAAATTGGTGATTATATTTCTCGCGTTTCTGCGCCAGTTTCCATTGTTGCTCCCAATTCAATCAAAGCGGCGCTCAAACTGAATCCAAACATCAAGCGAGTCGCAGTGTTTTATGCACAAAACGACGCTTTTAGCAAGTCGGAAACCGAAATTTTTCAGCAAGTCGTTAAGGATCAAAAACTGGATTTAGTTACCGTACAAAGGTTCCAAACCAGCGACACAGACTTTCAAGCACAAGCAACTAACGCGATTAACCTGAAACCGGATTTAATTATTATTTCTGGGTTAGCTGCGGATGGGGGTAACTTAGTCCGGCAACTGCGAGAATTGGGCTATCAAGGTATCATTGTCGGCGGCAACGGTTTCAATACATCTAATATATTCGCCGTGTGCCAAGCACGCTGCAATGGGGTTTTGGTGGCTCAAGCCTATAGCCCCGAACACGCGAATGAGATTAACAAAACCTTCCGCAATAGTTATCTGGAACAATTCAAAAAAGAACCACCGCAGTTTAGCGCCCAAGGTTTTACAGCGGTGCAAGTATTTGTAGAAGCGCTCAAAGAAGTGGATAAAAAGAGCGATATTGCTAAAATGCCCTTGGAGCAATTGCGAACCGAATTGAACAAACAGCTTTTAGTTGGAAAGTACGATACTCCTTTGGGTCAAATTTCATTCACGCCAGTGGGTGATGTGGTGCAAAGTCAGTTTTATGTGGCCCAACTGAAAGTCGATGCAGATGGGAAGAATGGCAAGTTTGTCTCGCTGAAATAGCTCATAGTTTATGCAAAAACCATCTGCTTGTGTATCTACCATTTTAGCCACTCTGGGATTATTGCTTGCTGCTTGCGGTCAGAATAATACGAGCAATAATCCCGACAATTCGATTGCGATTGGCGTGGCTTTAGCGCAGACTAGCAACATTGCTTTAATCGGTCAGGAACAAGTTGCTGGGGCTAAAATTGCCGAGGAATATTTTAACGAAAAAGGTGGCATCAATGGTAAGCCAATTAAACTGGTGTTTCAAGATGCTGGAGGAGATGAAACCGGAGCAATTAATGCGTTTAAAACCCTAATTAATAAGAATAAAGTAGTTGGGATTGTGGGGCCGACTACTTCGCAACAGGGTTTTAGCGCGCATCCAGTCGCGGATCGGGCAAAAGTGCCAGCGATCGCACCCTCCACGATCGCTAAAGGCATCGCCGAAATTGGCGATTTTATCGCCCGCGTTTCCCCCGGTCCCGACCTCGTAGTTCCCAAGTCGGTCAAAACCGCACTCGAACTCAATCCAAACATCAAAAAAGTCGCCGTATTCTACGCCCAAGACCAAGAAGCAATGGTCTATGAAACCCAAGTATTCCAGAAAACGCTGAAGCAACTGGGATTAGATATTGTCACCGTGCAAAAATTCCAAACCTCAGATACCGACTTCCAAGCCCAGGCTACTGCTGCCCTCAACCTCAAACCAGATTTGGCGATTATTTCCGGCCTGCCCACAGATGGGGGAAACTTGGTCAGACAGTTGCGCGAGTTAGGTTATCAAGGAGCGATCGTTGGTGGTAATGGTTTCAGTACTTCTAATGTCTTTCCCGTGTGTAAAAACTTCTGCGACGGCATCTTAGTTTCTCAGTATTATAGTCCCAACCAAACCAGCGAAATTAACAAATCTTTCGCTGCCACTTATCGGCAAAAATTTCAAAAGGAACCGCCCCAATTTAGCGCCCAAACTTTCACCGCCGTTCAGGTATTTGTGGAAGCACTAAAAGCAGTAGATAAACAATCTGAAATTACTAAATTACCCCTAGAACAACTGCGAACAGAATTAAACAAGCAAATCCTAGCTGGCAAGTACAAAACCCCATTAGGCGAAATTTCCTTCACCCCCACCGGAGACGTAATTCAGAAAGAGTTTGCTGTTGCTCAAATTAAGATGGATGGCAACGGTAACAATGGTAAATTCGCGTTCGTAAAATAGTAAAATAGGGAATCGGTAATGGGTAATCGGTAATGGGTAATAGTAAGAACCAATTACCAATTACCAATTACCAATTACCAATTACCAATTACCAATATGAACTTAACTCTATTTATCCAACAAATTCTCAACGGTTTATCCATTGGCACGGTTTATGCAATTTTTGCATTAGGATACACCCTGATCTTCTCCATCTTAGGCATCATTAACTTTGCACACGGAGCAATTTTTACCTTGGGTGCCTATTTCACCTATACATTGATGGGAGGAAGATTCGGTTTTAGCGGTTTGCTTGCCAATGCTGCCTTACCCGTACAACTTCCATTTGCACTGGCGTTAATTGTCGGCAGCGCCATCGCCGGTTTAGTGGGAATTGCTATCGAACGCATTGCTTTTCGTCCCTTGCGGCGTAAAGGTTCAGATCCCTTGCTGACTGTCGTTTCCAGCTTGGGCGTTGCTTTAGTAATTGTCAATTTAATTCAGTATTTAGTCGGTGCAGAAAACTACACCTTTCCCGGCGATACCTACGGTAACCTCCCTGCTGCAATTAACTTTGGTACGGCAGAAAACCCGATTCCAATTCGCACAGTTCAACTGGTGATTTTTGGTGTATCTGTGGTAATTTTGGCAATTCTTACTTATTTCATCAATTACACCAAATACGGCAAGGCGATGCGTGCCGTCGCTGAAGATGCAACGACAGCTAGTCTGTTAGGAATTAACACGGATGGTTTTATTGTCCTGACATTTTTCATCAGCAGTTTTTTAGCAGGATTGGCAGGAAGTTTGGTCGGTTCAAGCGTTAGCATTGCAGGGCCATACTTTGGTATTGCTTTTGGTTTAAAAGGTTTAGCTGTGATTGTTTTAGGAGGTTTGGGGAGCATTCCCGGTGCAGTGTTGGGGGGTTTGGTAATTGGAATTGTGGAAGCGTTTGTGCCTGGGGAATATTCCGCTTATAAAGATGCGATCGCTTTTGGGATATTATTTATTATGCTCTTGGTTCGACCGCAAGGTTTGCTGGGGCGGCGGTTGATTCAAAAGGTGTAAGACTATAACTTTACCAATCTGGCTCAAACCGAGGAAATGAAGTTAGGATCGGTTTAACCCACCAGCGAGGAGAGAGGTTTACAGATGAAAGTAGAATCTATCTGGATTCAAAACTTTAAGAAGTTTGAAAACCTTGAAGTTTCTTTCAAAAACAAGATATTGGAAGAGGTTAGCGATCGCTTCCTAATTCTAGGCGATAATGGCAGCGGGAAAACAACCCTCCTGCAAGCGATCGCTTTACCCTTAGCATTAGCAACCGGAAAAATCCAAAGCATCGCTGACTTTGATTGGATAGGTTTTCTCCCTGGACGCTATTGGAAGTGGGGAACTCCACGAATTGAATTAGAAGTGTCTTTTGAAGCAGAAGAACTCCAAGCAACTCGCGAGATAGCCAGGAAATGGTATGATGCTCAACCAAAGGAGTTTCAAGAGTACAGACCATTTGTTGAACCCGGTGATAGTCGTATTGTTAAACTAATTTTGTCTGGAGACTTCTGGCAGGCAGGAAATACTGATGCTGAACGCGCTCAATTTCGAGGGCGGTACTATACCCAATGGTTTATTAATAGAAACGAGCAATCTTTTCGTTCATATTTCCCCAAGTTACCAGGAATTTTCTGGTTCGATCAGTTTCGTAACCTTGGCTCTAATATTTCCCGCGAAGGTGCAAGCGATGCTTCTAAAGAACAGAGTGGTAGTATTTCCTATGAACTGGGCGTAGGTTATCTGCGTCGATACCTCATTGAGTGGAGACGCAAGCAAGTATCTAGTAATACAAATAACCCAGTAAATTACTTGAATCAGCTAGAAAATCTGTATAAAAAGGTTTTTCCCGATCGCTCGTTTTCGGGTCTGGAAAATCTTCCCAGTCTTGATTCACCTACAGAGGAAAGTACCTATTTCCTGCTAGATGATGGACATCGTATGTACGACATTGCAGAAATGTCAGCAGGTGAACAGGCAGTTTTCCCAATTCTTTATGAATTTGTCAGACAACAAATTGCCTATTCAATAGTCCTAATTGACGAAGTTGATTTAAATCTACACCCGCCTGCTGCCCAGTATTTAGTCAGTCAACTGCTCAAAATCGCTCCGACTTGCCAATTCATCTTGACTACTCATTCTCGCGCTGTTAATGATGTAATTGGTGAAAGTGAAACGCACCGTTTGGCTGGGGGAGTGCTGTGCCTGTAAATGTTCTTTATTGCGAGGGTAATTCCGGGAGCATTGATATTTTGGCGCTCCGACAACTTCTTCCCAAAGATTGCATAGTGAAGCCCATCGGTGGAAAAACTTCTAACTTTATGGAGAGCATTATTGCTGACAGATCTATCAATCCAAACTTAGCTGGGCTTGTAGATCGTGACTTTGATTGTGGTGACTTTATTTGTATGAATAAGCCAGGTATATGCGTGTATGAAAACATCCAGGTAGGTTGGAAATGGGAGAGGAAGGAGATTGAAAATTACCTACTCGATCCGGAAGTTGTTCGCCGTGCTTTAGGACGTAAAGCACCGCCAATGGAGGAATATGAAACTGCTCTGAAGGATGCCGCAAAAGCAATTGCAGCATATACAGCAGCTAGAACAGCTCTATCCTGTTATGGCTTTAAGAATTTTTGGGGTGAGCAAGTTGGCACTACCTCATACTATTTCCCCAGGAGGTTAGGTAAAAATGCTTGTGAAGAAAATATACGAAATATTGTCCAAAAATATAAAAGCGATCGCATTGTCACCCCCGAAGATGTCTTGGACAAATTCGAGCAGCTATTTCCACTATTTCGTCCCGGTGGATCTCGGTTTGAAAACTTCTTGACTTTCTTCGCTGGAAAAGATTTACTCTACAGGATGACAGACAAGCTCAGGGAATTTGGATTTGAATCTAGCAATTCCCAAATTAGTCCTACAGATGTCTTTTTGGAGCGAACGATCAAGGGGATGGAAAGGGCAGAGGAGATCTGGACTTGGCTACCAGAGTGGCAAGAACTGCGGAATCTGATTATCAGTTACAATTTTTGATAAAATTTCTCTATGACTGAATTTTTCACCACTTACGGGCCTTTAATCGTCTCGATGGTATTGGGGGCGCTGCTGGGACTGTCGCTTTACTTGCCTCTAATGACTGGGCAATTGTCTTTGGCTAGTCCTGGTTTTTATGCGTTGGGCGGCTACATCGCGGCAATTTTATCTACTAAAGTTTTTCCCTCTCAAAGTGGTTTATTTCCGATTCCTTTATTGTTATTGGAAATGCTAATTGCTGCTGTAGTTTCTGGTATTTTGGGGATTTTGGTAGGGATTCCAGCGCTGCGGTTGCGGGGGATTTATTTGGCACTGGCAACGATCGCTTTCGTAGAAGTGTTGCGGGTTTTGTCTTTGAATTTGGAAATTACTGGCGGGGCTGTGGGGATTTTTGGCATTCCCCAGCCTTTTGCAACTACGATTGAATATTTGTGGATTGCATTGCCGTTACTATTAATTAGTATGGTTTTACTCTACCGCCTTGAGGGTATCCGGGTAGGGCGGGCGTTTACAGCTATTCGAGAAGATGAATTAGCTGCGGGAGCGATGGGAATTAACCCGACTTATTACAAGGTATTGGCTTTTACTCTGGGTGCGATTTTGGCAGGGGTAGTTGGTGCTATTAGCGCTCATTTTCTCAATACTTGGAATGCTCGCCAAGGGACGTTTGATGCGAGTATTATTTACTTAACTTCGGTTTTGATTGGGGGAACTAGGACTTTTGTGGGGCCGGTTTTGGGGGGTATGATATTTACAGCATTGCCGGAAATTTTGCGCGCGATCGCAGACACAGGCGGTTTACCCAATTGGTTAGCAGCTTTCCTCCGCGATGGTCGTTTAATTATCTTCGGATTGCTAATCGTCTTGGGAACAATCTTTTTCCCCCAAGGTTTGGTAACACCGGATTTGTTTAAGAATCTCAAGCGGCGCGAAAGTCAAGGCTAATTTCTCACCGCAACTCCTCGCGGCAGAGTTACCATACAACAATAAGCTCCCTGTTCGATTAACACTTTAATGAAACCCCGGCAACAAATTATACATCTCTTCTCAACGTTCATACAGTTAGCAGATGACTTGTTTGAGCGTTGGGTTACGGATTTTATGTTGCAACGGAGTATACAGCAGGCTATAAAGCAGGTTGCAGAGCCTAATACGGCTGATTCTTCCGAGCATTTTTGGGTTTTATACTGGTATCGGTTATGGCAAATAAAGCCTGAGTGTTTAGCAACTGGACATCTGTCGGCTTACTTGCAGGAGGCGTGTTACTGGGTGGCACAGCGGGTTGTGCTTCAGTTGACAAGTACGCAATATAAATTATCAGATTGTTTCCAGATTGCGATCGCAAGTCTACCCGCAGTACTCAAAGGATACAACCCCAGCCAGGGTGCTAGCCTCAAAACCTATGCCACCGTCGTATTCAGCAATAAGCTGCGCGATGCGTTGCGCCAGCAGGGAGAGGCAAATAGTCGCACCGATTGGGGTTTATTGCGAAAAATCAGCCAAAAGCAGCTGGTAGAATCGCTACAAGCAGCTGGATTTTCGGAAAAAGCGATCGCCAATTATCGTTTAGCCTGGACTTGCTTCAAAACCTTCTGCGCTCCCAGCGAAACCCCTGCAACTCGTCAACTTTCTGCACCTAACCGCGCAACTTGGGCGAACATTACCCAACTATATAACACCCAAAGGTTACGGCAAGTTCCACCTATCGAATCACAAGCGACACCAGAAAATCTGGAGCGATGGTTAAAAGACTGTGCTAAGCAAGCGAGAGCCTATTTATATCCAGCGATTACTTCTTTAAATATCAACAAATCAGAATCAGGCGCTGGGGAAATTCTGGATGATTTACCGGCTGAAACTGAGGCATCTGGACTTACCGATTTAATCCTTCAAGAAGAACTTCAAGAACGACAAACCCAGCAAAGTCAAATTAATACCGTCTTAAAAGCAGCACTAGAAAATCTAGATTCTCAAATGCAGACGCTGTTAAACCTATATTACGCTCAAAAGCTGACCCAGCAGCAAATTGCCGCACAGCTAGAAGTCAAGCAATACACCGTTTCGCGACGGTTGAGCAGCGCCAAAGAAAAATTATTGCTGGCATTGGCAAAATGGAGTCAGGAAACGCTGCATATTTCCCTAACGTCGCCCGCAGTAAGAGATATGAGTTTACTTTTAGAGGAGTGGCTACAGGAGAGGTTAGCTTCTGAGTCGTCCAAGGATGGTTACCAATGATGCTCTTATCTGATACTTCCACACAATGGCTAGAGATTCCGGATGCAGTTCACGCGCAATCTTGGCAACAGAGTCAATTTATTTCCATTCCCGGCAATCGCTGGCAAGCTTATTTAAACCAGATTTGTCTTCAAACTGTTCTACCTTGGTTGCATGAAAAGTCAACAATTGAGCCAATTGTTGACTCTATGGATAGTCTTGCTTTCTGGGAAATCATCAACGGCAGTGCGATTGTTTTAGGCACAACTCGGTTGATCTTTATTCCTACAGAAGCAATGGATAAAGGTGAATTCCGAGTTCCTCAAGAGTGGATCGATATTCCTAGTTGGGTGGGAGATTATTATCTAGCAGTAGAGGTCGATCCAGACGAGAAGTGCTTGAATATTTGGGGGTATGCTACTCATCAAATGCTCAAGTCCGAGGGGTATTATGATGCTGGCGATCGCACCTATTCTTTAGATGGAAATGATATAATTCAAGACTTAACGGTATTCTGGGTAATGCAGCAATTATCTGGGGAAGTAACCCGCGCTTTTATTCCGCCGCTAGTTGCACTAAATTCTAGCCAAGCAGAGAGCTTGATCCAGCAGTTGGGAGAGCGTGCGATCGCTCTACCAAGGTTAGAAATTCCTTTTCTACAATGGGGTGCATTGCTAGAGCAAAATCGCTGGCTTGAGCAACTTTGTCAATTGCGCCAAAGTCGAGTTAATGCTACTTCACCCGCAAACCTTAGCCAATGGTGGCAAAATGTTTTTGAGGCTGGATGGCAAGCAATCGAAGATTTATTTGCACCGCAACCAAATCTTGCCTTTAACTTCCGGCAGGGTGAATCTACACAAGCGCAAGTGCGACGGGGAAAACAAATTCAATTAGGCGAACAATTACCAGCCGTACTGCTCGTCATGATACTAGAAACCGAAGCAGATCAAAGAACCCGAATTTGGGTACAAATACATCCTCAATCCGGGGAAACTTATCTACCTGCTAATTTGAAATTGGAACAACTCTCAATGAGTGGAGAGGTACTTCAATCCGTTGAAGCTGGAGATGCGAGCAACTACATTCAACTGCGGCGATTCAAGAGTTCGCCAGGGGCGCAGTTTCGCTTACAGGTTGCGATCGCAGATACTTTCACCTACGAGGATTTTATTGTGTAAGCTAAATTCATGAGTCATTTGGTCATCCTCAATCTGGGGAAGGGAAATTGGCAACAAGGTTGTCCAATGGTTGTTGCTCAGCTGTGGATGAGCGATAACAAAACTCCCATGCAAATGGTAGGAAGCTTACCCGCCGCGCCTGAATTGGGTTCGCTATATTATCGCTGGCAAGGGTTATATGAAGCATTGTATGCTCGCCACAGTTGGCGAAAAATTAGAGTTGCAGATAGCGATTTTGAGATTGAAGATGATGATTCTTATATTACCGACGTTTCAGAAGTAGAATTTCAACAAATCTGTCAGCAACTTAACCATCACCTCAACAGTTGGCTCAATACTGAATCCTGCCGCAATATCGATCGGCAGCTTCGCACTCGATTGGCTCCTAGCGATGAAATTAGAGTTATTATTACCGCAGAAGATCGTCAATTATTGCGACTTCCGTGGCATCTTTGGCAATTCTTTGAAGATTACCCCAGAGCCGAACTTGCCCTAAGTTTACCAGAATACACTCGCTCGCTCAAAACTATTGCTGATAACCCAAGATCCACGGTCAAGATTTTGGCAATTTTAGGTAATGGACAAGGAATCGACATTGCTACAGATCGAAAGCTGTTAGAACAACTGCCAAATGTAGATTTAAGGTTGTTAGTTGAGCCAAATTTAGAAGAATTTAACCAAGAACTTTGGCAATCCGGATGGGATATTCTATTCTTTGCAGGGCATAGTTCAAGCCAAGACAATAATCACATTATCCAAATTAATCCTACAGATAGCATTTCTTTAGAACAATTGCAATTAGGCTTAAAAAAAGCAGTGGAGCGAGGATTGAAGGTTGCTATCTTCAATTCTTGTGATGGTTTAGAAATTGCTTGGAGTTTAGCCGATCTGCAAATTCCCCAAGCAATTGTAATGCGCGAACCTGTAAGCGATCGCATCGCGCAAGAATTCCTCAAACACTTTCTAGTTGCCTTTTCTGGCGGACAATCCTTTTACTTATCAGTACGGGAAGCGCGAGAACAACTCCAAGGATTGGAAACTCAATTTCCCTGTGCAACTTGGCTACCAATCATTTGTCAAAATCCGGCAGAGTTGCCGCCTAAATGGGAAGAATGGTTAGGAAATAGAGAAAGGCAAACTACAGCATCTAAAATCCCCAGTACCAAATCTCAAATATCTATTCCTCATTGGCGACAGTTACGGCATGTTTTGTTGAATAGTATTGCCGTAACGGGAATAATTTTAGGAGTGCGATCGCTCGGCATCCTCCAACCTCTAGAATTATGGGCATTCGATCGATTGCTAACCTCGCGCCCAACTGAAACGCCAGATTCCCGCTTTCTAATTGTTACCATCAGCGAAGCCGATATCCAAGCTCAAGACTCCGATGGGCGACAAGGTTCCCTCTCTGATAAAGCATTCGATCAACTGCTCAAACGCTTAGAACCCCATCAACCTCGTGCAATTGGAATTGATATTTACCGAGACTTTGCCACCAGTTCTAAGTATCCCAAGCTGCTTGCTCATTTACGGCAAAATAAACGTCTGGTTGCTATCTGTAAAAGTAGCGATGCTAAATACGATCCGACGGGGATTGCACCTCCTCCAGAAATGCCTACATCGAGAATCGGATTCAGCGATTTTCTAGAAGATGATGATGGAGTATTACGTCGCCAAATTCTGTTTGCCGATCCCGATCCAGCTTCACCTTGCACAACTCCATATGCCTTCAATGTGCGGTTAGCATTCCGCTATTTGGCAGCAAAAGGAATTTCTCCTCAATTTACATCTGAAGGCAACCTTAAACTCGGCAATGTTGCGTTCAAGCGATTGCAAGCGCGAACAGGAGGCTATCAAGGAATTGATGCAGCAGGCAACCAAATTATGCTCAATTACCGTTCTTTGCCCTCTCTACGGGCGATCGCACCTCAAGTTACCCTGGATCGGGTTTTGAGTGGAAAAGTGCGCCCAGAGGCGATTAAAGACCGGATTATATTAGTAGGCGTTACTGCTACTGGTACTGGTGATTTTTGGGCAACGCCTTACAGGGCAGCCAGAAAAGAAAAAGTGCCAGGGGTTTTCATTCAAGCACACATGACCAGTCAAATTTTAAGTGCAGTTTTAGACAAGCGATCGCTCATTTGGGTTTGGAGTTGGGCAGGCGAAGCCATCTGGGTATGGATGTGGTCGCTAGTTGGTGGACTTTCGGTTACGTGGGTGCTTAGATCGGAGGAAGGTGTGAAACCATTTCCATTGCGACGGGCAGCAATTTGTGCAATTGGATTAGCAACTCTCACCGGAGTTAGTTTTGTATTTCTAATTCAAGGCGGTTGGATACCTTTAATTCCTGCCGGAATTACTTTCACGCTTGCAGTAGTTATATGCAGTTACTTGAAACGCCATCTTGGATCTTAGCGATTTATTAAATTTTATGTCCGCTCTTAAAAGCTGTGTTCGCTCCATTCAAGTTTGTACTTTAACAGCGATCGCACTCGGTGTAAGTAGTGCAGGTCAACTAAGTTTATCTCAATCTGTTCCCAGTCAACAGAACATTCAACAAACGCAAATTATCTTTAACGATCCAACTCCACCGAGTCAGGGTTCGCCCAGCGGACGACAACAGGGCGGTGCCAGTCGCGGGCAATGCCGCAAATTTGAAAGACTAACGGCATTGGTTCCCGCTAACAATGGTATAGTTTGGGGAAAAACGACAAGCGATCGCCCCACATTCTGGTTTTATCTACCCAACCAATTAACAACTCAAACCCAGATTGAATTTGTATTGCAAGATAGTGCTGATAACTACGTTTACCACAGCCGTTTCACTGCCCCTCAAACGCAATCGGGTTTAATCAATCTTCCGATGCCTGCCAATAGTAAACCCTTGGAAGTAGGCAAAACTTATTTCTGGACGCTCTCAGTTTACTGCGATCCTAGTAAACCCTCTAACTCAGTATTTGTTAAGGGAACTATCCAACGAGTTAGCCTAGATGCTGCCCTACAAAATCGCTTACAAGGAGCAACGCCAATCGAACAAGTTAATCTATATGCAGCCAATGGCATTTGGTTTGAAGCGCTCAATATTTTAGCTAACCTTTATCGCACCCACTCCGATCGAAAAGCGATCGCAAATGCTTGGGCGAGTTTGTTACAGCAGGTAAATTTGGGATCTGTAACTCAGGCGTCTTTTGCACCTTGCTGCACTCCAGAACAAAGAACTGGGAATTAGGTATGGGGAAGCGATCGCTTTATACCAAATCCGGGTTAACGACCCCCCTTATTATCCTTCTAGACCGCGCAGGCGGTCTTTGTTTGTGTAGCCGCGACTTTAGTCGTTCGGCATAGAGGGGGTAATGAAAAAAGAACTATCCAGCGAGTTAACAGCGATCGCTCCAAACGAACAACTGGAGCGATCGCACAAACAAACAAGGCGACCTGGCGATCGCCCCAACACAGCGTTACACTCTCAAAAAATAGCTCTAACCCAGGTATGTAAAAGCATTCGTTTGCAAGTACGCAGAAGAGAGCGACACATCCTGCAATACACCAACCACATCAAACTTATCTTGCTCTGGGCCAATATAGACGATCGCCGTATCTACTTTATCGGCACTACCAAAGCTTTGACCCCAGAACACATTAGTTAGTTGATAATGAGCTGCATAACCATCGAGTTCAATGATGTCCCCATCTGCAAGCTGGAAGTCTGTAATCAGAGCAAATCCTCTGCTGTCGGTGGGATTAAGAACGTCATCATTTAGATAGCCAGGATCGGCTTTAACTACAGGAGTGCCACGATGGAACACATTTGTGGCTAAGGAGAAGGTATCCTGACCCGTATCACCTGTTGGATCGCTCAGTGCGTCACCCGTGAGGATGTCAAACTCTCCACTACCACCGCCGCCACTGATGTAATCGTTCCCAAAGTCACCCGATAAAAAATCATCTCCTTCTGCGCCAAAGAGCAAGTCATTGCCTTTACCGCCAAAGAGAATGTCATTGCCTTGCTCCGCATACAGGACGTCGTTGCCTAGATTCCCAGAGAGCAAGTCATCGCCGTAGTCTCCAGACAACACATCATTACCTTTACCACCATAGAGAGTGTCATTGCCTAAATGACCATACAATAAATCATTGCCTTGATTACCATACAATACGTCATTGCCTAGATCGCCTAACACCACGTCATCTCCAGATAATCCGAAGATCGTATCGTTATCAACACCACCCCAGAGAATATCATTGTTGTCGGTACCCATAATCGTTGCCATATTCGTTGTCCTTGATTTGTTAGTTCGTTTGTTGAAAGATTAGGAGTGATGGGCGTTCTACCACTGTGAGAACCAACCATTTCATCTCCTACCAATGTTTGCGGGTGGCTTTTTGGGTTTATGCACTGACTAGGAAAAGTTTTTGGCAGAATTTTTGGTAGCGAAGTTCAAAAGCTTTTTATCTCAAATAAATGCGCTTTCATCGCTCCTTTGTGCTGAAGGTGCGTTACTACAGATAGCAGCAAAAAAGGCGATCTTGCGATCGCCCATTGCTCTATCTGTATCTGATACCAAATCCGGGTTAAAGATCCCCTTTATTTTGACAAACCGCGCAGGCGGTTTTTGTTTGTGTAGGCGCGACTTTAGTCGTTCGCTTACTCAGGCTATTAAGCAGTTTTACGCTTGGTTTGACGTTGGAGAAGGGTTCCAGCCAATGCTACGATGCCCAATCCCAGCAAAGAGCTAGGTTCGGGAACAGCAGTGCTTGGATTTGACTCTGGAAAGGCAGTCGGATTTGTTGCAGACCATGTGCCGCTATAAACGTTCAATCCGCCCCCAATTCCATTGCCAATTTTTGATGGGCTGAGAACTTCGGCTTGGTAATTAGCTAAACCAATTCCAATTGGGTTGATGAGTTGAAAACCGCTGATATTCAAAAAGCCATTGGCAGTGTATGTTCCAGAAAACAACTCACGTCCTCGATAAGTTCCATTGCTATACCAATCAAAGTACCCAGTGATATCAAAGTCGGCACCGTTGGCAACCTGGGTCTTGAAAATCAAGTCTGAACCGTCCCAACTAACGACGTCATATCCCTTAACTTCCCATTGTCCCTGAGTTAAATTGACGATGTTTGCTGCTTCTGCCTTGATGAAAATGCCCTGAGCTAAAATTAGGCAAGCTACAGCGCTTGTTGCTAGCGATCGCATGATGATTCCTCCTGCAATAACCATGTCATCTTCTACCAATGTCTGCGGGTGGCTTTTTGGGTTTATGCACTGACTAAAGTCGCGGCTACACAAACAAAGCCCGCCTGCGCGGGCTTTGAAATAACGTAAGGGGGTTAGCTGGACAATTAAATCACCCAGTATCCATTTCTGCGCCAGTATTGTTCCTTCAAAGCTTGCTCTAATTGATCGCAGGAGATTAAGTGTTGCTCGACCAACAGTTCACCAAGCTTTTTGCGATCGCGAAACTGAATAGTCAATGCAGATTCCAATTGAGCTTGAGAAATATTTTTTTTGTTGACTAAGATCCAACCTAGTTTGGCTGCATCGCAGAGCGAAGTTTTAATGGAAATAGTGGGTTGCTTTTTGATTGATATTGTTTCACTAGGTAACGTGCAGCAAAGTAACATAATCTCATCCATAAATGACTAAATCGTTAACACTGAGCAGGGAGCGCAAGTCGGCTACTTCGACTAAGCTTCAGAGTTTGCTATTAATTGTTGCGGGCATCTTGCGGAGTTTATGCACTAAAGAGGAAACTGATTTTACTTGCTGTTCCAGGGTGCTGCGGAATCACCTTACAGGAGAAAAAGGCTGAAATGGCTCACCAAAAAAGGAAACAGGATTGGCGATCGCTTCCCACCCCACACATTTGCCCCGCTCTGGTTCTGGTAAGTGTATCGCTCGGGCTAGTTTTGGGTGTGACAGATAGGGCGGCGATCGCTCAGATCGTGCCAGATAATACCCTGGGAAGCGAGCGATCGCAGCTCACACCCCAAAATGTCATCGAGGGTGGCGCAACGCGAGGAGCCAACCTATTCCACAGTTTCTCTGAATTCAACATTGGTGAGGGACAGCAAGTTTACTTTGCCAATCCCAACGGCATACAAAGAATTCTCAGTCGAGTTACGGGAAACAATCGCTCTCAAATTCTGGGAACTTTGGGAGTATTAGGAAATGCCGATCTGTTTTTGATCAATCCCAACGGCATTCTATTCGGAGCTAATGCAAAATTAGATCTGCGCGGTTCTTTTGTTGCGAGTACAGCAGATAGCATTCTGTTCGATAATGGCTTTGCCTTCAACGCCAGAAACCCGCAAGCACCAGCCTTACTGACTATTAACGTACCTTTGGGTCTGCAATACGGAGGAAATGCCGGAGGGATTCAGGTACAAGGAGCTAACCTTCAAGTTTCTAATGGTAAAACATTAGCCTTTCTAGGTGGCTCTGTAGAGATCGATCGTGCCCAGTTGTTAGCTTTTGGTGGACGAATTGAGTTAGGAGGCGTAACCGGAACGGGAACGGTAGAACTAACTGGCAGCAACCTGCTTGTGCAATTTCCCGATAACCTTGCACGAGCCGATCTATCCATCACCAACGGCACATTTGTAGATGTCCGTGCTGGAGGCGGCGGCGATATTACCATCTATGCTGGAAATGCGAATATTTTAGGCGGCAACGTTTTGAGAGCGGGAATTGCTTCAGGACAAGGCTCGCCGGAGAGTAAAGCGGGAAATATTGAGATTAACGCTACAGGAGAAGTTGTTATTGAAGGGTCAGGCGATATTACGAATGATGTGTTTGAAGCAGGGGTGGGTAGGGGAGGCGATCTCACCATCAATGCAAGGTCGCTCAGCGTACTCAATGGTGCCCAACTGAGCGCCAGCACGAGAGGACAAGGAAATGCGGGAAGTCTGACGATTCAAACCACAAATGCAGTGACTTTCGATGGTGTAGACAGCGATGGTTTCCCCAGCAATGCCTTCAGCACGGTGGATGAGGAAGCCGTCGGGAACGGGGGCAGCATTAACATCATCACCGGGTCGCTGAGTGTGACCAATGGCGGTCAATTGACAGCCACAACCAACGCACAGGGCGATGCCGGGAATGTGACGATCGTTGCCCGCGATCGCGTTGTCCTCGATCGTCGTAACCCCCTTGGCAGTCCCAGTGGTATCTTCAGTCGCGTCAATCGTGGTGCGATCGGTCAAGGAGGTAACATCTCCATTACGGCAGAGTCGCTCAGTGTCACCAATGGCGCTCAACTGAGTGCGACCACAAGTGCGCGGGGAAATGCAGGAAATGTCACAATTAATACCCGCAATTTTGTTTCTCTGGATGGAGTGGACAATCTTGGCTTCCCCAGTGGCATATTTAGCCGGGTGAATCCTGACGGAATTGGACAGGGAGGTAACATCTCGATCGCGGCAGAGTCAGTGAACATCACAAATGGTGCGGTACTGACTGCCAACACTCGCGGACAAGGAGATGCTGGCAGTATCGCGATTACTGCTCGCGATCGCGTTTTTGTCGATGGCGTGGATCGAGAGGGCTTTCCCACAGCAATTCTCAGCAGCGTACAACCTGGAGCTGTGGGTAATGGCAACAACATTAACATTACAGCAGGCTCGCTGTTAGTAAGCGATCGCGCCGTCATTAGTGCTGCAACTCAAGGGCAGGGCAATGCAGGCAGCATCAATGTCAGGGTAAATTACCTGGAAGCCACGAGCGGTGGGCAACTTCGCACGAGTACCAGAGGTTCCAATAAAGCAGGGGATATCATCCTGGCTGTGTCCGATCGCATGACTTTGATTGGCAACGGTAGCGGATTATTTGCGGACGCAGCTCCCAATTCTACTGGCAACGGCGGCAGTATTTTCATCGACCCCCGAATTCTAACGATTCGAGATGGTGCGCGAATTGCCGTTGATAGTCAAGGTAAAGGTGTCGGCGGCAACATTCGCATCCGGACGGACTCACTTACCTTGGATAACCAAGCTGAAATCTCGGCTGAAACCTTGAGTAACACGGGGGGTAACATCAGGTTGGATATGTCAAATTTATTACTGCTTCGTCGGGGTAGCACCGTATCTACCACAGCTGGTACTGCCCAAGCGGGTGGCGATGGTGGGAATATTGCGATCGCTACTAACTTTCTGGTTGCCTTTCCCACGGAAGATAGCAACATCGCCGCCGATGCTTTTACCGGCAGGGGTGGGAACATCGACATTACAACGCAAGGGATTTTTGGGATTGAATTTCGCGATCGCCAAACCTCCCTCAGCGACATCACCGCCAGTTCTCAGTTTGGCGTCAATGGAGTTGTCACAATTAACACTCCAGACATCGACCCCACTCAAGGAACAATCGAACTACCAACCACTTTTAGCACTCCATCTCTAGCACGAGGTTGTCAAACGCGGGGCAATAATACCAGTAGCTTTGTCAATACTGGACGCGGTGGCGTCCCTACAAATCCCACAGATCCCTTGATTGCTGATACCCTTTGGCAAGATCTGGAATTGTTAGGAGAAACTATTAAGCCAACAACAAAACAACCAACAACTAACCAGCAACAACTCAGAACTAACAATCCCACCTCAACTATTATTGAGGCACAGGGAGCGGTAATTCTTAGTGACGGAACTGTTGTTTTAACTGCTCAACCACCTACGGTCACACCCAATGGGATAGAAACTCAAGGAATTACCTTATGTCATCCGCGCTAGTTGCGTAGGGACACGGCATCAGAGATATTGGGGATAAACAGATAACTTTGCTCTTGCCGTGTCCCGGCTGCTATCTAAGAACTAGGATCGGATATTACTTGGAGTTTCAGCACCTCTAAACGCTGTCTATCTTCCATATTTAAGAGAGCAGCTACCTCTTCCAAAAGTTCATATACTTTTTGAGGAACGGGTAAGTTATCCTCTGCAAAGCAGTCGCATAAAGTTTCAAAAGCTAATACCCATTCCCCTCCTTGTTCGATATCGGCGCGAACCATATCTATGTATTGTTTGGGCAAAATCTGTTCAACCAAAGATAGAGCATTGTTTAGCTTAGCTTCTACAATTTTATAGTCAAACATAACCACCTCTATGGATTTCGCGGACGATTAGTTGGAAAAGCTGTAATCACTCCTTGTCCTTGAGGTTCTACAATAACTCTGATATCAACGCCATTTCTTCTACCTTCAATTCGCCACCTGACCGGCTTACCAGGTTGTTGAGTCCATCGAGAACGAGGGTCTTTAATAATATCAGAAATATAATTGATAACTTGGCGATCGCTCCATCGGGAAGGAAATTCACTTTTACCAGGAATACCCCGTCCTGGGCCATGACCGCCACCTGTTGCATCACCATCTAGTATATGTCTTTGTCGCTCGCGACTAATCCGACTCAGCCGATTAACATTGATGCCGTTAGGAATATTACTATTTGCGTTTCTGGCAATATTTCTGTCTCTGACGGCAATTATCGGAAACGTTGCGGCGCTAACTTGAGATGAAGTGAATTCGGTGGTAACAGTCAACGTACTAGCAAGAGCAAGAGCGATCGCACAAAGGCGTTTTCTCATCACCCTAGATTTGGAAAGATAACCTAATTGAAACATCATCAAGATTGCATGGATTCAGTTTATATGTAGGGTGCGTTAGCGATAGCGTAACGCACCCTTAAGCCATATAGGTAAGTCCTATTGTTGATGCGGATCGCTCATAAGGTTGGAGCGATCGCACAATTTAAATTCTCATCGCTGCGCCACTCTTGGTGTGAGGGAAAAAGACCCAACTGCACGCGATCCATGCTTGGTGAAATTGCCAGAAATATGACCGCCAGCATAGCAACTTGCCGACCAATGTTGTCCAGATCTTCTGTGCAAAGTAAATCGAGTTCCGGAGATGGTGCCATGAACGTTTTCGCGCTGGTGATTCAAATTCAAAACCCCTGACCAATTAGAACCGCGAACGCGATTAATTCTTAAAGCTCCTGAGTACGTATGTGGGTCGCGAGGATATGTAGCTTGTGTGTGAAAAGTGGTTCCATTAACTATTAGATGGTCGCAGGGTACAAAGATGGCTGCTTGGATTTGAGCTTGACTAGGTTTGGTAGCAACAAAGCTCAAAGCTAGGGGAGCGATCGCTAATACGGATACAATTTGACGAAACATGGTAATTCTCCTTATTTGTTTGACTGGTTTGAGTGCTTCTGTACTCTCTGTAGTAATTTGCGGGCAGTTATTTGGGTTTATGCAGGGATGACGTTAGTTCTTTTTAACACCTGGATTTACTAGCCCAAAAAATCACCGCAAGTAATTTTTGTGACTTTGCCATTTTGAATGGTAAAAACAAAATAAGCCGGACTGGTACTATTAACGGGATAGCTTAAAGTAGTTGCCGAATCAGTTTCGCTGAGTTCAGTTCTTCCATAGATGCTCGTGACGTTTGAAACGCGATCGCCTACTTTAACTCCATCCTTGGTAGCATACCGAGAACTGTCAGCTTTTATCTCATAGACAAAAAAGTTACCGTTTGGCTTGCCATCTTCAAGCAAGTTAACAGTTAGTCCTGAATATAGAAGAGTACGAGTTTTACCAGCGATCGCCATGTAACCATTCTTGATTTCTCGCGGTTGACCTAAAACTCTTTTAACTTGTACTTCAGACATTGAAAGTCTTACACCACCTATTTGTAAGCGGTTGTAAGCGATTCCTCTAGATTGATTGGGCGTCATATTGCCATCAAGAGCAACATTAGGATTTATTGTTGTTTGTTGGGCAGCAGCAGGCACTCTCAAAGCTGTAGCACTAACGGCTGATAAAGAAGAAGCAGCTAAAGCTATCAAACCTAATCTTGCGCTGTTCTGAATGGTTGGTTTTACAGATAAAGTTTTCATGGATTTCTCCAGAATCAATAGAAGAATGTGAGGTTGATTCGAGTGTTGATGCCAATTCCGTTACTGACTTGAACTGAGATCCGCGCTCGAGCGTTCAGTTACTGTGCAGTTGAGGTAGGTGACTCAACCCTCTACAGTATTAGGCGGGCAAGGTTGTCTTTTTATGCACGCTAACCTCGGTGAAATAGAAATTTTTTTTGGTGTTGAAGTTATTAAAAAAATGTTGTAATGTTTTCCCTTCAATCTGTAACAGATCCCCCTAAATCCCCCTTAAAAAGGGGGACTTTAACTGCTTCGGTTCCCCCCAAGGCATTGGGGGTTAGGGGGGATCGGAATCTGTAGGATCAAGATGGGAAAACGCCCGATTTGGCAAAATCGAGCGCTATCTGTGCCAGAAAATCGAGCAAGCGAATTGCGATCGCTTTAACCAAGCAGGCTGGAGAAAATGGGAAAATTGGGATTGGGTAATGGTTGGGGGGCGATCGCAACGAGTTCGGGAATCAGGAGATTTTGACCGATTGTTAATTGCTTTGGTGCAATACCATTAACGGTGACGAGAGTAGTGAATCCAGAGACTTCCTTGGTGCCATCGGGGTCGATTTCCACTTGCGTGTTGTTGCCGACTGCGGTTAAACGCAGATAACCTTGGGCGATTGGATCGGCGATCAGAGAATCAAAACTCCAGAACAGATCGCGTAAATCCAACACATCGTTACCATTGCCAAAGTCGGTGATGATATCGCCTGCATCTTTGAGGTGGGTGTAAATGTAGCGATCGCTCCCATCACTGCCTGTTAATATATCGCTACCAGTGCCACCTGCTAAAATATCGTCACCCGTACCGCCTTCGAGGGTGTCATCGCCCCCCATGCCTCTTAAAATCAGATTTTGGTCGCTGACTATCACACCCAGCTGATCGTTGCCAGTTTTCGCTAGTGCGATCGCATTGTTGAGTTCATTCCCAATCCCTTCGCTGGCGCTACTGTGAGGATAAAGGTACAAATTCTCTACATTCGCGCCCAAGGTATAGTTAACGGTAGCAAAAACTGTATCCGTACCGCTTTGGGCATCTTCGACAACGACATCGCCGCTATCTTCCACCCAATAACTGTCATTGCCAATGCCGCCCAGCATCTTGTCGTTGCCGCTGTTTCCAACTAAACCATCATCACCTGCATTCCCAACCAGGGTATCGTCCCCTTGTTGCCCGTAAAGAGCATTATCGAGTGCATTGCCGACGATTTGGTTATTGAGGTTGTTACCTACGCCCGCGATTCCCACATATCCCAGGTTCAGGTTTTCGACGTTTTCCCCTAACGTGTAGTATTCGAGCGAGGTTAAAACCGTATCGATGCCGCCATCCAAAGCTTCGATGACTACATCTCCAGCGCTATCAACAAAGTAAAAATCATCGCCCGCACCACCCGTCATCGTATCGTCACCCGTGCCACCATAGAGTCCGTCGTTACCCGCACCGCCTTGTAAATTGTCGTTTCCATCTCTACCATTGAGCCAGTCATTGCCATAACCTCCGATTAGTACGTTATTAAGATCGTTACCGTAGAGAGCATCGTTGCCGAAAGAACCAATCAGATTTTCAATGTCGATTAAGGTTTCAGTTTGAGTGGAATTCCCTGGAAAATGCACCACCCCATGTTGCAAATCGGCGAGGATGCCATCTTCATAGAAAGCATAGGTAGCTGTATCGATCCCATTACCACCATTGAGCGTATCGAAGCCATACCAGCCATCTAGGAGATCGTCGCCATCCCCGCCATTAATTAGATCGTTGCCAAATCCGCCAAAGATGGTGTCAGAACCATTTTCACCATTGAGATTGTCATTTTGCCATCCACCATAGATCAGGTCGTCGCCATCCTTGCCGTAAACCGTCTCCCAGTAGCCAGACCAACCGCGATCGCTGTAAATAACGTCATTGAAAGCCGTACCATACCAAATAGCCATTTTGTTTACTCCTGACAAAGGTCAAAACATCTCTGACTCTTTGTGCGGGTAACTATTTGGGTTTATGCACCAGTAACGCTGCATTGACAGCGAGTCGCTTTCATCAGCAGATCGCCAGTTAGCGCTAAAATATTTTAAAGACTGAGAGCCGATGCGCTTATTAGATCGGCTTTTAGGTCAATTTGATGGCGATCGAGGCATACCATCTGACAAATTTCATTGTGTGAAAGCGATTCTTCAAGCACGCCATCATCTGCATCATAGATTAACCAACAAACTAAGCAATACTGATGACATCTAATGGCTAGAACAATTAATTTTCAAACTATCTCTTGGTTTTGGGATCTCTATAATAGAGGCTTACTTGAACTCGATCCACCTTATCAAAGACGTAGTGTCTGGAATCAAGACTACAAGGATTATTTTATTGATACAGTCCTGAATGGCTATCCTGCACCTGCAATATTTATATATCAAGAAATTACGCCTGAAGGAGTTTCTAAGATTAGTGTTGTTGATGGAAAACAAAGATTATCTACTTTGTTTGAATTTGCAGAAAATGAATTTCCGGCTTCTGAAAAGGCAACCATTCAAAAGTTTCGAGGCAAATATTTTAAAGATCTAGATACTGAAGATAAACAGAATTTTTGGAAATATCAATTTGCGATCGAGTATTTACCATCATCAGATGAACAACTTATTGGAGATATATTTAATCGAATCAATCGCAATGTCGTCAAATTAACTCCTCAAGAACTGCGCCATGCAAAATTCAATGGTCTTTTCATTACCACTGCCGAAGATTTAACAACTTGGATGTTTAGTTATTTGGATGAAAAAAATAATTTTCCAGCAATTGATGCAAGGACAAAAAAACAAATGAAGGACGTTGAGATGGTAGCACAACTCCTACTTTTCTTGGAAGAAGGTGCTAGATCCTATAATCAAGACTATCTGGACAAAGCATTTAGCGATCGAGACAATGAATGGGAAAATAAAACCGAAATAGAAACTGAATTTCGTTACACTATTGAAGCGATAAAAAAAATATTAAAGCAAGAGCCAAATTTAGTAAAAACAAGATTAAAAAATCAAGCTGATTTTTATTCTTTATTTGGTGCTATTGCGGAGTTAAACCGAACTAACCAGCTCAATATAAATCAAGATACTAGCCAACGCATATACGATTTTTTGCAGAAAGTAGAAGATAAAAATTTGACAAAAAGATCTAGTAATGAACTAGATCGTTATACAGAAAAGGTACTACAATACTATAAAGCTGTAAAGTCTGCTTTTACAGATTCTGGGCCTCGAAAAACAAGAATTGAAATTATGAAATCTGTTATTCAAGGAGATCTTAATTTCTAACATTTTTAGATATTATGATCTATCCTTCTATACTAGAGCGAAAATACCAAGAATATTCTCCTTTTGTTAAAGCAGCTGGAGAAAAGGTTAAATCAACATTAGTAAATTTTTGTGAAAGTAATAAAGGATATGCCTTTACTTATAGAATTAAAAGTATTGAGTCTTTAGCTGAAAAAATTGAAACTGGGCGTTTTGGAAAATGGTCAGATATAGATGACTTATTTGCTTGTACAGTGATAATCCCTACTTTATCTCACGAAAACGAAGTTATAGAATTTTGTCAAAATACATTTCAGATTATCCGCACAATTAAAAGAGGACAAAATAAAAAAGCTCCAGATATATTTCGATTTGATTCAACTAGAATGTATGGTCAGCTCAAAAAGATTGATGATATAGATATAGCCGCACCATTAAATATTTATAATATTACCTTTGAAATTCAAATTAAAAGTGCTTTTGAACACGCATGGTCAGTGTCAACTCACGATCTAGTGTATAAAAGTTCTGAAATTGACTGGAAAAGATTGCGTTTAGCTGCACAAATTAAAGCTACTGTTGAACAACTAGACACGCTTATTCTCGCATTTGAGCAAACCGCTTTGGTTATACAGGATAATAATTACCCTGAAATCAAAATCAAGTGTTATTTAGCAACTGAAATCAAAAAAATGTTTGATAATAAAATTCCTGATGAATTAAAGCCAAAAGATATGAGCCGGTTTTGTGATAATTTATATCGTCTTTTGATTACTGCAGATAAAGATGAAAAAGACATTAAAGGAATTATGAAACAAATAGCAAAAAGAATTAATTCAACTAGCATCAATAAAATACCTCTTAGCATTTCATTATTTCAATATTTTTTTGCTATTTTAATAGATACTGAAATAATTGAACCGCCCATAAACAATTATCACTGTCATGTAACACAAGAATTATGCAGTTTATATCCATCCATACAAATAAACATTAATTCTATTTTCTTATATAGTGAAGATGTTTAATTTGTCAAATAAACGAGCGCGTAATAAACCCATAGCTGCGGGAGAGCCTACAACCAATTTCCCACTAACACATAGGGTGCCCAGTAGCGAGGATGGCGGAAATTTGGATCGCGTAATAAACTCAGTTGTGCTTGTCTAAGCGCTTCTGCTTTGGACGCATTATTACTAGATAATGCACGATAAAATTGACCAATAAACTGCGCTCCTGACTCATCATCTAAACTCCACAACGACGCCAGAGTGCTGCGTGCGCCTGCTTGCACTGCCACGCCTGCCAATCCCAATGCAGCTCGTTTATCGCCCTCAGCGGTTTCGCAGGCACTCAGGACGAGAAGTTCAATTGCTTCTTCTCTCGCCTGTTCTCGTTTGCGGAGTAATGCACTTAATTCAGTCACTTCAATAGGTTTATCCCATGCCAGCACAAATGTTTCGTTGGCATTTGAACTAAACTGACCGTGAGTCGCTAAATGAACAACTGGAAATGGCAGCGCTTGCAGCTGATTTTCTAAGGCTGAACTCGTAAATGCTTGATTTAAGAGGATGCGGCTGTTAAGTTCGGTTTGAATTCCTTTGAGTTCGGAATTGACGTTAGATAAGGCACTAAATCCATGTCGTTCTTCAGTCAGTCCAGCAGCTAAAACGCCTAGCTTTCGCGGTTGTATGGGTTGGGGATTTAACAGTCGCAATCCGGGTGTGAGAGCGATGCTGTAGCGCTCGATTAAGTATTGCTGACCATCGTACAGTGCTGCCATTGGTACGTTGCGGAGAACGCCATCTAAGACGAATACTAGAGTTTTTAGCGATCGCAATTCTGCTTCAATTGGACGAATCAACCAGTCGTAAATTCGTTGCCCTAAAACTTTGCTTTCCGGTGTCGTAAAAGGCTTTTCCAAGTTTTGCCGCCATTGTTCTACAGTATCCTCAAGTTCTGTCCCAGAGACAGCAGCAGTGTAATGACGCAGGGGTTCGCCTGGTAAGCTTAAGATTATTTCCAGTCTGCCTGTCAAAATAATCGGGTAAATAACGGCGGCTCCAGTTTGGTCAATCGTATCGATGGCAACAGTTTGACCTTCCAAACAGGCAGTGCGGAAAAAGTTATCCAATTCTGCCAATTGCAACGCTTCAATTACTTCACGCGCTTGCTTTAAATTGTCTTGGCTGGGAGATTTTTGCAACAACAAATCCACCCATTCCCGATATACTGGCTCTACACTTTCCCGAAATGAGAATTGCAAATCTGGACTGGTGGCAATTAAATCGCTGCGAATCGATTGGAGTGAATTAAATGCCGCTGCATAAGATTGGCTGGCTGATTCGATTTGTCCTTGTGCTTTGAGGATGCGCCCCAATTGCCATTGCCATTGATAAGCAATTTCTGGAGCATTTAAGGCTTGAGCAATTAGCAGTGATTGTTCGGTTAAATTTTGTGCCTCTGACCATTGTTGGGTCAGTTCGTATATTCTACCCAGATATCCTAAAGCATAGGATTGGGCACGGCGATCGCGCAATTTTTTTGCCGACTCAATAGCAGTTACAAGAATTTGTGCCGCTGGCGCATTCTGCCCCAATTTCTGTAAGCTTTGAGCCAAATTAATCCGAGCATAAACGGTTGAGCGACTAGGAGGTAAATTATCAAGTAATGTTTGGATGACAGGTACAAGAGATTGACCTTCTGCTTGTTTTCCTATCTCTATTAGCAGACTCAATTGGTTGAGCTGTGCTTGCGTCCGAATCAGGGGTGAGGCGTTAGAAGTTGCAGCCTGCTGATAAAATGTTATAGCCGCACTGGAGTCTTTTTGGGCGCGAGCGACGTTGCCCAAACTGAGCAATGTAGCGGCGATATCTTGAGAATAATCCTGTTGTTCTGCAATGGCTAAACTTTGCTGTAATACTCTGGAGGCATTCGGCAAATCACCTACTAGCAATCTGATATTTCCCAAACTTCGCAAACCCATTGCTTTAAGTTGGGAATTCGGTTGTTGTTGCAGCATTTGCTCTACTTCGTCTAGGGTTTGTCTTGCTTGCAAAAATAGTCCTAATGCTTGCTGCGCCTGGGCTTGGTTAATCAAACTACCAATGGTTCGATTGCTATCTCTAAGTTGTTTATAAATCTCAGTAGCTTGTTTCCAGGTGGCTAATGCAACTTCTGCATCACCTTGAGTAAACTGAAGATTTCCCTGGGTGTTTAATGCGTGAGCAAGGATGAGTTTTGAGTTTTGTAGGGGCAGTGCCCCCGTGCCTGCCCTGAGTTCTGAGTTTTGAATTAAGTTTAGACTTTGTGCGATCGCTCTCGTTGCCTCTGACCATTCTCCCAGCTGCTGATGCGCTAAGGAAAGGTAGCTGAGCATGAGTGCTTGATTGAGATTGTCTCCCCGATCTTGGTATAGAGTAGCAGCTTGTTGCCATCGCGCGATCGCAAAGGTAAATTGTCCTGCTTGATAGAACGTCAGCCCCTGCTGCACTAACTGAGCAATATTAACCTCAACTCGAGGTGTAGAGTCAATTGCAGCCCCAGCCCGAAGGATTAAGGGTTGCCGCATCGATAAGGGGAAAAACTCCGCTCTTCCCTGACTCAAGCCCAACAAAAACGATAGGCTAACTCCTATCAGCATAAGTATTAAAGTGACAATATATTTATACATAAATAAGATTAAAGGAGGTTTAGAACCCGGATTTGGTATTAGCCTTTAAACCAAGCAAAACATAGTGGATTGCCAGCTTCGATTGCTCACATCTTGCACCTACCCGATAAACAGCCGACAAATAAATTTGGGGCTGAAAGCTTAAGTTAGCTAAAGCTAACTAAAATCAACGTTTTAACCCGTTTCAACGGGTTTTAGCTCTCAGGTGTGAAATTTATTCCTGTTGGCTCTGGTGCAAGATGTGAAATCGGAGACTTCGCCACCACCAATCAAAGCAACGACTAACGAGTAACCGATACAGCGGCAGCGCTTCTGTCAATGGTAGGTCGGATTGGCGGATTTCGTTGGCACAGGACAAAGCCACTGCATTCCAGCAAGCGGCATTAAAACTCCACCTGCGTGACAGACTGCCTGGTTGATAAAATTTGCAGCAAAGTTGTTCGGGAACGCGCACAAATGGACCTAAAAGGGCAAGGTGCAGTAACCAGGGCCAGTCTGCCGAAAATTCACCGGCAAGACTGCGCTTTAAGCCACCTACCCGCTCAACGGCGATCGCCCGAAACATCCCTCGGTATGGCACCCACCAATCGCCTTTCTGCAAAATCACCGCTTTTGCTCGTTCAATCCGGCTATCCAATCCTTGGAGAGCATCGTAAATCAAATTTTCTCGATCTTGATTGACGTGGGTGAGTTCCAAATCAGAATAGGCGAGAATTGCTTCAGGATTGACTTCGAGCGCTTCTACTAGACGACGGAGATAGTCGGGTTTGAGCAAGTCATCGTGAAAGGCAAAGAGAAAATAATCTCCTCGAGCAGCTTTTAGCAGGGCGTTGACGTTCCCTACCCATCCCAGTCGGCGAGATTGGCGGATAAGTTGAAAACGCGAGTCTTTGGCGGCAAACTTTTCGCATAGGGCAGCAGTTTGATCGCTGGAGGCATCATCGGAGATCAAGACTTTGAAATTGGTGTACGTTTGGGCGGCGATCGCTTCTAATGTTGGCTCAATAAATGTTGCCGCATTCCAGGTAGGCACACAAACGGCTACGAGGGGAATATTTTTAACGGGAGCGGTCATATTTCACTTCCAGGCGTTGTTAATTTTTACTGAGTTAGGACTTACGCAACGGCTTGGCTAGAAACCCGGTTTCTTCATAGATCTCTAGTTCCAAGTCGAAGATTTTTCCACAGAAACCCGGTTTCTTCATAGATCTCTAGTTCCAAGTCAAAGATTTTTCCACAGAAACCCGGTTTCTTCATAGATCTCTAGTTCCAAGTCGAAGATTTTTCCACAGAAACCCGGTTTCTTCATAGATCTCTAGTTCCAAGTCAAAGATTTTTCCACAGAAACCCGGTTTCTTCATAGATCTCTAGTTCCAAGTCGAAGATTTTTCCACAGAAACCCGGTTTCTTCATAGATCTCTAGTTCCAAGTCAAAGATTTTTCCACAGAAACCCGGTTTCTTCATAGATCTCTAGTTCCAAGTCGAAG
>ERZ1066124.154-NODE-154-length-65541-cov-24.484027_pt1 | contig 65541 bp, 55 predicted proteins | sample MGYA00382771_ERZ1066124 | MGnify/ENA primary metagenome ERZ1066124 (study PRJEB33369, sample SAMEA5778354) | biofilm metagenome | biome: Industrial cooling water; feature: Water cooling tower basin; material: Biofilm | place: United Arab Emirates | collected... | reverse complement strand
GGAGTTAGGAGTTAGGAGTTAGGAGTTAGGAGTTAGGAGTTAGGAGTTAGGAGTACTACTCAGCACTCATAACTCAGCACTCATAACTCTTTCTACCGTCGCGGACTGGGTGTTTTTGATAATGATTTCCAGTCTTGAGCAATTTTTGGAGTCCACAACCAATTTTGATTGAGTTTATCGGGTTGGAAGCTTACCGGGTCTTCGCTTATTACTTTTTGTTGTAATTTTACTGCTTCGTAAAGATATCGCTCACGTTTTGCAGGGGGTTGTGAGCGCGCTGATTTATATAATCCTAGCGCTAGTCCAGCGTGAGCAATTAAGTCTTGGCGTTGCTGTGGTACTACCGATGCGTTTGCTGCTGACATATTTGAGACTTTTGGCTGTTGGTCTTTTGCAGCAATACTTAAGGCTTGAAACCAAGAATCATTAGCTAAATTAATATTACCTTCTGCGTAGTAAGCAAAACCTAAAGCGTTAGCATATACTATAGAGTCTGGTTTAGCTTTAAATGCTGTATTCCAGTAACGACGAGCATCATCAATACTATATTTTTTGTCACCTGCTTGTATCGATTGCCATGCAAGGCGCCCGAATAAGAAACTGACGGATGGGTTATCGATGTTTCGCCGGGGTACTTGTTTAAGTACAGATTCTGCCTCTGCAAGTGCATTACGATTTAATAAGGCATCGACGGCTTTTAATGCTGTGTCTAAATCACCTTGATTAAGTCTCTCAGTAGCAAATGCTGTAACTTTTTCAGTTTTTTCTTTCTCTAAATTAATTTTACTGTAATCTGGCGCCGTTATTTGAGGTAAGTTAGATAACGTGTTTGGTTGACTTTGCCACCAGTTAATACCAACAGCAAATGCAATCGCACCTGCCCCAACAAGTCCAATGAGTGGTATTAATTTTCTTGATTTGCGACGTGTTACGTTTGGTTCGCTAATGCTAATTGGGTCATGAGATGTTGCGATGTTTGTCGCTATCCCCTGAGTGTTACCAACGCTCATTTCGCTACGCTGGAGAGTATTTGATACTAAAGATTCTGACTCCCTTGCCGCTCTTGAAAGGCGCCATTTTTCGACTTCGCGGTCTAAAGAAGTTAAATCATCAGAGACTTCAACACCAGGAATACTATCATCATCTTCGTCGTCGTCAAGAATAGAAGTATTTATTGGAGTTTGTGTACTTGCCGTTTTTTGCTGGTCAAGTTGGCGAAATAAATCGGAAACTATCGCCGAATCATCAGCATAACTTGGGTCATCATAATCTTCGATTTCGTCAACTAAGTCACCCCAAGTTTCTTCTCCTAACCAATCAAGTTCTAAGTCATTTTGTCCCAATGACCTCGACATGACATCATCGATTGGCAATGACATTTGAGCATCATCACCGATATTACTATATAGTGCATTTGTTGCCCTTACATTTGGTGGTTCACCATACTCAGGCAATAATTCACTTCTTTGCTGTACATATAATCCAGGGCTAAGATTACCATTAAATTCTGATTGGAGATATAAAATTGGTAAAGCCCAATACATTTGGTGCGAACCGTAAGCGGAAATTAATCCCTGACGTACACGACTTACGCACAAATCAATGGGATACCCTTGGCTGAGATTACGATAGAACAGTTGTGTTAGTGTAAGCGCTACTTCGTCAGGAATTCGTTCGGACATCGCTAAGACACTAGGAATACCCCGTTTAACTAAACTCTCAGCTAAACTTTGCTCTCCAGCTTCTGTAGTGCCTGTGCTGGCGCCATAAGCTCCCAAGCACGAATTAAACACCGCCATTTGGATGTTATTGTTAACCAGTAAACCAGCTAAATCATCACCGGTTAAAGTTTCTGTTAAACCAGTGCGTCGATTTACAAGATAAATTTCACCACCGTTTGCACCCAAGTTACTGTGACCTGAGTAATGCAAAATATGATAGCGTCCTTGTTCTAAGGCTTGCGTCAATTCTTCCCGTCCCGGTTGCTCAAGAAAGTGCAACTGTATCTCTGGGAAAAAATGACCACCTTCGGTAATATTTGGTGTTTGACGATTGAGTTCGGCTTGAAGTTTAATAGCTTCTTGTTTGAGCAAATCTAAACGCACTAAATCGGTTGGAGAGGCTAGCACCATTAATACCTTAATTCCACCCTCATCAGGTGGTATAGGCATATTAGTTGATGGTAAACGTGAGGCGCCTGCTACTCCTGTTTGATAGCGAGAAAATGAAATATAAGGTCCTGTAGCAATGGGACGATCACCAGCGTGCATAACCTCCCAAGGTAAGCGCGCTAAACGATTATCTTTAATTCCAATACGCAAATGCAGAACTTGTTGATGGTTCTGTGCAATGCCTTGTGCAGTAATCCAACTATCTCTGAGAGTGCCTTGAAAAAGTTCGTTATATAATTGTTGACCCAGCGCCGCTAAGTTGACCGAGTTCCGCACCATTGCATCTCCCTGCAACACGGACTTAAGCGGGTCATTCATAAGATGTCCAGCAGCAGCTAACCATTCAGCTACAGGCCAAGTCACCAGTTCTTCCGCTAATGGCACCCCAGACGCGACTTGTTCCGTTCGTACCAAGTAGTCATTTTGTCCTACCAGTGTTACGGAAATGTGAAATTCCTGGGTCACAACTTCTCCTGTTCCTCTCCTAAATCACTTGATTGAAATGGGAATATTCATTCATAAATATCTCTATAAATGTTCTCTTCCCTACTAATACCTTAGATGCATCACAACAGCGGAATGTTTCACGCTCTTAGGTATTACCCAAGCTTTTACCAGTTTATCCGGATATCATCGACTCGGCGCCGAACATCATCTAAAGGTAGATGCACCTTAATCTTCAGTCCCCCAATTGGTTTAAATCAAATGGGGGTTTTCTCTATTTTTACATAACGGTTGGGCGCCCTTAGCTCTCACTTATGAATCCCATGTAACTAATTTATCTCAAAAACAATATAGTTTCACTACAAATACTCAGTTTTTTAATTTATCCGGATAATGCTTGTGATTTTGAGAACAAGTATATGGTAGATGCACCCTGATAATTAACCTCCCCTAGTTGGAAGCTTTCCACTAGGGGTTTTTTGTGTCTATCAAAAAAGAAACCCGGTTTCTGTCCAAAATTGTGATTTTTACTACAAACTCCAAAAAGAAACCGGGTTTCTGTCCAAAATTTCAAATTTATCCGGAATAGGCTTGTGATTTTGAGAACAAGTATATGGTAGATGCACCCTGATAACTCACTCCCTTAGCTGTTTAATTACGGCTGAGGGTTTTTTTTATGCAATTTTATCCGGAATAAGCTTGTAGCTTTGAGAACAAGTATATGGTAGATGCACCCTGATAACCCACTCCCCTAATTGACTAAATGTCTAGTTAGGGGTTTTTTTTGGGATGCAAAAATTTTCTCGCTTGAAATAAAAAATCTTCCGGAATTGGTAGATGTAAGCACGAACAAATAGATGGTAGATGCACCCTAATAATTCACTCCCTCGGACGGTAACAACCAACTGAGGGAATTTTTTTGTCCATTTAAAGTGCAACAAAAATTTTTGCAATCAATAGCAACAAAAATATCCGGAAAGCACTGGTTATCAAGAGAACAAGTAAATGGTAGATGCACCCTGATAACTCACTCCCCTAGTAGACTGCCATCCGCTAGGGGTTTTTTTATGGCTATATTTACGACCTTGAACCAAATTTTGAAGTTATACGCCAATTTGTCCTGAAGATGACCCTTAGATAACGAACAAGTAGATGGTAGATGCACCCTGATAACTCACTCCCTAGTAGATCTCCATCCGCTAGGGTTTTTTATTGTAATCATAACGAGACGAAATTGACAACTATCTTAAGTAAATAAACCTGGTTTCTAAGATTCGTCCTGAAAACGACTACTATGCAGCGAACAATAAAATGGTAGATGCACCCTAATAACTTACTCCCCTAGTAGACTGCCATCCGCTAGGGGTTTTTTCATGGCTATTCGCTGCCACACGTACAGCATCTTAATAACTCAACATCTTAATAACTCAACACCTTAATAACTCACTCCCTTGGTAGAGCGCCTGTTTATCGATGCAATTATCGAATGAATACTTAACCTTCAGAAATGTTCCGGAATTAGCCTTTTTTGCTCGTACTAACTAGTAAGGACTAATACTAGCTGCCGGAATGCGAGACAACGGTAGATTTTTAGTAGGTTTTTATATACTAGCACTATTACAAGTTTTTGGACTATCAAAGAGCATTAAATATAAGATAAATTATTAGATATTAAATTTAGCTACAACCTATACGTTGTTTAGTACTAATACACTACTAAAGATATGGCTTATTCTGTAATTAAGTTTTCGAGTGAAGATTGCGGTATTTGTCACAAAATGGCTTTCTATGACCAGAAAGTCTCAGCAGAGCTTGGTTTAGAGTTTATTGATGTCAAGATGCAGGATACAGCGACTTACCGTAAATATCGGCAAATACTTTTGAAGCAATATCCCGATAAGTCAGAGATGGGATGGCCAACTTATATTGTATGCTCGGCGCCGTCTGGGGAGTTTGAAATTGTAGGCGAGGTAAAAGGGGGACATCCCAAAGGAGAGTTTCGAGAACGCTTGCAAGCAGTTTTAGATTCTGTTGCTGCTCAATAAAAGTTCAAAGAACTTCAAAAGACTTAACTTCTAGGACGGGTCCAATCATTGCACTCGTCATGACATCTTCACGCACCTGTCCTGTAACTTTGGCTTTTTGTCCTGCTTGAAGTAACTTTTTGTCGGCACTACGAGGAATTTCGTAAGTAGTGCCTTCATCGGTAACAAATGCCCAAGCGCCCATACCGATATCGCGACGTTGAATAGTACCAGTGACTGTAATAGACATAAAAAAATGTAATTAGGGTTGTAGAGACGCGACATGTCGCGTCTCTACATTATTATTGTGCAGTTTTTTCTTCGTTTGTCACAATAAAGTGAGCGAGACCGTAACAGATGACGGCATTAACGAGAAGGAAAATTCTTGATATCCAACCGGCGCCTAAACCCCATACAGCAGGGTCAGAGAATGAACTAACCCCCAAACATGTGGCGATACCTATGGAAGAACCAATAGCAAACCACTTCAATTTTGGATGTCCTAACAGCAAAGCAACTAGACCTAAAGGAATAAGTACGCTTGCGAAGATAGGATTAAATGCATCAGTTCCTTGAATAGCATTACCAAGTTCAGGAATAGAGCTACCTAGTACACGGAAAGGCCACTGTGGTAAATCAAAGATATAAAGTCCTTTGAGAGGAAATAAACCTGAGCTACCAAAAAGTAAACCTGCCGATAAACTCCAACTCCACGAGAATGGGAAGTAAACCCGTAGGAACCAAGCAAGCAGGTAAGAACCTACAACCATAAGAAGTTTTGGTATTAGTGCATATGCACCACCATCAATCCAGAAACGAGGATTGAGATAGCCATTTTCACGTAACCAGCGCCAAAAGTCTTGGAAAGTAATTTGACCTTCGGTAGCTTGCTTAACTGCGGCTTCGGCGTTGAGTTGTCCGGCGCCGTAATAGTTTAAAGCATCTTCGTGAATAGCGCGTGCGGAACCAAGAAGTACGTTTTCAATTTCATCTGGATTTTCAACTCCTGATGCACGAACTAAAGCGGCAACACCTGCAACGTGGGGAGATGCCATGCTAGTACCTTGCAAACCAAGGAATACTTCTTCTCCTTTGTTATCCATATCAACGGTTGCTTGGAGAACCTTACCAGCATCACTACCACCAGGGGCAGAAATATCAACACCTGCACCATAGTTAGAATAAGGCGCCCTTTCTCCGTCGGGGCCAAGTGCAGAAACACCGATAACGTGGGGATAGCGTGCAGGATATGCGGCGCCGTTAGCGTCTTCGTTACCAGCAGCAGCGATAATAACTACACCTTTACTGTGTGCATAGTCAATTGCTTCGCGCATCAACTGGCTTTCACCACCACCACCCAAGCTCATATTAATAACGTTGGCGCCGTTGTCAGCAGCAAAGCGAATAGCTTCGGCAATATCAGCAACAGTACCACCACCGTAATCACTAAGAACCTTTAAAGGCATAATACTGGCTTCATAGGCAATACCCGCAACACCCCAACTATTATTAGTAGCTTGAGCAATAGTTCCGGCAACGTGTGTCCCATGTCCATTGTCATCGTTTGCTTTTTCACGGTCGTTAACAAAGTCGTAACCTTTGACAAACTTAGTTTCAATCAAATCACGAACTTGTGTAACACCCGTGTCAATGACAGCAACGGTAACACCACTACCCTTGGTTTGTTTCCAGGCGCCTTCAACATAAATATTGTGTAAGTGCCATTGTTTACTGTAATAAGGGTCGTTTGCACCAGTGAATGAGACGCCAGGTTCTCTAGCTTCTTCAGGTCGAGGGTCAAGATATTCTGCAAGTCTTGCGACTTGACCTTGTTTAGGAATCTTGTAAATATAGTTAGGTTCAATGAATTCGGTATCTTTTGCGAATTCAGAGCGCAACTGCTTAAGACGCGCTTTATCACCTTTGATAATATAAACGTTATCGTCTTTGGAAAATTTATTATCCAGCTTTGGCGTGACGTTGAACTGCTGCGAGATTTTATCTAAATCTTGCTGCAACTTAGTAGAGGGGATATCTTCCCGGAAGTCAAGGAGGAGCGTATCAAACTCCCCTTGGGCGCCAAGTCCCTGGAAGTTAACGAAGTTGAAAAGGGCCGCACACAGCCCTATCACAAACAAACAAGTTAGTATTAGCCTTCTCATATATTACTGATTACCGATGAAAGCCAGTTGCCACTACGATAACTTATACACATCCACCTTGGCTTTATATTGGGCGATTAGTTACAAAAATTTCACTTTAACAAATTATTAAAACATTATGGAACGTGGTCTTTTCTGGTTGCCTTTACTCGTAGCATTCTTTTGGTTAGCTTGGCAAGGTTCAAGGGAATTTAAAAAAGTTCAAGCTTACGAGACTTGGGCATCGCAGTTCGACAAGGCAAAATATGATATATACGCAGTTCTGGGTCAAAAAGACAGTAATATTACTTGGGGTAAGCCGACTCCCAAGGGTTTAACCAACCTCGAAACTTTTTCACTTAAAGATGTGGTTAATATCCAGCTATTAGTCAATGGCAACAAAGTAAATATTGAGCAACCACTCCAACGTGGTCGTTCCATTGAACTAGAGTTTAATTTTTCTGAACCCACAAAATCAGTACGAGTACCTTTTACTGAAGTACCCCTTGCAGCAAAATGGTGCGAATATCTACAAAAAGTTAAAAGTGCTGAGTGCTGAGTATTGAGTGCTGAGTGTTGAGTGCAAAATGTCATTCTGAGCGTAGCGTAATGCGGAGCATTTGCCGCAGGCTAGAATCTAGTAGTATTTATTTACCACAGAAACACAGAGAACACATAATCCGATAATTAATGACATTAAGGTAAATATTACTACTTGTTTTTTTGTTAATTAAGTGTTATTTGCAAAAGAAGCGCTTTTTTAGAAATTAATTTGCATAATGATTGCATTTTTTATACAAATTTAGCACTTAATACATGTGCTTGTTTAAATTACTCAGGTTTGTTTATTATATCCCCAGCAAAACATTATCTGCACACGCGCGCATGAGTAGGGCGCCGTTCAATTTGTATCATTTATATAAGCTATTAGTAAATTATCAACTTTTTTTACTAGGGGATAACTTTACTAGGGTCATTACTAGGGTTAGTGTTCATATCCCCTAGTAAATTCCCAAGTCCTTTTTACTAGGGGATAAAATTACTAGGGCTGGTCTTAATATCCCTTGTACCTATAAAGTTTGGGAAGTCGGCGCCAATATATAACTCTCTTAACTATTAGCATTTATAGGAATAGTAATTATAAATTCTGCACCATGATCCGGCGCCGAAATGCACTTTAAGCTTCCATTATGTCTTTCGGTAATTATTTGATAGCTAATTGATAATCCCATACCAGTACCTTTACCAACAGGTTTAGTTGTATAAAAAGGGTCAAATAATAGACGTTTGACTTTTTCTGGTATGCCAGTACCATTATCTGCGATGGTTATAATAAGTTGATTTGATGTAGATATTTCTGTACGAATGCGGATACAGGGAGTAAAAGATTGTAAATTTCTATTTTTTATTTCTTCTTCAAGTGCATCAATGGCATTTGCAATCAAATTCATAAAAACTTGGTTGAGTTGTCCTGCGTAACATTCAACTAAAGGTAAGTTACCATATTCTTTGATAACTGTAATTTCTGGACGATTTTGTTTTGCTTTGAGTCGATGTTCTAGTATCATGAGGGTGCTATCGATACCTTCGTGGATATTTGCTTCTTTACACTCAGCTTCGTCAAGTCGTGAAAAAGTACGCAGTGATGTGACGATTTCACGTATACGATTGGCGCCGACTTGCATTGAGGTATATAGTTTTGGTAGGTCATCTTGAATAAAATCAAGGTCTATAGCTTCAGCTTGATTTTGTATTTCTATATTTGGTTTAGGGTAATGCTTGTTGTAAAGGGCAAGTATATTTAACAGGTCTTGGGTGTAAGCTTGAGCATAACGGAGGTTGCCGTAAATAAAGTTAACTGGGTTATTGATTTCGTGTGCAACTCCTGCGACTAATTGTCCAAGTGATGACATTTTCTCAGTTTGGACTAATTGCGACTGAGTACGTTTAAGTGAGTCGAGAGTTTCTTGTAATTCTCTAGTTGAGGAACGAAGTTGCGCTTCAGATTCGCGTAAAGCTGCTTCGGTTTGTTTAGTAGACGTAATATCGCGCGTTATACCTTGAAAAGTAATAACTTCACCCTCCGCATTTAAAACAGGTGAAGCATTCGATGTAACCCATACATAGCTACCGTTTTTGTGAATAAGTCTAATTTGTAAACCAGCTTGCTTTTTTCCTGTTTGGGCAACAAGATTAAAAAAGTTCTGGCAAGTAAGTAAATCTTCGGGATGAACTAAAGGTGCAAATGATTTACCTATAAACTCTTCAATTTCATATCCAAGCATATCGGTAAATTTAGGAGATAGATAAGTTAATAACCCATCGGGGGAAAAAGAATAAATAATATCATTTGCATTTTCAACGATGCTGCGAAAATTTGCTTCGCTTTCGGTTAAAGCGATTTCTACCGCTTTGCGTTCATAAATTTCTTGCTGTAAATGCGCTGTTCGTTCCGTAACTTTGCTTTCAAGTTCTGCCTGTGTTTGTTCAAGCGTTGATTGTATTTTTCGACGTTCACTTACATCAATTAGCAGTCCATCCCAAATAATAGCTCCCGAATCTAATAATTCTGGTCGCGAAATTCCACGTACCCATTTTAATTCCCCTGTGTACGCTTTCATCCGTCCTTCCCAATCCCAACGTTCTAAAGTTTGTGCGGAAACAGCTACCGACTTTAAAAAATCATTACGGTCTTCTGGATGTACAGCATCAATAAGCAAACTTCCATTTTGTAAAACTTCTTCTGCCTCAATTTCAAATAATTCTTCACAAGCATCAGAAATATAAGGAAAAGACATAGTCCCGTTTGGTTCTAAGCTAAATTGATATATTACACCTGGTACATTTGCTACTAACTTTTTGAAACGCGCTTCGCTACGATTTAAAGCAATTTCCATCTCTTTACTTGCCGTAATATCCTCAACTGCCGCAATTACACCAATTACATTACCTTCTAAATCTTGAATAGGCAAGTTATACCATTTACAAGTAATAATTTTACCAGATTTTGTTAAATTTTCATTAATACTATGGACACCTTCTTCTTGCTTTACTAACGCTGCTATTATTTGATTAACCTGTTTACGAACTGTTTCAGGCACTAATAATTCTGCTGCATGACAACCAATAGCTTCTTGCTTGGTATAACCAAAAATATCAGAAGCAGTATCATCCCAATCAGTAATTTCAAAATCTGGGTTCCAAGAAATTAAGCCTAATACATTGTGTTTGCTTAACAAAGATAGTTTATGTTGTTGAAATAAAATAAGTTGTTTAATTTGCTTTAAATTATCATTAATAGAGTTCTTTAAATCGCTGTTGATATTTAGAGTAGCAATTTGATTTTTAATTGTAGCAAGAGATTGGTGTAAAAATACATCAGAATCAGAAAAAATAATTGACATATGTTTTGTAATAATATAAAAATGAACTTTTATTTATAATGCCCATAAGTATCGAGCTAGTAACATTTGAATGAGGCGGGCAGGATGCCCGCTCCACAAGAGTAAGATTAATTAATATATAGTTATGATTTGAATTTATTAATTATGGATGTAACAAAAGTATCTAGGGTGCCTGTTGCTTTGACTATTGCGGGTTCAGATAGTGGAGGTGGCGCCGGAATTCAGGCAGATTTACGGACTTTTGCGTTTCATTGTGTACATGGTACTAGTGCGGTGACTTGTATTACTGCTCAAAATACACTCGGTGTTACGCGAGTTGATGCAATGCCACCCGAAGCTGTGGTTGCCCAAATGCAAGCGGTTGTCGAAGATATTGGTGTGCAAGCTGCGAAAACAGGAATGTTACTTAATAAGGAAATAATTGGCGCCGTTGCCAAGCAATTAGAATTGTTACAAATAAAAAACTTAGTTGTAGACCCAGTTATGGTGTCGCGGGCTGGGGCACAATTAATCGATAATGAAGCTGTAAAAATACTTCGCGAAACTTTATTACCATTGGCAGTTTTAGTGACACCTAACCGTTATGAAGCTCAAATTCTAACGGGGATAGAAATTAATTCACTATCAGAGATGAAATTAGCTGCTGAATATATCCACCAACATTTAGCTGTTAAAGCAGTATTAGTCAAAGGTGGTGGAATGGCAGGGCAAGAATGTGGTACAGATGTATGGTTTGATGGGGAAACTTTGGAGATAATAAAGACGCAGCAAGTTAATACAAAAAATACTCATGGTACAGGTTGCACATTGGCAGCAGCAATAACAGCGAACCTTGCCCGTGGCGAAAATCTATTTACCGCAGTCCAAAAAGCTAAAGATTACGTCACTGTAGCTTTAACATATGCGCTTGATATAGGTAAAGGAACAGGGCCAGTGGGACATTTCTATCCACTGTTACAAATATAGTGTCAAAAAACCTTTGCTCATAGAGCAGTTTTCTATTATCATGCCGGCATAGCTTTAATAACTGCCTATCGGGTAGAGGCAGTTATTGTTGTATCTATCTAATCTTGATTGTGGCAATTTACACTTTGACTTAAATTCCGAACAATATTTAAACCAACGAACGAACGAACATGCGAACTACTGTAAACTCCGTCCCTAATACTCAATATTCAAATAGTCAAGGTTATCCACCATCGGTACCTTTGTCAGTGTATCGTGACTTAGCAGCAGAACTCCAAGCTGCACAGTCGGTAGTTGATACGCTCTCTGCTAAAAACCAGCATTTAAGCCAAGAAAATCAGCTTTTGAGGCAAGAAATAGCGAAAGCGGTTAATTCGGTAATGCAGTTACAGCAACTAATATCTACCCAATCTACAAACAGTTATAACCCACAAGTTTATCCAACTGACAACGAAAGAAGCGTAAATCGGCAACCATCACCACAACCGCAACACACTTCTAAAGCACAACCACGCAAACAACGTGTAGCGGCGCCAAAAAAGATTAAAATCAACAGGGCGCCTAGTCCCGAACCAACTCCTGAATATTATCCAATGTCAGAACCTGTGTACATTGAAGAACAGGAAGTTCGCTATTACCCTTACAACAGCACACAAAAAGCCGAAACGAACGGATGGATGCTGTTACTAGCTATATTATTAATCGTTCTTACAGCATTTGGCGCCGGATATTTGATTGTACGCCCATTGTTAGCAAATCATAACAACTCTCAATAGAATAAGATTACATTTTTGCTTATCAAATATTAAACATTATTTCTGTTACAACAAATACAAAATAATGCTAAATTAATGATGGTTAAGATTAGAAAACTATATACTAAGGGAGTAGTAAGGAAGGTTATGGGGAGAAACATCTTCTGAGATTTGCTGTGCATGAGAATTAGGGCACAATTAGACCTAAGAATTTAGGTTTATTGGAAATAAATAAATTTTTCCTTAATTAAAAAATTAGAGCTAGTGATAGATGTTCTGATTAGATAAATAAACGAAGCTACTACAAGCAAGGAGAAAACACATGAGAAAAGTCGAAGCAATTATCCGTCCTTTCAAACTGGATGAAGTCAAGATAGCGTTAGTAAACGCTGGCATTGTTGGTATGACAGTATCAGAAGTACGAGGTTTTGGGCGCCAGAAAGGTCAAACCGAGCGTTATCGTGGTTCTGAGTACACCGTTGAGTTTCTACAAAAGCTCAAGGTAGAAATAGTTGTAGAAGACAATCAGGTTGATATGGTGGTGGATAAAATCATTGCTGCGGCTCGTACAGGCGAAATTGGCGATGGTAAAATTTTCATATCGCCAGTCGAGCAAGTAGTACGAATACGAACTGGCGAAAAGAACACAGAAGCCGTGTAACGTAATGATGCAATTCATTGCATCTCTATTACATCTCTATATGTGGCAACTGTTGGAGTAAATTTGCAAAAGCTTTGCCGCGATGACTAACAGAGCGCTTCACTTCTGATGTCATTTCAGCGAAAGTTAAATTTTGCTCCGGAACATAAAAAACGGGGTCATAACCAAAACCCCCATTCCCACGTGGTGCATTAAGTATTTCACCGCGACAAACACCAAGAGCTTGCAGTGCAATCGTTCCGTCAGGACGCGCGATTGCAGCTGCACAAACAAATTGCGCTCCCCTCTGATTATTATTTCCAAGTGTACGTAATAACCGAGCTATACGGTCAGCATCAGAATTACCATAGCGCGCAGAGTATACACCTGGGGCGCCGTTCAAAGCATCAACTTCCAAACCAGAATCATCGGCAATTGCCCAGTTATTAGTAGCAATTGCGACTTGCGAAGCTTTTAAACAAGCGTTTTCAGCAAAAGTTTCGCCAGTTTCTTCTACATCTAATTCGGGTGGTTTAAGCGTTAATTCCCAACCAGAGTCAGCAAGGTAAGCTTGCATTTCGCGTAATTTACCAGGATTACCTGTAGCAACAACTAATAAAGTCATAAGTAGAAAGTGCTGAGTGCTGGGTGCTGAGTAGTTTAAGCTATTGTTCAGATAACATAATACGGCACAAAAGCGCGTGAATTAGTTGATGATAAAAATAGCTTTGTATGAGAAAACTCAACACTCAGCCCTCAGCACTCAGCACTTATCACTCTTCCGCCCATTGTTTTGCCCACGCCAAGGTTTCATGTACCTGTTCGAGGGTTGCAGCTTCGCAGTATAAACGTAACACTGGTTCAGTACCGCTAAAACGAATCATCAACCAACGGTTATCAGCAAGACGATATTTATAACCATCGATAGTTTGACAACCAGTTACCGCAAGTCCGGCAATTTCCTTTAGAGGTTCTTTTTGCAGTTGTTCAAGTAACTTCGCGCGTACTTCCATGCTTGCTAAAGGTAAATCAATGCGGTCGTATGCGGAGTTAAAGCCAGTTTTATCTTGGAGATTACGATAATAATCACCTAAATCTAAACCTGACTCAACAATAGCTTCTAAAACATATAAAGCAGATAACAGTGCATCACGTTCTGGAATATGTGTACCATAACCAATACCACCAGATTCTTCACCACCAAGTAAAACAGGCGCCGCGAGCATTCTATCAGCTATATATTTATAACCAACAGGAGTTTCAAAAATTGAAAGGTTGTGCAGTTTTGCAACTAGTGGTATTAAATCGGAACCGCTAACAGTTTTTACTATTTCACCAGTAAAACCGCGTCGCTTAGTTAAATGGTCAATTAAAATTGGAATTAGTATTTGTGAACTAAGAAAATTCACTTCGCCGTCTACAGCAGCAATACGGTCACAGTCACCATCAAATACTAAAGCCACCATTAAATCATTAGGATTTTGTTCACGGTGTGCTTTCATTACACCAAACAATTTTGACAGATATTTGGGTAAAGGTTCCGGCGCCCCACCTTCAAAAGTTGGGTCACTATCGCTATTAATTTCTTTAACATTATCACCCAACAGCATTGCCAAACCACCAGCAGAGGCGCCATGCATAGCATCAGCAAACAAAGTTAGTTTACCATCCGCAATTGAATCACGAAGCTTGGCTATATCAACTTTACTTTTTAAACCTTCGCAATAACTTAACCAAGGATTAAACTTTTCTATTTTGCCTGGTGTCTCAGCAGAAGGTAATTCTTGACCTAACAAAGCTTCTATTTCTTTCGTTACTTCTGGGGGTACAGACCCACCAAAAGCACTTTTAACTTTTAAACCTAAGTATTTACCGGGATTATGACTTGCTGTAATAACTAAGGCGCCTAAAGCATTTTCTTGCTTTGCAGCCCAACTAAAAGCAGGTGTCGGGGCAAAAGATTCGCTCAATAACACATCAAAGCCAGCCGCAGAAACAATATTTGCGACAAAAAGCGCAAAATCTTCCGCCATAAACCGACGGTCAAAACCCACAATAATTTTACGGTTCCCGACTTGCTGACCGTAAGTATCAAATAAAACTTTAGCGGCAACGGGGGCGACTAATGCGACACGCTCAAAAGTGAACTCGTCCGCAATTACACCGCGCCAGCCATCCGTACCAAACTTGATTGACTTAGCTGCTACTGACATCGAGATATCCTAACTTTCCACCAGAGGATTCTAGCATTTACGTAAGTCACCCGGTAATAAATGACTTCGGTATAACAATCATTACATTAAGTCCATAATACTTGACACAATCATTACTAAAATTGTTTCCTAGTAGACTTGCCATCTTGTGGAACAGGCATCCCTGCCTGTTCCATATTCAAGGCGGGCAAGGATGCCCACCCCACCCCACAAGACTACACAACCAAGCACATCAAGTAACTTACATTGCAGCTTATGTAACAGTTACGATACTTGGACTTTATTCTTTGTTTTATTGCGCTAAAAGCTTTAATATTACTTATGCCATAATTAACCAAACGGAGTTTGGTATTTTTTATGAAACCAAATTTTGAGCAAATGACCGATGCGGAATTAAGAGCTTACGCGCGTGAACATCGTTCTGAAGACGATATTGAAGCTTTGCGCGTTTTGTTTAACCGTCGTAAGCATAATCCAGAAGCTATTTTATTTCATCCTCCTAAGAATAAACAAGAGGAAAACGAGCAATTTGAGTTATTTAAACGCATCATTGACGAAAAACAGAAAAAAGTCGATTCAAAAAACTAGTACACCTATTCTTGCATTCACTGTACAAGACTTTAATCGCTACAGTACAGAAATATCTGTTGTGGAACCAACGTCTATAACGGCGCCTCAAGATAGCTAGATAAACTCAACACTTAAAATCATCTGACAGTGTTATTATTTGCCAGAAGTAGATAATAACTTTTCAACCTCGGAGGCTTTTTCTTGTAAATCAAGCGCACGGTAAATTTGCAGGCTCTCAGTTAAAAACTGTGTAGCAATTGCTTCTGCATTATAGTGATTATGCTCTCGACGCTTTAAATATATTTCGCCCAAAAGCTTGTAAGCAGATGCTTCCAGCTTGCAACGGTTGTACTCTTGAAATATGTTAAGAGATTCTTGAGCTAATTGTTCAGCTTTGTCAAGATTTTCTAAGGCGCCGACTTCAAGGTATGCGCGCGCAATATCAAGTAATTGTTTTGTTTTTTCTACAGTTTGCCCTAATTCTTCTAGGTAAGATAAGCCTATATTATAATTTTCCTCAAATTTGGCAATTTGTTTTTGTAGTGACGATGGTTTGTGAGGCGAAAGGCGTAAACGTTCCGAAATAAGTAAGCTAAGGACTATATAATCGTAAGCAAGATTTTTTGTGTAAGCACCTGCAGTATCTATTTGTATAGCTTGATGAATGTTTTGCTCGGCTTGTTCTAGTAAGTCAAAAGCTTGTATTGTATCCTCAGTATTTCTTGCTAACAGGCTTTGAGTATAAGCTAGGTGTCTGTGACGTGTAGCAACGCTCTTATTATCACCCAATGAAAAGTGTAAATCGTAACTTTGCTGATTATAGTAAATTGCTTTTTTATAGTTCTTTAAATTTTTGTAGGAACTAGCTAGCCTAGATAATTGATTGGCTACATCTTTTTCTCTACCTAATTGTTTATAAACTTCCAAACTTTGCTGATAATAAAAAATTGCTTGTTCATAATTATCCCATTCTTGATAAATGTGTCCTAAATTAAAATTAGCTAAAGCAATATTCGACTGATTATCTAAACGTTGATTGATTTGTAAAGAATTTTGCCAACAATCAATCGCTTGCTCGTACTTACCGCAATTACAATAAACTGCGGATATACAACCCCATAAGCTAGCTACATTTTTTTCTTGTTCGAGTTGTTCGTAAAGATTACGACTTTGCTGATAGTAAGAAATTGCTTGAGCATGTTTGCCCCATACTTGATAAATCATTCCTAAATGCAAATAGGCAAAAGCAGTATTAGGCTGATTATCCAAGCGCTGATATATCTGTAAATAATTCTGCCGATACTCAATTGCCTGCTTATGCTTACCCCAATCGCGATAAGCTGTAGATACCCAACCCCATAAATCAGCCACATCTGTCTCTAGTCCTAGTTGTTCGTAAAGGTCGCGACTTTGCTGATAGTAAGAAATTGCTTGTGTATATTTACTCCATGCTTGATAAATCCGTCCTAATTTCAAATAGGTATTAGCTACATTTGACTGATTATCCAAACGTTGATACGTCTGTAAATAATTTTCCATACTTTCAATCGCCCGCTCATATTTGCCCCAGTCTTTATAGCAGTCGGATATACGATCCCATAAGCTAGCTATATTTTGTTCTTGTTCAAGTTGTTCGTTAATGTCACGACTTTGCTGGTAATAATAAATTGCTTGACCGTATTTACCCCATACTTGATAAATCTGTCCTAAATGAAAATAGGCAAAAGCAGTTTTAGGCTGATTATCTAAGCGTTGATATGTTTGTAAATAATTTTGCCGATACTCAATTGCTTGCTTGTACTTGTTCCAATTGCAATAAACTGTAGAAATGCATCCCCATAAATCAGCTGCATCTGTCTCTAATTCTAGTTGTTCGTAAAAGTCGCGACTTTGCTGATAGTAAGAAATTGCTTGACTGTATTTACTCCATGCTTGATAAATCTGTCCTAATCTCCAATAGCCTTTAGCTACATTTGGTTGATTATCCAAACGTTGATATATGTGTAAATAATTCTGCCGACACTCGATTGCTTGCTTGTACTTGCCCCAATCTTTGTAGCAGTCGGACATCCAAGCCCATAGGTTAGCTACAGCTTGCTCTTTATCTAGTTCGCTATATATATTACGACTTTGCTGATAGTTTAAAATTGCTTGACTATACTTGCCCCATGCTTGATAAATCTGTCCTAATTTCAAATAGGCAAAAGCTATATTTGGCTGATCATCCAAGCGTTGATACATCTGTAAATAACTTTGCATACTCTCAATTGCTTGCTGGTACTTGCCCCAATCTTGATAGCAATCAGATATCCATTCCAATTGAGTAGCTATATCATCCTCTCTATCCAGTTGCTCGTATATATTGTAACTTTGCTGATAATGAAAAATTGCTTGCTCGTATTTGCCCCATTCTTGATAAATACGCCCTAAATAATAATAAGCATTAGCTGTATTCGGTTGGTTATCCCAACTTTGATAGGCTTGTAAATAATTTTGACGACACTGTATTGCCTGGTCGTACTTACCCCAAGCACGATATGATTCGGATATCCACCCCCACTGATTGGCTACATTCTGCTCTCTACCTAATTCTTGATATATATCACGACTATACTGGTGATAATAAATAGCTTGTTCATACTTGCCCCATTGCTTATAAGCTTTACCAATATTCCAGAGTGTATTTGCTTCGTATCCTAAATTACCAAGTTCTCTATCAATAGTTAAAACCTCGTTAAAACATTTTATTGACTGCTGATATTTGTCATGCTCACGGTGACAAATACCTTGATCTATCCAAAAAAGTCTAAAACCCGATGCATCAACATGTAAAGCAAGCTTTTCAAAACATTGCTGATAATAATTATTTGCCTTGTTAAATTCTTCTTTTTCTTGATAACAAGTAGCTAATGCCCAAGCTAAATAAGGACTTAAGCTACCATCGAAAATTGGATTTACTTCTTCAAAAATAGTAAGTGCTTTCTCGTAATAATAATCACGAAGGTAAGTCATTGCAGTTATAAAACTTACTGATTTCTGATTACGTTGTTCAAGATTTAGATTTTGCTGACAGTTTTCAAGGGCAGGTGACATTTCTTCACCCAATTCTTCAACTATGCCTCGAATACCACAAAAAAGCATAGGTTCTAAATTATCAATAATATCAGTCACATAGTTAACTAATTCTGCGTCTGCTTTCCCACAAAGAACATATAAAGTAGCTAACTGTGCCTTAACTCGGTTTTCTTTTGATAAAGTTGAGTTATTTGCAGCTTGCTTGAGTTGTGATATGACTTCACCTTTTTGAGTAAACGATTCAATTTGCCTCAGCAGCCTTAAAATTACCTTAATTTTATCATCAAAATCTGTATCTATATGAAGACAGGTAATAACTAATTTTTGAATAATTTTTTTACGAATGCTACTATTACTTATCTCGACTTGAGTGAGAACCTCACCAGCAAATAGTAAATCTCTCAATCTTAACTCAGATTTACTTGTTGCTGATTCATCTGGGAGATTTGACCAAATAAGGATAGTATCTTGAGATGAATCATTTTTAATTTTTATATCGCCACCTTGAAGTGTAGGCTCGTAAGTATCGAGATTACTGAAAAGCTTCTTTAATAACTTATCTACTTGTGTATTAAAATGTATTCCGTAATAACCTAGAGCTAATAAAATTGGTTCGTTCCAACGTGGCTCGTAGAAGTGTTCGTTAATTATGCTCAAAATCTCGCTTTGGTCGTTATCTGCTATGTAACGTGCGACAAAATACTCTTCAAATGTTAGGTGCATGAAGCCGTAAACTCCCGGCGCCCTTTCAACAAACAGCCCTGTTGTTTCCCGCACTTTCCGCAAAAATTCTTCTACAGCTTGACGCACGCTTTCTGTGTCTGGCTCAATATCGTTTAATTCTGCAAGTTTTTCTGCTAGCTGCTCTTCTACTTCTGCTTGAGTTACTAACCCTGATGGCTTTTCTTCATGCATCCAGTAAGCTAATGGCGCCAGTAGTCTGACTACTTCGCTTTCTTTTAGTACTACTGTTGGTGCATCCGGCAATTTTTTACTTAACTGCCAATCTTCTATTAGTGTTTTTACTGCTAAAGCGTAAAGTTCAACTCTACGGTTTGGCAAACGGGCACCATTACGATGTATCAGTGACAAAATTGTTAATAGCAAAGGGTTTGCTGTTAAACGCTTTAAACCTTCGTTACCTTCTATTGCATCTAAAATTTCCTTTGTTTGATTATCTCCTGCTTTTTGCCATTGCTCTTCAGTGGCTTCTGGTTGCTGTGCTTTTTCAACCGCGCGACACCAGCGATGCAGAAATTTTTCTACTTCTTCGCTGTCCATATCCTCTATGGTAAATTCAGCAAAGCGGCTGCTTAGTTGTACGTCACGGTAGCCAGCAATACGGCTTGTGATGACAAATTTGTTACCAGAAAAAGCATCAACAAACTGATTGATATGCTCAACTATTAGTCTACGGCTATCTTGGTCGAATACTTCATCTAAGCCATCAAGTAGCATTAAGCACTGCCCTTGCTGCATTGTTTCTAATATTCGTGCTATTACCTCAGCTTCGGTGTGGTATTGACGTAAATAATCTAGTAAGCTCAAATTTGGTTGTTTGTCTAAGCGTTCTGCATAATCAGCTACACGAAAGAAAACAGGTAATAACGTTCTACCTAGTTCTTGTTCACCATCTGTAACTATTTCCTGGCTATCTCGTTTGGCAAAAGCATAATGCAATGCTAGATAACGTAGTAGTGTTGTTTTACCTGCACCTGGTGACCCCAAAATTACATTGTATTGGTTTTGCCGTACTGCTTCAGACAAATCAAGCTTTTGCGTAATAGTTTTTGTGGTGGTAGTAGAAAAAGATGATTCGAGGACAACTGGTTCGTCATAGTAACTAGGCTCATCTAAATCATGAGGACTAGAACTTCCAATTGTCAGCCTTTGCGTATAATTGCTTTTATGTTCTCGCTCGATTTCTACTACTTCTTGGCGCCGTACTGCTTGTAGGGAAACATAAATTTGGTCGAGAAAAATATCTACTTGGCGCTGTACTTGCATGACACCACTAATTTTTAAATAGGAGTTTTCGGCAATTAAGCGCTCTAGATATGAATAAAGTAGTGGATTTAAGATAGGACGTGTTTCAAAGGTTACTACTTTGTTTCGCCAATCCCAAAAATCTGGCGCCCGGTTGCTAAATTCCTTTAAAAATTCAGGTTTGTTCAGCCAAAAAATCAATACGATGTCTCGGTTAAATATAGATTCTCTACCCAAATTTAACTGTTTCATCTCGCGTACTAGGCGAGGTAAGGGCAATTGGTCTATTCCAAATGCCATTATTAACTTGCGCCTAGCTTCTTGCTGTATATTTGCTTGATTATATAAGCTGTAGAGAAAATTATATAGAGAATTATCACTGTAGAAAAAGTTTTGAATTTGAAAGTTTTCGTCACAGTCCGATAATAAAGTTTTGAACTGCTCCACCACTGGATGTTGGGGACTGCTATCTGGGGCTATTGCAAAAATAATAGTGGCGCCATCAGATAGTTCTAAGGTGGTGATTAATGTATCTAGCTCTGTGTCGTCAGTTTCGCTTAGGTAATTATTTGACTCGTGGGGAGCAATTGTCATAGGTGAATATAATTATTGTTTGGCTATAAGAATTTAGGCGCCTAATTGAAGGATAAAAGGACAGGCAGGATGCCTATCCTACGGGTTTCCAGCGTTCTAAGTCTTCGATAAGAATTGGGTTTACGTCAAACCAGTGATTTCGGCGCTCGTCGTAGTACCCTAGAACAAATTTGTTTTGTAATAATTCGTCACAAATTACAAAATCTCCTTTACCTGGTAAGTTGTGGGTTTTAGTATTGAGTTTGCCTGTACGATGTATTTCTTCCATTGCAGGATAATGATAGTCGCTGAGAGTGTAGTCTTTACGGACTTGTTGTACTGCTTCAATTGCTGTGTCTAAATCTACTAATAGTAATTTTTTTCTTAAAGAGACTTCACAGGAAGCGCGTGCTAATCGTATTAAGTCACGGATAACACCACCGCTTTTCTCACATATTAACTCTAGTGCATCGGGGTTAAATAAACCTTTGTAGCTATTACCTAGTCGCGCAAGTCGCTTGTTGATGATGCTGATTAAAACATCTCTACCAGAAGAGTGGTTATTAAGGGTAGGTTGGGAGTTGGCGCCACATTCAAAAACTGGCGGGTTTGTTAAATCTAAGCATTTTTGAAAGCTTTCCATTGGTTGACGGAAGTTGGGTGAGTATCTTAGAGCGATGGGAATGGAATAAATAATGTGACAGCTTAATTCGGTGAGTAGGGGACTGGAAAACATTTGCAAGGCAGTGACAAAATCGTGTCTATCTAATCCGTCTACTATTACTACTAACTTTTGCTCGCTTTTTTTCTCTGCGACTTCAACAATGGCGTTTACTCTTTCAATTATTTCGCTGAGTACTGGGCGGATATTAACGGTTTTAGTAAGTTTTTGGTTTAAACCTTGTTTGAGAATGAAACCAAGCTTTTCGATAAATTCTGGTAGTTTTAACCCTGCGTCAGTAGCTTCTTCGTCTTGTAATACTACTGTTTTGAGACTTTCTCCCAGATTTTGTAGAAGTTCGTCGTTTAAACCCCAGTTTGATTGAAGGACTGTTTCAAAAATTTTTACACCGATTAAAACTACTACTTCGGCGTAACCAATGTTGTAACGGTCAAGTGCTGTTTCTGTATCAACCCAAATTACTGTGTAATCTTGATTTAGTTGTTGTTGCAACCAGCGTAATTCAGTAGTTTTACCGCCTCCTCGATGACCTGCTAGTAAAAATTTTGCTGGGTCGTCTTCCATTTCTAGCGAGGTAATGAGGCTGTCTACTGGACTGTTGGCGCGCTGTACGTAAAAGTCTCGTAAGTCTTCGGGTTTGTTTAGTGGCTCTTCTGGCTTGAATAATTGGTAAGCGGGCTTCCAAAATTTTGTATTGCTCATTGCCAGATAACCTCAATTTTGATTTATGTCAAAACAATTAGATTTAAGTATAACTAAGGATGTTCCGGCGATGGATTATACAAATTTTTATTTGATAAAAATAGACCATGATGATCCCCCCTAGCCCCCCTTAATAAGGGGGGAACAAGAGGGGTTAAAGTCTAATTTATCAAGAGGAATAAGAATTTAAAGCCCCCCCTTATTAAGGGGGGGTTGGGGGGGATCAAAACAATACTCCTCAATACACATGTATCAAGGAGTGCGAATAAAAGTATGGAATGATTCACCCTGTATGAATATTTGCTTGAACTAGAAATCATCAACAAGTAGACTCAAGCGGCTGATAACAGGGTCAACTTCAACAGGCGCCGGAGGAGGAGTGTTACTAGGTTTATATACTTCTCCTCCTGTGGGTAGTGATTGGGTTGGGGCAACTTGAACGGTGACACCCTGTGTTACCATAATTGCCAGTTGTGCAACTTGTTGACTCAGTTGTATTAGCTGAGTTTCGACGGCATCGAGTCGATTTGCTTCTCTGGAATAATAGCGTCCTTCAAGGTCAGTAATTTGACGATGTAGGTCGGCGATTTGTGGTTCACCACCACCAGTACTACTAGGTAATGGCGGTGGTGTTGGTATTTGTGATGGTGATGACGACGGTAGTGCTTGTGTGGGTTTTTGGTTTGGGCGTACCGATTCTGGTACGCACAAAGCTTGCCACAACGCTTCTTTACAAAGGTCGCTAAACGACTTATCAGGGTCTTTTTCCAAATGGCTTTCGACTAGCGCAAGCAAACTTTCGTCCGCAACCCCCGGATTAAATGTGACTGATTTAACTACTTTTTTTGACCATTGGAACATTTCTTTTAAGCCTTAGCGGGACGATTGGATAGCTGTGCCTCTCCATAAATATACTGTCCCAAAGCGTTAGCTTGCCGCGATGGTGCAGCTAAATGAGCGTTAATTTTTGCTTCTTTAAGTAAACGCTGCATGTCATCCCAGAAAAATTCGCCACCACCACCAGTGAGAATTACGTCTGTCACCCGTTCTGGCAACCATGCTAATACACGATTACAAATTTCGCGGGAGAACATTTCAGTTAGGTTAGGTAGGAAATCATCAAGGTTTGTTGGTTTGCCGGCGCCACGTGGACGGTAGAAGCGGTCACCTTTTGGACGGTTTACAGCAGCGATTAAAGATAATGATTGTGCGTCAGAACCTTCGATTTCAGCGGCAACTAGTTCGTAGAACTTGTTCATACCAAATTCTTCGCTTTTGGAAGCTCCACGTGCGAAGCGGAAGTTATCAACCATTAAGCAGTCGATTGTTTGGTGACCAATGTCAACGATGGCAACTGAAACTTTTGTAAAGTCAGGAGTTCCAGGGCCTTTTTTAGGTTGTGCTTCACACCATAGCAAGCTGCCGTAACCTTCGGGCATTATCCAAACTTTGGTGACGTTGAGTTCTACTGTCTCACCACGGAAGTTCATTACGTGTGGTCCGCTGATTTGACTCATCAACTGACTTTTTTCTTTTTCAAATTGCTCTTGGGAATGATAGGGCAAACTTAGTACTACAGAAATTTCGTCTTTGAGTTTGAAGTAACCTGCACAAGCTAGTACTTTTGCAAGTGCGTCTTCTACTTTCGATTGACCTACACCTAAATTAGCTCCAAAGTCAGCAGCTAATTGACCAATTGCGTAACCACTACCTTGAAATTCCATCCACAAGTCCATCAATGGGTCGGTAGCACGTGCTTCAAATACTCCACCACGTACTTCTTCCATTGTCATTTTTTTGACGTTGGCAGGAATAAATAATACGCTGTTTGGTTCGCGACTGACGGAGGTTTTTGTGGAAGTTCTACCTAAGTCAACGCTAAGTATATTTTTGCCTGAGCTATTTCCTGTTGGTCTTGGCGCCACTCCTGGGTTTGCAGCCATTGGGTTTGCACCAATGGGGTTTGCAGTCACTGGGGTGCGGTTCATTGGAATTGAAGCAGCGTTCATTGGAGTTGCTGCGCTAATTGGTGTTGTATTGTTGGGTTGGTCTGTCATAAAGCTCCTAGTAATTACTTAGCTCTAACAAGTTATCATGCTCTTATCGCAAAAAAACGAGTACTAGAAAACGCTGGTAACAAAAATTTTTACCTAAATACAAATGTAGCTAGAGATACGTTACTAAACATTTGCATACTCGTTCTTCGACTCGAAGAAGTTACAAAAGGCACGTAATGTTTGAAATTATCGCTTCTTATGCTTGCTTTTATTGACGCGCATCAACAATCGCTCGACTTTGCTGCTATCTCGGTCTTGGTTTTTGTTTGCGTTTGAACACCCACAAGCTAAATGCTAATACCAAAGCCACCAGCACAATTTTTGATACAGGGGCAAGGTACTTATCAACTAACTCGTACCGTGTACAAAGACGCATATCCTGAGTATGTTAGCAAACATGTCCACAGTGCGCTACCCAATGTTGTATAAAATAAGAAAGATGGCAACAGCATGTTACCAATACCCGCACGCCCACCGAAATTAATGTTCGCACTCCAGGTAATAGGCGCCCAATAAAGACAGCTTTACTATCTTGACGGACAGAAACCGGGTTTCTAGGATTTTATGCGTAAGTCCTGTATTACTTAAATAATTTTGCCTGATTATGGGGGCGCCTGCGCGTGTCGAATAGTTAAAATGTTAGCTTTCAATGTGATTAATACAATCTTATGCACGTAGCAAGTATAACAGCTAACTTAATTTATTAATCGTAGAAATTTGGTGTAAATTTGAGGAGGGGGAATAGGCGCGCCAATCCCCCGCGCGGACTAAACAATAGGCGTTAATGATTGGCGGATATTAGAATGTTCTGATTCCCAATCTAATGGATTCCAATCACGCTCTTCAAGCGCCATTTGCTCGATTAAACTAGCTAAACGTAAAGCTTTTAATGCTTGTTCTCCACCCACAGAAGGAGGATTGCCACCACGAACACAGTTGACGAAATGGTCTAATTCCGCGCGTAAAGGCTCAATATTACTAGTGTAAACTTTTTCAATTAAGCCATCTTGCTTGTAAAGCCCTTGTCGATTTGCAGTGTTTGGATTAGCTGCTGTGTGTCGATGAATCAATATTTCGTTTTTAAGAAAATCTGCTTCAGTTAGTGAGTTTTGACAGTGAGCTAAGATATTGCGAGTTTTTCGATGCGTAATTTTACTTGCAGTCAGTGTAGCGACAACCCCGTTCGCAAATCCTAATGTTGCTGTCACATAATCTAAATAAACAGAGTCTGGACTGCGAGTTCCATTAGCAGTTAACTTAACCACAGGCGCCGCAGCTAAATCAAGCAATAAATCAATATCGTGAATCATTAAATCCAAGACAACCGATACATCATTGGCTCGATTTGAGTAAGGACTCATTCTGTGCGCTTCGAGAGCTAAAACTTTTTCGGTTTTCAAAACTTTACTCAATTCTTGAAAAACAGGGTTAAAGCGCTCAATATGACCCACTTGCAAAATACATCCTGACTCAGCAGCAGCATTAACGAGCGACTCTGCTTCAGAAAGACTTGCAGCAATAGGCTTTTCGATTAAAACATGGACACCAGCTAACAAACAACTAATACCGACGGCGTAATGCATCCTTGTTGGCACTGCAATACAAACCGCATCGACAAGAGGTAGCAGGTCAGCATAATCTTCAAAAAAGCGAGCTTTGTACTTGCTTGCTGTTTCCAGTCCACGCTCAAAATTAATATCTGCCACTCCCACTAGCTCAACGTCTTTCATTGAACTAAAAACGCGAACGTGATGTTGCCCCATGTTACCTACACCAATCACACCGACGCGGATAGGGCGTAGTGGGTTACGTTGTGTATATGGATTTGGTTCTGCCACTGACATGCTATCTTGCACTATTATTCTCTCCTCAACCACCAAATATAGAGATGCTACGGACATTGGCATATCATACAAAATACCAATAACGAGCCGTTTTAAACCATCCAGATGGTAACATGGAGGTTATATTTATGAAGAATTTCAAAGTTTGTTGTGAGTTCCCGTTACATGAGAGTCTTATGCGCGCATTTCCTACACTATGGGATTCTACTTACTTACTTTTTGTATATTTTGCACAAAATTCAATAAGTCTTCTCGCAAACTTTATATATTTTACTCCAAATACCGATTAGCCGGATTCATCTTACTACAACGCAATTGCAGCTTATCAGCAACAAAATAAAAATTATTTTTAAATTTATAAACTTAGAAACCGGGTTTCTTATTTGAAATATTGTAATGAAAACAACAATTTTGCATAGAAACCCGGTTTCTTTTTAAACTTCTAATTTTCGCAGTTGAATTTGGTGCAAGCGTGGACCAACGACTGAAATAACCGTGAACTCCAGGTTTTGGTAGATAAAAATTTCTCCCAAAGCTGGAATTTTCTGCAATTGATACAGCAAGAAGCCTCCTACTGTCTGATATTCTCTTGTCAGAGGTAAATTGATATGTAAATTTTCATTTAATTCTTCGACATTGATTTGTGCTTGCACCAAGTATGTGTATTCATCCAGAACTTGAATAGATAAATTATTGGCATTTTCTGAGTCATTGGCATCACCGATAATGGTACCAATAACATCTTCGATAGTTACCAGTCCAGCAGTTTGCCCAAACTCATCTACCACCATTACCATCGCTGGCTTTTGTCGCTGTATCACTGGCAGCAATTCATGGAGTAGTGTGTTTTCTGGGACAAACCTTGCTGGTCTTATCCAAGGTTGAATTTGTGTATCTAGCGTGAGTTTACCTAGAGCTAAGGGTTTTGTTAGGTCTTTAAAGTAAGCAATACCACGAATATCATCCAAATCTTCACCGATGACTGGGTAGCATGAATAACCAGTAGTTATCATTGTTTTGAGCAAAGTTTGTAATGAGGCGTTTACTGGTAGTGATACAATACTAGTACGGGGAATCATTACTGCTTGAACGGTAATTTCTCCGAATTCAAAAACCCTTTTAAGTAATTGCCGTTCTTTAGCGAGTAGCCCTGTTGATTCGCGTTCGGTCGATATAATTAACTGCAATTCTTCAGATGTAACAGGCGGGCGCCAGCTTTTACCAGTATACTCAATACCAAAAAGTCCGAGTAAGCATCGATTAGATTGATTGAGTATCCAGATAAATGGTCTAAAAAATCTAACTATTGCTTTAAAAAGCGGACCCAAAAATCTTGCAAGCTGTTCCGAGTAAAGAATTGCCAGCGATTTTGGGCAAAGTTCACCCAAAACAATTTGCAAGTAAGCAATTAAAAGAAAAGTAATGGGAATTGAAAGCGAATGCACAACAAAAAAATTCATTCCACTAGGCAGTGGTAATGATGTCAGCCATACATCAATCAATTTAACCATCGTACTTTCCCCTATCCATCCCAACGCCAAGCTGGATAGGGTTATGCCTAATTGAGTAGTAGATAGTAGTCTATCTATACTACGATGCAGCGATTCAACTGCAACGGCGCCTGCATCACCTGACTCAACCAACTGGTGGATGCGCGAACGTCGCACCGTCACCATCGAAAACTCAGCAATCACAAAAAAAGCATTGATTGCAATCAGCAACAATACCGACAACAACCTCAGCCCCACGTCTCTGAAACTCACTTTATTGATAACCCGCCTTCGAGATAAGCGCCCACTAAAATTTATCTTTCCACTGGGATATTCGATACTTCAAGTCGCATTTTTTGTGCTGGGTAGTCAGTCAAAGCTAGTGATATTTTTTTGACATCATCAAGTAGTGGTGTGGGAATACTAACCGTTCCAGTAAATTCTGAGCTATTTCCTGGTAATTCAGCGGGTAATCCTTCAGTACTTTGGCTAAGAGTTCTGCCCTTATCGTCTGTAACATCCAAAAAACTATACAAAAAACGTACAGTTTCTGAACCTTTGTTTTGCATTTTTACCCTAAGTACCAAATCACCACCCGAAAAACGTGCTGACTGTACCGAGAAGTTCACACCGCCATTTTCAGCATTGATAGGAAATCCAGCTTGAGGCTTTTCTTGCGTCTCTTTTGGTTTTTCTTCTGGCTTTTGCTTCTCCTTAGTATCTTCGTCATCATCAGACTTAGACGCTTTAGCAGCCTTAGTCTTACCTTCAATACGTGCCTTTACAATTTTTAATATTTCTTCTTCCCTTAATAATGCCACTCCTGTCTGTGCCGTATTACCAGATTTAGCGCTAGCAAACTTACTAGTAGGACGCGCGTCGGGTGTAGTTACGCCTTTTAGGGCTTTACTACCGACATCAAAACCGATTATTGCACTTACAGAACCAGCTCCCAACATCAGGGTTAATAAAGTCAACGTCAGAAGCACAGTAGAATTAAGTTTCATCGCTCTTAATACTCAAGAGAATAAAGAATTGGGCTAATGTAACAAAAATAGAGGGGTTTGTGAACTAAAACCATTAGTACACTTTATCAATATTAGTTTGCACTATCTTATCGTAAATTTTGGGTTTAAAACCCGTCTTAAAAGACACCTTTGTGGTAAGATTTTAAAGTCAGTAAAAGACATTAAAACCTACCCGTGGACTGCGGGAAAGTATACGACCAGTCTCGAACCAACGAGATTTAAAGGAGATATTACTATTCCGTTAGGGAAAAGTAGTGAGCCTGGTAACCCAATATGTAAGGCTTCGGACTGAATCTGGGATACAGCACGACATAGACTGAAACGTGTTGTGAATCTCTGTTCCTATTGGACAGAGAGAGTCAATCTCAAATTATGTATTATAATCCTACAAACTACCAATACTGACTTAACATTTACACATTTTTTTGACTACTCAGATGGCAAAAGTGTTTTTGTGTGTTATTGTATATTATTAGTTTAGTCAACCAGGGTTGGCCGATCGGTTTAGGCAACGAACTCATAATTCGTCCCAGACAGGTTCAACTCCTGTACCCTGGATTTAGTAAAAAGTAGAAAGTGCCCTAGATTTAGTAAAAAGTAGAAAGTGCTGAGTGCTGAGTAGGGATTTCTTAAATACTCAGTACTCAGCACTCAGCACTCAGTACTCAGCACTCAGCACTCATAACTCTTTATCTTTGTTCAAATCGGAACTCAGTCCCGCTTCTGAGCTTCTCTTGATTCATGCGTGGGGACATCATTAAAGATGTATTGTAAGGGTTGGGTAGGTCTGGCGTACGAATGTACGGGTCATTCATTGCTTGCTGCATAATTACATCTCGGTAAAGCGCGTTTACCAAGTCAGCATCTCTTTCAATTTCTTTTTCAGGGAAAGAGCTACGGAAAGGTGTACCTGTACCTAATATCAAGTCAATATCTCGATTGATACCTTGGTTACGGTAATAGTTAGGACTATTCTTATAGAAAGCTCTTTCCATCGCATCAGCTGCGGTTTCATAGCCAGGTGCGCTTTCTTGTGCTGCTGCAACTGATGGAACTGATGATGCCAGTAGTATAAAAAGACTACTTAATAATTTAAACTTTAAACCCACAATTAAATTACTCCTACTTTATGAACTATTAAGCTATTGTTCGTGGGCGCCATTGAGCGCGCATCATAATTTATGCTTAGTTTGGGAACTCGGATGAGTTCAACTTTGGTGTAGCACAATTTTTTACCAGTTGTAATGAGTTATTCCGCTGAAATTAGTCAAAAGTCAGATGTTTGGGCTGTCAGTACTGATATATCTACCCTACGTGACAAGTTATTAGATTTACTTTGCCAAGATGCGTACAAAGAGGGAGATTTTGTTCTTTCCTCTGGGGCAAAAAGTACATATTATATAAACGGCAAGCTAATTACGCTGCATCCAATGGGCGCCTTGGCTATTGGCAGGTTACTTTTAAATATGTTGCCACCCGATACAGAAGCTGTTGCTGGGTTAACTTTAGGCGCCGACCCCATTGTCAGTGCTGTTAGCGTTGTATCGGCATATGAAAATAAACCTGTATGCGCGCTTATTATTCGTAAAGAAGCTAAAGGTCACGGTACACAAGCGTATATTGAAGGGCCTGTTTTACAAAGTGGCGCCAAAGTTGTTGTGTTAGAAGATGTTGTTACAACTGGACAGTCCGCGATGAAGGCAGTAACGAGACTACGTGACGCTGGTTATGTAGTTGATGAAGTTATTTCGCTCGTTGACAGAAAACAAGGTGGCGCCGAATTTTATGAGTCGCAAGGGTTAAAGTTTGAAGCTGTGTTTGATATTGAGGATATTCAAAAGAGGTATAAGGAGTTGATCCCCCCAACCCCCCTTAATAAGGGGGGCTAAGAGCTGATATAGCACAGGCTTGTGGCACAGGCATCTTGCCTGTGCAGTGAAAAGATTGGCAACGGATGACTCTAGGATGTAACGGATAAGTAATTTTAAATAACAATATTTTTAATTGTAGAGACGCGATTTAATCGCGTCTCTACGTGTATGACAACGTTACTGTTGCATTAATGCTTCAAGTTTATCATTTATCTGTTCAAGGTCTTGCCGTTTTTGGCATATCCATGTTTTGTCAGCTTCACGTTGTTCTAGAGTTTCTTGATGTGCTTTTTCATGCTGCTGTAAAAGATTTTCATACAGCGAGATAGCTTGAGATATTACTGTACTTGCTGATTCGACTTTAGTGTTAAATACAGAAGTAGTAATTTCATTCAGCTTTTCAGAAAGTTTATCGATAGACGCTATCGGCGCCACAGTTAATAACAGTCCTTTATCTCCACTGTTAGCTGCTTCTCAATTCGTTACTGCTGGAGTGCAGTCGTACCAAATGCACCGAGGATTTACAAGTGTACTAGGTAGTTTGCAAACAATGCAGGCTAGTTTGGGAGTGCTGCATTAAAGAACCACAACCAAAACGAAAAATTAAAATAGCAGTTACGCACCACCAATTTTCAAGCAAGCCCAAAAGTATGTGCTAGCGCAACATCAACAGAAGACATATCCGACCAAACCGCTTCTAAAAATCTAGGAAAATCTAGTTTCCCTTCTCCAAGTCCACGGTGTAACTTACTTTGACTCAGAATGAAAGTGCTACAAAGTAGACTTGGAACAAGCTCGACGTTCACGTTTTACGGTTACTTGCTCAACTTGAACCTTGACCACCATTCCCCAGTTAGGTATGCTGAAATAATCGTGCCGTGACTTGATTATGGCAGCAGTCAAAGTTAATTTATTTAATTTCGACCAGCCGCTCCACACGTGTTTTCTCGGATTCACTCCAAGATAAGCGTTTGTGGATACGGGCAGTTTTTCAGACAAGTTCATTCCTCTTCTTGCTATGACCAATGCAGCTGCAATATCGCTACTCAATCCATACATCCGGGAATATTTTACTAATCCTATCAAACTTGTATATGCTGGATTCTTTTTATATAAACTAATTCCACGATTAGAAAGTATTGACGTTAGGTACTGGTAAAATTTGCTATATGCGAATGATGATAGCATTCTTGCATATTTTCTTCCTTTTTCCCGTAAAGATTCCTTTTTTTTGCTAAAATCTAATTCCTCACATACAATCGGACAAGCATATTTGGTGGCTAAGAGAGCTAGTTCTAAACAGGTATTAACTATTTGTTGAGAATTAAAATTTTTACCTAGTCCTGTCAGTCATAATAACTGAGTCATGTAGTAACCTGGTTTGTTGTCCTTCTTCTGTTGCTATTTGTATCAAAACCCTACTTGGATGCCCAACGCGCGATAAATTACTGGTAATCATGGCAACAATTATTTGCGGTAAACCAGTTGATAAATTATCGGCTTGCACAACTAAAGCCGGACGGCGTTTAGCAGTACGAAGGTTTGAGCTTGGAAACAAAACTAATACTATTTGTCCGCGATTATAAAGCATCGTAAGCATCCATATCAGGATGTTCCCAGTCTTCAGCAAAACATTGTAATCTTGCACGTAAGTTTGCTGCTTGTTCTGGGTTTATTCCACGAGAAGATAAATCTATCGAATTATCTGTTGGAACAAAAGTAACAATAACCTTTGCTCCTTCTAATAAATCAGGTGTTTCAAGTAGTTCAATTTTTCCGTTCTGATAAATACCTTCTATCGATTTAAGCATTTACTTGGTTTGATTTATACACAAATATACATATATTATCTTCTCTATTTTATCGCAAAGAAACCTAACAGAGGGGATACATGTTGGAAACCGAGGCGCCTTCATTCAACCTACAACTGTCTAATTTTTTGGGGCGGGCAGGGATGCCCGCTCCACAAGAGAGAGCTTTTAATCCCACTCTTGTCCCCCCCTTATTAAGGGGGTTAGGGGGGATTATCATTTAGCTACGACTTCTTTATCCTTCGCTAAGAATTTTTCCAACTCTGTTAGCGCGTCTGCATCAACTTTGGTTTGCATTGGGCAGAATTTGGGGCCACACATTGAGCAGAATTCGGCGGTTTTGTAAATATCTGCTGGTAATGTTTCGTCGTGGTATTCCCGTGCGCGTTCTGGGTCGAGTGATAATTCAAACTGACGGTTCCAGTCGAAGTTGTAACGCGCGTGTGATAATTCATCGTCTCTATCACGGGCGCCGGGACGACGACGGGCGATATCAGCGGCGTGTGCGGCTATTTTATAAGCTATTAAGCCGTTTCGCACGTCTTCGGCGTTGGGTAATCCTAAGTGTTCTTTAGGTGTTACATAGCACAACATTGCTGTACCATACCAACCAGCCATAGCGGCGCCAATAGCTGAGGTAATATGGTCGTAACCTGGAGCAATATCGGTGACGAGTGGACCGAGTACATAAAAAGGCGCCTCGGAACATTCTTCCATTTGCTTTTTAACGTTAAATTCGATTTGATCCATTGGCACATGTCCAGGACCTTCGACCATAACTTGAACGTTGTGTTCCCAAGCTTTGCGCGTTAGTTGACCTAAAGTTTTTAGTTCAGATAATTGGGCATCGTCGGATGCATCATGTGTACAACCAGGACGTAACGAGTCACCTAAGCTAAAAGAGACATCATATCTTTTAAATATTTCGATGATGTCGTTGAAGTGGGTATATAAAGGATTTTGTTTATGGTGTTGCAGCATCCATCGGGCGATGATACCACCACCACGAGAAACTATACCTGTAATTCGCGATTTGACTAAAGGTAAGTACTCAATTAACAAACCCGCGTGGATAGTCATATAATCTACCCCTTGTTGAGCATGTTTTTCGATTACATGCAAAAAGTCATCAGGGGTAAGTTTGTCTAAGTTGCCGTGAACGCTTTCCAGAACTTGGTAAATAGGTACAGTACCAATGGGAACGGGTGAAGCATTAATAATAGTGGTACGAATTTCGTCTAAATTACCACCACCCGTAGATAAATCCATCACCGTATCGGCGCCATATTTTACAGCTAAGTTTAATTTAGCTACTTCCTCAGCCATATCCGATGAATTAGGAGAGGCGCCGATATTGGCATTAACCTTACACTTAGAGGCAATACCAATCGCCATTGGTTCCAAGTTAGTGTGATTAATATTAGCAGGAATAATCAAGCGTCCCCGTGCGACTTCATCGCGAATTAACTCAACAGGGAGGTTTTCCCGCTTGGCAACGTAGTGCATTTCCTCAGTAATTACACCGTTACGAGCATAATGCATCTGAGTAACATTATCTTGCCCACGTCGTTTGGCAACCCATTCAGTTCGCATAATTTAAATCATTTCCTTCATGAAAGAGCTTCCCTCCGCTGGTATTACCCAGACTCAGGTGTTAAGGGTGTAATCTCAGCCCGGTTTAACTCAGGCACCCCTAGCAAGGAAATTAATCCTATTGTTTCTATTGTGACAGTTTTTTACCTCGTCAAAAATTAATTAATGTATTGCAAAATCGTCCAAATCCATTACTTTTATGTGCTTTTGTAAAGAATCTTGTAGCACAGGTCGGAAAGCCTGTGCAGTAAAATATTTTTAATGGTCAAATTTGATAAAAATATGGAAAATAGTGCCACAAATCAAGACAAAGCTGAAATTAACAAGAAATTAGCAGCCTTACAAAGAGAAGAAATTGATGCTGAATTCGCAGAAATGGCTAACGACACTGAGTATCTAGCAGAAGTTGAGATTTTGAATCAAGAATTTGCAAGTGCAGACTGGGAAGCATTCAAATTAGGCGAATCTCAACTAGAAACAGAGATTGTTACATAATAAGTATTTATGGGAAAACTAAAGTAACCTTAAATACTTAATATCTACTTAGTCGTCATGACTGAACCTATCGATATCAATTCAGCTTTAAAAATACTCAATTTAAAACCTGGTGTATCTCAAGAAGAAATAAAACAAGCTTACCGAAAGCTCGCTCTTGAGTGTCATCCTGACCGTATTTTAGACCCAATGCAAAAACAAGGCGCCGAAGAAAAGATTAAGATAATTAATCAGGCTTACGAGCAACTTAAGAATTATCAATATATCGATACAAACACCGTAAACACAACTTCATCCAATAAAGCAAGCGTCTCTTCCACTGCATCCACTCCAGAAACAATTTACCAAAGAGCGATGAGTAAAGCTTCTACAGGTAAATACAGCGAAGCTATTGAAGATTTTACCATCGCGATTCGTTTAAAACCCGATTATATTGAAGCATATAAATTTCGCGCGCTGGCTTGTGAAAAGCTGGGATACGTCAACCGTTCAAAATCAGATTACAAAAAAGCTTCAGAATTAGAAGTTATTCAAAGAAAATTTGAGCTTCGCGAACGAATACGAAAAGAGCAAGAACAAAAGTATCAGCAAGAAACTGCTCCTCAAAAGTCAAAACGCGCATATCCATGTAAATTAGTCAAGTCTCTAAATCATGGTAATTGTATTTGGAGATTAGCAGTTAGTGCAGATAGAAAATTTATTGCCAGTGCGGGTAGTGATAACATTATCAAAATTTGGAACTTATCAATATGTGAATCAACAGGTGACTTAGTAAACACTATTACCCATGACCAATTAATACGATGTGTGGCGTTTAGTAATGATAATCAAATCCTAGCTAGCGGTAGCGATGATGGTAGTATTGCTGTTTGGCAAGTTACTACAGGTAAATTAGTTAATAAATTCAAAGTACACTCGGCGCCTGTTTGCTCAGTTATTATCAGTCCAGATAACCAAACTATAATTAGCGGTAGCAATGACACAAGTATAAAAATATCTCATATCAGTATGGGAGAAATGTTGCATGTAGTTAAAGCACATACTCATACTGTCCACTCGTTAATACTTAGTACAGATAAACAAACATTAATTAGCTGTAGTAGCGATAAAACCATAAAACTATGGAATTTAAAGACCCTTAAATCTATAAGTATAATATCACATTCGGCGCCTATCACTTGTATTGCCATTAGCCCAAATGGAAAATATATAGCTAGTGGAGGCTTTGACCAAAGTATAATTTTATGGGATATCAGTACAGGGAAAAAAATTAATACTTTTGCTGGACATCGGGCGCAAATTTCATCTGTATCTTTTAGCTGTGATTCTCAAATTATTGCCAGTACAAGTACAGATGGAGCTTTGAAATTGTGGCAAATTAGTACAGGAGAAGAACTTAATATAGGGACAAGTAAAATTAATGTTGCTAAGTTTAGCGAAGTTTCAAAAAGTCTTATTTGTGCAAATAGTGAGGGAATTATTCAAATTTGGCAATGTGATTAATTGTAAAAAAGAATAAGTTTTTATAATTAGCTTTAATATTTGGGACGGGCAGGGATGCCCGTTCCACAAGATAATGCCTATTCCACAAGATAATGCCTATTCCACAAGATAATGCCTATTCCACAAGTGGTTTAATATGTGTTATGCGAATCGGCAACTTTATCTAGAATTTTACCTAGTGCGGCGCCACTTGATTCACATGAAAAGTTATCTAATGCGTAGCGTTTTGCTGCTTGACCGAGACGGTTTCTTAGGTCTGCGTCATTCCATAGCATTTCTATTGCTTGAGTTAAGTCGTCAACAGAATTTGGTTCTACTAGTAAACCGGTTTCACCGTGTTGAATATAATCTTCTGCTCCGTGACAACGGGTGGCAATAACAGCACGTCCCATTTGCATTGCTTCTACTATAGTGACTTGTCCTGCTGCGGTTACTTGCGAGTTAGGAAGTAAGGGGACTACATTTATTCGTGCTTCTTGAGACAGGCGCCAGCATTCTGCTTTACTAATACCAAAGGGTGTTTGAACATTGGGTGGAATGTCTATTCCTTCTAATGCGCGTTTGCCTGATGCTACTACTGTTGGTAAGTTAAGTTTAGAAACTGCTGTAAAGAACGAAGGAAAATCACGGTGTGCAGAACCTAGGGCAGTTATAAATGGTTGTTCTGTATTTTCTTGATGAGTTATAGGAATTTCTTTTTCGTGAAATGGAACGAATTCAAAACGCTCTTTGGGAATATCTAACCATTCATGATAAATGTCGCGTTCACGTTTAGTATGTACGATAAAGCTATCTATATTATCTAACGAAGCTTTGGCAAACTGGCGCCTAATTCCAGTTGAACATGTACCAACGTTGAATAACCAAGCTATGATTGGGAAACGCTTACGAGTTAGGCGCCTTTGCATACCTAATACTGCTGGCAACTGCGGGAAAACTGTTATAATGCCTCCCTTGGTTGTTTTCACTGCGTCCATTCCATGCTGCCAATAAATAAGCCAATCTTGTAAACCAGTCACCTTTGACTTGCGGTCGTGCCAGTTTTGTAATGGTAACTTGCGCGGTACAATAGCAAATTTATGCCTATCTCCAGGCACATATTTAGTTAACCAGTATTCCTGGGTCAGGTTCAATCTGTTAATAAATGGGGCAGCAACTGTCCAATGCATAAATTATTTTTGATGTATTCTATTGTTTATACGTCTACAAACTTTCTGGAATTAACTAATCAATCAGGATTAGTAAAGTACACTATCGCCAGTGACTTCACTTACAGTTATATAAATGAAGTCATTATTATTACTAAGCTTTTAATGTTATTTATAATGTATATCACCAGACATAGAAAAATGATAGTGATAAATTACACTATCAGAATAAATAGATAAATCTTCAGATAAGAACGCTGAAAAAATTACAAAAGCTTTAAGTTACAGTTATATTATTTATGCTTGGGCTTACGTTGAAATTTAACCCCTTTACTATTTGCCCCCATGACTGATATTGAATATAAGTATATTATTTTTTACAAACCATACGGAGTACTGTGCCAATTTACACGTGATACCCCAGAACGTCAAACTCTCCAAGATTATATAGATGTGCCAGATGTTTATCCAGTTGGGCGCCTGGACTGGGATAGTGAAGGTTTAGTATTATTAACGAACCACGGACAACTACAACACCGTTTATCTGAGCCAAAGTTTGGACACGAACGAAGTTATTGGGTACAAGTAGAGCGCATCCCCACTGAAGAAGCTTTGTCCCAATTACGTACTGGTGTAAAAATTCAAGATTACCGTTCTAAAAGCGCGAAAGTTCGGTTATTGCCACAAGAACCAGATGTACCCGAACGTAACCCCCCAATAAGATTTAGAAAAAATGTCGATACTGCATGGTTAGAGATGACTCTGACTGAGGGAAAAAATCGCCAAGTTCGTAGAATGACTGCTGCAGTAGGTTTTCCAACACTCCGGCTAATACGTTTCCAAATCGCACATCTCATGCTAAATACTTTACAGATAGGTGAATGGCGCCACCTCACATCTGTTGAAGTCGATTTGCTGCATAATATTGTTTTTACAAGCTGTAATTATAAACAGGTGGTTAAAAAACCTAGAAACCGGGTTTCTTCAATGAAATCTTGTAATAAAAATAACAATTTTGCATAGAAACCCGGTTTCTAGTAGATTTTAATTTTTTTTAATCTTTTTTTAATAATTGTATGAATAGTATTATTCTAGCACTAACAAATAATCGTTAAAGATTTTTGTATTAAATATAGTATAATATTACTCCTTTCTTTGTTATCGTTTATAAACATTCGCATACGGGTGCTTTCAAACTAAATTATGATGAGCCGTAACCAAACATCTAGTCGGAATCGTATTTGTCAAGAAGATAATATTTTAAGTATTTCTTCGACGCGCTTGGAGCTTGTATCCGATAAAGTTTTAGCTAGCGAACTTAGTCAAACAACTGAGTTACATTCCTGTGATAGTACTTTGTCGTACCGTAAGCTTTACGATGAATTACCTTCGATTAACTTTACGCTTGATGCAAATGGTATTATTTTATCTGTAAATAGATTTGGCGCCTCGAAGCTTGGTTACACAAAAGAAGAGTTGCTATATCAACCAATTTTTCAAATATTCGCTTTAAACGAACGTGAGAAGTTGGCAAGTTTGATATTAAATCTATTTAAAGTATCCGCAACGGGGGTTGTGAGTTCTGAATATCGCTTAAATTGTCCGAATAGTAAAATTATTTGGGTAAAAGCGACTGCACAAATATTTTCTTCATCAGCAAATCCTGTAGTTGTGATGGTTTGCGAGGATATTACGCAGCTTCATGATTTGAAAGAAGCTTATAATGAGTGCGAACAGCGATTTAAGACGATAGCAAATAGCGCTCCGATAATGCTGTGGACATCAAACAGTAATGGGATGTATGACTTTTTTAATGAGTTTTGGCTTGAATTTACAGGGTGTGCTTTAGAACAAGCGCATGGTATCGGATGGCTTGAGCATGTCTATATAGATGATAAAATCAACTGTTTGCAAACCTATTACTCAGCTTTGAATGCAAAAACAAAGTTTGATATCGAGTATCGTTTACAACGTGCTGATGGAACGTATTGTTGGGTTTCAGATACAGGTATTCCAAGATTTACAGCGAGTGGAGAGTTTAGTGGGTATATTGGTTGCTGTGTAGATATTAGCCAATATAAAACGATTGAACTGGTACGAGAACAAAGCGAAAGTCAGAAAAAGCTTCAAGTTTCTGAGATTGAAAAACTTAATCGTCTCAAGGATGAATTTCTCAGTACTGTCTCGCACGAGTTACGTACACCACTGACAAATATGAAGATGGCAATTCAGATGCTTGGGATTACGCTGAATATGAATGTCGATTCTGTATTTGGTCTAGAAAGTAGAATACAGCATTCTGAAGCGAAAGCCGCGCGTTACTTCCAAATTTTAAATAACGAGTGTGAACGTGAGATAAATTTAATTAGTAATTTTTTAGATTTACAGAAGCTTGATATTAATAGCAAACCTTTGGTTTTGGAAACGGTACATATTAAGGAATGGGTAGTCAAAGTAGTGGGGTTATTCAAAGCGAGGAACCGTAACTCTTTGAGTAACTTATATGTAGATGTTGCTCCAGACCTTCCTCAGTTGGTTAGTGACCCTTTTAGTTTAGAGCGAATTTTAATCGAACTCTTGACTAATGCTTGTAAGTTTAGTCCAGCAGACGAAGAAATCGTTGTTAGTGTACGTTTAAAATCTCAAGATATTGAGCTTAGGGTGACAAATACAGGTGTGGAGATTCCTGCATCTGAGTTACCGCGTATTTTTGATAAGTTCTACCGTATTCCTAGTAATGACCCTTGGAAACAAGGTGGTACAGGTTTAGGATTAGCGCTGGTACAAAAGCTGACTAAGTGTTTGGGGGGAAGTATAGAGGTTGAAAGTGCGTCGAATCGTACTTGTTTTACTTTGCTGATACCTATAAATAGTAACGGATGTAACGGATGATTTGGTCTAAGTGGGATAACCGGGCTGATAGATGGCAAATCATGAGTTAAAATAGTTGCCTATGCGATGTTGCCCGTATTAAGGACTTCAGTCCTTTCTACGGGTGCCTTAAAAAGGGATTAAGGAATTTCCACAATGCTGATTTGCCCTGAATGTAAATTTGAGAACCCCGATAAGAATAAGTTTTGTCAAAATTGTGGCACTTCCCTAACTGAACGCGCTTGTCCTGCTTGTGGCGCCGATGTGCCGAATAATGTTGAACAATGTCAGCATTGTGGTAAGGATTCTGGGACGATTTGGTGGGGAATTATTAAGTTTAATGAAGATACTGTTACGAATGATTCTAATTCAAATGTAGAGGCGCCTCCAGTTGAAGAAAGTACTTTTATTCAAATAGATGTACCTACACCCGTTTTGGAATTAGAACAGAAAAAAGTTATTTCTAAATTTGACGTTGGTTGTTACTTAGATAAACAAGAACGATATAAAGTACTTGAATGTAGCGACCAAGCAGGTCAGCAAGAGTTATTAGTCAGAGTTCTAGATTGTAAACCGTATCAAATTACACCGATTACTGCTCAGTTAGAACAAGGATTATCATCTGTAATTGAGGCGCCAGGTATTCCCGATGTTGCAAAGCCATATTTAGCTTTACACAAGCTGTGTAATTATGGAATACCTCCAATACATGATGCTTGGGTTTTAGAGAATATGTCGGTGGTGCTGCTTGTTGACCGTTCAAATTACTCATATTTACTTGAGTTATGGCTTGAAGACGAAATGTCATCGCTACAAGTAGTGCATTACTTCCACCGCATGACTCAACTTTGGCAAATGCTAGAACCGTTTAACTGTCGTCAAAGTTTATTAGAGTTAACAAATTTACGTTTAGATGAAGACCAAGAGTTAGTGCTACAAAGACTTTATACTGAATCGAGTTCAGGCGCCAACGTTGATTTTGAAGCTTTTGAACCATCAGCAACATTAAGCATAAAAGCACTAGCGAATATTTGGCACACATTATTCAAACAGTCGCAACGTACACAGTTCGGGCCGTTGATGCAGTTATTAGGAGACTTGGATGTTGGGACTGTGGAAACGTTAGAGCAGTTGCAAGCAAGGTTACGAAAAATTGCCTCAGAACTTGAGCCAACTCCAACTATAGAAGAAAATAATCATGATACTAAGGATATTCATGATAATTACGAGTCGGAAGATGTGACGGTTACGATGGCAGCGGCGCCAAATACTGCGGCACCTACTGTTCTACAATTTGTTGAAGCAGGGGAGAATGAAACAAAAAGCGATGATATGCCTACAGTCGTTCTTCCAATGCAGCTAAACAGTCTCGATAACGCAGGACTTACCGATGTTGGTCGTCAACGCGACCATAACGAAGACTATTTTGGTATCGAGACAAGAATTAATAGAGTTGAATTTCCGAAAGCGCAAGCAATTGCAGCACGCGGACTATATATATTATGTGATGGGATGGGTGGACATGCTAGTGGCGAAGTTGCTAGCGAGTTAGCTGTCACCACACTGCAAAAGTATTTTAACTCGCATTGGAATTTTAATCATTTACCAAGTTTAGACATTATTAAAGAAGGAGTACGTCAGGCAAATAAAGCTATATATGACCTCAACCAAAAAGATGCTCGTTCGGGTGTTGGTCGGATGGGGACTACATTAGTCATGCTTTTGATACAAGATACACATGTTGCTGTTGCCCATGTTGGTGATAGTAGGATGTACTGTTTAACTCGCAGGGGACTTGAGCAGGTAACAATTGACCATGAAGTTGGACAACGGGAAATAATGCGTGGTGTAGAACCAAGTATCGCATATGGGCGCCCAGATGCGTATCAACTAACACAAGCATTGGGCCCACGAGATGAAAATTTAATTGACCCAGACGTGCATTTCTTCCAAATAAATGAAGATAGTTTATTTATTCTTGCCTCGGACGGGTTAACAGATAATAATTTACTCGAAACAAATTGGCAAACGCATCTCAAACCTCTACTGAGTTCTAATGCTAACTTAGATAAAGGCACGCGCGAGCTAATTGACTTAGCCAATAAGTACAACGGTCATGATAACATCACTGCTGTGCTAGTACGAGCCAAAGTACGTCCAAATCCAGGGGCTGGTTAATACATATTAACTCTCCACTACTACTAAATTTTATAATTTCAATAATGTGGTTACGCTCACCTTACTAGAACCGCGACAAAAAAAACCACTTCACCAGTGGAATTTTAGCGATGAACCCTTAATAAGGATTGGTCGCGCGTCAGATAATCATATAGTTATTTCAGATGATTTGGTATCTCGCTATCATTTGGAACTTCGACGAGTCGATACAGGTGGGTTAGATGGTTCTTGGCATCTAGTCAATAAGGGTATAAATGGCACTTTTGTAGATGGTGTTTTAGTAGCTCAGGCGCCAATACCCAGCAACTGCCTATTACAATTAGCAAACGGTGGTCCTTTATTGAGGTTTCAAATCGAGCAAAAAGTCGAACAACCAGTAGCAAAGCCTAAAATTACTCTACCCACCTGTAACCACGAAGGCAACAATCCGAATAATTTATTTTGTATACATTGTGGTCAACCCATCAAAGTTATTCAAACAGTACGTAATTACCAAGTACTGCGAACTTTAGGACAAGGAGGTATGGGGACAACTTTCTTAGCATGGGACGCTGTGGGTCAAACAGGGCGCCCACAACTGTTAGTATTAAAACAAATGAATGCTGATATGGCACGGATAGCGAAAGCGCAGGAATTATTCGAGCGTGAAGCAAACACGTTGAAATCGCTATCGCATCCAGGAATACCGAAATATTATGACTTTTTTGTCGAAGAAGGAAAGAAATATCTAGCAATGGAGCTAGTCCACGGGGAAGATTTAGAGAAATTGGTTTTTTTAAAGGGACCAGTTACACCAAACCAAGCGATATTTTGGATGATTCAAACCTGTGATGTACTAAGCTACTTACATTCCCAAGAACCACCATTAATACATCGCGATATCAAACCAGCGAATTTAATGATGCGCTCGTCGAATAATAATATAGTAGTACTAGATTTTGGTGCCGTCAAAGAAAGTTCAACGGCGCCGGGAACCCGTATAGGTGCAGAAGGATATTGTGCCCCAGAACAAGAGAGGGGGCAACCGTTAACAGTTTCAGATTTGTACGCAATAGGACCGACCCTGATATTCTTGCTATCAGGGGAAAGCCCATTCAAATATTACCGCCAGCGTGGGCGCCAGTTTCGGTTTGAAATAGGAAATATTCCAACAATTACCCCTAAATTGCGAGAAGTCATCGACCGTTTGACGGAACCATTGCCACGCGATAGATATCAAACTGCACAAGAGGTAATTGCTGCGCTTAAAGAGTTATGAGTACTGAGTGCTGAGTGCTGAGTGAAATTCTGCATTTCCAACTCCCAACTTTTTACTCAGCACTCAGCACTGGTAACTTATTCTTCTTCGTCCCATGTTTCCACGCACAATAATTCGCCGAGAGGGTCTTGCATAGTAAATCCAAAATCTAGCAGTTCCTGTTTCCAGTGCTGCCAGTCATTGCCAAAAAGTAGAGCAATCTTGCAAATGCTGTCTGTTGGCTTGACAATATTAGAATCTACAAGTGATTGCACATTACGCTGCAATTTCACCATTGGGTGAAGTACTTGTTGAGGCATAATCTCAATTTAATTTTGATTTGATTGAAATAAAAACTTGGTCAAAACTGTCTTCCAGTATGTTTGGAAACTTCGCCTATACGTAGAGTAATATTACCTTTGGCAAAGTTCAGTCTTATCTTCTTAACTATATCACAACAAACCCAATGTTGTGAGCATTGAATTCTGGTTTTGTACGGTAATTACCACAAAGTGCATATAGTACTGAGTTACGACGTTAAATTTGGGCAGAATAAATCATCCTACAAGGAGTTGCAGATATTACACGGTTTATAAAACCCGGATAATTGAGCAAAGATTACAATATTGCTATTAATTGCTACTTTTTCAACTATCAAGCGAATAAACGCTTACTTGTTCAATCTGTCAAAGCTGGCAAGATGCATTTAGGAGTTGGCGCCATCTACAGGAAGGGTAACGGCGCTATTAAGTCAAGTAACTGCGACTCTTTAAATATGACATTGGAAAAGAAATAGCAGTTAATCGTCTTATAGCTTATCGCAAACATCTGTAGATGGATACAAAAGGCGCCAATCTTTAGAAAAATTTAATGTTTTTGCCCAAACAACTTTATCCGGATTTGGATTTTGAGGTTAAAATTGTGTTTTTAAATACTTTGTAGACAGTGTAAATACTAAGAGTGCGTTAAGTGTAGATGCTTGCAGTATAAAGAATCCCCCCTAGCCCCCCTTAATAAGGGGGGGGGGACAAGAGTGTAAAATATATCATAATATGGAATAGGCATCTTGTGGAATAAGCATCTTGTGGAATAGGCATCTTGTGGAATGGGCATCTTGTGGAATGGGCATCTTGTGGAATGGGCATCCTTGCCCGTTCTACCAATTTAATCTGCATAATTCAAAATAACTAAACCAAGGGCATTGCAAAGTAGGCTGGGTGGAGCGGTTACACCTACCATGATAAATTAAGAGCAGAAAAAGCTGAGTATGAAATGTTAATATCTCATGACAGTCAAACGCCTATTGTGTTAAAGCGCTTTGGATATTGATTATTTGCCACATATTTTAATTAAAGCGCGTATTGCAGCGAAACTGAGCGAAAAAGAACTTTGGCGCCTTATGTGGACTTAGCGAAGAACAAATTAAACTTTATGAACAGAATGATTATCAAGGCGCCAGTTATTTAGACGTAAGATTTGTAATGAATGCGCTAGATATAAAAATGCAGCCCACTGAGTTTTTAGTTCCCGTCGGCACATTAAGAAGAACGCCTATTACCTGCATAGGAGCTACTGTCACCTAAAACTCGTGCGAAACGTCAAGAAAATATTAATGAAAATAAACAATTCCAACCCTAGTAGGGTGTGTAAGCGCCTTGATAAAATCATTTTTAATAATCACCTTTCAAAGCGCTTACGCAACATTTCAACGTCTATAAATACAAGGCAGCTGTTATTAATCTTCGAGAGAGACCACAAAAAATATTATTTGCAACTAATAAATTATCCGTTACATCCGTTCATAATCCGTTGCCTTAATTACAGGTTAATACCTCGTTCAAATTCGTCCACAGCTAAAATTGAATCTGAAATTGTAATACACCGTTCAAGCAACTCAATATCTAAAGAAGACAGTAACTCACTTGCTGTAATTAACTCATAACCATAGGTAGCAGTAAAAACAGTAGCTTTTGGAAGCTGCCCACTATCTCGTAGGTGGTATATTTTAAGCTGGTTTTCCCAGAACCAAACTTCTGCAACCCCTAATCTTCGGTATATTTCTAATTTATTTGCACTGCCACTAGTGACAACTACTTCTATAACTAGGTCAGGTACTTCTTTTTCTTCCCCTAGACAGTAGCACTCATCTGGCTCGGCGCCTGCTTTTTTGGCTTTATTTCTAAAAGTGGAACTTCCCAAAGGTACATAACGAATGCGCTTGAGATAAAAGAAACGCTCTACTAGAGTACCCAAGTTCGTTTTTACTTTTTCATGCCTTCTGGATGGTGACACAATTTCTAATATTCCATCTAAATAGTTAACACGATAATGAGAGTTGTTCTCTAACTTAGCTAACAAAGACTCATAATCTTCCCAACTTACATCGCTACTGGCAAACCTCTCCTCTGGGTCGGCGCCATATGTTAGTGGCACTGTGATTAGTTCCTTAAGACTGGCTACCATATATTAGTTACCTTTGCTACACAATTGTGTGTAAACTTATTTATAGCGTCGTAATCGTTTGTAATAATTACCCTTCAAAGCGCTTGCTGACTATTTTAATGTTCATAAACACACGGCGCCTCTTACTCATCTTGCTGGTAAAATAACTCTCACGCACAAGCATGATAATCAATCCCACCACGCAAACAGTAGGTGTGATGAAACTTCAATATCATCACAACCTCTGGTAAATTTTACAAACTCACCAACAAAATCTAAATCTTGAACACCTACAACTGTTATGGTATCCATACGAGTATCGCCATCTTCATCTATAAAAGCAACACCGTCAAATGTGGCAACTGCTCCAATATCAGCACAACGCTTGCCAAACTCAATAAACTGAGCAGTTGTTGGCGCCGCGTTAAAATATGCCTCCGCAGTGGTCAAACCGGATTCCAGCAATTGTTCTAGCTGATTTAACGAGATGCCTGTAAACTTGATGGCGTTAGGTGTGTATTCGGTAATGGAGGCACCTAATATTTCTTTTAAGCGTTGGTTGTTCTTTGTCATAACGTCTCAAAGATGGTTTTAAAAGGGACTGTAAAAATTTTATAAAGCAAATGTTAGTTTTTGATAGGTAAGTGGGTATCCTGACAACAGGACATTGCTCGTAACTAGGTAATAACTATAACAAACGCTTAAACCATGACTAGCTCTGAAAAAGAATACTTTGAAGCGCGCGCCAAGAAAACAAAAAGGTTGCAGCGAATTTTAACATGGGTGTCTATTGTGTCTTTTGGTGGCTCTGGCGCTATGGCTGTGATACCAACACTTTATGATGCAATTAATGAAACGCCAAAACAGCAACAAGCTGTATCTAGTGCTTCTGTTTCACTACAGCAACAAGCTCAGGGTTTTGAGATGGTGTTACAGCGTGAACCTGAGAACCGAGTAGCTTTAGAAGGGTTAGTGAACGCACGGTTGCAAATGAAGGATGCAAAAGGAGCAGTGCCGCCGTTAGAGAAATTAGTAAAGTTATCCCCGGATAGACAGGATTATAAGAATTTATTAGAACGGGTAAAGCAGAGTAAGTAAGAATAATAGCTTCAAGCGAAAAGAAAACTATTTATATGTTAGGAGTATAAAAATGAATAATAATCTTTTGAATTCTGAGCTTAATAATTTAATTCCCCCAGAAATAAAAAATGACGAGTTTTATACCGCAATTCAACGCCTTGCTAGAGAAGAAAATATTAAAACTGTTTTAGAAATTGGCTCATCTTCAGGTCAAGGTAGTACACAAGCATTTGTTACAGGACTTAGGCAAAACCCAAACAAACCGACATTATTTTGCATGGAAGTTTCAAAAACTCGTTTTGCTGAGTTAAAAAAGACATATGAGAAAGATGATTTTGTTAAGTGTTACAATATCTCATCTGTTTCTATAGAAAAATTTACTAGTGAACAAGAGATAATAGATTTTTATAATAATATTCGTAGTAATCTAAATTTTTATCCACTTCAGCAAGTACTAGGGTGGTTGCAGCAGGATTTAGAATATGTTAGTAATTCAGAAGTAAGTGTTAATGGTATTCAATTAATCAAGCAGGAAAATAATATTGATTTTTTTGATTTAGTCTTAATTGATGGTTCCGAATTTACAGGAAATGCAGAATTTGAATATATTTATGGAGCAAAATACATTTTGCTTGATGACATAAATGCCTTTAAAAACTATAACAATCATCAAAAACTTTTAAATGATAAAAACTATACTTTAGTAGTTGATAACTACTCATTGCGTAACGGCTACTCAATTTTTAAAAAAACTAACAAGAATGTAAATCACTATTTTGTTACAGAAAAAGCAGAGCAAATACTAGTTACCAAGTTAGTAAAAGAGGGAATGATTGCTTTTGATGTAGGAGCAAATATAGGAGATTATTCTATCTTTCTTAGTCAACTGGTTGGTGATTCAGGCAAGGTTTATTCATTTGAAGCAGCTTCAAATACTTTCAAAAATTTACAAGAGCGCCTATACCAGGCGGAATGTAATAATATTCGTACATTTCAAAATGCTGTTTTTTCCGAAAATACACAAATAGAATTCAATGAATTCCCCGAAGATTTTTCTGTATGGAACAGTATTGGCAAGCCACAAATGCTTAATCCGTATGGTTCGGGTGAATATGTGCCTATTGTCAAAACTGAAATAGTTGAAGCAATTTCTTTAGACTCTTTCTGTAAAGAAAATCATATAGAAAACATAGATTATCTAAAAGTTGATGTTGAAGGTGCAGAAAGTGATGTATTTAAAGGAGCCATAGGTCTACTGAATGCAAAAGCAATTAAATTTATCCAATTTGAAATATCACAAAAAATGTTGGAGGGTCTGAATCGAAGTGCAAAATCTAGTTTCGATATCTTAATTGCAAATGGGTATGAATGTCATAAGATAACTAATACAGGAGATATAGGTGAAACCGTAAGTGATTCAAACGCTTTTTACGAGAATTATATTGCTTTTCCAGCTTTACCAATTCAGTTTTTTACTATTGTCTTAAACGGACAACCATTTATTCGCTATCACATTGATGTACTCAAGGAATTACCTTTTGAATGGCATTGGCATATTATTGAAGGAGTTGCAGAGTTAAATCACGATACAGCATGGAGCGTTCGCCTAGGTGGACATGTTAGTGAAGAACTGCATCGTAATGGACGGAGTTATGATGGCACAACAGAATATTTGGATGAGCTTGCGCGACAATATCCTGACAACATCACAATTTACCGCAAGCCATCTCGCGTTTTTTGGGATGGAAAACGCGAGATGGTAAATGCTCCACTCACGAATATTCAAGAAGAATGCTTGTTATGGCAAATAGATGTAGATGAATTATGGACTGTCGAGCAGATTTGCACTGCACGACAAATGTTTATTAATAACCCTGATAAAACAGCCGCTTTCTACTGGTGTTGGTATTTTGTTGGTGAGAAATTAGTGATTAGTACTCGTAACTGTTATGCTCAAAATCCTCAGCAAGAGTGGTTACGAACTTGGAAGTTTAAACCAGGAGCTTTCTGGGCAGCACATGAACCTCCTGTATTAGTTGAATCTTTACCTGATGGTCAGTTAAAAAATATAGCTGCTGAAAATCCTTTCTTGCACGAAGAAACAGAAGATAATGGTTTAGTATTTCAGCACTTTGCTTATGTTACGGAAGAACAATTAAGATTTAAAGAGCAGTATTATGGATATCGTAATGCTGTTGCACAATGGAAAGTATTACAACAAACAAAACTTCCAGTATCATTACGTAAATGTTTTTCTTGGGTTGGAGATGACACACAAGTAGATACAGCAAGTTCATGTGGCGTAGTACCAATTGCACAAAAAGAATCTCATAGTAATTTTTGGCGATTTTTACAGCCTGATGAAGTACAACAACAGCTTACACAAATTCAAAAGCCAACTCCAATAGTTATAGTTGATGGAGTCTTTTTCCAACTTTATCAAACAGGCATCGCGCGCGTTTGGAGTTCTCTGCTTGAAGAATGGGCAGAAAATATTTTTAGAAAACACATTATTGTCCTTGACCGTGCAGGCACAGCTCCTAAGATTTCTGGTATTAAGTATCGTACTATACCTGCTTATGACTATAGCGATACAAATGCCGACCGGGAAATGCTACAGCAAATTTGTGATGAAGAAGGCGCCGATGTATTTATTTCCAGTTACTATACAACACCTTTAACAACGCCTTCGGTATTCATGGCACATGATATGATTCCTGAACTGTTTGGATGGGATTTAAGAAATCCTATGTGGCAAGAAAAACATTATGGAATTCAACATGCCTCTGCGTATATAGCTGTGTCTGAGAATACCGCAAAAGACTTAATAAAGATATTTCCAAATGTCTCTAAAGATAATGTGTTTATTGCTAATTGTGGGGTAAAAAAGAAATTTTCACCAGCACAACCTCAAGAGATTAATGCATTCAAAACAAATTATGGAATTACCAAACCTTATTTTTTATTAGTAGGTGCCAGTGGAGGCTATAAAAATAGTATTTTGTTTTTCCAAGCATTTTCGCGACTTAGTAATAGCTATGGATTTGATATTGTTTGTACTGGTAGTAGAGGTGTCTTAGCACCTGAATTTAGAAGTCATACATCTGGTAGTACTGTACATATGCTGCAACTTAGTGATGAAGAGCTAGCAACAGTATATTCTGGAGCCATAGCACTAGTTTTTCCCTCTAAGTATGAAGGCTTTGGCTTACCGATAGTTGAGGCAATAGCTTCTGGTTGTCCAGTAATTACTTGCCCCAACGGTTCAATTCCAGAAGTTGCAGGTGAAGCTGTTATATACGTGAAGGATAATGACATTGAAGCATTAGCTGATGCACTTTGCGAAGTACAAAAGCCTACACTTCGTAATGCTTTAATTACTGCTGGTTTGAAACAAGCGAAACAGTTTTCATGGTCAAAGATGGCAGAAACTGTAACTTCGGTGTTGATTGAAGTTACACTACAACCTCTCAATTTAAAGAAAATTAACTTGATTGTTTTTCCAGATTGGTTACAGTCAGAAGAAGTGCTACTTGCTGATTTAGAACAAGTAATTCAAAAATTAGCAAAACATCCTGAAAGTCAACATATCACTTTGCTTGTTGATATAAGTAACAGTGCTGATAATTATGCTGAATTCTTGTTATCTGCGGTGAGCATGAATATAATAATGCAAGAAGATAATGATATTAGTGAAGACTTAAATATTTCTTTTGTTAGTGAACTTGGTGATTTGCAATGGCAGGCTTTACAATCTCATATTAGAGCTAGAATTTCTCTAGAATATGAAAATAAAGATGCTTTAGTACAAGCAAAAGCCGAATTTTTTCCTAAGCTAGATTTAGAAGATAAAGCTTTTTTTAGTGGAAGCATCCAATTTATAAAAAACATGTCATGCTGAGGTACGAAGCATCTTATACCGATTTAGTATGAAGCTGCAAATCGTTTAATCCCCCCAACCCCCCTTACTAAGGGGAGCTTAGAATAATAATGTGTATTTTCATGTAAAAATACATTGTAGAGACCGAATATATTCGGTCTCTACATTTAGGTATTGTAATAAATTTTTCAGTAGCAATAAATTTTATGAGCTTATATACCTTTGCCACATTTGCTCATAAGCTTTTTCCATCTCATGAGTAAACTGTTTAGCATTCCATAAAGGAGCAGTTTGGCGTGATTGTCGCAATTTCCAAGAAATTTCTTGCCTTAAAGTCACGTCTTTCCCTAGACGAACACCCCATTCAATATATTCTTCATCAGTCCAAGCAATGCCTTCAGTTATACCAGCATTCATCATCATGGTATAGCTATTACGTGCGGCAAACTGTTCACCAACTTTGGTAACTATGGGAATACCCATCCAAAGAGTTTCTAAAGTTGTAGTTGCACCGTTATATGGAAAAGTATCTAGTACTATATCCGCTATGCCGAGATTAGCCCGATGAATAGATTCTAAAGATACATCCGGAATAAAACGCAGTTGAGAAGTATCTACACCTTCTTCTTCTGCTATCTGATAGAAAAAGTTTTTTAATGATTCTTCCTCAGCAGCACCCTTGATTAAGAAATAGCTATTTGGAACTTCTTTGATAATCCGCATTTGCAATCGTACAGTATCAGCATTGCGCTTGTAACTTTTTTGGGCGCTTAAATATATAACAGCATCACTAGGAATATCTAAGGTATCACGACGAAGGTTAGGTACACCTATCTCAAAGCCTTCTACAGCCACATAAGTTTGAGGCAGGCGCCAAATTTTTTCGGAATAATATTCTTGAGCGTTTTCAGGTAATACATATGGATCTGCAATAAAATAATCGACAGTCGGAATTCCACTTGCATCCCAGCCTAACCAGCTTACTTGAAGAGGAGCTGGTTTGACACAGAGAACTTCACAAGTAACATCAAGTGTAATGCTGTCTAAATCAATAAGAATATCAATATCATCGTTATATATTTGTTCAACTATTTCATTACTGTAATTTCCATGATTAGCTTTATCAACCTGACCTAAATACCACTGATATAAAGGTTCTGAAAGATGTTTACTGTTAATAAAATAGCCATGAATTTCAAATTTATTGCGATCATGATGTTGAAATAACCACCGTGCTAACCAGCCAACAGAATGGTTTCTTAGACAATGAGATAAATAGCCAACTTTTAACTTTTTATTAGTCACACCCTGACTTTTTCTTTCTTGATGTCGCTTACGGCATCTTTCAATATCATTTTGAGCATAGATTTGAGTATTTGCTTGACATAACTTAACTAATTGATTTTGAATTAATCTATCATATCTAGGCTTGTCACGAAAATAAGGAGCAAAATAGTAAGAATTTAATAATTGACTAATTTTGACTGAACTTAAATTCTTTGGTTGCTCTTCAATAAGCTTTAATATCAGTGATTCATGCTGCGTGAATGCAGTAAGTGCATCTTGCCAGTAACCACCAGCACTCATTAAACCTCGAATCAATAGTAAATTGCTTGCGATTAAATCCGGTGTTTCTTTAACTAAGCCTAGGCGCCGTTTAGCAGTCTCTATACCCTGCTGGTAGTTAGTAGCATTTTGATAGAAAGCAGCTAGATGTCGCAAAACTTCTGTATTTTCTGGGTCTAATTTTAAATATAATTCTGCATACTTTGCTGCTGTTTCTCCTTGCCATAAAGTATGTCCTATCTTTACCATTGCTGGTAATAATACACTAAGAAATACATAACTATCATCATTATTTTTTACAAAAGGCAGACACACTTCTACTACTTCTAATGTTGATGAATGTAAAGGAGCATAATCTAAAAGTGCTTGCAACATTTGCATTAGTAGCTCAAATGTTGGTATTTCCTGCTTTAAACGTAATAGTTCAATTAACTCTAGAAGAATATTAAAACCTTCTTCTGAATTATTATCAAGCTTAATAGCAGATAAAACTAAATGTAATAAATTATCAATATCTGTTGGACACAATTCCTTTATTTGTGTTCTAATTATCCAAGCAGCAGCATAATTTTCTAAATCTTTAAATTTTTGTGCTTCTGTTTGCAATACTTCTATTAACTCAACATTCCATAGCTCAAGTTCTTCTGGCTCTCCTTCTAACATTGCCATAAACCAAGTAGTTTGAGCCTCTGCACTTTGTTCTTGCAATAAAAACATTAAACCCAAATACCAGCAATACTGCTTATTATTGGGTTCTACTTCTATTGCTTCCTGGCAAAGTTTGGCAGCTTGCTCATATTCATGATTAAGTAAATATTTTTCAATTTGCTGTAACCAATTATTTTTATAAATAAGAATGGCCTGTGTCATTGTAAGTATTTTAGTATATCTTTAACCAAAGTAAACAATTTCGATTCGGATTGAATAGCTGAATAGCTAAATTATAAAATTTAATTACATCTCTCAATTAAAGGTATATTTATAAATACTAATTAAAAGTTATTGTACGCTTAGAAATTAAATTTAATCAAAAATTCTTAGGTGATTAAAAATGTATGCTTAATTTTTATATTTAGGATTTTCATTTTCAGTACTTTCTAATTAGTTAATATAAATTTTACAAAAAGTGAGTAGTTTTTTAATGACTACCCACTTTTTTGTATTTCATAGCAGCAGTTTCAAACGCGCTATTTAGTTCTACCTAAATCAACATAGTTTGCAATACCCGCTTGCTTGCAATTAGTAGCACCATAGCTTGGATCACTAGGAATTGTGGCTAGAACACCTGGGTTTTCCGATTCACATGCAAAACCCGTTGTTAATATTTCAGTACCAACACCCGTTCCACCTAGGAGGGTGCCAGCATAACCATAATAGCTTTTAAGATTAGGTTTTCGTGAAAGTCCCCAGCTAGCTACTAGATCACTATTAGCACCCTTTGGTTTTATCTCATAATTGTAGTTATCAGTTTGGGTTCTAATACCAATACCAACTGCTTGAACGCTGGTTGCAAATGAGCTTGCTTCTAAGAAGAAGGCTTGTTGGGCACGGTTTAAAGCACCAATGTTATTTCTAGCTTCTGATTGTCTAGCTTTAGCAACTTGACCTAGCAAAGAAGGTAAAGCAAGTGCTGCTAAAACACCAATAATAATTACTACAACAAGCAATTCAATTAATGTAAAACCTTCGTCACTTTTTTTTCTACCATTGAGGTGTTGAAGAAATTTTACTTGTAGTTCTGGCTTGATTACTGGCTTCATTTGTATGTTTCCTTGTGACGATATTATGTTTGATTATTTCTAAACATAAGTTACCCACCTTGCTTGAAATTCATATCACCCTCTTTCAAAAAATTGTGCTTTCTCTATCAATCAATTTAAATTTAGGGTTCTAAAAGTATATATAGAAACACTTCTAGCTTACTAAGTAACTTTGTGACTTCATCCCAAGCTTCTTCTTGGCTCACTGGCTCTAAGGTGACTGGATGTTTTGGTTTAGTCTCGCACCAGCGCTGTACTATAGCACTTATCGGTTGTACTCCATGCCAAAGCGGTAATAAACAAGCTGCAACTGTACTTTCTAGATATATTGGCATAGCAGCAGGTAGAGTGATATACTTGCTGATTTCAAAGTTTTGCTGCTTCTCTACACACTCTATTAGGTCTTCTTTGACTTTAGGATTTTGCAATTGTGGATGAAGACGCACTTTTCCATTAAGCCAGTCGGAATTAGACCACTGAGAAATAGGTATGTCAAGTTCACCTTGCTTTGGATGACCACACCAGAAGTCAAGTAAGCGGTTAATTGGATGTATTAACTCAAATAGATGTAGACGCTGTTCTATATCCAGTTCAGGTAGGTTCATACCGAGAAATATTGGTAAATTCTCCGGTTCTTTAAATAAATCAGTGACTTCCCAAAGGCGCCAATTTACCATACTGATAAATTCAATATCAGATTTTTGTAGCATGTCAAACATCTGAGGAATAATAAAGCCATTATCACCTTGGAGCAGGTAATTCATTAGAACTGATTGCTTGGTATCTTCTTTTTCAAAATTAGGATTCCAAGTTTTTGCTTTGAGGTCAATGCCATCTTTTAAAGCCTTCATTGTTTCTAAGACTATTTCTACTTCTAAATCTCCAGGGTTGCTTTCTGTTAACCCCATAATCTGAAATAGCTTTTGCGCTCGGAGAAACCCACTTCTTTGCAAAGCACTATGTAAATTAGTGCGAATAATCCCCTCTGGTTTAAGAACTGATTTCATTACTTTTAATGCAGCCACCGGGTCAGGAAGCAGGTATAACATTTCATCACAATTTATATAGTCAAATTCCATACCCAAGCTCTGCAAATCGTATATAGAAAGAGTGTGAAATTCTACATTGTCAAACCCGTGATGTTCCAAACGATAACGAGATAATTTTACTGATTCCTCTGATATATCGATACCAACAATTTTTGCCCCTGGATTTGCCTCTGCTAGCATTAGCGATTTCCAACCACTACCGCATCCAGCATCTAAAATTACTTTGTCTTTTGTTTCTATAACTTTTTGATACCGCAAATAGTACGAAGTAACTAGGCTATGCATAAATAAAGCATTCAAGTTATCTTTAGGAGAATCATCTAGTGCAGCTTGCGGATAAGGAGAAGTTTCATACTGCTGACGAATTTTCTCTAGCAACTCGGGTTGTTGACGTTCCATGATAATTTCTCCTGATAATAATTCATTTTTACTACTTTCTTAGCCTTTAGTGAGGATTTTAAGCTAGACTAAGGGCTATCTTTGAAATTAGTATTAATAGTTCTTTACTAAAGAACCACTCAGGCTTTAGTGTTCCCAATTTTAAAAATTTCTAACATCTTTCAAAAATTTGCCCTTGGCAACGGATTATAACGGATGTAACGGATAAATTTATCCGCTGCACAATACTGAGTGGCGCTTTTGTCAACTACAACCAGAGTTAGGGCTTTTTTTATTACATGAGTTTTGACGAACCGACCCCAGTACTCACAGTCGGGTTGGAGATTGGGAGGTAACACAAGTTGAAGAGTATCCATCAGGACAACGAGATACTGATTTTGAGACAGTAGTAATTTGTTACTGCCGCTACTCCCCTGTTACTACACCGTTGAGACCATTGCCAAAAATTCAAACGACACAGGCATTATAAGAGTAGGCGCCATGATTAAAGATGATAAGCACTCTTCGCCTACACTCAATAACTTGATAGCATCATCCGTTACTGTATAAAAAATGGCAACAGACGAAGCAGTATTAAGATAAGGGGTCGTTAGGATTTTCAATTATCAATCCCTCAGCGATTATCGCTGCATTTAACTCATTATCTGTAGATACAAATGTTATGGGAGGTAGCCCATTTCCAATCCATGGGCTATTTACTACTCGACCTACTGCTAATTGAATAGCATCATAACCGCGCAAACCATACGATTCTGCCAATGCCATTCCAGAGTTAATAATAACTTCTGTGATTTCAACAATTTGATAGTCCTTACTTAAATCATTTAATCCTAAAACCCAAGCCGAACCAGTTTTAGTGATGTAACGCTTTACCAATGCACTACTATCTAAGAAATAAACTGCCATTCAACGGCGTTCCTCAATTATAGTTTCACAAAACAGGCTTTCCCTCAACCTTATATAAACGTCGTTCAGAAATTGGGTCATAACAAGGACGCTTAATCTGTTTTACGCGCGCCAGAATCTAACAGTGCTTGATGAAATGCTGCTCGCGCACGTGACTTCTCTTTATCAGCTAAACCTTTTTGAATTATTTGGTTAAGTTGATTGAGTTCTTCTAGTTCGAGAGTTTCAAGTTGACTTAATATTTCATTTAAAATTGCTTGTGCCATACTTTAGCTACTAACTATTACTCCTACTATCATAAACTAGTCCTTCATATCATTATTTTCTGGTATATAAAATTACCTGTAGGTTCGGCATCCCATTTAAACGTAGCATTCAAAAGCTATCATGTAAGAAAATTGCGAAAATAAATGTTGGGTTGCACTTAAGCGAAGCCAACCTACATCATCTTGTGGAATGGGTGCCCTCGCGCGTTCAATTCAATTAAATTCTAAGGGCGGGCAAGGATGCCCGCTCCACAATGCACACAAGATAACTCACTCTATACTTTTGCTTGGTTTTTGTTATGTCGTGCCTTAACACACCCTATAATAATGTGTTATATTAAATTAAACGTAGTCGTTATGAGTTTGTATAACAGTTATGACAAATCCCACAGTTGAAAACTTAGTAATTATTGGTTCTGGCCCTGCTGGATATACCGCTGCTATATACGCGGGTCGTGCGAACCTTAAACCTGTTGTGTTTGAAGGTTTCCAAGCGGGGGGTTTACCTGGTGGGCAGTTAATGACGACAACTGAGGTTGAAAATTTTCCTGGTTTTCCTGCTGGTATTACTGGTCCTGAGTTGATGGATAAGATGAAGGCGCAGGCTGAAAGATGGGGCGCCGAGTTATATACTGAGGATGTTATATCAGTCGATTTGAGTCAACGTCCTTTTACTGTGCGTTCGGAAGAAAGGGAATTTAAAACCCACAGTATTATCATAGCTACTGGCGCCACTGCAAAGCGTTTAGGTTTACCCAGCGAGCATACTTTTTGGAGTCGCGGCATAAGCGCGTGTGCGATTTGTGACGGTGCAACTCCGATATTTCACGGTGCTGAACTTGCGGTTATAGGCGCCGGAGATTCGGCGGCAGAAGAGGCTATTTACTTAACTAAATATGGTTCCAAGGTAAACTTGCTTGTCCGTTCTGAGAAAATGCGCGCGTCGAAGGCAATGCAAGACCGTGTATTAACTAACCCTAAAATCACCGTACATTGGAATACCGAAGCTGTAGATATTTATGGTAACGGGCACATGGAAGGTGTAAAAGTCCGTAACACTAAGACGGGTGAAGAAAGTTTATTACATGCCAAGGGGTTATTTTACGCCATCGGTCACAAACCCAATACATCATTATTTGAAGGACAAATTCAACTTGACGAAGTAGGTTACATAGTTACTAAACCCGGTTCACCAGAAACCAGTGTAGAAGGTGTATACGCAGCAGGTGACGTACAAGACCATGAATATCGCCAAGCTATTACAGCTGCAGGTTCGGGATGTGCCGCTGCAATGTTGGCAGAACGCTGGTTGTCTGTAAATGGTTTAGTTGAAGAATACAAACAGGCGCCACATACTCCAGATAACGAACTCGAACATGAAGAGTCAGCGAAAACAGTGGCACCTGTCGAGTTCGACATTAACACAACACGTCACCAAGGTGGTTTTGCACTGCGGAAACTATTCCACGACAGCGATAGATTAATCGTTGTTAAATATGTATCACCAGGTTGCGGCCCATGCCACACCCTTAAACCCATATTAAACAAAGTAGTAGACGAATTCGACGGTAAAATACACTTCGTCGAAATAGACATCGACAAAGACCGCGACATCGCCGAAAACGCTGGTGTAACAGGCACACCAACAGTTCAGTTCTTCAAAGACAAAGAGCTACTCCAAGAAGTCAAAGGCGTCAAGCAAAAAAGCCAATACCGCCAATTAATCGAAACCAGCATCTAGAACAACCCCCAAAAACCAAACCAACCATACTGTGCTAAACATCTTGTGCTAAACATCTTGTGGGATGGGCATCCTTGCCCGTCCCATAAAATTATCTAAAAAGCTTCAAAAGAAAAATATGATATATATGTCATATATTCCATAATGTTTTGTATATAGTGTGGGAAATAATTTTCCATGACGAGTTTGAGCTATGGTTTGACCAACAAGATCAGGCACTTCAAGAAGAGATTGCTGCGGTACTTGATGTCTTGTCCGAGGAAAGTCCATCTCTAGGCAGACCCTATGTTGATGCGATTGAAGAATCATCCTTTAACTAAGATGAAGGAACTTCTATTTTATAATTATGCAAAACCTCACTCGAATTACTCGTAACCCAGAAGTCATGGGTGGTAAGCCTTGCATTCGAGGTATGCGTGTTACCGTTGGCGCCGTTGTTAGTTTACTCGCATCTGGACATTCACACGGGGATATTTTACAAGCTTATCCTTACTTAGAAGAAGGAGATATTTATGAAGCGCTTGCTTATGCGGCTTGGCAAGCACAAGAAATAGAAGTTCCTTAAAAGACCAAGGTGTCAATTAATCGAAACCAAGATATAAGCAATCTCTAAGGGTAAATATTTTATACCATGAACTAGACATCCTTCTTACAAAATATTATCTAGGCGCCTTATTGCTTCTTTTTTATAGCTCCGATGTCTGTATATTTACCCGTACTGCTTTCAATGCCTTCAAGCCAAAGATTTCGCACTTCCTCTATATTTTGCAATTGCAACAAACGTTTTTGCTTCCACTGACTTTCTGAAAATTAGATATAAAAATATCCTTTTTGCTCTAAAGTAGCAAAGATTCTAATAAAACCCAATATTAGGTAACAGGCAGGGATGCCTGTTCCACAAGAAGTGTATTTATACTACAAGTGTTATATTTGCCCCCAATGAAACATTTTGTTGCGATGTGCGTTCAATTGGTTGTATATTCCATTGACAAAACTATTGTTATATATTAAAACTCTTAACTCATAACTCCTAATTCTGTACAGACCTAATTAATTTGGTCTCTACTAATTCCTAACTCCTAACTCCTAACTTTTAAATATATGGCTGTTACAAAGAGTCCTCTACCTAAGTTTCTACAGCTTCCCCAAAACCCTAGTCTTTCGCAGAAGTTGATGTATGTGGGGTTGGCGTTAACTTTATCTTTTATCTTGCTGGCGTTTTTTGCACCTGTTTTACAAGCTATTGGTTTATTGCAAAATCCGACTGAGTTTCTTAGTAACCCTATGCATGAGGCGCCTTCTGGTAGGTACTGGTTTGGTACTAGTCGCCTTGGGTATGATGTGTTTTCTCGAACTATGTTCGGCGCCCAAGCCGCGTTACAAGTTGTAATAGTCGCGACGGCGTTAAGTATGGTGATAGGTGTTCCACTGGGAATGCTGAGTGGTTATATGGGCGGTAAGTTAGACAAAGTATTACTATTTATTATGGATAGTATTTATACTTTGCCGGGATTGTTGCTTTCGGTAACGCTGGCGTTTGTTGTTGGGCGTGGAATATTAAACGCTGCTATCGCTATTAGTATTGCTTATATACCTCAGTATTATAGAGTTGTACGTAATCACACAGTTAGTGTAAAAACAGAAGTATTTATCGAAGCTGCTCAGGCAATGGGCGCCAATACTTGGCAGGTACTTAGCAAATATTTATTTTTCAATGTCATTCAAAGTGTACCTGTACTCTTTACCCTTAATGCTGCGGATGCCATTCTAGTGTTGGGTGGTTTAGGATTTTTAGGTCTAGGGCTTCCTGATGAAGTTCCCGAATGGGGGCATGATTTAAAGCAAGCTTTAGAAGCTTTACCTACAGGAATTTGGTGGACTACTTTATTTCCGGGTTTGGCACTAACTTTGATGGTAGTAGGTTTATCACTGTTTGGTGAGGGGTTGAACGATTTGGTTAACCCACGCTTACGAAAACAAATTAGGAATTAGTGTAGAAGATCGTTGTAAGCACTTTAGTGCTTTCTTTCATAATACAAGCACTGAAGTGCTTACAACGTGCTTACAACGTGCTTACAACAAACCATAAATCCAATTTCATTTGTTAATCTATATATTTTGTTCTATTTATAACAGAGAGTCTGAACGTGAAAGATAAGATGTCCTTGATTGCTGCTACGACTGGCGGTTTCATGCTTTCGGTTGCTTTAACCGGAATATTACATGGTAAGCCTGTAACTAATATTGCTAGTGAAGCTAGTTTTAATGTTTCTCCTGTCACTTATGTGAATGTCAAAAAATCTGAAGTACATGAAGTGAAGAAATTAGGCTAGGCAAAAAACTACCAATGACAAATAATAATATTCAACGACACTTGCTTCAACGGGGGGAACCCCCGCACGGCAGTGTATCAGTTATTGGGATTGACCTAGGCGGAACAGCGATAAAGTTGGGGAGGTTTACTGTAGACGGCGCCCTTTTACAGTCGATGACAGTTGCAACTCCTCAACCTCCTGCTCCTGAAATGGTATTGAATGTAATAGTTAGCGCATTACAAGAACTGGATTCAAATAATCAAGCCGTTGCTATTGGTGTGGGAATGCCTGGGCCTTCTGACCCAGAGGGACGCATTGCGCTAGTATCTATTAATTTACCAGGATGGCGTGATGTTCCGTTAGCTCAATGGTTAGAAGAAAAGACAGGCAAACCGACTATTTTGGCTAACGATGCGAACTGTGCTGGTTTAGGTGAAGCTTGGTTAGGCGCCGGTCGTCGGTTCAAAAATTTTATTATGCTAACCTTGGGAACTGGTGTTGGTGGCGCCGTCTTTATTGACGGTAAATTATTTATTGGACATCATGGCGCCGCAGGTGAATTAGGTTTAATTAGCTTACACTCTTCGGGTCCAGAATGTAACAGTGGCAACCAAGGCTCATTAGAACAATTTACTTCGATTCGCGCAATTAGGCGCCGTACTGGTAAAGAACCTTCGGAATTAGGGGAATTAGCAGAAACTGGTAACGTAGAAGCTTTAAATTTTTGGCAAGAATACGGTCGAGATTTAGGTATTGGTTTAACAAGTTTAATTTACGTACTAACACCACAAGCTATTTTAATTGGTGGTGGAGTAGGCGCCAGTGCAAAGTTTTTTATACCTAGTGCCAAAGCTGAAATTGAAAAACGAGTCTTTATTACATCGCGCGTTGGTTTAGAAATTTTACCAGCAGAGTTGGGTAATTCAGCAGGTATGTTAGGCGCCGCTAAGTTGGCATTAACAAAAATAAATACCCAATTGTCATTGTGAGCGCAGCGAAGAATCTAAATGCCAATTGTCATTGTGAGCATAGCGAAGAATCTAAATGCCAATTGTCATTCTGAGCGCAGCGAAGAATCTAGATGCTAAATTGTCATTCTGAGCACAGCGAAGAATCTAAATGCTAAATTGTCATTCTGAGCGCAGCGAAGAATCTAGATGCTAAATTGTCATTCTGAGCGCAGCGAAGAATCTAAATGCTAAATTGTCATTCTGAGCGTAGCGAAGAATCTAGATGCTAAATTGTCATTCTGAGCGTAGCGAAGAATCTAGATGCTTCACTACGTTCAGCATGACAATTAATATTTAAATAACATTTTGTATATTTAAAAACCCAATATATTCGGTGTCTACATTTAATTTATTATCCCAATCTTTTATTAAAAATTCATCTATTATTTCTAATTCAGAATGTTCTTCAATGTAAAACTCTAAGCCGCTATGTAAAATTCTATTTGTATTGATTAAGGACATTTGCTGTGATTGGGTGTGTCCATTAACAAAATCACCCATGACTTCGCTACCTTGAACTAAACGTTTAATTATAGTAGCTATAGCAAGAGGGGAATTATCGATAGTTATCCATTGTCTACCTAATTCTTCAGCTACAGCAGCAGTGGTACCGCTTCCTGCAAATGCATCTAGTACTAAATCTTCTGTGTTCGACGAAGCAAGAATTATTCTTTTTATCAAATCTGGGTTCTTCTCTGTAGGATAACCGGTAATTTTAATATTTTGGTTGTGAGCGTCTTTATAATCAAGCCAAATATCTTGAACCCCTATGCCTTGACTGTTATCTAAATAAACTTTTCGTCTAGGGTTTCCTGTTGGAGACCAATATATTTCTCCTCTCGCATCCATTTCGTCTAATGTTTTAGGAGTATATTGCCAATGTTTTCCAGGAGGAGGTAACATTCCTCTCCAAGGTTGCCCTGTTGAACCTTTTCTTGTCCCAGGTGCATGAATCGGAACTTTTTTATATAGTCTTCCTGTTCCTTCTTCTATATATTGATATTCTTTTTTTATTGCTGCTTCTGTCCATGCTTCAAACGGCTGGTTCCATGTGTATTTGTCGGTCTTTGTATAAAATAATATGTAATCAGCAACATTTCCGTACTGCTTACGTGTATAGTTTTTGGGATTACATTTTTTCCTTGTTATCCAGTTACGGAAATTTCTGGCGCCAAATATTTCGTCCATGATAATTTTTACTGGAAAAGCCATGTTCTCGTCTAGGTGGACATATATGGCGCCTTGCTCAGATAAAAGTTCTTTTAGTAATATTAGTCTTTGACGCAAAAATTCTAAATATACCGCTCCTTCCATGCAGTCGTGGTAAGCATGGTCGCTTTTACGAGATTCAAAGCTGCTTCCTGTTGCGTAGGGAGGGTCTATATAGATTAATCCAACTTTTCCTGCAATAGCTTTGTCGTTCAATAAGAAACTCAATACTCTTAAGTTTTCACCATAGATTAATTTATTTTTCAGGCTATGCTCTACGGTAACAACACGTTTTAATTTAGCTGGTTTGCTGGTTAATATGTGTTCTGTTGGAGTTTTACCATCGTAATTTAACTGAAAAGATATATTTTTATTTATGAAGTTACTTGTATTACCGTTTTTGCTAGGTATACCTGTTGCCATGTAAAGTGTTTAGTTATATTGGTACTTTTGTATATATTACTTGATCAATCAATTTTGGTGAAGTATTGTATATTAAAGTTTAAGTTCCAATAATTCTTGTGCTGGAAAGAAGATTTAACCACGGTTTACCTTTATATATATAATATACTTATACATTTGCTATTTATTTAATGTAAGTATGACTCCTCAACAGTTAGAAGAAGACTCTCAAAAATTAGAAACGCGAGTTGCAACATTGGAGAAAGAGCTAGCACAGATTAAACAGATGCTAACCAAACGTCCCGAAAGCAAAGAACCTTGGTGGTTAAAAATTGCTGGTAGCTTTGAAAATGATCCTGACTTTGATGAAGCAGTGCGTTTAGGACAAGAATGGCGCAAGTCAGCCCAATAGATGTCTAAAATTTAACAATGTATATTCTTGATACTGATCATCTTAGTTTAATTCAACGTAATGGACAGGAAGGAAAGCGAATCCTGACGAGGCTAGCAGCAACTGAAGAAGTTGAAATTGCGGTTACAGTTATTACATATGAAGAGCAAGTCAAAGGTAGACTTGCTCTCTTGTCAAAAGCAAAAACGCTTGAGAAGCAAGTTTCTGCTTATCGAGGATTAGAACAACTAGCAGTGGATTATCGCCTAATAACGATTGTTTCTTTTAGTGAAGCAGCCGCTTTGGAGCATCAACGTTTAAGAAACGCATATCCTCGTCTGGGGAATATGGATTTAAAAATTGCGGCTATTGTACTAACCAATAAAGCAATTTTGCTTACTCGTAACGAATCAGATTTTAGACAAATAGCAGGTTTGCGAACAGAGGATTGGTCAAAAGCATAAAATTAGCAAAGATTTTAAATTTCTATGAAGCAAATATCTATATCCTGAAAACATTAGGTTGCTTATATTACCATTTTTGCTAGGTATTCCTGTTGCCATGTTGAGTATTGAGTAGTTTTATTGGTATTTTTGTATATATTACTTCACTAATTAAAAAAGTTGAGCGTTTCGTCTGGTTGATGGTGCCTGACTGCATTTGAATTTTTCGTTTCTCTCATAGCGTTTTTTGTGCAGTCACACACCCTACCAAACTCAATTAAAGAGGTGCCTGCGAATTTCGCGCTCTCGAATATATTTTTTTTTGAGTCTTCTTTAGAAGACTTATCCTAGGGTGTTTACTTTGTGTATAAGCCCCAAAAAAAAGTTCATGCAGTTTTTGTGTCTCGTGGCGCCAGTTTAAAAAGCTTTTATAATCAGGATTTTGAGCGTTACGACCAAACACAAAATATCAAGGGAGCGATTATACCTAAAATTGTGATGTTGGGTTCCGCGCCAAGCGCGGAACCCAACCTACATACTATATCCTGTGGCTTTTTCTATGTAGTCGATGACTTTTTGGTATGATTCGGGATTGCTGACGGGGTTGATGATGATGGGGATTGTACTATCGGGTAGCCAAAAGGTTATTCTACCATTGGGTTCGCGGCAAAATGAACTGATACATTTTAGGTTGATTATGTACTCGTTTCTTTCGTATATTATTTTTACCCAATATGTATTTTCAGGCAATTGTGTAACTTTTTCGGTGTAGTCAAGAATTTTTTGGTAGTCTTTTGGGTTACTTTGTGGGTTTATCACAATTGGAATGGCGTTATCTGGTAGCCAAAATGTTACTCTACTATTCGGTTCGCGGCAAAAGGCACTGACGCACTCAAAGTCTACTATGTACTCGTTGCGGTCAAAAAGTACTTTTTCCCAGTGCGCCACGATTTTCTCCCATTAATAGTAAAAAGTGCTGAGTGCTGAGTGCTGAGTGCTGAGTAAATAGTTAGGAGTTAGGAGTTGGGAGTTAGGAGTTGGGAGTTAGGAGTTAGGAGTTGAGGCAAGAAGATAAAGTTACTAAATTATTTTTCTTATCACTCAGCACTTATTACTCAGCACTCAGCACTTATTACTCAGCACTCAGCACTTATTACTCAGCACTCATTACTCAGCACTCAATACTTTATAACACTTCTGCTGGCGCCGG
>ERZ1066124.152-NODE-152-length-66607-cov-28.488370_pt1 | contig 66607 bp, 66 predicted proteins | sample MGYA00382771_ERZ1066124 | MGnify/ENA primary metagenome ERZ1066124 (study PRJEB33369, sample SAMEA5778354) | biofilm metagenome | biome: Industrial cooling water; feature: Water cooling tower basin; material: Biofilm | place: United Arab Emirates | collected... | reverse complement strand
TAAACAGGCGCCTACTAAAAATGTTATAACTAATTTTCTCATGATTTTATTCAATTTATACCCATAACTTGACGTGCGTTATCATAGGTTTGAGGTAACAATGAATTATTTGATTCCGATGAGCTTTTTCGAGAGCTTGAAAAAGCTGATGTTTATCAGTTGGTTTTTTTATAAATTCAGACCAACGAGAAGTAGAGACGATTTTCTTTGAGGTCTACCCAACTCTATATTCCTGCTCATAAAATACCTGGTAAGTAGGAAACGAGCGTGAATGCGCGTCCTGGGAGGGAAACGACGGTGGCACGTTTTAACCTGCGAGCGATGTTCGCCCTCATCAAGAGTTAATACGTAGAGGTGAAAGCTGTCAGGTACCCAGAAAAGTTTTGGGAAGAGTCAGGCGCAGAGGTTCTTTCATTTTCCGCCGCAACAGGTGCATTGTAGTCTGCTGTTTCTAACGGGTTCTTTGGAGCAAGTATTTGGTCTACTGTAATGTTTTTAAGCGATTCAGGATCAACAGTGTGAAATATAGGCTCGTTCATAAGTTCCGTAGTTGTATTTGATTATTAATATACAACTACAACGCTATATAGAAGCTTTTCGGATTTTATAAATAATTTAAGAAAGAAATTTTGCCTTGGCGGATGATTTTACTGAGCTTGCGCGCTCCGAGGTGGGTAATGTGGCGCCGACTAGTTATACTTGGTCTTCGTATTTTGGGAAAGATGGGTGTTAAGTACGGTGTTGGCAAGTGCGCGTAGAATTCAAACATCGATATAACTACTCCTTCCAAGTTTGGAACTTCGGAAAGGCGCCGCAGCCTAGTATGTAATTTCTCAGCTGCCGCGCGCTCTTCTTCTGGTAAGTTACTGTTTTGGTTCTCCAATTCCATAATTTTTTTCAATTGTTACAAGCAACTCTTCTTGTATAGGGGATAAATACGGCTGTGATTATTTACCAAAATAAGTAAGTAAACTGTTTACTGCACCATCACAATCCGGTAATTGATGCAGGCGCCGCATCCGCACAAGTAATTCTCGCATAAATTCACAATTATCATCCGATAGCTGGGTTTCCAGAATTTGACATATATGCAGCACTAATTAACTTGTCAATCCATCCCTCAGAACATCAGAGATTAATAGTAGTTCAGACAATGATAAATCTCGTCAACCAATAATATTATTGTCTAAACTTCTTATCAAACATGGTATGGCACCGTTTACTGATTTCCTCCCTTATGTTGGTTGTCGCATTACAATAATTAATACTGATAAATTTGAAGCTTTACCACCTAAGATACAACAAGCAATTAATGAGGCTTTTGAAGTTTTGGAACAGTCAGATGAAGAAGCGCGCTATTAATGATGCACTGTTAGCTGAAATGTTGGTTGATTGATGGGCACCTCATTATTCCAGTGAGCTTTCTTTCTTTTAACCTGACTAACTATTCTTTATTACTACAGTAGATGTCAGAACAATTCCAGAAATGAATTACAGTTAAAGGGCAAAAGTAGATTTAAATATTGCTTTGACAAAATATTAGGTTAGAAATATCGATAAACTAACACCATTATCAATTTACAATCTAATATCGGGCTATTTTATCAAAAAATTTTGTTTGCTTCGGGAATTGTCTTGGTTTGATATGAAGCATAAATAGACACTAACAAATAGCTGGCTATCTACAAAAATAAATTTAAACTAGCTATTTTAATTTTTAGGAAAAACAAACAAATGAACTTCACATCATCCAAACCTGACTCCAAGCGGAGCGCTTTCTTCGCACAACTCGGCATCGGTACATTGTTGTTTTTAGCATCTTTGTATCAATTGCCAAATTCATCTGCATATGCTGTACCCCAAAAACTGCAACTAGCTCAGGCAAGTCATTGTCCGGGTCTTTTAGCACGAGGAACAAGCGAAAAACGTAGCGTAACTATTTGTAGAAATGATGATAATAAAACTTTTTACATGGTTCTTCGTGACAGAACTGGAGATAAAGAAACATCTTTGCCTGCATCTCTTATAGATAATAATTTTAATGCGTTTGTTGCCAAAAATGGCAATTTTACTTACACTGTAGATTACTCTAACAAAAAGTTAACCATTGTTCAACGCATACCTGTGCCTATTGCATCACGTTATCAAACTCGCCCGCCAAAAATCATTTATAGATATCTTACAACTACCGAAGTTTTAAGTGCTATCCTAATGTCCTAGCAGTTGACTATCTCAAGATTTAAAATGTGTTGATTATCAACAAGGTATAGAAATCAGCATTCGTTAAATCAGTATTTTGCAAAATAGCATTTTTGAGAATAGCACTTTTTAGACAAACACCAGCTAGAAAGCGTCCACTAAGATTAGCATTTTCACTCATTAGCAGAATATAAAAACACTCCTGAGTCAGCACACTTTGATGAACCAGGCAACTGATTTTCAATTCTCTTAATAATGCACTCATCAGTAAGACTTAAGCCAGCATTGCTTAATTTGGCGTAATTTAATTGAGCATTTTTGAGTTTTACATTATTTAGATTGGCGCCAGTCAAATTTGCTAGCTCTATAACCATGAGTATATCTAACTACTCTTTTTATTCTTTGGTAAAATAATATTTATTCTCCTACAAGGAAATAAATCAATGTACTGGCACCACTAATTACAGTGCGCTGTTCAATAAAAATTTTGTACGCTTAGATGGGTGGTTTTGGATGAATAGCAGTATTCTGAGCTGAAACAATTTTCCAATCTCTTCCCTGCTTTTCAAAAACATACTTCATTCGCGTTTTAAGTACTCCCGGCTCTGTCGGTTCTATACCTGGAGGAAGCGCGTCATAGCCGCGTAGCGTTTGAACTGTTTCTGCTACAGATCCTTTGTTACCAAGTTGGCGCACCTTCCAAACTTCTACTTCTAGATGACTGTTTTTAAAGATGCCACTGAAAAGTGCCGCGTGCCGTTTTTGTGTCTCAACCCGACCGTTAAAGTGCGTACCTATAATGTTAATAAAATCAGCATCCTCACTAAAGTCTTTAACCCACGCTTGTGCATTGTCCTGATTCCAAGCAATAGCTTGCATATTTATTATTGTGCGGATGGCAGTATCCGAAGATGCATACCGCGACTGGGCAGTTGCTACTAATAATGTTGAGATTGACACGATTAAAGCAATGCTCAGAAAGAGCAATGCACGGTGCAAGCGCTTCATCAAAAACTCCTAATTTAATAAGAAGGAAGAAGTATGAGGGCAGACGACAGAAATGTTTAGGCGCCTATAACTTATTTACGGATATGATTAATCTCGCCTCCTTTGAGCCGATATACAGGCGCCAAAATACATTGAGGAATACATCACATCAGTAATTATACGTTAGAGGATGTTTGAAAAGTCAGGTAAAGTATAAATTGTCATTCTGAGTGGAGTCTTACGGAACGTAAACGGAGTTTTCCCGCAGGGTAGAATCTAGGGTTTGAGCCTGTACACTGAGATGCTTCGTTCCTCAGCATGACATAAAACGACACTTTTCAAACAACCTCTTAAGGACAAGCTGCTACGCAACGAAGAAGTGATTAAAATATTACAAAAGTTTAATAGCCGCGCCGGAACACCCTCCATCAGATTAAGAAATCTTTTATATAGTGTGATACAGAAGGATTTTCTAAAGCTTGCTTATATCTTACTTCATCATTTAACAATTCTTGAAATTGCGCTCTTACTTGAGCTTTTAACTTCAAATAATTGCCCGTCAGAAGCAAAATCAAATGCATTTAACCCAGGTTGATTAAGAAACCATTATCCCGGCGCCAAGGGGCAAATCATTCATGCATCGACTTGTCAGGAAGAAGCAACCACTTTAGTATTGGGCAGTAATATCGTAAACTCAGTACCTACTCCTAATTGTGATGTGAAAAATAACTTTCCTTTATGCTGTGTAATAATTTGATGACTAATGGATAACCCTAAACCCGTTCCTTGTCCTACTGGTTTCGTTGTAAAAAATGGGTCGAGTATTTTTTCTTCAATTTCTGGATTAATTCCTTTGCCATTGTCTGCAATTACTACAGCGATTTGATTTAATCTTAATTCCGTAATAATTCTTATTTTCGGTGCCTTAATATTTACCACGGCATCAATGGCATTATTAAGTAGATGCATGAATACCTGGTTTAATTCTCCGGCAAAACAAAATACTTGAGGTAAATTACTATACTCTTTGATAACTTGAATTTTTTCTAACTTTTGCGTTAAAAGCATCAAAGTATTATCTAAACCCTCATGAATATCAGCTTCTTTATATTCAGCTTCATCCAAACGCGCAAAATTTCTTAAAGATAGTACAATATCTTTTACCCTTGCAACTCCATTCTTCATCGACATAAACGCTTTGGGTAAATCGGATTGCATAAATTCCAAATCAAAGCTATTCTCATCATTGATAACTGAATTTGGATAATCTTGCTGATACTTATGCACTATATCAAGTAAAGATTGGGTAGATTCGTGCGTATATGTAATATTACCCTGAATAAAGTTGATGGGATTATTGATTTCGTGAGCTATTCCCGCAACTAGTTGTCCTAAACTCGACATTTTCTCACTTTGAATCAATTTTAGCTGAGTAGAGCGTAATTCTTGAGTACGTTCAGAAACTTTTTGCTCCAAAGTCTCATAAAACCGTGCGTTCTCCAAAGAAATTGCAGCTTGAGCAGCAATAATGTTGAGTAATTCTATATGATTACTTGTAAAGGCGCCTTTTACAAGATTGTTCTCTAAATATAAAATTCCAACCAGTTCATTTTTATTAATGACTGGGAAAATTAAAGCTGACAATGGCTGATACTTTTGTATGTAAGTATCTTTACTCCACATTTCAAAGGCGCCATCATCTAATAATAAGTAACTACGAGTACGTTGCACATAATATATAACAGAAGCAGGTAATTGATGAGATTCGGTAAGTGGGATAGATTGCAGTACATTGGTATTATTATCAGTGTCTAAAACAGCTTCGATATATAAATCTTGTTGACGCACTGCTAAAAAATAGATTTTTTGCGCTCCTGCGTTCTCACGTATTAACTGCATTAGTATGAACAGCAGTTTATCGATGATTATTTCACTTGATAGAGCTTGATATGCTTTGACTACTGTAGTTATATCAAATGAGGCGCCTTTATAAGTAGTAGCTGTATTCGTGATACTTGTTGTATTATTTTTAGTACTATTTAATAGAGAAGTAGGTTGTGAGATAATCGTAGTTAGATAAGGGTATTGTGATTCGAGATGTTTGACTTTCGCGTTTGCTCCCCACTTTTTGTAAGCATAATAAGCATCACTCAAATAAAGTTTGGCAATTTTTGTTTTATCTTGACTCAAATAGAATTCACCTGCGAGTTCAGAAGCTAAAGCAAGTTCAAGAATAAATTCGTTTTCACTTGCGTTTTTAATCGCAGCATCATAAAACTGCATTGCTTCCCAATACTTACCTAATATCCGAGACTTCTCTGCTTCAACTAACTCGTATTTATTTTGATAATTACTCGGACAATGTACTGCCCATTCTTTCATTTGCGCTTGATTTAATTCAATTTGATTTAAATACACTTCTTGTTGTGATGAACAAACATTGACATAATTAGCAATCAGTGACAAAGAATAATAAAAATTATGTTGCGGTATCGTTACTGATGATACCATAGTTATCGTATTCTTCTCTGCTAAGATAGCATAATCGATAGCTTCTGTATATCGCTTGAATAAATAGTTAAGAATTAAATTAGAAAAGTCAACTATAAACATCAAAATCGAAATTTTGTTATCAATGATAAATGGCATCATTTTATTTTTATCGAAGCTTTGCCCATTTAGCTCGCATGGATGACTATTCACACCTCTTAAATTTAAAATTAATTGATGTAAAATTTTAATAAAATAAATGGAAACTAATTGGTTAAATTTTTCTAAAAAAATAATTTTTTCAGCTATTTTATCATCAATAAAATTAATTGTCTCTGTACTAAATATTAGATTAAGACAATAATAACCAGAACCGATACTAGCATATTCTAAATCACCTATTTCAATTGCTTTATACATCGTGTGTAAAAGTGGCTGTAATGTGAATTTAACATGTTGTTTCCAATGAGCAATTAAACCATAATAAATTACTTTCACTTTGGCATAAAATCTATTATCATTAAATTTGTCTAAAATTTGAAGTGATAATAATCCATATCGATAACCTAAATCAATATTGCCAGGACTATGACTATTAAAACCACAAGCAACATACGCATAAGCAGCAGTACCCGAATGACCATATTGCATACAAATATCTGCCATCGTCAAGATGATTTTTCTATATAAGTTAGCATCAGACATGAATGCACAACCAGAAAATGTCACCAGCACTTTTAACACAGCTATTTGGTATTCATCTTGAATTTCTGGTAAATTTTCTAATTTCTGAAAATCTATGTTTTCTGGTAATTCTTCTAGCAAGTTAACTTTTAGTTCTTCGAGTGCTTCTATTCCAAATTCAATTCCATTTTGGTATTGTGCTGTACTGTAATAAGTTCGCAATATTATTTCGTATGCAGGAACTTTATCGAATACATTTACAGCTTGGCTTAATATAACTTTACTCAATTCTAATGCACGTTGGTAATTGATATTTAAAAATTCGGCGCCTGCTAATTCTGTATATAAATCTAAAGTCAGTTTATAATGAGTTTGCCAGGTGTTTGCAGGTAGTAGTATTGAACTAAAGTTCAAATTACGAGCTGCTGCATCATATGCATTTGCGGCTTTGGCTTTTTGGCTTGCTTTGATGTTAAGATGTATTAGTTGCTCTTTTTCAGATGCGGTTAATAAATCGACAGCAATATTTAGATGATTAACGGTATCTAATATATTATCTTCTAACTTATGTGCTGAGGTATTGAGTAAAAGCTGTCCGATTTTGAGGTGTATAGCTGGTTTTTGGTTCTCTGAAATGAGAGAATAAGCCGCTTGCTGTACTCTATCATGAAGAAATTTAAACTCTAACTTGGAATCTCCAGCATCAAAACTATTTGCCATTAGCAATGATAATTTAGAGCTAGAAGAGATTGGTAGAATAAATCCTTGCTGTATTGCTATCCACAGAGTATTAAGAACTTCAGATATAGATAAATCTAATACTGCTGCTAATATATTTAACTCAAAGTAGGCGCCTATACAAGCTGCGAACTGTAACGCTGACTGTGTTGTACTAGGTAATTTACTAATATTACTCGACATTAGCTCCACAACACCTAAGTTAATAATACCTGCACTTTGAATTTCTTCCAACTCCCAACTCCAACACCCAGAAGCAAAATCAAAGCGTAGTAATTTTTCTTGATACAGCGTTTTCAGCATCTGCGTCAAAAAGAAAGGATTACCCGATGTTTTATTAAACAATAATAATGCTAACTCTTGATGATGCGTTGTTAATGGTTCTTGTAGAGCATCACTGACTAACTGTTGTACACACTCAAGTGCTAATGGCTTAACTGTTATATAATTTACTGTTGTCCCAGCTTTTTGGATATCCTCTACAGTTTGCATTAGTACATGTGTAGAACTGACTTCATTATCTCGGTACGCTCCAATAAAGAGCAAATATTGACTATCGCTATCTGTAACTAAAAGCTGCATCAACTTCAGCGAGGCAATATCTGCCCATTGTAAGTCATCGATAAACACAACCAAAGGATGTTCAATCTTAGTAAATACATCTACAAACGCTCGAAACACAGAGTTAAAACGGTTTTGTGCTTCTGTAGAATTTAAAGCTGCAACAGGCGCCGCAGGTTCCCCTATAATTAATTCGAGTTCTGGAATAATATCTATTATTACTTGTGCATTGGGAAATAACGCAACTAGTAACTTATCTTTCCAAACTCTTAACTCTTGAGTACTGAGTGTAAGTAACTGCTGTATTAGTGATTTAAAAGCTTGAGTAAAAGCAGCATAAGGAACCGTGCGATGAAATTGGTCGAATTTGCCGAAGACGAAAAATCCACGTTGCTGCACAATAGGTTTATGAATCTCATGTACCAAAGAAGATTTTCCAATTCCAGAATATCCAGACACCAACACCACTTCGCTTCTATAAGTGTTTTTATCTTGTTTAGTAATGCGTTCAAAAGCAGCTAGTAACGTTTTAACTTCTTGTTCTCGTCCATACAGTTTCTCTGGAATGAGTAGTTGAGCAGTTTTGTCACTCTCCCCTAACGCAAAATCTCTAATTTCCCCAGTACTTTTAGCTTCATTCAAACAGCGTTGTAAATCTTTCAATAACCCATATGCGCTTTGGTAACGGTCTTCTGCGTTTTTAGCCATTAATTTCTCAATTATCGCAGTTAACACAGGTGGTACATTTAAATTTGTTTGAAGAGACGGCGCCTGTTTAGCAATGTGAGAATATATAATAGTCAGTGCATCATCCGATTGAAACGGTAAGTTACCTGTGAGCATTTCATAGAAAGTTACCCCTAACGAGTAAAAATCGCTGCGGTAATCAAGTGAACGATTCATCCTTCCTGTTTGTTCAGGAGATATATACGCTAAAGTACCTTCGAGTTGGTCGGGGTTAACTATTTGGAGTGTTTCTTTATCTAAACGTGAAGCGATGCTAAAGTCTGTTAACTTAACTTCGTGGGTATCTAGATTTATAATGATATTTGCTGGTTTGACATCTTTATGAATAATGTGGTGTTGATGCAGCGATAAAAGTGCTTGTGCAAGCTGTACGGCAATGCTTAGAAATGAAACGAGTGATAATTGATGATTTTCTAGGTAATGTTTGAGACTTGTACCACCAAAATCGGACAATACCAAAACCACACTGTTTTGATAGTTCTCTAAACTTATAGCTCTAACAACCGTGGGCAAGTCTAGACTTTCAATAATACTGTACTCGTGCTTTAACCGTGCGACTTGCTCAAGCGAAGGATACTCAGCTTTGAGAACCTTGAGGATTACTCGTCTAGATTGCGACACCCCTCGGTAAATGACTGAATTTAAACCTTCATGAATTAATTCTGTTATTTCATAACCGAGTATCATCGACTGCATCATCATCTCCAGGGAAATTTAACTAACTGTCACTATGTTTATATTTCCCACCCGCAAAACAAATATAATCAATTGAATTAAAATAAAATTATACTCTTGACAAAATAATTTTATCGTGATATGGCTTTTACCTCTGTGCCCTCTGTGTCTCTGTGGTAAAATAAACACCTGTGCAGTCATGTGTATAAAAATGTCATTCATCACACAAATTATCCAATGAAATAGCGCTTTTTTTGAGAATAATACGTAATTTTTAAAAATCAAAGTAATAATATTTGCCTGCTGCTAGGATTTTTACCACAGAGACGCAGAGAACACAGAGAAGAGTTTACTGTGATAACGGATTTTTATTTTGTGCTGCTGCATTTACTGTTTGCTCAATCCGGTTTAATCTTGTTTCTAGGCGCCTAGCAGACTCTACCCATAAAAGGATATTCTTTTTAGAGGTATTGCTAAATGCTTGGAAATTCTGGAACGCTATTTCGTTTGCTTGCAAAGCTAATTGTAAATCATCTGGAATAATCAACGCTTCGATAGCATCTAAGGTAGTCCAAGAACCATCAAGTTTTGCTGCTTCAATTTTAATTAAACCTGCTTCGGTCATTAAACGAAGTTCAGTAAGTTCTTCTATATACTGCTTATTTAGCTTTGACCAAACACTTTTGGGTTTGCGAGGTGTAAATATTTGCATGTAACGTTCGGTATCTAAGGATTTAACTTTGCTATCAATCCACCCAAAACATAAAGCTTCTTTTACCGCTTCGCTATATTTTACACTTGCTTTACCGCTTTTAACTTTGTAATAAATAAGCCAAATACCTTCTTCAGTACTGTGGTTTTCTGTAAGCCATTCGCGCCATTCTTGACGTGATGAGGCATAAACTGATTTTAGCGTATCTTCAAATTTTGGCATTGTCAATTTTATTTCAATCTCTAGTACTGTATGTCATTAATCAAAGAAAATTGCCTGTAGTACAATTACAACCAATTACCTATTAATACATATGCTGCCCAATGAGTTGGCGCCTTATAATTAGGATGGTTGAGAAGTTTTAACTGTGCTTGTTGTAGTGCAACTGCTCTACTAAGTTTTGCGTCTTTCAATTTGCGGTAAAATTCACCTACAAATATTGCTGTTGGTTCATCTTCGATTTGCCATAATGAAGCAAGTGTACTACGGGCGCCTGCTTTAATCGCGACTCCAGCTAAACCAAGTGCAGCACGTTTATCACCTTCGGCAGTTTGGCAAGCACTCAAAACAAGTAATTGTAGTGCTTCAAGTTGGGTTTGGTCACGACTACGCAATATATTATCGAATTCGCGGACGTTAATGGGTCCATCTGCTGCCAAAATAAATGTATCTTCTACACGCGAACTAAATTGACCGTGAGTGGCAAGATGAACAATGTTGAAAGGTGTATCTTGAACTAGATTGTCTAATTTTTGACTTGTAAACTGCTGATTCAGCAATGTTTTGGTTTTAATGCCAGCTTGGTTAATTTGTTCTAACTCTAATTTTATTCCAGGTAAAGAAGCAAATTTTTTATATGGATATGGAGGTTCGATTAAACCAGCAGTTAAAGCGTTTAGCTTTTGTCTTTGTAATGGTTGAGGGTCTAAAAGCTGTAACCCCGCATTCATGGCAATGGCATATTTTTCAATCAAGTAATTTTTTCCATCAAAGAGCGCTGAGAATGGTATGCTACCCAATACAGTGTCAGGGATAAATACAAGAGTATTAACACCATTAGGCGCCAAATTAGGTTCTAACTCTTTAACTAGCCATGTATAAAGCTTTTGCGATTGAATTTTTAAACTTTCAATTGCAGAAGGGTCAATTAAATCGCGTCTGAGTTGGGCAACTGTTGTCTCTACTTCAGCTTGACTAATTTTAGTTGTGTAGAGTTTAAGCTGTTGATTGGGAATTTTGACTATAACTTGGAGTGTGTCACCAAGAATAATAGGATAAAGTATAGCTGTATTTGGATTCTCTTTATCTACAACTTTATCTAAGACAACTTTTTTGCCTTGTAAACAAGCTTCTTTAAAAAAGTTATCGAGTTCGGCAAGTTGCAAAGCTTCGATATGCTGACGTGCTTTATCAAGAACTTTTGGGTCTGGGCGCCCTGGTGTTTGCGATTCTAGAAGTAGTGCGACCAATTGACGATATACTGGTTCTACACTCTCTTTGAAACTAAACTGTACATCAGTATTCACCGCTACTAAGTCACTACGAAGTTTTGATAGTGTTTGTACTGCTGCATCATATGACGCAATGGCGCCTTTAATGTCAAATTGTGTACGTAACAATCGACCAAGCTGCCACTGTAATTGATACGTAATCACATCATCTACATTTTCTGCTTGCGCTATCACTAAAGCCTGTTGCGTTAATTTTAGCGCTTCTGGATACTGTCGCGTTTTTTCATACAACTCTCCTATCTCACTTAATGCGTATGCATATGCATGATTATCATTAATATCGCGCGCAATTTGAATAGCAGTTGCAAGTACAGCATAAGGACGTTGTATATCACGCTCTATTTGCATTAAACGTTCTGCAAAGTTAATTCGTGCGTAAATAGCTGTGCGACTTGGTGGAAGTTGTTGAAGCAGCGGTTCAATTACAGAAATTAAGCTTGTAGTTTCTGTATCTTTTTTAGCTTGTATTAATAAACTTACATGATTCAGTAATGCTTCGACTTTAATTTGCGGTGATTCCGATATATCAACGGTTTGTTTGTAATATTCAATAGCTTGCTGTGATTTTCGCTCCTTAAGTGCATGATTTCCTAAACTAAATAAACTTTTGCCAATTTCATTATTATTATTTAAACCACGAGCAATTTGTAAACTTCGTTCTAAAATTATGCGTGATTGCTTTAAATCTCCAACTAATTGTAAAGCATCACCTAGCGAACGCAAACCCGCTAATTTCTCTATCGAATCTGGTTGTGAGTCAAATGCTGCATTTACTTCTTTGAGAAGTTTAACCGCGTTATAATAATAACCCAATATTTGTAGTGACTGTGCTTGGTGAACACGCGCTTTTAAACTGCCGTGTTTATTACCTGCTTTCTCAAATACTTTTTCTGCTTGTCTCCATATCGAGAGTGCTGCATTCGTTTGTCCTGTAGAAAATAATAGGCGCCCTTGTATAATTAAAGTCTGGGCTAACAGGTTTTGGTTTTTTGGTTCTGCTCCTTGTAAACGCAAACTAGTTGTAAGTGCAACAGAAGCCAACTTCCAATTACCAAGCTGCTGATATGCTAAAGATAAGTTACCCAAGGTGGCAGCTTGTTTTAAAATATCACCTTTTTTTTGATATTCTTGTACTGCTTGCTGTAATATTTGCACGGCTTCTGAATATCTGCCAGCATCATATAATAGTTTACCTTGGTCGGTTTGAGATTTTTGGTTTTGGATTATTGGGGTGATATTTTGTGCATAATGCGGGTTTGCAAGACTTGGCAGAGTAAATATTAGTAAACTCATCAAAATTAGATCCCCCCTAACCCCCCTTAATAAGGGGGGGACAAGAATAAAAGTCTTTTTTAATAATGGGGGGACAAGAGTAAAATATCTTAAAGCCCCCCTTATTAAGGGGGGTTGGGGGGATCTCCATTTTAAAATGGATTGTAAATAACGGAGAAATAAATACCATTTTCTTGCCACGTGTTTTTCCTTGAGTCTATAGATACTAAAGGAATACCCCAGTCTATTTGTGCATTTAACTGGCTACCCAACTGTAATCTTAATCCTAAACCTGTTGATACTAAAGTACTTGTTTCTGGATTTGGAGTATCACCTTTATTCCATGATGTACCAACATCAATAAAGGGTACTACTTGTAATACTGATTGTGACTGACGCTGGCGCCATATTGGTAAGCGAACTTCTGCACTAGCGAAAAATCCGTTGTCAGTAAGTAGTGCATCTTGACGATATCCTCTAACGCTTTGCTGTCCACCTAAACCAAATTGTTCGAGTGCAACAAGTGGTCTGTCGGCAAACTGTAAGTCACCACGTAAAAGTAATAAAGTATCAGGAGCAAGTAACCTTACCCACTGTGCTTGTCCTCTCCATGCATAAAACCTACTATCTGCAGTATCGGCGTTAGTTGTAGAATTAAGTGCATCGAGTCCAACACTAAATTGCGAACGTGCGGCAAATACTTGCTGACTATCACGTTGCGTCCATTCTTGAATAAACCGTAATGCTGTTACACTAGTTCTACCATTAGGATCGGCGCCAACAGCAGGAAATGGAATTGGGCCATTTGGGTCGTTATTTAATAAGCTAGCTTGACTTTCGCGTCGAGTAAGTGCAATTCCTAGTGCTAACTCACGATTTGGTTTTTGAATAATGGGTTGACGTAGTGTAACTTCATAATATTTTGAATATGATTCAATATCAAGTGTATTAAAGGGACGTTCGATAACGTTGTTGTCAGATGTTCCGTAACTAAAAGCAAAAGTGCCGTTGCGAGGATTAATTGGAACTGTATAGTTAAAATCAAAAGAGTTGCTACCGTCGGTATTCGTATAGCTACCGCTCAAACTATCACCCCATCCTAAAAGGTTTGCTTCGCTTAATTGCACAGAGCGCCTAAAACTACCTACACTTGGTGAACGTCCATTATCAATACTAAACTGCGCGTCAAATGTTTTGGCTTCACGCACCTCTATTGCAAGTGTACTAACACCAGGACGAGTACCCGCAGCTAGTTCCGCAGAAAGATTTTGAATTAACGGGTTCAACTGAAGAACTTGCAACGCTTCGAGCAAACGTTCTCTATTTAAAGGTTTTCTAGTGGCAATTTCTAAACGACTTCGTATATAACCAGCATTGAGTCTGCGTGTACCGTTTACCTTAATCTCTTCGAGCGAACCTTCAATAACTCGAATTTCAACTACCCCATCCTTAAGCTTTTGCGGTGGTATATATGCTCCACTCGTAATATAACCCCTCTCAACGTAATACTTTGTAATTTCTGAGCGAACCTGAAATAGTTCGGCAATTGTAATTGCACGGTTTGTATACTTTTCTGTAATTTTATCAAAATCTTTCGCGCTGAATACAGTACTACCAGTCACGTTAAATTTTGTTACTTTTATTGTCTGCGGGATATCCCCAGGCTGATTTTGTTCGGGTGCTATCGGTGGATTTACGTCGCTACCTGGTAACAATTGGTCGGGAGGTGGCAACTGTGGTGGCGCCGTTGGTTCGGGCAAAGGTCTATCAGATGGTGGCTTTATCTCTGGACGCGGGAAATCTGGATTTTGCTGTCTACCTGGTAAATCCTCTGGCCTTATTACCTGTGCCTTCAGTGGTTCTACTGAATTAATTACAGCTATAACAACAAGGTATAAACAAATGTAAAATCGCTGAATACGACTGTTTAAAAGCAATTTATAAAACATAATAAACGAATTTGCTAAACCACACCACTCAAACTAAGCGTAAGCAAGAAAGTCATACTTAACACATATGCCATCTATATGACAATTATTTCTTAAGCTTTGACAATTTTATGGTATCTAAGTTAATTCCAACACATACAGCCTAAATTTATGCCAATTTGGCAAAAATTTAACTGTACAGCTTGTTACATCCCTAATACTGCCGTTTTTTTGTTGTGTGAGAGTGCATAAGTTGATTTGCCGAGCATATATAGCAAGACAGAAGCACAACGCTTTTAGTTGTGCTTACAGAAAGATAACACTTACAACACTTATGAGCAAACAACTAGAATCAAACACATACCCAGTCCCTGATTACGGTCCACTCCCAGAAGATGCAACCAAATTGCAGCAGTTACAACATGCAGTTCTACAAGAATTCATGAAAGCTCTAGATAACTCTCAAATGGATGAGATACTTAAGAGTTATGGTTTGACAGCAGAAAAAGTGATTAGGTTTGATGCTGTTATTGACTTGAATAAAATACAACGCATGGGTGTAGCACTTAGCGATGAAGAAATGCAGCAAAGCTTAGAACAAATTCCAGGAGAGGAATTAAGGCTACTTAGTTGCTGTTGGTGCGGTCGTTGCTGCCCTTGCTGATAATGTAGTAAGGTGGGCGCAAACGCCCACCTGACAAAATATTCTCACGCTCGTGGTTACACAAATGTTACATCCGTGGTATTACTATAAGTTAGATTGTGCAAGAACAATATTTATTGCGACAGTATTGCATATATGTATACTATCTAATACTTGTGTAGCTCAAATTACTCCAGACAATACTCTACCAATAGATACGCGCGTTCTGAATCAAGGTGAAACCAAAGTAATAGAAGGTGGAACGCAAGCTGGGAAAAACTTATTTCACAGTTTTGAAGAATTCTCGGTTTTGGGTGGACAAACCGCTTACTTTAATAATTCTGTAAATATTCAAAACATAATTACTAGAGTTACAGGCAAGTCTAGCTCTAATATCGATGGTACACTTCGCAGTAACGGCGCCGCGAATCTGTTTCTAATAAATCCTAATGGTATTACATTCGGCGCCAGTGCCTCATTAGATATTGGCGGTTCGTTTGTTGGCACTACAGCTAGCAGTATAAAATTCGAGGACGGTAGCAAATATAGCGCAGTAGAACCTCAAACACCTTTACTTACAATAAGTACACCAATTGGTTTACAATTTGGCGCCAATCCTGCACCAATTCGTAATCAATCTCAGGCAAGTCCGAACGGTGCAACAAATTATTATAATAGTCCTGAAGGTTTGCGGGTTTCACCTGGCAAAACTTTGGCATTAATAGGTGGTGATATTTATTTAGAGTCAGGAAGTTTAACAGCACCGCTAGGTCAAATAGAACTTGGAAGCGTTGGAAGTAATAGTTTCGTGAATTTAATACCAACAAGTGGAGATTGGATTTTTGAGTACAAAGATGTTAAGAATTTTAAAAACATACAAATTACAAGCAAAAATCTTTCAAATTCATCGAATATTACAACAAGTGGTCAAAGTGGTAGTGGAAATATTCATGTTATTGGCAATATTATAGAAATATTTGGTGTTAGTGGTATTTTAAATTTAACTTTAGGTGACATAGATGCTGGTGATATTGTTATTGATGCAAACAAACTTACACTTCAAGATGGTGCCCAAATTCTAGCTGGTACAGTTGGAAAAGGTACAGGAGGAAATTTAACTATAAATGCTTCTAATGTAGATGTGCTTGGTGGTTCATATACTGAATTTGATTTTTTTGCTATTAGTGCAATAGGCAGTACAACCTACAAAGATGGAAACGCAGGAAACGTTAACATTAATACTAAAACATTACGAGTTAAAGATGGAGGAAATATAGTAGTTGAATCAAGCGGTATAAATACACCAGAATCATTATTTAAAGATGTTTTACCTGCAACAGGCAATGCTGGCAATTTGACTATTAATGCTACACAGTTAGTAGAAATAATAGGTAAATCTCCTGAAACTAACAGTAATTTATCTGCTACCACATTAGGTTCTGGCAATGCTGGAAAATTAACTGTTAACACAGGTAAACTAATAGTTAATAATGGTGGGGAAATAAAGGTAGGTAGTAGAGTCATAACTAATAGTATTGGAAAATATCTTGGAGACAGATTTAATTTAGGTAGAGCAGGTAACTTGGATATAACAGCAAATTCCATACTCATTGATAATCAAGGAAAAATTACATCCGAGACAGATTTAGGGCAAGGTGGTAATATTACCTTGCAAACACAACTATTACAGATGCGTCGTAATAGTTTGATATCTACCAGTGCAGGTAAAATACAATCGAGCGGTGATGGTGGTAACATTATAATTAATGCTCGTAACGGTTTTATAGTTGCGGCAAGAAATCAAAATAATGATATTATAGCCAATGGGTTTAGCGGTTCTGGTGGTAAAATAATAATTAACGCGAGTGGTATATTAGGTATCGAAGCACTTAATAGAGAAGATTTAATACGCAAGATAGGTAGTAACGACCCATCTCAAATCGACCCACAAAAGCTTTCTACAAGTGACATTTCTGCAATTTCTCAAACTAATGCGAATTTAGACGGGGTAGTAAGCATTACCAATCCAGATGTTGATAGTAGTAGCGGTTTAGTTAATTTACCAGAAAAACCGAATGTACCAACAATAACCCAAGCTTGCAAAGCAGACAATACTCGACAAAATAAATTCTCTATAGTTGGACGCAGAGGACTAGCTACAAATCCAACAGAATTTTTAAGAAACACTACAATACCCGATACCGACTGGATTTCTGTAGAAAATTCTACAATGCAATATCCTTTTCAACAATCTCAAACCACTACATATAACAACATAAATTCGGTTATAGAAGCACAAGCATGGAAAGTAGATAAAGATGGAACTATTATATTAACAAGTACCGCACCAAAAATAATACCTCACTCCAAACCATTTGTGGCGCCTGCATGTTAAACTCTCAAACCCTCTCTTGTGGAGCGGGCATCCTTGCCCGCCCATATATTAGAACGGGCAGGGATGCCCATTCCACAAGACCATTCCACAAGACCATTCCACAAGACCATTCCACAAACTTTATTTACCCACGGCAATTTTATCAGGTTGTTGTGTAAACACCTTTTTCATCACCCAAATAGTAAAAATAGGCATAGCAATAACCTGTGATACTAAAACAGCACACGCAACCGCAAAAATGCCATACTTAACTGCAACCAAGAGCGAAACAGCAAAAATACCTGTAAAAATTAAGTTCCAGTAAAAATCAAGATGTGTCTTATTCGTAGCTTGTAATAATTGCGAAGTCGCGCGCGATAATGCTATAGGTATAGCCGATAAACAAATTACAATCAATATCGGTATTCCTTCTACCCATTTTTTACCAAATATAATTGGCACATATAAAGGCGCCAGACTAGATTGTAAAATTACCAATGGAACCACAATTAAGGCAATAGTTTTCAATCCGCGAAAAAACCGCTTTTTCATTTGCACTTTATCACTCTGTACAGAACACAAATGAGGGTAAAGTGCTGATGTAAAAGCATTGATGACGCTTTGACTAATTCCTAAACCTGCATTAAATGCAAAAAAATACAGTCCTAACGCTTCAATACCAATAAAATATCCCACTAATAAATAATCTAAATTCATTCTTAGCCGACTTAGGGCATTTACACCAAGCATTTTTAGCCCAAAGCTAGTAATTACTCGCCATTTATCTAATGTAAACGATTTCGGCGGGCGCCAGCTATGATTCATCAAGTTGATTATAATATTGATGGGTATAGTCATAACGACAGGTAAAATTACAGCCCAAGACCCCATTTGACCTAAAGCTAAAATTATAGTTAAAATATTTCCAAAAATTAATTGTAATGCTGTAGATATAGCCGTAATTTTTAATCGATTTTCACGTTGAATAAGATTAGCCTGAATAGCAAATATAGGTAAAAATAAATAAGCTGTTGCAACTATACAAATTGGCAAAATCAATTGGCTATTTTTATAAAAAGTCGCAATTGGAAATGCTGCTAAACATTGAAATATAAATAATAATATACATACTACCCAATTTAGCCAGTAACTCGTATTACACACACTTTCTAGCTCCTCTTCACTTGCTTGCACAAGTTTGGCGCCAAATCCAGGATTAATAGTTAAAACATAGCCAAAATCAGCAATAGTAAAAATTAATGAAGCAACACCATAATCATACGAAGTAAAAGTACGAGCTAATACCACAGTAGTGGCTAACCTTGCAACCCGATTAAAAAGTTCTGCACCCCCTAACCAGCCAATATTACGAATAAAGTGGTCTGACAATAGCCGTTTTATTTTATCAATTATCATTTAACTATAAATACGGAACAATTGTCTAATTTTATGCGAATACTTCTGTAAAATCAAATACTTCATAAATACGCAATACCATAGATTTTTAGCCCCCCTTATTAAAAGGGGTTGGGGGGATAAATTCCATCTCTTGTAGCATAGAGTGTAAATTATTCGTAGTTAAGGTATGGTTAATGCGAATAACTTTAGCAGGATTTCCGGCAACAACAGCATTTTCAGGAACATCTTTTACAACAACAGAACCAGCTCCAATTACAGCATTATCTCCTATAGTAACGGCGCCAATAATTACAACATTCGAGCCGATATCAACATTATTTCCTATTTGTGGACAAGCACTACAAGAGCCATCAGCTAGTTTTTTATTTCCAATTGTGGTATTATGTCTTAAAATACAATTATTTCCAATTGCTGAATAATGGTTAACAACTAGCCCGATTCCATGTAATAACTTCAAATTCTTGCCGACTTGCGTATCCCAAGGCAATTCTATTCCAAGTATCCAATCTACTACAAAAATATAAAGATTACAGTAGATTTTGGAAAATATCTTTAATGAAGTTGGTAATTTGCCAATTATTTGTGCGGAACGAAAAAAAGTTAAAGCAAAACGTGTTTTAGAACTGCTATCTTTATTGGTTTGCCAATCTTGGAATATATAGTTAATTATGCTTTTCATTTGATTCTTAATATTGGTTTATTTTATAAAAAAGGCTTTAAGGAGTAGTTGTGTGTGGTTTCCACTGCCAACCAGCAATTGCTAATATTGTCCACCAATAGAAAAACATCGTTGTATGACTCCAAATGTTTTCGGTAATCATCCCAACGGGTACAGCAAGTAAAAATGCCAACAAAATTAAACATAGCGAACGTTGTGAAGCAACTGTCAAAGGAGATTTTATAATGCTCCACAACCGAACACCTTGGGCAAAAAAGAATAAAATATAAGTGGTGAATCCAACAATTCCTCCTTCAACTAATGCGCGTATATAGTCGTTGTGAGGTAAAAGTTGGTTAGTGCTAACATGTATACTTAGTCCTAACCCAAAACCAAACAATGGATATTGCTGCCATTGTTCTAGTAAGTACGTCCACTGCGACAGGCGCCAGTTAAAGCTGTTATTATCTCCTTGAGCAAGCAAAATTGCCCGTGAAATATCCATATCAGGGTTTAATAAAGGTGTATTGCCTAGCGAACTCAAACGTTCTTGTCCAAATGGAGTGCTGGCAAATAAACCAATTACAAACATCAAAAACAGTATTCCACCGATAAGTTTTAGCAAATTTAATCGTGGCACAATTAGTACTAACACAAATATTGCCAGCATCATCAAGCTGAACAAAGCTTTGGTGCTGACAAAAAACATCGATAGCACTCCTAATAACAAAACCCACGGTAAACGATTTTTAGCTTCACCTAGTTTCCACCAAGTCAAAGAGATGAACAGTAATAAGTAAGTTGCAAAACTGTTAGGGTGTCCGAAAGTACCTTTAATACGTGCATCGCTTCCTGACAGCAAAGGTGGTAATATCGACGGTAGAAACATTTGCAATAATGCTAATGTTATTGGCGGTACTAACCCTAGTAATAATTGAGACAACATTACAGATGGTTCTACCTGGTCTTTGAGTTGCATTACTAGCAAGTAAATCATCAACCAAGAAAATAACCGTACCCATTCGCGTACACTATCTATTAAATAGGCGCCATCTAGTCCTAAACCACCAAGCGGTAAAAGCACTACCCAAAACGCTTGCGTTAATATCCATACAGCAAAAAACCACCAAAAGCTATCGGTGTGGACTTTTTTTTGTTGCAGTAACAATTTAGTGACATACATTAGCGTTAGTATATCAATACCAATTGCTAAAGCAGAAGGTATTTGTTGCTGCGAAAATATATCTACTGAACTTCGCACTATTAACAGCACGAGAACAGCTTGAGAAAAACTTGCGAAAAAGTAAGTTAGCGCTAGTATAACAACTACCGCTAAACCCATTAATAACGGCTGTACTCCAACTGCAACACCAGCAGCAAAACCTGTTGCGATACATGCCAATACCAGGAATGTTACTAAAGGTAACTGGTGTTGATTTGTTGCCGCCATACCTACCTCTCTGATGTATTATTCGGGTTAAAGGCGCCGCCAATGCGTGCTAACCCCCTCGTTAATGTAGTTTGGTCATCATCTATATTACGGTAATTACGATAGTATTTGTCACTAAGCGTATTAATTCCATTTACTACTACTCCCAACATTGGAATGCGGTCGCGCGTCAAATCTGATACTGCTTTTTGAAATATTTCTTTGATGGTGTAACGAGGTCGAGTCACTAGCATAACGCCATCGCTGAGTTGACCTAATGTCGTCGCATCTGCACAAGCACTGAGTGGAGGAGTATCTAAAATTACTAAATCATAACTTTCGGCAGCTTCCATTATCAAAGCTTTCATATGTGTAGATTCGAGTAACTGCGATGGACGTGTGGACATGGAACCGCAAGTTAATACAAAAAGGTTTTCAATTGCTGTAGGCTGAACAAAATCTGCAAGGCGCCGACGCTCAGTAATAGCATCACTAAGACCTGGTGAAGAACGCAAATTGAATACACGGTGTAACTTAGGTCGGCGTAAGTCAGCATCGATAAGTAAAGTTCGACGCGATAGCATTGCCGAAACTGCTGCTAAATGTGATACTACTACCGATTTGCCTTCACCGCTCAGTGCGCTGCTGACGACAATTGAATGTAATTTACTAGCACTGCGGCATTCGAGTGTTTTTAATAGCATTCGATACGGCTCGACTAATCCCATATCATCTAGAAATAAATCAGCTTCTGCGAGCGCTAAATTCGATTTCGATAGACGCGGCAAAACTCCTAGTAAAGGTAACTCTAACAACTCAGCTTCGGCGATATCATGCAAACGGTTGTCCATCATTTCCAGCAAAAGCACCATACCCGTTGATAACAAAATTCCAAAGGCGCCTGCAATAGCCAAAATAATTGTAGATTTGGGTGTACTAGGAACCGTTGGAACAGTCGCAACTTCAATAACACGAATATTACTAACTTTTTGAGCTTCGGCAATGCGAGCTTCTTCGAGTTTACGCTCAAGTGTCTTAAATGATTCAGCAGCTTGTTCACGTGCGCGTGTTAACGCTGTTAAAGGTTCCTGTTTAATAGGTAGCTGCGCGAGTCTAGTTTGCAGCTTGACTCTTTCTGCTTGCAAAGTTCGTAATTTATTTGCAACTGCTGTTCCCTCAACTGTATTTGTAACGAGTTGAGAGTTAAGAGTTTGGCTTAAATTATCATTCGATATGCTAGTAAGTGCATTTCCACTAGATACACGCGCTAATTCTTGTTGATACACTGCACGCAAAGTGTTACGTTGTTGTATCAAGCTATTTAACTCTGGATGCTCAGGAGTAAAACGCTGTTGAAGTGCGACAATTTGCGTTTGTAACTCAGTTAGTTTTACCCGTAGGTTTTTTATTTGTTCATCTTGACCGCTACGTACCGAAGCATATGCACTACCTAGGTTACTCGAATTAGTAACTTGACGTAATGAAACATCTCGTGAACGTGCTTCTTGCAGTTGGGCAAACAGCATACGTTCTTGGTCTTCAAGATTAGCTAGACTTGTCACCAAACTCTTACTTTGCTCATCAAAAGAAACAACACCACTTGTTTGACGGTATTTATTTTCTTTAATTTCAGCTGCTTTGAGTCGTTGTTGAGCGTTGGGAACTTCGTTTTTCTCTAGAAATTCTCTGACTTTCGTTGCTTCTGAACTCATGGTTTTGATGTTTTCTTCAACCATTGCGTTAGTAACTGCGTTGACTAACCTAGTCGCAAACACAGGGTCTGCTGCTTTGTAGCGAAGTTCTAGAATATTAGTGGCAGGAATAATTTTGACTTTTAAATCGCGACTAAGTTGTTTGAATGAAAGTTTTTCTGAAAAGGAAGCTGTTTGAGGGTTAGCTTTGAGAGCAGTAAGAGCTTTTTCGAGAACTTGCTGTGATTTAATTAATTCTGCTTGGTCAGCTAATGGACTTGCTCCTCCTGGAGTTCCTGCATCTAATTGAGTGATGTCACGTCCAAGTGCGGATACCGAGACACTTTTATTATCGAGCATTAACCGAGAGCTTGTCTCATACATACGTGGAGCTACCGCTAAGTAGGTGACGGCGCCTGCCATTACTGCTGATAAAGTTAAAAAGGCTGGTAAACTCCGCCTTTTAACAACTGCCCATAAAGATGATACGCCTTTTTCCATAACTTTTATCCCAATAAATGCAGAATTCGCCTATCACTATAACCGCACAAACACTCTTATTTCGTAACAAAACTAAACGATATACGCTGTTTTTTCGGCTTTATTGGCGCCTAATAAATTCTGGTAAACTTCTATATTCTGTGCTGTTATTTTATCCCAAGTATAGTAACGCTGAACATGACGCTGTGCATTTACTGCCATACTTGCCAGTTCATTGGGATGATTTAATGCCCATTTCAAAGCATTTACAAAACCATCAATATCACCAACAGGAAATAGTACACCACGCTCTTGGTCTATAAGTTGCTGATGAGGAAGAATATTACTTGCCAGTACAGGAATACCTTCGCGCATTGCTTCGAGCATAGCTAGTGGTAAACCTTCAACATTAGAGGGTAAAACAAATAATCCTGCACCTCGCACAATTTCAGCTAACCGTTTACCACGCAATTCTCCAGCAAACACAATTTGTTTACTATCTGCAACTTTTTGCAGCATTAAATTCGTGTACGCTTGAGTATCGCTAATACCACCAGCTAGCACAAGTTTCCAACCTTGATATTTGAGTCGAAGAAAAGCTTCGATTAATAAATCAGGACATTTTTCTGGTACTAATCTACCTAAAAATAGCAAGTAACGTCCTTGTGTAAGTCCTAAAGCTTTACCATAAGCAAAGTCCGGGTCTGATTCTAAATAACCAGCAGGTGCATTCGGAATATAAACTGTATCACGTTTGTAAGCTTGTGAAAAATAACTTTGTAATGCTTGGGATACTACAATAATTTCGTCAGCATACTTGACGGCTGCTTTCTCACCAGCTAAAATTACTTGACTCGAAAAATTCCCCCATTTTGCACGTTGCCAGTCTAAACCTTGACAAGTGACAACAATTTTAGAAGCTCGCAAAACGCTTGTAACGCTACTAAATAAAGCTGGGCCTAAAGCATGGAAATGTACTATATCATATTGTCTGCCAGATGCCGCCATTGCACCTAGAGCAGAACTTATAAACGCATCTACACCTTTTCTAAAAAAACTTGGTAAAGATATAACTTGCACACCTTGATAGTTGCTCGAACCAAACCAACTACCTTCGGTATAAGAACAACGTGCAAATAAATCTACAGTATGTCCTTGTGTAACTATTCTAGGGTATACTTCCGCACAGTAGTTTTCGATTCCTCCCTGCCCAGGAGGTAAACCTTTAGCACCGATAACAGCAATTTTCATATCTATATAATACGAATAGTTAAAGGACAAGTGTTTTATTCATAAAACAGTAAATAATTTTTGACTAATATCACCTGCGTAAAAACCGCGTGTTGTACTAATATAATTTCATTCCGGAAAATTTACTAGCTTTCGTAAATTCTTCATAAAATCTTTACAGATTATTGTAATATAACGTATTGCATCAAAACGTAGGGTGGGCAGTGCCCACCATACTTTTGACTTATAGTACTAGTGGTCTGTGTCATTAATTTTGGGGGGTAGAATTAAATCCCCCCAACCCCCCTTAATAAGGGGGGCTAAGAATAGCTCTCTTGTTCCCCCCTTATTAAGGGGGGCTAGGGGGGATCAAAACCTATAGCAACACCTCAAAACTATTGACACGAACTACTAGTAAGTGAGGCATAGCCCTAACTACTTTTGTTCTATAGTACAAAAAACTATTAAATTTAATAATTATTCTTATTATTGCAGCGAGCTTTCTCAAAATACTGTTGATGTTCGTCTGATGCTAACCAATATGCTGAAGCTGGCTTAATATCTGTTATAATAGCCTTCTCAAATTTCCCAGAAGATTGTAAACTCTGTTTAGAATTTCTGGCGATAGCTTCCTGATGAGTTGTATGGTAAAAAATAACACTCCGATACTGTTCACCTCGGTCGGCGCCTTGTCGATTTAAACTTGTAGGGTCGTGAATATTCCAAAATATATCTAATAGCTCTTCATAACTAACAATATCAGGGTCGTACTCAATCTGCGCTACTTCTGCGTGTCCAGTAATTCGCGACACTACATCAAGATGACATGGGTTCTCGAAATGTCCTCCCATGTAACCTACAGAAGTTGATAGTACTCCTTTGACTTTACGATAAGCTGCTTCAACGCCCCAGAAACAGCCGCCTCCAAATGTTGCTTTTTCCATATTTATATATATATGGTATGGTGGGCAGTGCCCACCCTACACTACTACACTGCGGCGCCTACACGAGCGCTCTTAAGATAAGCAAGCATCGTGTCAGCATCAGAAACTTCAAACGGGTCGGTAGTACAATTATCTTCGTGACCTTCTTCGATAAATATTTTTTCGATTTTGCAATCATCAACCACCATTGAATAGCGCCAAGACCGCATTCCAAAACCCAAGTTGGACTTATCCACCAGCATTCCCATTTTACGAGTAAATTCACCATTGCCATCAGGCAAGATAAACATTTTGCTGATACCTAAATTTTTAGCCCACTGGAACATAACAAACGCATCGTTCACAGACAAGCAAATAACCTCATCAACTCCCTGCGCTTTAATTTCATCGTAAAGTTCTTCATAACGTGGTAAGTGCGTCGAAGAACAGGTAGGAGTAAACGCTCCAGGCAATGCAAGCAGTACAATTCTTTTTCCACCAAAGATTTCTCGTGTCGTCCGGTCTTGCCAACGAAAAGGGTTAGGCCCACCAATTGACTCATCACGTACACGGGTTTTGAAAACTACGTTTGGTACTTTTGTTACCGCTACCATCTCATCTACTCCTAATATATGTATGTTTGTCGCTGGTTTAACTTTTTACTCCAACTCAGAATAATTCTGATTTAAGAATTCGTCAATAGTAATAAATACTCACATTAAGTAATGCTTCTGATTATATTATGATTTAAAGACGCGAACCATTACAATATAGAGACACTATTAAGTAGCAGCAATAAGCAATGAAAGAATTAGTCGATGACATAGTTAAGACCTTAAGAGGAAAAGGTCTAAAAGTAACACCTCAGCGGTTTGCCGTTTACGCGAACTTACTGTCACGTCAAGACCATCCAACAGCAGAGCAGATACTTCTTGACTTGAATAAGCAGGCGCCAATATCATCGCAAGCAACGGTATACAGTGCGCTTCAAGCTTTACGCGATGTTGGTTTAGTGCGTGAAGTCCTTTTAGAAGCAGGTGTATCACGCTACGACGCGAATGTAGAAAAGCACCATCACTTTTATTGTCGTGAGTGCAAAACAATAGAAGATATTCCTTGGGAGGCTTTTCCTGATGTTAGTTTAGATAAATTACGTCCAGGGTTAAAAGCACAAACTTACGAAGTTACTGTATATGGAACCTGCAACTGTGATATCCAACACTGATTTTATTGCTGACTTAGCCCAAACAGCTTTATCATTTCGAGATAGCAGTAAAACTCATCCTAAACCTGATGTAGTTGTGAATGCACTACTACAAGCAGAGAAAACAGCAAAGCAACAAAAATTAACGTACCCGTTTACCTCATTATCAGGTAACTGGCGCCTATGTTTTGCCACCGGAACCCGTAAAGTCAGAAAACGTTCCGGCATAATTTTAGGTAAAGGTTTTTACATGCCTAAATTTTCCCCTGCTTATATAAGTTTTGATACATTAGATACATCTATAAACAGAGGTAGAATAAGTAATAAAATTCAGTTTGGTGGATTTGCGCTCGAATTATCAGGCTTAACTCAATATATAGATAAAAAAAATCTACTAGCTTTTGACTTCCATACTTATGAAATAAATTTATTTAATCACAAAGTATATAGTGGTAATGTCCCTGGTAGTCAAACCAACAATAGTAATTTTTATGACCAAAAAATTGCCAAATTACCGTTTTTCGCATTCTTTTTAATAACTGAAAACTTTATTGCAGCGCGTGGTCGCGGTGGTGGTTTAGCATTATGGATAAAAGAATAATTGAGGTAATCTGACTATGAAAAGAATAGCTGGCTTAATATTTTTTATTGTGATTGTGGTAGCGGCTGTCACTCTTGGATTAAACTGGATGCGGCGCCAAAAAACTACAAGAAGATAATGTCGAGTGTATCGATTATCATACCTACTCTTAATGAAGCAAGCAGTTTAGATCAAACACTGCGTCAGCTAACTATTCTTAACCCAAAAGCAAAAGAAATTGTGATAGTTGACGGAGGAAGTACAGATAATACAATCGAATTAGCTAAACACTGCTTGCATTTTTTCCCTCTGAATGTAGATGTACAAATTATTAAATGTGATACTAAAGGACGAGCGCTTCAAATGAACTTTGGCGCCAGAAATGCCAGTGGTGATATTTTATGCTTTCTCCATGCTGATACTCAGGTATCTCATGATATAGTCACGGTGATGGAACAAACTCTGACAAACTCAAAAGTTTCTTGTGGTGGATTTATATCTTTAATGATAGGTACTCAAACAACACGCTGGGGTATATCGCTACATAATTACCTCAAAACTTACTATGCACCCTTAATATTTCGTCCCTACTCATTTTTCAAAGGTTTACGATTATTATTTGGCGACCAAGTAATGTTTTGTAGGCGCCAAGATTTTTTAGACTGTGGTGGGTTTAATGAAGCATTACCAATAATGGAAGATGGTGATTTGTGTTTAAAATTATTCAAATTAGGACAAATTCGCTTAGTTAACCGCGTTGTTACAAGTTCTGACCGTCGCGTTGCACGTTGGGGCGCCATCAAAGCAACCGCAATTTATCTATATATAGGTATCCTATGGGGTATCGGAGTTGATGCGAATTATCTCAAAAAGTTTTACGAGGATATTCGCTAGAACTGCTGATTAAGATTCCAATCATAGTACAAATATTTTACTGGTGTTGATGCTGTGAGTGGTAGTTCGGTATTTAGGTAAGAGCGTATATATTCGGGTACAGATGGCGCCACCTGTAGAAAGTCTTGACGATACCATTTAAAGATTTTGCTACAATAGAGTATGTTTTTATTTGCATCGTATTTTACTTTGTCTAGATTATTAATAAAACGGCGCGCGTCATCATCTAACTGAGAAAGAACTTGGTCGGGGTAGTAAGCACCCGCACGCAGTAACGGACAACCAATAGAAGCGCATACTATAGCAAAATGTATTCGTGGTTCTTGTAATTTTTCTCTTAGTATCTTGTTTTCAATTTCAGCTAAACTGTAGTTTTTACTGCCAACTATATAAATCTGACGCTGAAAAAACCATAAAAAACCTAGCCAATTTGGTATTCCTAAAATTCGTGGTAATACTGACTTAATTGGATATTTTTCTAAAATTGTTGCAACTGTAAACGCATTATATAAGTTTACCCACAAAGCCAACTGGTCATTAATGTTTAGGGGAGTACCTGCATTCTCGTTTATTTGTAGTGTCGCGATACTCGATAGCCAATTAGCTAACACTTCTGGTTCATTTCGTTTCCAAGCAGCGTAGTTAACACGTCCCTGCTCATTAACATACTTTTTCAGCAATGTATCCCACAAATCAAAATTGATGGAATTATTCACAATACATACACCTACAGTTCAAGCAATACCGCTAATTGCTAATTTACCTCATAGTGGGTTATACATTCCGCCGGATATTGCTGTAATGATGGCGCCTGCTCATCTCCAATCGTTACCCAATAGCGACTGGCATCTAGAAAAACTTTACGATTTTTTACCATCGTTGGGCATTACAGTTATGCAAGCTAACTACAATCGTTACGTAGTTGATTTAAACAGACAAGCTAAAGAACCATTAAGTGGTAACTTTTGGTCTGCTGTGGTTCCACTACAAACAGCTTTCGGTCAACCAATATATCAAACCACTCCGGCGCCGTATCAAATTCAAGAACGCATTAATAAATATTATACAACCTACCATAATAAACTTAGCCAACTTATAGAACAAAAAGTTCAAGAGTTTGGCAAAGTATACTTACTTGACTTGCACAGCTTCGGTGGGTTAATAGATGACGAAGTATGTTTAGGCAACGTCAACGGCAAAACTTGTACAGAAGACTTCATAAACACCGTCGAGCGAGCTTTTATTAATCAAAAATATCAAGTTGTCAAAAATAAAATCTTTACAGGTGGATATATTACAAGACATTACAGCGAAAACAAAAGCGTAGAGACTTTACAAATAGAAATTAAATATCAAACATATCTTTCGCAGCAAGACCTTGACAAACCGCTAATTCCCCGGTGGGATGTACCAAACTTTCATCTCTCAAAAGTAAAATTACAACAAGTCATCGCTGATATTGCCAACTAGAAACCAGGTTTCTTAATTATAAAGTTTTAGCAAAGTTGTCAAATACCAGTATTTATTGCAGTGACATCTTAGATTTACTATCTTAAGTTAGAATTGTCTAATCAAAAAAATGTCAATGAAAAAAACATTTTTATTGAGTTTAATTTGTTTGTTGGGTTCACCTCGATTATTAGTTGCTCAAACTACTGCGGCGCCAGTACCTTCTCAAACAATTTACGCTCAAATAAAAACTAATAGTTATGAGACTTATCATAACGAACATCAGAACTTTTATATTTCTTATCCCAAGAATATTTTTGTTCTAAAAAAACCACAGTCAGCGTATCACTATGGAGGAGAGCAAAGCTTTGTCTCTAAAGATGGACGCGCGAGTATGTTTATTTCTGGTTTCTATAAAGCAGATGTTTCAGATAGTGGTTGGAATGATGTACCTTTAAAACAACTTTATACAGAAGCGTTACAGCAAAAAGGTCGAAATATCAGCTATAAAGCTTTAGGAAAAAATTGGTACGTTGTTTCAGGGATGGACAATGGCAAAGTTTTTTATGAAAAGATTATTTTGGCAAGCGATAAGAAGATAAATTTCATTATTCGCTATCCAAAGTCTCAAGAAAAAATCTACAACGCTATCACTGAAAAGGTTGTTAAGTCAATTAAATACTAACTCAATCAATAATTAAGGAAAAATCATGCAATTTACAAAACTATTTACTGTTGCTGTCTTAGGTATTGGTATTCTATCCACCGTAGTTCTTCCTGCAATAGCTGATAAAAAATTTGATAATTTCAAGAAAAATCAGCTTGCTCAGTTTAATGGAGACTTTCACCCTGAAACCTGTAAGGAAAAAACAATAACACGAGGTTCTTTAAGATACGATTTATGTCAGCATAAAGGAAAACCAGCATACATTAGAGTTACTGATGATGGAACTCCAGTCGGTTTTTATGAATTTAAAAATAGACAGTTAGTACAATCCTGTAGTATTGATGCTTTTATTTGTAGTGGATACAAAAATAATCGATTAGTTGCTATTTGGAATTTAGATGCTCAAACGGTAGATTTCAATGTCTCATCAGAGACTAACCGAGAAATAGAAACAAGCAGTTTAGCTGAAGCTAAGAAAGCATTAAGAATATTTGGCTACAAATAGTATAAAAAAGCGGGTTTCTATGATGGCTGGGTATAAATATACTAAATAGTATGTTAAAGTTTCAGTAATATTCCATACTTAGTTTGTCATACTCCATACAATTAGCACATAATAGAATAGTCAGATTACAGTGTGCAATCAACTCATGCTGACTTCATCAGTGGTTTTATCTATCATTGTCACCATGATTATTCTTGGCGCCGGAATTATGGGGCTGTGTATTTTTAGAACAAGTAAAATTTTAACTTTATTTGAAATAGAAGCCGACCGTTCCAGTTGGCAAATAATGTATAGATTAATGATTTCTTTCCTATGTGGTTACTCATTATTAGCTTATCTAATTAGTGCAAGGCTTTTTGAATGGATACCGTTGTTGACTGGAATGGTTTTCTTTCTCGGAGCGCTGTTTGTTTGGTTTAGTGTCAACGTGTACTATCGGACTCTAAATCGATTTTTGCAAATACAAGATAAGTACCGAGCGGCAAAAGAAAATGCTGAGACTATATTATTTCAATTACAGAAAGTTCAGCAATCGCAATTACAATCAATTCATCGTGAAACAATGTTGGCTTTAGGGCAAATGGTTGCTGGAGTCGCACACGAAATTAATAACCCAGTCAGCTTTATAGAAGGCAACCTAGGATATGTTAGTTCATACACTAAAAATTTGTTTGACCTTTTAGAGACTTACGCTTCTGTATACCCAAATCCTGATAGTAAAATAATTAATGCCATAGCTTCAAGTGACTTAGAGTTTATCAAATCCGATTTTCCGAGCATTCTAAATTCTATGGAAGCAGGCACAACTCGTATTAATGAAATAGTACAGTCACTCTCAAGTTTCTCACGGTTGAATGAAACAGACTTTAAAAAAGCTGATATTCATGAAGGTATTGATAGTACACTAACAATTTTAAGCCATCGTCTTAACTCTTGTGGGCGCCGGACTAAACATATTGCAGTAATTAAAGAGTACGGCGAAATTTCAAAAATATATTGTAACCCTCGTATATTGAATCAAGTATTCTTTCACGTTATCAATAATGCTATCGACGCATTAAATAAAAAAGCAGCTACTAGTGAAATAGAAGAAGAAACACCAACTATTCGCATTTGTACATCATATTCTCAAAAAAATGAAATTAACATTCAAATAATCGATAACGGGAGTGGAATTACTAAAGAAGTTTGCAAAAATATCTTTAGACCGTTTTTTACCACTAAACCAGTAGGACAAGGAACAGGTTTAGGCTTATCTATAAGTCATCAAATCATCGTTGAACAGCACGGTGGTACAATCAAATGCACATCAACCGAAAATCAAGGCGCCGAATTTTTAATTACACTCCCCATTAATGAATCATTAAAATTTTCTCAAAGTTAACTACACCCATATTTAACTATTATTTGCAATTTCAATACTTGTTTTTAATTATACATTAACCTTGACCTGTTAATGTATGATGTCAATCGCACGCGCGTTTGTATACATAATTTTTGGTTTTAGAGCGTCAATTATCACCAACAATCACGAACTATGACACAACAGAATATCAAGATTTCAGATGCTACGGTTCAGGAAGCTGAAGATAACTGCACAAGTTTAGGTATTGAGGCACTAAAGCATGATTTTTTTGATAATCTGTTTTACGTTCAAGGAAAGTTTTCATCGCTTGCCACTAAGAATGATTACTACATGGCGTTAGCGTATACTGTACGTGACCGGGTATTGCATCACTGGATAAGCTCTATTGCTGCTCATACTCAAAACCGCGCGCGCACTGTTTGTTATTTCTCTGCGGAGTTTCTCATGGGACCCCATTTGGGTAATAACTTGATTAATCTGGGAATTTATGACGAGGTTAAGCAAGTTATTGAAGAATTAGGTTTAAATTTTAATGAGTTAATCGAACTTGAAGAAGAACCTGGATTAGGCAACGGTGGTTTAGGACGGTTAGCTGCGTGCTACCTTGATTCTTTGGCAACTCTAGAAATTCCTGCTTTAGGTTACGGTATTCGTTACGAATTTGGTATTTTTGACCAAAAAATCCAGGATGGGTGGCAAGTCGAAATTACTGATAAATGGTTACGCTATGGTAATCCTTGGGAAATTCGGCGCCCAGAGTGGGAAGTTCACATCAAATTTGGCGGTTATACAGAGCAGTTTACCGATGAAGAAGGTCGCTTTCAAGTCCGTTGGATTCCACATCAAGTAGTTAATGGTATTCCCTACGACACACCGATACTTGGTTATAAGGTAAACACAGCCAATACTCTACGTTTGTGGAGAGCAGAGGCGCCTGAATCCTTCGATTTTTCTGCATTCAATCGTGGTGATTACTACGGTGCAATTGACCAAAAAGTAACTTGCGAAAATATTACTAAAGTACTTTATCCAAACGATGAGTCATTTTCAGGTAAACAACTCCGTTTAGAACAACAGTACTTTTTTGTCTCATGTTCATTACAAGACATGATACGAATTCTTAAAGAGCGAAATTTACCTATAGAAAGCTTTCATGAGGAATTTGCTGCTCAGTTAAATGATACTCATCCAGCTATTGCGGTTGCCGAGTTAATGCGACTATTAATAGATGAACATCAACTCGACTGGGATAAAGCATGGGAAATAACACAAAAAACCTTTGCTTACACTAACCACACTCTTTTACCCGAAGCTCTAGAAAAGTGGTCTTTACATTTGTTTGGCTCATTGCTACCAAGATTATTAGAAATAATCTACGAAATTAATTTCCGTTTCTTAGAAGAAATCAAACTTCAGTATCCAGACGACCATGAACGACTCGCACGCTTGTCGATAATTGATGAATCGGGTGAACGTTATGTTAGAATGGCAAATCTCGCTTGTGTTGCTTCTCATGCAATCAATGGTGTAGCACAATTACACACAGAACTGCTACAAGAAACCGTATTACGAGACTTTTACGAAATTTACCCTGAAAAATTTAGTAATAAGACAAATGGTGTGACTCCACGTCGTTTTATGGTACTAAATAATCCAGGACTAACCAATTTAATTACTAGCGAAATTGGCGCCGACTGGGTAAAGAATCTTGAAGATTTACGCCAGCTAGAAATATTTGTTGATGATGCAGCTTTCTGTGAGCAGTGGCAGACAGTTAAACTCAACAATAAGATAGGTTTGGCAGAGCTCATTAAACAGCGCACAGGTATTATTGTCAATCCTGAGAGTATGTTTGACGTGCAAGTAAAACGGATTCATGAATACAAGCGTCAACACCTAAACTTATTGCACATCATCACATTATACAATCGCCTCAAAGAAAACCCCGACTTAGAAATAACACCGCGTACATTTATCTTCGGAGGAAAAGCTGCTCCCGGTTACTTTGCTGCCAAATTAATTATCAAGCTAATAAATTCAGTTGCAGAAGTAGTCAATAACAACCCAGATGTACGTAATCAAATTAAAGTTGTTTTCTTTCCAGACTATAACGTCACCAACAGTCAGCTAGTTTACCCAGCAGCAGATTTATCTGAACAAATTTCCACCGCAGGTAAAGAAGCTTCTGGAACAGGAAATATGAAATTTGCGCTTAATGGAGCAATTACAATTGGTACACTCGATGGCGCCAATATTGAAATTAGAGAACAAGTAGGAGAAGAAAACTTCTTCTTATTTGGACTAACAAACGACGAAATACAAACCCTAAGATGGCAAGGATACTACCCTGGTTCTTACTACGAAACAAACCCAGAATTGCGTAAAGTCATCGACTTAATAGCATCAGGACACTTCGCAAACGGTAACGTCGAATTATTCAAACCCTTGATAGATTCCTTATTATACGGCGACCCTTACATGTTAATGGCAGACTATCAATCTTACATCGACTGCCAAGACCGAGTAAGTCAAGCATACCTCGACACTGCTAGCTGGACAAAAATGTCAATTCTTAACACCGCGCGTACAGGTAAATTTTCCTCCGACCGTGCAGTTCGCGAATATTGCCAAGACATCTGGAAAGTTGAGCGCACACAAATTGAACTCCAACAATATTCCCACCAACACTTTGCCCTAGAACTGTAAAATAACTCTTGTGGAGCAGACTTGTGGAGCGGGCATCCCTGCCCGCCCCAACTGTAATAGTCAAGGTCATTCACAAAAACTTCTAAAAAATTCATTATCTTAACGAAAAAAATAGAAATATTTCACATCTCTTATAGCAATTTTCAACTACAAACAGGCGCCGAATACCATATAGTCGATTGTGGAACAGTTCGGTTAAAATTAAATAGTTATAACTATTATATATAAGTAGTATGTCAGAGCAAAGTATAATTCACAACCAACTAGAAAATGAAACCGAATCTAACAATACCTATGTATCAATAACAGATATTTTAAAGGAAATGCAGCAATTACCTAAAGAATACTGGTTTAATTTACTTCAAATCATTAAGCTTTATCGTGAAAGTGTAACTCAAACAGCAGTTTTAGAACAAACTCAAGAAACCGATCTATTAATGCAACAACATCCTGCGTTAGCTGAGTTAACTAAACAATGGATAGAAGAAGGAGATGAAAAAGAACAAACAGAAACATGGGAATATCTCCGCCAAAATTTAGATAAAAACCGCACCTTAAGTTAATCGTTTAAACTAGAGGTATTACTAATACTAGGCTTATTTATATGAAGTCATTGCAAGACTATACAATCATTATTCGTCCTGATGACAACGGTACATTTGTAGCTTACGTTCCTGCCATTCCTAGTTGTCATGCTTGGGGGCAAACTATGGATGAAGCGCGCGCTGAAATTGTTAATGTTTTTGAGATGATACAAGAAGAATATGCTGAAGAAGGACTTGTAATGCCTGAAGATGTTGAATTGGTGATAGCAAATGCCAGCTAAATCAAGTGAACTAGAACGAGCTGCTCGAAAACTTGGATTTGAAAAAGCGCGACAAAAGGGCAGTCACGCATGATGGAAGCATCCTGATGGACGAGCAACTACTATTCCTGTTCATGGAAATGCCGAAATAGGTGGTCAGTTGTTTCATGAGATTCTCAAGCAGATGGGCATTACAGAGGAGGAGTTTAACGAACTGCGATAGGGCTTTTTAATATCCTCACTGAAATTAATGTCCTAATACTTTAATATAGGGACGGGCAAGGATGCCCGTTCCACAAGAGAGATTCACAAAAGATTTTAATTTAGGCTTTGAAGGTTAGTATTGGGCTTAATGTTGCTACGACTTCTATCATTTTTGCTTCTACTTGTACATCAATAACTGATTGTATTGGTTTATAAGCGACAGGCGCCTCTTCAATTCGACGTTCTGAGCGTAAAGTAATACAATCAACCCCTGTTAATCCTAGTTCTTCTTCGGTATATGAAGCACCTTGACGAGTTAGCTCAAAGCGACTACGTTGTCTTCCTGCACCGTGAGATGCGGAATTTAGAAATTTAGGGTTACTTTTTCCCACACATAAATATGAACTGGCGCCCATTGAACCAGGAATAATTACAGGTTGGTTATCAAATGCTGGACAGGCGCCTTTACGTGTCACCCATTTGTTAATTACGGGCTGAGGTAATGTAATGTTGTGAGGTAAATCATAAACTAGCGGCGCCTCGATATCACCGAATACTTGACGTAGCCGTAGTCGTAATAACTCCGCTAAAAGTAGACGATTGATAAATCCATAGTTTGCTGCTGTTGCTTCTGCTTGTAGATAACTTGCTACAAGTTCAGGGTGTGAATTTGTTGATAATGGGAAGATATTCGAGTCAGGATATTTGACACTTTTACTCCAAGTAGCTTTTGCTTTATCACGCCATTGACCACCGATGTATTTACCAACGTTACGTGAGCCTGAGTGAATCATAAAAGCAAGCTGTCCTTCTTTTACTCCCCATAAATGCGCGAGTCCACGATTTTCAATTTTGTCTACACGCTGAATTTCAACAAAATGATTACCACCACCAATGGTGGCTAAACCTCCATCGCGCACAACTCCTTCATTTGGAACAAGTTCGCATGGCGCCACATTCCAGTCACCTTCCATCGAACCATTAAGAAAAATATGGTCTACTTCTTTGGCTAACTGTGCAAAATCAGATTTAACAAAACTTCCTGTTGGCGCCTTCCACATAGCATCAACCCATCCCAGAACACCATCCTGAAATAACGCGCGCATACTTGAAGCGGTCATCGTCACATCGCGAGTACCAAAAAAGTAATCGCCTTTCATTAATTCAACAAATTGGTCACGCTGCGCCAGAAATTTATCGATGCTTAAATTTGCAACATGTAACCGCATTCCGCAGTTAATATCAGAACCGAGGGCAGCAGGAATTATCATATTCTCGGTTTCAATAACCGAACCAATAGCAACACCCGCATCTCCTGGATGAAAATCTGGTGTCGCACAGGCGCCGCATACACACCCACCAGCAGGATGCTGCATACTAGCAAGTAGTGCAAGTTGATTAAAAGCCTTTGCTTCAACTAGAAAATCTTCGGGTAAAAGAACCGAAGCAACAGGTACATCTTGCTTTGATTTATTTAAGCGAACCGAATAAGTTTTATTTTCGTAGCTAACATCTAAACCTTGACGTGACAAAGCACGCAGGAGACGACACATATTTTTGGGCTGCATGAAACCTCTAGTTTTAAATAACTAGTACTCAAGTAAGTTTTTACTTTTTGAATTGAGACATTGGTTCAGCAGCCGCGTCTCTAGGGGTGTTTGCTTAATCACACTTGTACTTAAACAACATGCAACTAGCTAGGTGATGTTTCCACTATTGCACAAATTGCAAAAAATGAGGTTGAAAATATGACAGATTTTTTACTGCCACATAACTAAATAACTAAATTGCTCTATTTATGACAGGCTGGAATATAGAGCAGTTTTTTTTTGCATTCCCGTTTCTACCACAAGCGTGAATAATTTTATATTTTGTGATGCAACCTCGGCTAGATACGCTGTCTGTGGTGTCGTCTGATTTATAAATCAAATGATTAAACAACAATTTATACCAGGGTCAAATCTACCAAATTCCGAAGAAAATAAACTTTTATGTTGGCTTTCTTCTGAACTAGGCGCCCGACTTGGGCATCAAAACCAATTATCACCTACAGAGAACACCCCTATCTACTGGGGCGCCAGCTATTTTGGCTTGAACAAAGTCAAAACCTTTCAGTCTGCCAATTTTCACCATCAAACTAAAATATTACAGCTTTGCAATTACTGTGTACTAGAACAAATATACGCAATTGAAAAAGCTTGTGTAAATTATATGGCAAAGCTGGTGCTAATGCATGAAAGTACTGAAGAACAAATGCTCTATAGTTTGTTTTGTGCTGATGAAGCGATGCACCTGGCCAAAATTAAACCATTTATTCCAATTCCACCATCAGCAATACACCAAGACGAAGACAATCAATTACTCAAATTTTTAAATGATGTAATTGACACTCAAGATAAAGCTGTTATTTTATTTGTGCTTCTAGTTTTGGATGGGTGGAGTTTGAGTTATTACCGTAGCTTGGCGATAGAATGTCATGAACCTGATATAAGCTTGATATTACAAGCTTTTTTGACAGATAAAAGCCGTCATCACGCAACGTCGGTAATGTTATTTCATAATTTGTCTTTGACTACACAAAGCCAAAGCACAATTGTTGAAACTTTATCTAAATTTTTGCTAATTATGCAGGTTGAACCACAGCAAATGATTGTCTCGGTAATGGCACAAATTAAAGGAGATTTATCGCGACACCAAGAAATCCGTATTTTTGAGGAGCTAGACACCGAAGCTCAAAGCGTGACTCGTTTAAAATTTTTACGCTCTTTAATGCGAAACCCTAATTCTGGAACTATTTTACAGATGCTAGAAGCGCGCGGAGCTTTTCAACCATTTAATTGTAGAGACGCGATTAATCGCGTCTCTACGAACAAATAATCAAAAAAAAAGTGGCTATGCCACTCATGCTTGTAATTCCCAGGTAGAACCTAAAAGTTAGTATATTGCTTATACAATTTTCAAATAGTATAAACCTACACTGTTCAGAAATTTTAATTGTTGTAGAGCAATTTTTAGGCTATGATTGGTTTCCCGTCCTACGAATTCTCTCAATTTCACGCTGGAGTTCCTCAAGCTGGCGCCTGAGTTTATCAGCTTCAGTATCATTATTTACCTCAACATTAACGGCTCCTTCGGCTGGCGAACGCATGTAGTTGCCCTGAAGTATTTGCTGATATTCTTCTGATACTGCCCACTCACGCAAATAATGCACGCGCTCAACTGCGAAAGGGTGGCTTTGCATTTCCCCTATTACTCCCGAATACATTAGCAGTTTGTAAACCTGGTTCAGCCCATCTTCATCGAGTGCCTGATATTCTTCGGACTGTTTTATAAACTCTTGTAAATGGCACTCGTGGGCATAATTTATACTACCTCCACTTATTTTCATCATTGTCTTCATCACCGTGTTTAGGTCTTCAATAACAAGCAAAGCCGCACGGTCACACGATAATTCAGCTTTACGGCGCCATTCGTAAAAGGCTAGCAATAAACCCTGGCTGACAAATTTACCGACACCAAATGTTACCTGACCAATTGCAGTTGCAGCCTGACTCACCCACTTCGCCATTTGAATTAAAATAGTATGACCACACTTAATATGCCCCAGTTCATGGGCTAACACCGCCCTAATCTCGACTTCACTAAGCAAGTCTAGTATACCCGTATTAATGACGATGCAGGGGTTTTCTTTTCCAAGCGAGTAGCTGTTGGCGACAGCATTTTGTTCGATAAACAGTTTCGGCTCGTAGGTAATGTCTAAATCCCGCACGCATTCGCGAAACATATGGTAAATAGTGGAATATTGACGAGGCCCAACTTGGATGGTGTTGCCCATTAGAAAAACTAACTGCGGGCGTTCGGCAAAAAATTCTACAAATTTACGTGCAAGGAAATCGAACCCTGGTAGGCTGCGGAGCGTCTGTTCCGCTTGCCTATCTAAGGGATGTCGGAATGCTTCCGCTTTAATTCCTGGGTAAGAAGCCATAATGCAATTTGTTTATAACCAAAACGTTCGTTATGTGGCTAATATAACAATTGCCCACATGGTTAACGATGGCGCCTCGTTTTTGTGGAGCGCGCATAATTGCTCTCTAAAGTCAAAATTTCGTATGGAACGTAAAGCGTGTGATTGAGGCAGAAGTTCATTTGTCGTTACACAACTTCCTGCGGTCGCAGGCGGGTTTCCCAGCGTGGCACCATCATTTAACGATGGCGCGGTTGGTTGCGCGCGCCTTGCGTTTGGGAAGAAGCGCCTTAATTCAAGTTGGCGCAGTTTGTGGCTATCAAGGTAGGTATCGCACTAGTTTTATTGCGTCGGCGTTAATGTGGCAATCTGGAGTCGTTATTGTTGCTCCTGAAGTTATACAAAATCGTTTGCTCAAAGTTGAAATTCCTCGCTTACAGCAGTGGTTACGAGTTGATAAGCCAATTAGAACGGGTGATGCTTGGGTCGGTGGTGACTTTCAAGGAATACTTTTAACGACACCCGAAGTTTGGCTAAACGCGCAACTTACACAAAACGGCGCCTTCAGAGTTGGAATTCCTACAATTATTGATGGTATTGATGATTTAGAAGATTGGGTGCGCGCGAGTCTTACTGTTACGCTTTCTCCTAATTGCTGGGACTCGCTTGCGCTAGCTTATCCGTTTCACGAGTCAGTTATTCGCAATTCCAGGGTTGAACTAACGCACAATATCTTTAAACATCCCGCTAATCCTTACGAATGCTATGCAGTCTCTGATCTTGAAATCGAAATTTTACAGCGATTGTATTCAGTTTTAGATATACCTACCCTCCCTGACACATGGAAAAAATTCTATTCTAATTTTCAACCTCAATCTGAACCCCCTCTTGTTTGGGCTACTATTAATCGGACGTATGGGACATTTTATTTACATACCTGCCCAGTTAAATTCGGTCAAATATTGGCGCCTATTTGGCAACGTCAACCAATTGTACTAATTGGTAGTGCTGTAGAAACAGAAACCGAGGCACCGTTATTTCGAGAGCGTATGGGAGTAGGAGAGGTAACTTGTTTAAAATTTTCTGGTGATAATCAAACCGAAGCCATACAACTTTACGTCCCTTATAATTTACCCCTACCTAATACACCCGAATATCAAGCGGCATTTATTCATAAAACCCGTACATTAGTATGCCTAAGTGCAACGGCGCCTGGGTTAACGGTAATTTTAGTAGGGGATGTGCCACTTAAAGCGCAAGTGGGGACAATTTTGGCATCAGAATTTGGTTCACGGGTGCAAGTTGAGAAAACCTGTTTGGATGAAAACGGCATTTTAGTCACAGGTTGGGAATTTTGGCGTGAGCATCAAAGCGTTTTACCTTCACCGACTCTAATGATTATTGCCACATTACCTTTGCCATCGTTGGAAAACCCCTTGGTATCACTGAGAGTGTCATATTACAAGCGTACACATCAAGATTGGTTTCGGTTATACCTTTTACCCACAGCTTTAAATGAATTACAGCGTGCTATCGCACCAGTTCGTGAAAACCAAGGAGTAGTCGCTTTACTCGATAGTCGTGTTGTTAACCGTAGCTATGGCGCCCAAATTCTCAATTCTCTTAGCCCGCTTTCTCGCATTAACTACCTCGACCCAAATTTATTCAATTCAACCAACAATGAGTAAATGTTTTGTACTATGCGCGTTAATATTCTGTAACCTACAACGTCTGCTTAATGCCCATTTAATCGCGCTATTATCAGCATGTAAGTGTGTTTGAAATACCAAATTTTAATTAAATTATGGGTGAAGCTAAACGTCGTAAAGAATCGCTAGGGGAAAAATACGGGCAAGAACAGCAAATTCTGCCGTGGTTGCCTATTACTAAAACCCAAGCCGAAAAGTTTGTCAAATGGACTACTAAGGGCGCCTGGTATGGAATTGGCGCAATGGTTGCTATCTGGTTAACAGTGCGTTTTATTGGCCCAGCTTTCGGTTGGTGGCAAACTGTAGATTAATAGCCAAAAAGGTCAAGGGAAAAGATTTAACATAACTACTTATTTTCCCTGACCCAGTTGTATTTTTATAGTGTAAACGGGTTAAATATAAACTTTGTCATGCTGAACGAAACGCAGTGCAGTGAAGCATCTTAGAGATTCTAGCCTGCGGCAAATGCTCCGCATTACGCTACGCTCAGAATGACATTTCTAAACCGTTCTTAGTATATAAACATTCAATAAGTTCAATAAACTAGTATAATTACTTGATAAAAAGTTATCTACAATACTGAAAATTATACAATTTTACTAACGGCTAAGAGCCAAGTAGCTAATGATACTTTTTTATTAAAGCTTAAGAATCGACCTGCCGAAATGGCAACATTCTCTACCGAGGCTCAGTTATCTTCATTTTTATCAGTCGAGCGATTCAGGGTTACTTCGGGATTGTAGTTAAGCTTATATCAGCAGCATTGATATAAGTCTATACAAGTTATCAGGTGTATTAACCAATTAGGGTATCTGTTAAATTAGTACGAAAGCAGACTATCTTGAGTATTAGTCTAATTCAACACTTTTTTTACTTATACTTAGTTGTATTTTTAGTTGAAAGGCAAGTGAAATAAGCTTTTGCCTTGTAAGAATACAACAAGGATATAGCAAAAACGTGTATATATTTAGACTTATGTACTTAAGAATAGCGATTTTTTGATTTGCGTTATTGTTAGTGTAAAAGGCTTATAGTCTTGAGCAAACTGATGGTACAAAAGTAAAAATACTATCGTTTTTCTTAAGAATAGTAGCGCATGTTACGGCGGTTCGTGAATTTTTGTGCTATTTGTAGCTTTTCCGTGCTTTACTTGTACTCAATCTGAGTTAGTCTTAAAGCGGAATCGCTACAATGGCGAAGTCTACAAAGAAAGCATTACATGAAGATAAGGTTAAATCTGACGATTCTGTCCGATATAACTAACGTCAAAAGTGAATGTTTTGATACGGCAGCAAAAATTCCTATACACTACCTTAAGCGTGAGGTAGCTTTCCGGGACTTTGTAGATGACCTGGAAATTGTAATGATTAGTCTACAATACCAGTTCATGAGAAAATCTAAAGAAAATATAAAAGTACGCCCGATACCGTGGTGTAAGGAGGAAAAATAGTGTTTCTAAGATTAGCGCAACAACATAGGCAATTTGTCCAAGACTTGGTAATGAATTTACAGGCATTGGCGATAGTACTCGAACGTCGTGGCTATCCTGCATCTTGCTATACCTGTGGCGACCAAATGAACAGTGCTTCATTTATGGTGAGCTTGGGAGAAAACCACTTAATTCGCTTTTTGGTATCCGATTATGGAATTACCTGGACTGAAATGCGTGATGACCGTGAGTTAATGAAGTTGGAAGGAGCAGAGGCTGTTAACCAGTTGCAAGAATTGGCTAATATTGTCAAATACTCTATGCAAGAAAAAGGCGCCGCTAACAAAACCCTTGCCAAGCGTCACTAAGTACAATAAATAGAGCTAGTATATTTATTTACATAGTGCGTGAAGACAAGGTAATTATGAAATGCTCCCACTGGGAATGCTAATTGCTAATTGCTTGTTTTTAAAACGATACCAAAGTGCTAAAAACTCTGTTAGCCTTTAGCCATTGCCCTGAAGCCCAGAAAGCAAGCGTGCAACACACTCACCTTATCTCAATAAGATTTATACTGGCAAGTGGTTTTGCGGTAATAAATCAACGAGAGCAGTGATATTAAGTTGAATAGGAAGCGTATATAGCACTTCGCGAGTTAACTACAATGTAATCATGAGCAACTCAGGTGGTCATGCTCATGAGTGGGGTGACATTACGAGTAATAAAACCGAAAGCGATTCGACTCGCGGTGCTATAATTGCTGACCAACAAAGAAATTAAACACAACCAAATACGTAGTAACCTCAGTTATTTTCCTATAACTACAATATGTATTGTTATGCTATTTCCAGCATCGAAATAGTTAGGCATAAGAATGGGAAAATTTTAATATGTCGGAAGAAAAAGTAAATCAATACTCGTTACCCACAAGTACAATTACTAATCCATCATCTAGTACATACGAAAACTGGTTCGAGTACCCAGTGCGCGTATATCCTCACCACACAGACCATGCTGGAATAGTTTGGCATGGTACTTATATAACTTGGATGGAGGAAGCGCGCGTTGAGTATTTACGCACTTGCGGTATAAACTATGCCGATTTAGTTGCTTTGGGTTGCGATTTACCAGTTGTAGAGTTATCTATACGTTACCATCGGTCACTGCAACTAGGAACAACAGCAATTTTAAAAACCCGCATGGGTGATTTAAGCGGTGTGCGTATTAATTTTGATTATGCTCTCGAATCTGAAGATACCCAAGAGTTATATTTAACCGCAGCAGTAACACTTGTAGCTGTAGACCGAGAGCGCGGTAAAATTATGCGTCAACTCCCAGCTAACGTCAAAGATGCGCTTCTCAAAATTACCAACCCCGTGAATTAGTTAGTTGTAGCACAGGCCCAGGCGCCTGTGCAGTGTTTCATTATAATTAATTATCTACCACTGCGCGTATTTTGCGTAAAGTATTGAATTACATCAAGTAAAGTTATACCGTAACCTGCTTGTAAAAAGAAAATGACTGCAGCAATTAATGCTGCATTTACAAGTGTTGTCTTAATGACTCTGAGAAGAAATGTAAAGATAATCCACGCTACAATTAAAGCTACGAACATATATTGTATAAAATTAGTTAAGTATCAGTTTTAGTCTCTTTACCAGATAATGGTTAATGGGTAAGTTTTAATTTTGAACCAAAACAACGATAATAGTACTCGAATTTTACGAGACTTAAAAGAAATTTAAGTATTAATTGTTGCTATCATTCACATTGATTGTTACATTTGTTTATTGAATTATATTTTCTCTATGCTCTTCGTGGCTTTGTTTCCCCCGGATTTATACATCCGAGGGAGTTATAACTAACGTAATGAAATAACCTGGGGACGAGTTTCTAATTGCTCAGTAACATCTATAACTTGTTGTCTTGCCCATTTATCGGCGCCTATAATATCTTCCAAAGAAGGATTTTGTGCATTATTATGACGGGCACAGGTCATTTCAATACAACGTGGGATATCTAAAAACTTAATTTTCTCATCTAAAAACAAAGCTACTGCTTGTTCGTTAGCTGCATTTAATACTGCTGGCATCGAACCACCTGCTCGACCTGCTGCGTATGCTAAATTCATACATGGATATTTTTGATGGTCAGGTTCACGAAAAGTCAAATTTCCAGCTTTGACTAAATCGAGACGTTCCCAGTCTGTAAAAATTCTTTCGGGATATGACATTGCATACAACAATGGTAAACGCATATCAGCCCAACCAAGTTGAGCTAGTACTGAAGTATCTTGAAGTTCAATTAGTGAGTGAATAATACTTTGCGGATGAATTACAATCTCGATATTGTCGTAGTCCATCCCAAACAAAAAGTGTGCTTCAATTACTTCTAAGCCTTTATTCATAAGGGTTGCAGAATCAACAGTAATTTTGCGTCCCATTGACCAGTTCGGATGTTTTAAAGCATCGGCAACTGTAACTGAAGCTAAATCGGATACTGCCCAATCGCGGAAGGCGCCTCCTGAAGCTGTCAGAATAATCTTACGTAGTCCGTGAGTTGGTACACCTTGTAAACATTGAAATATTGCAGAATGTTCTGAGTCAGCAGGTAGTAATTTAACACCATACTCTTCAATTAAAGGTAGAACAACTGGGGCGCCTGCAATTAAAGTTTCTTTATTAGCAAGAGCAATATTTTTACCTGCTTTAATCGCTGCAATAGTTGGAAGTAAACCAGCACAACCAACTATACCTGTAACAACGCTCTCAGAATCACCATACGCAGCTACCTCAATAATTCCAGCTTCACCAGCAAGCAAAATTGGTTTGTAATCAAGGTCTTTAATGCCATCTTGAAGTATCGGCAGTTTTTCAGGAGAGCAAATTGCTGCTATACTCGGTCGAAACTGCCGAATCTGTTTGATAAGCATTTCAACATTATTACCAGCCGCTAACCCTACAACCCTGAATTGGTCAGGATACTGTGCCACAATATCTAAAGTTTGGGTTCCAATTGAACCTGTGGAACCAAGAAGAGTTATTGCTTTCACAATTTTTTAATTATTAAAGAATAACTCTAATATAAAGTTAAAAGTGCTGAGTTCAATCATAGTAATGAGTGCTGAGTGCTGAGTGCTGAGTGCTGAGTGCTGAGTGCTGAGTAATGAGTGCTGAGTGCTGAGTAATGAGTGCTGAGTGGTAACTCCTAACTCCTAACTCCTAACTCCTAACTCCTAACTCCTAACTTTTAATTATACTCAGCACTCAGCACTTTCCACTCATCACTACTTATGGGCACATTAATGTTTCACGGGTGTCACGTCCGGTTTTAGGATTTGTACCTTTGGCGACTTTACATAATTTTTCTTGCTCGTCGTCGCGTAATAATACGTCGGTAAAGTCTGCTCCATCAATAACGGCGCCATCAAATTTTGCACTAGCTGCGAAAGCTCCTTCTAATACTGCGTTGGTTAGGTTCGCTTTAACTAAGCGTGCCGAGTCTAAGGTAGCGTTTGTTAAATCAGCACCAGTAAAATCTACTGACTCAAGGTTTGAGGCGAAAAAACTAACACCGCGTAAATTAGAGTTAGTAAAGTTGCTTTGCTTTAAGTTGGCTTTGGTAAAGCTAGAGTCACTCAAGTCGCGTCCCGAAAAATCAGCGTCAATCAAAATCTCTTTGTTATAGTCGAGTGCAAAACTCGCAGGCGCCAGCCCGAAGTTGAAAGTTAAGCAAATTATTCCGTAAAAGAATAAACTAAGTATATACGTCCTAATACGTTTAGTCATATAGTTTTGAAGTAGTATTTACATTTATGGCTCCTTCTAATCATTATCCCGACATCGGTACATTAGGTGAAGACTTTGTAGCCGAGTGGTTAGCTGAAAATGGCTCAAAAATTCTACACCGCAGATGGAAGAGTGGTCGTAGAGGAGAAATTGATATTATTGCGCTCGTTGAAGCAAAAGGAAAAATAAATATTAGTACTCAAGAAAAAACACTCGCGTTTGTTGAAGTGAAAACGCGCAGCGCACGAAACTGGGACTCTGGAGGAAGAGATGCCGTAGAGTCACGTAAACAAACTAAAATAATTAGTGCAGCACAAATGTTTCTGGCAGAATACCCAGATAAAGAAAACTATACGTGTCGCTTTGATGTTGCTATCGTCTCTTGTAAGCCAAAACCTAACACTGCCATAAGCTCGCAGGAAAATTCAGGTTATTATTTAACCCTACAAGAATATATTGCTGGTGCTTTTAATTCAAACGGTGATAACTGGTAGAGACATGTAAACCGCAGGTTTTCCCGCAGGGATTAATCACGTCTCTACAATTTTTCCGAAGATTTGTATTCACTTTCTCAAAGTTAACTTTTCAAGCGAGTGTTTCTGGGCAATAACCCAAACCTCGCACAAACTGTTGACGGAATGCTTCAATTTCTTCTCTTTCAGGATTTCCATGTGAGACTATCGCGACTTGATAGCGACGCATCACATCAACAGGATACTGTCCAGCTTCTAAACTCCACAATGCCATTTGTACCCGCATTGGTGGTTCGTAAGCAATTCCTAACTCGTTTAAGAACGCGCGAAAATCACCATCTATGTCCGATGATACTTGACAATTAAGTTTAACTCGTACCACCCAGCCATCAATTTGATGAATCACAGTTACGAAAGAAACAGGCAACTGTGGTCGGGAGTGTAAGAATTGAATTACTCTTAAGGTTAGACTGGCATTTGCCAGATAATACAAATATTCCATTTCGCTGCTTGGGATGAAAGCCAATCCTACATATCTATTATTGGAACAACAACCCCATCATCCGGTAGGGTAAAAGCCCCCGTCTTTTATTGGGTAGGTTTACCCAATTTTCATATTTTCGTTTACGTGTCACCTAATAGTATTCATCATAAACTCAAAAGATAAGATTGACCCTAATCGCGTAAAGTTCATTTATAAAGAAAAGCTAAAATTACTTTATATCCATTATCAGAATCTAGATGCAGCAGGACGTAGAGCAACTCAATTTCAATTCCACTTCCACAGAGGGAGAGAAATATTGTGATTTAGACCGTTCCACAGCTGGTTACGACTACAATTTACCCGAAGAATTGATAGCTCAAAATCCAGCTGTTCCCCGTGACAGTTCAAAATTGCTAGTAGTAAATTCGACTAGTAAAACTAACATTAGTTCTCCTTTACACCATATATTCCGTGATTTACCGGATATTTTGCGCCCAGGTGATTTGTTGATAATGAACGACACCAAAGTTTTGAGCGCGCGTTTACACGGTCGTAAATCCACTGGCGCCAAGTTAGAAGTTTTACTATTAGAAGAGCGTGAACAAAATTGCTGGTTAGCATTAGTGAAACCAGGAAAGCGATTTAAGATTGGTTCACAAATTTTTTTTGAGGCGCCTGGTTTTGATGGTAAGTTAGCAGCGACAGTAATAGACTCAGATAAAGCGACGGGTGGACGGGTATTAAAATTTGACGTGCCAAATGTCCAATCCTTGGTGCAATTATTAGATACATTCGGCGAAGTACCATTACCTCCGTACATAACACAAAGCCAAGCATCCGACGAACAGTATCAAACAGTATATGCCAATACACCAGGTGCGGTAGCGGCGCCAACAGCAGGGCTACATTTTACACCCGAACTACTCGATACATTAGAGAAAAAAGGCATTAACCGAGCATTCATTACATTACACGTAGGCGTAGGAACATTTCGTCCCGTCGAAGTTGAAGATGTAACTACACACACAATGCACTCTGAATGGATAGAAGTGCCATCTACGACAGTCGAGCAAATTAGAGCAACGCAACAGAAAGGTGGAAGAATTATAGCAGTAGGAACAACGGTAGTTAGAGCATTAGAAGGCGCCGCAGCAGAAACCGGGGAAATAAGAGAATTTTGTGGCAAAACAAATTTATTTATCTACCCTGGTTTTAAATGGCGAGTAATTGAGGGGTTAATAACCAACTTCCACTTACCCCGTTCCAGTTTACTAATGCTAGTCAGCGCACTTATCGGTCGAAAAAACCTACTCAATATATACAAAGAAGCAATAAACGAGAAATACCGCTTCTACTCATTTGGTGACGCAATGCTAATTCTTCCAGAAAAAGAAAAAAGCTGCTCCTCGTAATAAGCACTTTAGTGCTTGCATTAAGCACTCTCCGTGCTTACAACAAGCATAAATATTCATAACACTGTATATTTCATCGGGAATACTGGGAAACCTAGACTTATAGCCTTTAAATATAAGTACAGGTCTACCTGATATGTCTCATAATTATCATTCTCATAAGTATTTACGCCTTTATTCCCGGTTCAAACTTTTTACAGCTTCTGTTTTATTAACACTCTTGGCGCCGAGTTTTTTAAACACTCATAGTAAACTATTGGCACAAAACGTTGTTACCCAAGACTTAGAAGCAGCAGGTTTATATCAACAAGGTGTAATCCGTTACAGCCGTGGAGATTATCAGGGTGGAGAAATGTTACTAAGGCAAGCATTACAGCGCGACCCCAACTTAGCAGCCGCGCGGACTTACCTTGGTAACATCATGTTGAAGCAAAACCGTATTGAATCAGCAGTACAAGAATATTCAGAAGCAGTACGAATAGACCCGAACTTTGCAGAAGGTTACTTTAACCTAGGTTTAGGACTGCACAAGCAAGGACAGCGAGAAACAGCAATAACTGCCTATCGTCAAGCATTAGTAGTTAACCCAACAATGGCAGCAGCACACTATAACATGGGGTTAGCATTATACGAACTAGGACAAATCAATGAATCAATCACAGCTTACCAACAAGGAATAAATATCGACAGCAGTAATGCTAACGCTTATTACAACTTGGCCATCGCTTTAGAACAAACAGGACAAGTTCAAGAAGCAATGAATTCATATCGCCAAGCATTAAACATCAATCCAGATAACGCTGCTGCTTACAATCGTTTAGGTACTTTAATGGCAAAAAGCGGTCTAACAACCGAAGCTGTCGCAACCTACACTGAATCAATTCGTCGAACAGCCGTAAATCCAGATGCTTATTATAGTATCGGCATAGCTTGGATGAACCAAGGTGAATATAAAAAAGCCAACAGAGCATTCAAACGCGCGCAGCAACAATATCGCCAACAAGGTAATATTCAACTAGCCGAAAAAATCGAAGAGTACATCATCCAAACAGCACAAGGTGACAAACCTATCACACCTGCTGCATCAGAACCCCAAGTTCAACCCGAAGCAACAACCCAAACAGAAACCCCAACCGAAGACAGCGAAAATACTAATAGCCAACCTTCAACAGAAACCCAACCCAATAATGAGAGCGAATCAACCCAAACAAAAGTAATAGAATTCGGTCAACCAGTGCCAGCCGAATCAGAACAAAATAAAAGTTAACACCTCTTTTTTCTTGTGGCACAGGCAGGATGCCTGTGCATTCAAGTCACTTTCTTTACCACAGAGACACAGAGTACACAGAGAAAGAGAGTAAGAAAATTAACCGCAAAGGGCGCAAAGGTCGCAAAGAGAAAAATCAGGGAGAGAGCAAATACCCTAAAGCACGACGAACATACAATTGCCATGATTCTGTAGTAGGTGGAAAAATTAATCCATAAAGCATAATGCCGCTCATCATGTCAAACACAATACCTGGTTCTAAATTTACACAAACTTCTTTCCTTGTTTTTGCCCGTTCTATAACCACAGTAAAAGCATCTCGTCGAGGTTGTAAATACTTTTCCCAATAAATACGCGCGAACTCTCCATTACTCGATGCACTACTAATAATCATCGCCACAGTCTTTCTTCCTAGAGGAGTAAAAGTAATTTGTGCGGCGCCTTCTATTAATGCATCAATGTCACTCCATATACTTCCTGTGTCAGGAATTTCCACATCTTGCCTAACACTTTCAATCGCATCAGCTACTAACTCCTCTTTGGATGCATAACGTCGATAAATAGTTGTCTTACCCACACCTGCGCGCGCAGCAATACCGTCAATACTCATACCATCAAACCCAACTTCCGCCAGCAATTCTAAAGTTGCTTGCAGCATTGCTTGGTGAGATTGGACACTCCTAGGTCTTCCTGGTGATTTTTTGCTAGTCTCGCTCATAAGTGATAATATAAATACGATACTATATCGTATTTAATTTGATGATTTAAAAAATATGCCTCAATCTAGCTTACCTTTACCTCCTGGTAGCTTTGGCTTACCTGTAATTGGCGAGTCAGTGAGTTATCTACGCAGTCCAGCTAGCTTTATGGAAAAGCGGCAAAAACAATACGGTAATATTTTCAAAACTCATCTTTTTGGTTTTCCTACAATTGTTCTTATAGGAGCAGGCGCGGCACGCTTTTTATTTGCCAACGAAGGTCAAAAATTTGAGATGATTAATACTCCTAGTTTTGAGAGACTACTAGGAATAAATTCAATTGGAGTGGTGACAGGCGCCGCCCACCAGACTTTGCGAAAATATTTATACCAAGCTTTTGCACCAAGAGCATTGGCAGATTACGCAACAACAATGCAAAACATTACCCATCGCTACTTAAAACGTTGGGAAAAAATGGAGACATTGACATGGTATCCAGAATTAAAAAAATATACCTTAGATATTGCTTGTCAGTTATTTATCGGTGTAGAAAGTGATTCAGAAGAAGCATTAGAAAAAGTCTATGAAACTTGGAGTGATGGATTATTATCGATTCCTGTGCGTTTTCCTGGTAACAAATATGACAAAGCTATTAACGCACGCGAACAATTACTTGCTCATTTTGATAAGCTAATAGACCAGCGCTTACAAAGCCCAACTGATAATCAAGATGTGCTAACGATTTTATTACAAGCGCAGGATGAAGAAGGTAAACGCTTAAGTCGAGACGAAGTAAAAGATAATTTATTGGGTATGCTGGTTGCTGGACACGAAACCCTGACATCCGCACTAACTTCTCTGTGTTTGCTGGTCGCTCAACATCCAGATGTACTCGTAAAAGCGCGCGCAGAACAAGAGCAGTTTAAATTCTCAGAACCTATCACTCAAGAAGACTTAAAACAAATGACTTACCTTGAGCAGGTGATGAAAGAAGTTTTGCGGATGGCGCCACCTGTAGTTCGTAGTGGACAGCGAAAAGTATTAGAACCATGTGAATTTTCTGGATATCAAATTCCTGCATATTGGGCAGTATTTTATCAAATACAAGAAACCCACCAAGACCAAATTATATATAGTCATCCCGAAAAATTTGACCCTGACCGTTTTTCTCTAGAAAAAGCTGAAGATAAACAAACAGCTTTTGCCCATATTCCTTTTGGGGGTGGAATTAGAGAATGTTTAGGTAAAGAATTTGCCAAGCTAGAAATTAAAATATTCGCAGCTTTATTAATTCGTGAGTACGAGTGGGAACTGGTGCTAGGACAAAACTTAGAGCGAGTAGTGCTACCATTCTCACGACCGCACGATGGATTAAAAGCTAGATTTAGAAAATATGCTATACTAGTATAAATATGCTACCTATGAATTTAGTTGATTTACATGTCTACATGGCTAAAAGGTAATAAAATCATCGTTGAAATTTTTGACAAAGGCATTGTGAGTAAAAGAACAAACTAAAATATAGTAAATTTATGTAAATGATAATAGCTATGACTTTAAAAGAACTGGAAAAACAATTACTAGCATTAACAATGACTGAAAAAGCTCAAGCGATACAAATATTAGTTCAAAGTTTAACAAATGTTTGGCAGGGAATTGAAAAAACACCTGGCGTGTGTGGTGGAGATGCTTGTATTTTAAATACACGTATTCCTGTTTGGTCGCTAGTTAATGACCGCAATTTGGGTATGAGTGATGCTGAAATATTAAAAGCTTTTCCTGATCTTAGTGCCGTTGATCTAGTAAATGCTTGGGCTTATGCAGATGCTCATGCTACTGAGATAGAGCAAGCAATCAAAGAAAATGATGAAGTAATGTTAGAAAATTAAGGTATTCTCATTTGATACGCTTTTATACCGATGAGAATTTTCCGTTTCCGGTTGTAGAGTTTCTGCGTGCTTTTGGTCATGATGTTTTAACTGCTAAAGAAGCAGGAAATGCAAATCAAAAAATTCCAGATGGAAATGTTCTAATATACGCTACCACAATGGAGCGTACAGTTTTAACACGGAATCGCCGAGACTTTATTAAATTGCACCGTGATAATCCTGAACATGCTGGTATTATTATTTGCACTGAATGGTCTAATTTTGAAGGTCAGGCAAAACTTATTCATGAAGCAGTTTATGTTGAAGAAAATTTGAAAGGTAAATTAATAAGAATTAATCGCCCCTCAAAATAAGCTGCTCTTAACGCTCATATTTTTGGTATTTTTAAAGTAGTCTCAAATCTTTGAAACAACGACGCATTAATTCTTTACGAGCAGCTAAATCCTTGTTGTTACGAATATCAATATTAACTGCAAAAAAGTACACATTTTTATTTCTTTCTAAGTATCCCACATACCACCCAATTTGCGGCGCCACTTTTGTAGCCCAACCAGTCTTTGCTCTAATTGTATAGTCTGGAGTTTGTTCAACTACCATAATATCTTTTACAATCGAGAATGTTCTTTTAGAAAAAGGTAAGTCCTGATTATAAAGACGGCGAAGAAACTGTATTTGCTCTTGAGGTGTAATGCGAAGTTCTCCTTCTAACCAAAATTTGTCAATATCTTTTTCCCCACCAATTTTTTTATTGCCGTAACCAACTTTTGTAACCCAGTCTTGCATTCGCTCATGCCCAACTTTACGGGCTAAAACTTGGTAGAACCAAACTGCTGAATGCTTGTAAGCTTCTTTCATATTTAAGTCATGATTCCATTCCTCAATATCTCTTTTTATTCCATCCCAAGTTAAAACAGCAACCTCATCAGATATTACACCAGTTTCTAAGGAAATTAAAGAGTTAAGAATTTTAAAAGTTGATGCAGGTAAATAACTTGTTGCGTTACGAGTTAGATTATGTTGATAAGTACGATTAGCCTTTAAATCGTAAATTAAAATAGAACCTTCAACCCCAATTTCCTTAAAGTACCGTTCAAAATTGATTTTTTGGGCGCCGTCTACATTATTTTGAGGTTGTAAAGCTAAGTTTGGCATAGAGAAAACTGACTGCGTTGGCTGGAATACAAAAGTCACTACACAAGTCAACGCAATTAAGAGAATGATTATTAAACGAGATACTTGATTCATCAACCGTTATAAGTAGTAAAATCACAGGCAGCTTGGAACTACAATTGCTAGCTGTCTAATTCCGGAAGATTAAAAGATAGTTATAAACTGTAGGTTGGCTCCGCTACGCAGCATCCCAAGACATCTTCAGAAGCGCGCTGTATCAACAATAGTCAAAATATTTGCTTTTGCCGCCGCGCGAATAAAAGTTTTTCTACTGAAATTGCTTGTTAGATAGGTATATGTAAGCAGCTAATTACGTAAGTATATTGCATATACTATTCTGTTTGTACTACACTAGAAATTATCTGATAATAATAGGATTATTCCTCAATGATGACAGAATTTAGATGCAATATTGAGGCGTTTTGGGATTCAGAAGCGGAAGTTTGGGTTGCAACAAGTGAAGATGTGCCAGGGTTAGTGACCGAGGCTGAGACAATTGAGCTTTTGTCCTCTAAACTACGAGTGATGATTCCGGAATTAATTTTTGCTAATGAGATAGTGCCTATAGATTATACGGGTTCTATAAATTTCCAATTAATAAGTCAGCGACAGGAATTAATTGAGGTGGCTTCGTAAAATGCCTGTGTAGTTTACTCCTGAATTGAAAGACATTCTTTCAGAAGCTGGTTGTTACTTTGTACGTCAAGGAAAAGGTGACCATGAAGTTTGGTATAGTCCAATTACAAGCCGTCGTTTTGTAGTGGATGGTTCTATTAAATCGCGTCACACAGCAAATAGTGTTTTGAAACAAGCGGGATTACCTAAAGCTTTTTAGATAAGATGTTGGGTTCCGCGCTTCGTCCACCCAACCTACAATATTATTTCTTGTGCGGTGGGCATCCGAGCAAACGCCTTTTTAATTGAAACAGGCAGGGATGCCTGTTTCACAAGATGTTCCACAAGAGATTAAAAAATGATTAAATTGGTAGACGGTTAATGTCTTTGTTGCAACCAATTACAACCATTGCGGAACCCTTTTGCAGTCGCTTGTCGGGTTCTGGGTTAATTAAGAATTTACCGCCGTTACTAACTGCCAGAAGATTTAAGCCGTAGCGGTTACGTAATTGTAATTCGGAGACGGTTTTGCCGTGAAACTCGTCGGGTACAATTACTTCGACAATGCTGTTATCGGGGTCTAGGTCAAATCTTTCAAGAATAGATGGTTTGGTTAAAGTTCTTGCTAATGCACAACCTGCTTCAAATTCAGGAAATACAACGTGGTCGGCGCCTACACGTGTAAGTAATTTACAATGAACTTCGCTTGAAGCTTTGGCGACGACATGAGGAACGCCACCTTCTTTAACATTTAAAGTTGTAACGATACTTTCTTGAATATAGTTACCTATTGCAACAATTACAGTATCAAATTCAAATATTCCTGCTTCTTTTAGTGCCGCTGGTTCGGTAGAATCAAGTTGTATTGCGTGTCCAACTATTTGTTCTGTCAAAGCATCCGATACGCGCTTCTCGCTAATATCGGTTGCTAACACTTGATAACCGAATTTATGCAATGTTGCACAGACAGAACGTCCAAAACGACCTAAACCAATGACGGCAAATTGATGGTTATCTTTACGCAAGCTGCGAAAAAAACCTAATGATGATAAATTCACGATTTTTACCTTGATGTATCCTGGCTATTTCTTGATTAGCTATTATTTAGCGGAGGTCACTAGCTGCATAAATTTTTAAAAATAATTCTTTTATCCATAAATTATTGTAACACTGCAAAGTCAAATTTAAGAGATTTACTTGTCACTTAAATTAGCCAACAAGCAAGTTCTCTTCTGGATAACGAACATGACTTTGACGAGGGTCGCCTAATATCGCCGACATTAAGAGTAAAATGCCAACTCTACCGATATACATGGTGAGAATTAATATTAGCTTGGCGCCTGTTGTAACGGTGCCAGTAATACCAGTAGATAGTCCAACCGTAGCAAAAGCGGAAACGACCTCAAACAAAATTTGAATGAAAGAAACTTCAGGGTCTGTTAAAGAAATTAAGATTGTTGCAAAAATCACTGTAGCAATTGAGCCAATCAGGACACCTACTGCTTTGAGAATTAAAGGCAATGCGATTCTACGTTCATACAACAATACTTCTTCTTTGCCTTGTAAAATGGCTTTTGTACAGCTTGTCAGTACACGCAAAGTTGTAGTTTTCATACCTCCACCAGTACCACCCGGACTGGCGCCTATAAACATAAAAGCAATCGTAATAAACAAACCCGCGTTGGTCATTTTACTAATATCTATGGTGTTAAAACCAGCGGTTCTAGGTGTGACAGATTGAAACCATGCAAGTAAAAATTTATCCCAAATATTAAACTTTGCAAAAGTATCTGGATTTCTTAATTCCACTATAAAAAAGGCGATTGTACCAATAATCAGTAACATTATTGTGGTAGTAGTCGCTACTTTAAAATCAAGTGACAATACTAATTTTGTTTGCCTTTTTTTGATTCTGTCGCGTATCCACATGTATGTTTCTAAAATGACCTGGTAGCCAATCCCACCAAAGATAATTAAACCAGTAACTGTAAACACCACTAATGGTGATGTTTGATACTGTATCAAACTATCTTTAAACAAACTAAATCCAGCATTGTTCCATGCATTCACGCTATGAAATACTGCTAACCAAAGTCCTTGGTTCCATCCAAACTTAGGTACAAAAGCACCCATTAGTAAAAATATGCCGGTGATTTCAAAAATTAGGGTTGTAGCAATAATCGAACGAATGATTTGGTTACTACCGCTCATTCCTGGTCGGTCTAATGATTGTTGAATGGCTATTTTTTGACGCAGGTTAAATTTTTGACCAATTAGCAAAATTAAGAATGTTGTGGTGGTCATATAGCCTAAACCACCAATTTGTGCTAATAGAGCAATAAAAAACTGACCCCAAAATGAGAAGTGTGTACCTGGGTCTACCACCGATAAACCCGTAACACACACAGCAGAAGTAGCAGTGAACAAAGCTACTATTGGGCTGTCCCACGTACCACTACTGGTAGAAAAAGGCATCATCAACAAGACGGCGCCTATCGCGATAACAGCTAAAAAGCCCAGACAAATTGTACGAGAAACCGTCATATAAAGGTAAAAAATTAAACAATCCCAAGCCTTCTTGGTAGGGTGTACCGACTTGGGAACGAAAAATACCCTAATTCAAATCAAATCACACATGGTAGCCTACTTAAATATGTGTGACTAATCTTTCTGTTTTGTCTTAGCACTGCTTGACTTATGAGCGCAACACTTTATCAACAAATTCAGCAATTCTACGATGCTTCCTCTGGTTTATGGGAGGAAATCTGGGGCGAACACATGCACCACGGCTATTACGGCGCCGATGGTACTGAGAAAAAAGAACGCCGTCAAGCACAAATTGATTTAATTGAGGAGGTGTTACGATGGGCAAAAATTGAACAAGCTTCTCATATTCTTGATGTTGGTTGTGGCATAGGTGGTAGTTCGCTGTATCTAGCTGGCAAATACAATGCTAGCGTAACAGGAATTACTTTGAGTCCAGTGCAAGCAACAAGGGCAAAACAACGCGCAGCAGAGTTTGGCTTGAGTGACCGAGCTAATTTTCAGGTTGCAGATGCGTTAAATATGCCGTTTGCCGATAATTCTTTTGATTTGATTTGGTCATTGGAAAGTGGCGAACATATGCCCGATAAAGTCAAGTTTCTACAAGAATGCTACCGCGTGTTAAAACCGGGTGGAACGATGATTGTAGTTACATGGTGTCACCGTCCGTTAGATACACCCCTGACTTCAGAAGAACAAAAGCACTTAGAAGAAATTTATCGCGTTTACTGCCTGCCCTACGTAATTTCTTTACCTCAATACGAAGAAATCGCCCGTGAATTACCTTTGCAGAACCTTAGTACTGCTGATTGGTCTACTGCTGTGGCGCCTTTTTGGAATGTAGTTATAGACTCTACTTTTAATTTACAAGCACTGTGGGGTTTGCTGCGTTCGGGTTGGACGACTATTCAAGGCGCCTTATCGTTAGGTTTAATGCAGCGCGGTTACGAAACTGGTTTAATTCGATTTGGTTTATTGTGTGGGAAAAAATAGGGTGGGCAGTGCCCACCGTACAGTCGGTACAGTTGGTAAATATAAAAATTTAAAATTGTATGGGTAGAGTCTTTGGCGTTCAATCTCAGGGTAATTGGTTTTATTCACTGTGGAAGTTCTCTCGTCCACACACTATTATTGGTACGACTTTAAGTGTAGTTGGGTTGTATCTAGTTGCTGTTGGAATTACAAATTCTAGTTTTTCTCTTATAACTCCGCTCGGCGCCTGGGTTAGTTGTATTTGTGGGAATATTTATATTGTTGGGTTAAATCAGCTTGAAGATGTTGCTATCGACAAAATAAATAAACCGCATTTACCTTTGGCAGCAGGTGAGTTTTCTCAACGCACTGCACAAGTTATTGTCGGAATATGTGCTTTTTTGGCTGCTTCTGTTGCTTTTTTTCAAGGGCCATATTTATTTTGGATGGTCGTAATTAGTTTGGCTATTGGTACTGCGTATTCTTTACCACCAATTCGTTTAAAGCGCTACCCTTTTTGGGCTGCTTTATGTATTTTCTCTGTACGCGGCGCCATTGTTAATTTAGGGCTTTATTTACACTATAGCTGGGTATTACAAAATAGCTCAAGTATTCCAGCGGCAGTTTGGGCATTAACTTTATTTGTACTCGTTTTTACATTCGCTATTGCCATCTTTAAAGATATTCCTGACATGGAAGGCGATTTACAGTACAATATAACTACGTTTACAATTCAGCTTGGTAAAGAAGCTGTTTTTAAACTCGCACGCTGGGTTATAACAGTTTGCTACGTGGCAATGATATTAGCTGCTTTATTTAGACTCGCTGATGTTAATGCGATTTTACTTGTAATTTCGCATATTATCCTATTAGTCTGGATGTGGCGCCGTAGCAAGCGAGTAGACTTACAAGATAAAACTTCTATCGCGAGCTTTTACCAGTTTATTTGGAAGTTATTCTTTATCGAATATTTAATTTTTCCTTTCGCGACCTTACTATAAACCCAGAAACCTGGTTTCTCGAACACTGAACACAACAATCTTCAATGAAAACGAAAAGAAACCTGGTTTCTCGAACACTTTAATAAACCCAGAAACCTGGTTTCTCGAACACTGAACACAACAATCTTCAATGAAAACGAAAAGAAACCAGGTTTCTCGAACACTTTACAAATCATAAAACCATACAAACGCTCTAAACAAATAACCACATGCCACAACCTGCTGAGTAACCCAAACGACAGGAAAATTACTATACTCGTCATACTCTTTAATTTCAGGTTGAAAGCGCCGCCACTCAATTACAACCCCAAGCAAATAAGCAGATAAAGCAACCCATAACCAAATTGACATAATTGTCTATCTCCTTTAACAACACTTAATATCTATAAATACTTTTATTTGAATATTCGGCAACTCACCCAAGCACAAGATACACTTATTTCTTTTGATAGTGTTTATTACAATCAACTTATGCAGTTTATGCAGTTGTTGATATACTAAACAGGCGCCCCACCCATACAATTGGTATAAAATATGGAAATTCCTACAAGCGGAAGTAATTTAGCTGCAACGCTAATAGTTTTTTTTAGTGTATGCCTTCTTATTTATTTTGCGGTTAAAACTTTAATCACCTCAAACCGCTTCCAGAAGGGTGTTACTCTATACCAGCAGAAAGACTACAAAAATGCTGAAGCTGCGTTTCGTCAGGTAATTGATATAAACTCAACGAACGATGTAGTACATTTGCTTTTAGGCGACTGCTTGATGCAGCAGGATAGAACCGAGGAAGCAATGACAGAATTTAAAGATGTAATTGAACGCGCTCCCAAAAAGGTAGATGCTTACTTGCGTCTCTCAAATGCTTTGATGCAGCAGGGTAATAAAACTGAAGCTGTTGCAAATCTAGAAAAAGCACGTGATTTATTTAAAGCACAGCGTCAGCAACAAAAAGCTGAACAAGTTGATAAATTATTAGAGAATATCCAAAGCGCAACATAAATCCAAAATCTCTTAACTAGCGTATCTAGGATAGAGATTCACTATATATTTATCGTGCGTCGCGAGGGTTATACTATGGCATCATCGCTTTTGGGTCGCTTGAACGCAGAACGAAATCGTCGGTTTGTAGGAAGAGTACAAGAACTAGCACTGTTCCAAAATACTATAGCCTCGACTGAACTACCTATTAATATCTTGTTTATCTACGGGCCTGGTGGAGTTGGTAAGACAAGTTTGTGCGCGCAGTTTATGCAGTTGTGCGAACAACTTAATTGTGATTATCTTTCTATTGAAGCGCGTAACTTAGAGGGGGCGCCAGAATCGTTCTTAGCAGCGTTACGCGGTATTATGGGTTTGCAAGAATCAGAATCACCTTTAGAAGTTTTAAAACTAAGTAATAAACGTAACATCATATTTATAGATACTTACGAAAATATAGCAACGCTTGATGAATGGCTGCGCGAGGAATTCCTACCACACTTATCTCTTGATACTTTAATCGTCCTTGCTGGTCGCACTCCACCTTCCCCTGCTTGGCGCAGTGACCCAGGTTGGCAGGCATTAATTCGTACTTTACCTTTACGTAATTTGAGCTATGAAGAAAGTTTAAGTTATTTAGCTCGTCGAGATATTCCCAACACTCAGCACCAAATAATTCTCGACTTTACTCATGGTTATCCACTTGCACTGTCGTTGGTAGCAGACGTATTTACCCAGAAAAAGACAACCTTTCAACCTGATAGTCAACCAGATGTTATAAAAACTTTACTTGAACGCTTTATTCAAGATGTACCATCAACTGCTCACAGAATGGCACTCGAAGCTTGTGCGGTAGTACGTTTGACAACTGAAGCTTTATTGAAACAAATGCTTGATTTGTCTGAGGTTAGGGATATTTTTGAGTGGTTGCGGGAACTTTCGTTTGTAGAATCAGGGCAAAATGGTTTATTTCCCCATGATTTAGCGCGAGAAGTATTAATAGCTGACTTACGCTGGCGCCATCCAGAATTTTACGCAGAATTACACCAACGCGCGCGTAATTACTACACCATAAAATTAGGTCAAACCCAAGGAGATGAGAAACACCGGGTTCTTTTTGACTACATGTTTTTACATCGTGATAATGCTGCAATTCGTCCACGCTTTACTTGGCAAGAACATAGCAGTTTACAAACAGATGTATATAGAGAAAGCGATAAAGCTGGAATTTTAGAAATAATCACACAATATGAAGGTAAAGAATCTGCTTCAATTGCAGCACATTGGATATCACGACAACCTGAAAATATTGTAGTATTCCGTGATTCCAATACCATTCCAGCAGGGTTTGCGATTTTTGTAGAACTGCATAAAGCCACAGCACAAGATATAGAATTAGATACAGGCGCCGTTGCAGCTTGGCAATATTTACAATCAGAAGCTCCATTGCGTTCTTCGTCTGAAGGCGCCACTATATTTAGATTTTGGATGGCACGCGATACATATCAAGCAGTCTCACCAACCCAAAGCCTAATATTTATCAACTTTGTACAATACTTCCAAAAAACACCTGGACTAGCTTATACATTTTTACCATGCGCCGAACCTGAAATGTGGGCGCCGATGCTAACGTACTTCGATTTAAAAAGATTACCCAAAGCTGACTTTGAAATCAACAAACGAATATACGGCATTTATGGACATGACTGGCGAATAATTCCACCCTCAGCTTGGCGAGAACTCTTAGCAAAACGCGAAATAGATGCCAAAAGCGAAGCAGAAACAGCTTCTATCGTAACTCCTAGATTATTAGTACTAAGCGAACCCGATTTTATCGAAGCAGTAAACGACGCATTAAAAAACTTCACTCGTACAAACGCATTACACAACAGCCCACTATTATATTCACACCTAATCGAAAACAAAGTTAACACCAACGATATCAACGAGCGAATTTCCACTTTACAAACCTTAATCAAACAAACCGCCGAATCCTTACAAGCATCACCGCGCGACGATAAACTCTACCGTGCCATACACAGAACATATATAAACCCTGCCCCCACTCAAGAACAAGCCGCCGAACTACTAGACCTACCATTTAGTACATACAGGCGCCATCTCAAAGCCGGAATGGAAAGAATAGCCCAAATCCTCTGGCAACAAGAAATCAATTAATTCTCTTGTGGAACAGGCATCCCTGCCTGTGAATTTTAGTTTTATTTTTTACCACAGAGACACAGAGAACACAGAGAACAGAGAGAGAAAGAGCCGCACCCAAATTATTTGTAGGTTGGGTGGAGGAACGGAACCCAACATCATCAACCAAAATATTCTAAGTGTAAACTCTGTTGATGAGTATAAATTATTGTGCCAACATCATATCAATCACATATTAGCTGCTTTTAATATTAAACTTAAACGCTTATCTTCAGGATAGGCACAGATTTTTATACATATATTCTTCAAAGGCGCCAATTAACTGTCGCCACCTATTTGCATAAATATTTATACTCTAGGATACTCATAATGTCAGACAACGCATTAGAAACTCTTCGCTTAATTTTTCATGACCAACCAGACCTCTTAAAAATCATTGAGAATGCAGCAACATTAGTAAAAGAAAGCCAAGCTAAAGATATAATACTTCCAAAAAATATTACTGAACTTAAGGAACTTATCCAAGAATTCCAATTACTAAAGATGAATTAGTCACAGATTATATTGAAATCAATGAAGTAAGAGTTAAGGAATTAAATGGCTTTAAAAAATGCATCAACTTTTTTACAAATTTATTTATTGGTAATGAAGTATTTGAAGAAAAATTAATTAATGAAACAGTCAGAAAACCTATAGAGAGGCTGGAAACTCGTTTTCTTGGCTACGAAAAGAAAGTAGTTGATACTATCGAAGTTGTTGTTGGACAAGTAGAAGATTTTCCGATAGTTGATAGTTTAAGCTTAGTTCAATATGTTGAAAATCACAGCAGCGAGAGAAAAAGCTTCGATGGCAACGATTTTAGTAAACAATTTATACCTGATATAATTTTTTATTTAATTGCAGCAGATAAACAGTTTTTACGTGATGACTGTATTTATCTACAGGATTTGTTGAAACAACATAGCCAAATTATTTATGTATTGAATACATTTAGCAATAAACAAGCCATTGAGAGCCAATCAGCTACATTTGAAAATATTACAGATGTAGTCAGCAAAATTAACAAAGTTCACATTTCAGCTTTCGGAGAAACAAGTCAAGCTGAAATAGTTAAAATCAACTGTTGGACAGGAGAAGGAATTGCTGAGTTAATGACTTCTGCCAAACAAATGTTAGAGTTGGATAAAGCAAAGGTATTTGACGAATTGATTAATTACCAGAATAAAAAGGCGCCTGTTGAGTTTTCTAATCAAGTAAAACGAGAAATATTAAAATTTGCAGCACATGTAAATCTGGTAACACATGGTACGTATGGAAAGAGGAAAAAAGTTTATGAAGTTGTTGGGTATCACACAAAAATAGTAACTCGGCAGGTAATTGATAGATACAAAGAAGAATATTCTCACACCGAGTATTGGGAAGAAGAAACAGGAGAAGTCAAGCTCGTAGGTACTAGTTACTATTATTTTGGATATAACGCGGTTTCTTTGTTACTTACACTTGCTCATCTTACAGATTCTGACATCATAGGTGATCAAAACCTGAAAAATATACAAGATTGTTATGAATCATTGTATAAAATAATTTCAAGTAAAGTAAACAAGCTACCAAGTTTTCCTACTCAACCACAGGAAAATAATATTTTTAATATTTTGGAATCTGAGCTTGATAAGCTATTTGAGGAAGCGTTTAAAGTTGGCGCCCATAGAAATAACTAGGTTGGGTTGATAAAAGTTTCGCAAAAAAAGCTAGTTGATGTTGGGTTCCCCCGAAGGGGTAGCCAACCTACGGTTTACTATCACTTGTTTCCTCATATGACGCTACAACAGCAATTCTGTAACCAAGCGCATCTAGAAACTCAATTAAAGTCAAAATCTCCTCACCACCTGTTTGTGTGAGGATTTTATCAAGTTTTTTGTGGTGTTGCTGTGCTGATAAAGAATAGTCACCTAACTGCTTGCGTGCTTCAACTACTTTTTCTAATGCCGAACGTAAAATATTTGGGTTGTAACCATCTTCATCTAGTTCTAGCATTACCCCTATACAGAAATATAACCTGCTGTTCGTTCTGGGTTTTTGAGACGAGAAATTAAATAGTCACGGTAACTACTGCTCTTGGGCGCCTTTGCTTCTTTCATAATCTATACAATACCTCTCTCTGTGTACTCTGTGTCTCTGTGGTAAAAATAAATACTTAAATAAGATGCAGGCAGGATGCCTGCTCCACAAGAGTTTTTGAACAATAGTATTCTTACTTACCTTGCTTTTTTGGCTTTCCTTAATGAAGATCAAAGCATTTAGCTGTTAATTTTGGCTAAAAATAAGTAAACGTGACAACACCCTTTTGTATTTATTGCTATGTCAGAATCAACAATAGAATCAATTCTTCAGGAAAAGCGTTTATTCCAACCCAGTGCGGAGTTTTCGCAAGCTGCACAGATTAAAAGTTTAGAGGAATACCAAAAGCTTTACGACGCAGCAAAGGCTGACCCTGAGAAGTTTTGGGCATCTTTAGCGGAAAAAGAATTACACTGGTTTCAAAAATGGGATACTGTGCTTGATTGGCAACCTCCGTTTGCAAAGTGGTTTGTAAATGGAAAGATTAATATTTCTTACAATTGTCTTGACAGACACTTAACTACCTGGCGCAAAAATAAAGCTGCGATTATTTGGGAAGGTGAACCTGGTGACTCGCGAACTCTCACTTATGCACAGCTACATCGCGAGGTTTGTCAGTTTGCCAATGTTCTCAAAAGCTTAGGCGCCAAAAAAGGTGACAGAATTGGAATTTACATGCCAATGATACCCGAAGCAGCGATTGCAATGCTTGCTTGCGCGCGTATCGGCGCCCCTCATAGTGTTGTTTTTGGTGGTTTCAGTGCCGAAGCTTTGCGTGATAGGCTTAATGATGCACAAGCGAAGATTGTAATTACTGCCGATGGTGGTTGGCGTAAGGATACAGTTGTTGCCCTTAAAGAGCAAGTTGATAAAGCTTTAGATAATGGCGCCTGTCCGAGTGTAGAAAATGTACTCGTAGTTAAGCGTACTGCTCAAGAAGTTAATATGGCACCGAACCGTGACCATTGGTGGCATGAGTTACAGAAAGATGCTTCTGCTGACTGTCCTGCTGAACCGATGGACAGCGAAGATATGCTGTTTGTTTTATACACTTCTGGAAGTACAGGAAAACCAAAAGGAGTTGTGCATACCACTGGTGGCTACAATCTTTATACCCATATGACCACCAAATGGATATTTGACTTGCAAGATACCGATGTATATTGGTGTACTGCTGACGTAGGTTGGATTACTGGACACAGCTATATTGTTTACGGGCCACTTTCTAATGGCGCCACAACGGTAATGTATGAAGGGGCGCCACGTGCTTCTAACCCTGGTTGCTTCTGGGATGTAATTGAAAAATATGGCGTAACTATCTTTTACACGGCGCCTACAGCTATTCGCGCGTTTATTAAAATGGGTGAGCAGCATCCTAACGCGCGCAATATGTCATCGTTAAGATTGTTGGGTACTGTGGGCGAACCAATTAACCCTGAAGCTTGGATGTGGTATCACAAAGTAATTGGTGGAGAACGCTGCCCAATTGTTGATACTTGGTGGCAAACCGAAACAGGCGGTATTATGATTACACCTTTACCAGGCGCCATTTCCACAAAACCTGGTTCCGCTACTCGTCCTTTCCCAGGAATTCTTGCTGATATTGTAGATTTAGATGGTAATTCTGTACCAGAAAACGAAGGTGGTTATCTTGCCGTCCGTTATCCTTGGCCTGGTATGATGCGTACAGTATACGGCGACCCCGACCGCTTCCGTCGTACTTACTGGGAACATATTCCTCCTACTGATGGGAAATATACATATTTTGCAGGTGACGGCGCCAGACGTGATGAAGACGGTTACTTTTGGGTCATGGGTCGTGTAGATGACGTGTTAAATGTAGCAGGACACCGCCTTGGTACAATGGAAGTTGAATCAGCATTAGTTTCCCATCCTGCTGTAGCAGAAGCCGCTGTTGTTGGTAAACCTGATGAATTAAAAGGCGAAGAAGTAGTTGCTTTTGTAACTTTAGAAGGAACTCATCAAGGCAGCGAAGCACTAATTAAAGAACTTAAACAACACGTAGTTCAAGAAATTGGCGCCATCGCTCGTCCAGGTGAAATTCGTTTTACCGACGCTTTACCAAAAACTCGTTCAGGTAAAATTATGCGGCGCCTACTAAGAAATTTAGCCGCAGGTCAAGAAGTTTCTGGTGACACTTCAACACTCGAAGATAGAAGCGTCCTCGATAAATTGCGTGAAGGC